>ERZ1023981.142-NODE-142-length-18456-cov-13.084506_pt1 | contig 18456 bp, 13 predicted proteins | sample MGYA00380435_ERZ1023981 | MGnify/ENA primary metagenome ERZ1023981 (study PRJEB33179, sample SAMN07449057) | human gut metagenome | biome: Human-gut; feature: Human associated habitat; material: Faeces | host: Homo sapiens | place: India:Kasaragod | collected...
ACTCCATCTACGTGGAGCACGGGAAGGACGACTTCTCCTGAGACGTCTATATGGCCATCGAGAACTACAACCGCATCCTCTACCGCGACACCACCATCATCGCCCGTGGAACCGTCAACCCCCTGCGCTTCCTCGACTACAGCTTTGCCGCCCACGAACTTACCGACTCAGCCTACTTCCCCAAGAAGGAGGTGCAGCTTCGCGACAGTCAGGGCAAGGTGAACCTCCGTTTCCCCGTGGGCAAGGCCGTCTTTGACAGCAACGACCCGCAGAACGCCTCCGAGATCGACAAGCTCCGTCAGCAGATAGAGACCATTTCCCAGTCGAAGGGCGCCTCGCTCAGCTCGCTCGAGCTCCGAGGTCAGTCGTCGCCTGAGGGACGCTACTCCCGCAACATGAGTCTGGCCAAGATGCGTATGGACTACGCCCTCGGCTTCCTGAAGCGCACCCTTCCTGCCGACATGACCCAGGGAATGACCTTCACGTCCGACGCCACGGTGGCTCCCTGGTCGCGTGTGGCCGAGATACTCCGCAAGGACACCCTTGCCAGCGAGGCCGACAGGGTAGAGGCCATCCTGGCTGCTCATCCTGGCAATATCGAGGCTCAGGGCAGAGCCATCCAGCGCCTGCCTTTCTATCACAAGATCATCGCCACCCGCTGTCTGCCCCAGTTGCGCCGTGTGGACTACACCCTGCACTACAACGTTTACCGCACCCTCACCATCGACGAGATTGCCCAGCTCTACGCCCAGGACTACAGCCAGCTGTCGAAGTATGAGTTCTTCAAGCTCTACCGTGCCGAGGCCGACACAGCGAAGCGCGTCGCCATGATGCGCCAGGCACTCGAGGTGTACCCCTCGTTCATGGCAGCAGCCAACGACCTCTCTGTGCAGCTCATCAACCATCGCCAGTACGACGCCTCCCTGTTGCGCCCCTTCGCCGGAGCGGGTGCCCCACAGGAAGTCAACGTCAACCAGCTCATCACCCTGCTCAACGAGGGCCTTTATGCCTCTGCCGACTCCGTGGCCCATTTCGTCAACGACAACGAGTCGACCCACACCATACTGGCCGTCAACGCCGTTCTCAACAGCCGTTACGATGCCAAAAACTATGCCACCATCGCCAAGACCGGCAAGCGCAACGAGGTGGTGATGCTCCTTGCCATGAAGCTCGACGACGCAGCCCTGCGCATGAGCCGTCAGTTGCCCGACAACGAGGCTGTGAGCCACTATCTCCGTGCCATCTGTCTGAACCGTACCGACGACCCCACCGAGGCCTACGAGGAGCTAAAACGAGCCTTCGCCATGGACCCCTCGCTCAAGGAAATCGCCAAGACCGACGGCGACGTGACCGACCTCCTGTCTACGGATAAACAACAATAAACACACACACACAGATCATCATGAAAAGAAAAGATTTCATCCTCATAAGCGCCCTCATCATGGCGGGCGCACCCCTCACCGGTAAGGCGCAGCTCTCGAAGAGCGCTCTCGACTATATGTTGCAGCGCCCACAGGTCACCAAGTCGTACAAGGACAAGAAGTTCATGGACCATCTGTTCATGGATTTCGGTTTCGGAGGCAATCTCATGGGCCGCCACAACGTCAAACTGGGTCCCATCGCCGAGATGGGCTTGGGCGACTGGATCTCGCCCGAACACGGAGTAAGGCTCAACTTCTATGGCGGAGCCTACAAGATCTTCGGCAAGGAGACGAAATACGCCTCCGTGGGCCTCGACTATCTGCTCAACATCACCGCCATCGCCCAGCCCGGCACTCACTACAGCCAGCATCCCTTCGAGGTGTACGGCATTGCCGGCATCGACCTGTCGTATTCGCGTGAGAACAAGCACAACGACCACGGCTTCGGCGCTCACATGGGTCTGCGCGGACAGTATGCTTTCTCGCCCATCACCTACGTCTATGCAGAGACACGTGTGGGCGTGACGCAGGACAACGTGTCGCAGGTGCAGACCTGGCGCAATCTTCGCCCTATGGCAAGCCTCACCATGGGTCTGGGCGTCCGTATGCCCGACGTGCGCAGGGGCAACATGCGTTCCTATTTCTCCACGCCCCACAGCTTTGCCGACGGACTCTTTGCCGGCGTGCAGGCAGGACCCCTGTTCCTGGGCAGCGCCCACGTCAGCGACTGGCACGACAATACGGGCATGAGCGTGGCTGTGTCGCTCGGCAAGTGGATCGACCCCTGCAACGCACTTCGTCTGAACCTCAACACCACCACCTTCATGCAGAACGACGCGACTCGTATGCGTGCCATAGGTGCCCGTCTCGACTATATGCTCAACCTGCACAATGCCTTCGGCGGACTCAGGCCCGAGCGACGCTTCTGGGTCAACGCCCTGGCGGGAATCGGCTTCAACTACTCGCGCGACTGGTACACCGAGTCGCGCTACAGTCTGAACGTAGGAGCCGGTCTGCAGGCCAATGTCCGCCTCTCGCGCGACATCGACTTCGTGCTCGAGCCACGTTTCGACCTCTACAACAGCCGTTGGGCGCCCAATGCCTATACGGTCGACAAGCTCGACGTGACCAGCTCGCTCATGGCTGGATTCGTCTACACCTATCACGAGGAAATGTCGCGTAAGGCCCATCAGGCAGAGGACAACATGAAGATGCGACGCAACAGCTTCGCCCTCACGGGAGGTATGGCGGTGCGCCTCTTCCAGTACGATGAGTGGAAGCGCTACATGCCTGTGGCACGCATCAGCTACACCCACTGGTCGGCTCCGATGGCAGGCTTCCGCTACAGTTTCCAGGGCATGTTCGGACGCCCCATCAACGAGCGCTACTACGGTGCGGCAACGGGCGGTTTCGACTGGATGACCGATCTCACGGCCGTCAGCTATGGTTGCGACAACTCGCGTGTGCTCTCCCTGCGCTCCGTGCTGGGCTTCAATCTTGGTGCCGACCACTCCGAGTACACCCGTCTCAACTCCGACCTTCATGCCGGCGGACAGCTTGTCCTGCGCCTCTCGTCGCACGTCAACCTGCTGGGCGAGGCCCAGTTGGGCTATGAGTTCACCTCGCGCTACAAGGGCTTCCGTTCGCATCGTCTGCAGCCCCAGGTGCAGTTGGGTGTGGAGTACAACGTGCAGCGCAGCTCCCGCAACAAGGACCTCGACGAGGCTCCATCCCGCAGAAATTACGTCTTCCTGAGTGCCGGAACGGGTGTCTATACAGGCAACATGGGCGACGGAGGAAGCATCGGTCGCCGTCTCACTCTTCCCACCGACATCGGTTACGGCCATTGGTTCAGCTCTCTGAGCGGCATCCAGGTGGCTTTGGGCAACACCCTCGTGCCTTCGCCCAACCTGGGCAGCAAGACGCTCACAGCCCTTCGTGCCGACTACATGATGAACCTGAAGAGTGCCGTTACGGGCGAGCCTTCCGACGACGAACTGGTGCAGATCACGGGTCTGCTGGGTGCCCAGGTGGCAGTAAGCACCAAGGAGCACCGCACGCCCAACTATGCTCCGGGTCTTCATGCTGCCATGCAGGCTGGCCTGCGCGTGTCGCCTCGTGTGGAACTGTATCTTGAACCTTCCGCCACGCTTTCTACCAAGAACCTGGAGGCTCCCCACTGGTGCAATCCTGCCGAGGTGGAACTGCGTCTCAGCGTGGGTTCGAAATATCATTTCTAATGACTTTTTCGAGGGTGCGCAACTACTGACGGTACGTTTCGTACCCTCAGTAGTTTACCAACACTCAAGTGTTGCCATGCATAAACTTAGTTTCGCGTGTATGAAAACTAAGTTTTCTCCTGTCGGGGACATAATTTTTGGACTGTCAGTGTCAGTGTCAGCGCATTGTCAAAAAATATCATTTAAACCATCCCTCTGCTGACACTGACACTGACAGTCCGATTTTCCGCACCCTGTCTTTGATGAAATGAGAACGGAAAAGTAAAGAAATGTTAATAATATATTTTTATATTTATATATATATATAAATATAAACTTTCTCTTTCACCCTTTTCCCTCAAGGGGGGAGTTGCGGAATTTTGGACTGTAAGTGTCAGTGTCAGCGCTTCTGTCCATTTTCGCCTGTTGACGCAGGCAAAAATTTGGTGGTATCGAAAATATTTTGTAATTTTGTGAGCAAAATAAAAAACGTCACATGGGGGTGAGAATATACAAGATTTCTGAGTATGAGCATGCGGCCGAGATCAGGCAGTTTGATGCACTTTGCCGAATCCTGGGCGAGTTGGAGGCGCAGACGGGTGGGGAGTATGTGCTCGTGGGCAACTACAACATCGAGGGCGTGGAGCTCGATGCGCTGCTCTTCACACCGCAGGCGGCATTGGTGATAGAGTTCAAGAACTGGGGCGGCAGCATCGTGGCAGGCGAGAACGGCCCCTGGACCAGCGACGGCAGGACGATAGCAGGTGGAGCCTACGGCAAAAGTCCCTTCGCACAGGCACGGCTCAACCGAAGCCGAACCGCCGCAGGACTGCGCAAATATCTCGGATGTGAGCGCCTCGAAGTGGGAGTGGTGGTCGTGTTCAGCCGGGATGCGGAGATCGACGCCTCGGGCCTCTCGGAGAGTGTAGGGAAGTGGCTCTCCGTGTGCGACAACCGCCACCTGGGAGCTGTCCTCAGCAGCAGAAGTCAGGGCACAACCCTCGGCAGCAGAAGTCAGGGCGCACAGATCTTTACGGCCGAGCAGATGCGCGACATTCCCCGACGACTCAGGATAGAGGCCTACGATGTGCAGACGGCAGGCGAGGGGCTGGCAGGGCTGCACGTGGAGAGTGTGGCGACCGACCTCTTCGAACAGGTCGACCAGATACCCGCCGACATTGACATCCGTCTGCGCTACCGTCTGCTCAGCGAGGTTTTCCATCAGGCCGTGGAGGGAAAGTTGCAGCAGTCGAAGACCAAGTTTGCCGGCTTCTTCGCCAAGGTGGACTATCTGCTCACCGAGAACCGCGACAAGATGCGCGACTCCTCTCTCTCGGCTTCGGTCAACGCCTTCCGCATCCGCTTGCGCCGTCTTCAGAATGCGCCCCGACGGGCTCAGGATGAAACAGAAGCCGTACTGACCGATGAAGAGCTGCGCCAGTCTGTCGCCCACGACACAGCCGCCCTGTGCAAGTTTATCGCTCTCGTTTACGACATTCCCGTGCCCGCCAGTCTCGACCATCGTTTCCCCTATGTCGTGGCTTCCTATTACCGTCCGCTCTATCGCAAGGGCAGCGAGATGCGGGTCATCATCGACACCTGGGACGACACCCTCATCACAGCCACCGACAGCGAGACGGGCGAGTCGTGCCGCATCTACTATCGCAAGGCCGACAACCCGTATGCGCTGGGCGACCGAGCCTATCTGGCCGACATCCTGCTCAAGGGCGAACAGCTCAACCTCATCCTGCCCCGCGAGGAGGCTGGCATCATCTATCCCGCCATCATCATCTACAACCCCGACTATCTGATAGACGTCACCTCGCTGGCAGGATGCTTCTCCGAGCAGGAGACCGCCACCCCCTACGCCTACATGCTCAGGAAGCTGGCGCCCGCCTTCAGCAACGAGGCCATCATGCTGGGTAACTTTGCCGGACAGCTGCTCGACGAGGAGGTTTACCACGTAGACCGCCCCTACGAGAAGAGCATGGCCGACTTCTGCGCCCGCAATGCCGTGAGCCTCGCCGTGACGCCCCTCTCAGACCATTTCCGTGCCGATGCCGAACTGCAGCGCCAGCACATTCGCCGTGCCGTGCAGGGAGCCCTGGCCGAGGCCTCGTCGGTAGCCTTCAGGCGCGACGGCAAGAACACCATCCTGGAGCCTTCCTTCTTCTCGCCCACACTCGGACTGCAGGCCCGTATGGACTTCATTCAGAAAGACCTCACGCTCATGGTGGAGCAGAAATCGGGCAAGGCGTCCTATAAGTCGAGCCCCGAGACACCCCGCATTCGCCCCGACCACTATGTGCAGGCGCTGCTCTATCGTGCCATCTTCAGATACAACTACGGCGTGGCCTACAAGGACTTCCATTCCTACATGCTCTACTCGAAGTACGCCAACAGCCTGCTCGACATCGCCTCGGCGCCCGACCTGCTCTTCAAGGCGCTCAGGTTGCGCAACCAGGTGGCCTGGCTCGAACTGCTCCTCACGCGTGGCGGATTCCGTATTCTCGAGTCGCTCACCCCCGAGCTCGTATGTCCGGGCGAGAGCGGAACGTTGTGGGAACGCTACAAGCGGCCACAGCTGCAGGCGCTGCTCGACCGGGTGCGCACGGCCACACCCTTGGAGAAAGACTATTACTACCGCTTCCTCACCTTTGTGGAGAACGAGCAGATGCTATCCAAGGTGGGCAACCGAACCAAGGAGGAGTCGGGATTCGCCTCGGTATGGAACTCCACACTCGACGAGCGACGCAACGCCGGCAACATCTATTGCGACCTGCGCATGATGCCCCTCCGACAGGTCAAGGGAATGCCCATCGAGCGGGTGGAGTTCGCCTTCGCCGACGGACAGGACAAGGACGTGTCCAACTTCCGCAAGGGCGATATCGTCTTCTTCTATGCCTACAATCCCACCCTTGAGGGCGAGCCCAACGCCACGCGCCACTATGTGTTCCGTGGGTCGATCGTCGACATTCACGAGACGAGGGTAGAGGTGTCGCTCCGCAATCCGCAGACTCAGCGCGAGGTGTTCGATGGCGAGGTGTGGGCGATAGAGCATGACTTTATGGAATCGTCGTACCGTGCTCTTTATCAGGGACTTCAACTCTTCCTCGAAGCCCGTCAGGAACGCAAGGACTTGCTCCTGTTGCAGCGCAAGCCGAGGGTCGACACCACGCTCACACTCCAGGGCGACTACGCCAGTCAGGGCAACACGGAGTTCAACGACCTGGTGCTGCGTGTGAAGCAGGCCCGGGACCTCTTCCTCATCATCGGACCTCCCGGCACGGGTAAGACCTCCTTCGGCATGGTCAACGTGCTGAAGGAACAGCTCATGGAGGAAGGCACGTCGGTACTGCTGCTCTCGTTCACCAACAGGGCTGTGGACGAGATGTGCAGCAAACTGGTAGGCGAGGGCATCGATTTCGTGCGTTTGGGCAGTGAGCTGGGCTGTCATGAGGCTTACCGCTCACACCTGCTCGGCAAGCGGTCAGAGGCGTGCCGCGACGGCCGTGACATCAGGCAGATGATAGAGCGTTGCCGTGTGTTCTGCGGCACCACCACAGCCTTCAACAGTCAGATAGCCCTCCTGTCGATCAAGCATTTCGACCTGGCTATTGTCGACGAGGCCTCCCAGATACTCGAGCCCCAGATCGTAGGTCTGCTCTCGGCGAAGAATGCACGTACGGGCGAGCACGCCATCGCCAAGTTTGTGCTCATAGGCGACGAGAAACAGTTGCCAGCCGTCGTGCAGCAACAGGAGTCGGAATCCATGGTGCAGGAACCCAACCTGCGGGCCATCCACCTCACCGACTGCCGGCTCTCGCTCTTCGAGCGCCTCATCAAGGCTTATCGCTCCGAGGGTGTCAACAACGAGTACAGCTACATGCTCACCCGCCAGGGACGTATGCACCGCGAGATAGCCATCTTCCCCAACTATGCCTTCTATCAGAACAAGCTCATCCCCGTGCCCCTGCCTTATCAGGAGGAGCCCACGCCGCTCACCTCTGAGAGCCACGACGGGCTGGAGGCATTGCTCACCACCCGCCGCATCGCCTTCGTCACCTATCCCGAGCCACGACAGACAGGACTCGACCCATGGCAGCAGGAGACCTCCGACAAGGTGAATCTCATCGAGGCCAGGATGATCGCCGCCACGGTGCATCGCATCTACCTCATGGATCCAGAGGGCTTCGACAAAGACCGCACGGTGGGCATCATCGTGCCCTATCGCAATCAGATCTCCACCATACGCAACGAGATAGACAGCTACCACATCGAACCGCTCCACGACATCATGATCGACACCGTGGAGCGCTATCAGGGAAGCCAGTGCGAGAACATCATCTACGGCTTCACCATCAGGAAATATTATCAGTTGGGATTCCTCACCGGCAACCAGTATGTGGACCGTGCGTCGGGCGAAATCATCGACCGCAAGCTCAACGTGGCGATGACCCGTGCCATGAAACATCTCATCATGATCGGCAACGCCAGACTCCTGCGCGAGAACGTCATCTTTTTCAAGCTCATGGAGTTTGCCCGTAACAGGCAGAGCTATTTCGACATCGCGCCCAGCGACTATGTGAGCGGAAACTTTGTCGTTGGGGAAGCAGGGGCGCTCGATTCGCTCGGCTCAGTCGGCTCGCTCGATTCTTGCGATGGACAGAGAAATGCGGTTTTCCCGGTCGGGGAATTATCATCCGATGAAACCTTTGACCGTACGTTTCGTACGGTCGTCGAAGAGCCCGTCAAGGGCGATGCGATGACCCGTTGGCCCCAGTATGTTCTGGGCAACGAGTTTGCCACCAACCAGACGCTCATCGACTATGGCAGGAGCCATTTCGTGCAATCCAAAATCATTCAGACCGACCTCAAGGACACCTCGGGCAGAAACCGGATGCGCACCTTCACGCCCGCCGACCAGGTGCTCGTTTACTGTCACAACATGATGCCTGCCCACTATGCCTGCGCCAAGCTGATGTACGGCTCGGTTCGGGAGTGGGTGGAGGAGAGGCTCTCCTCCACCTCCCTGCGCACCATCTCGGTGCATCTGGGTTGCGGTCCTGCCACCAATGCCCTGGCGTTCATGCAGGTTTTCGGCGACAAGATAGGATGTTTGGAGTACGAGGCAGTCGACATCTCGGAGAGCATGCATCAGATGGGCGAGCGGATGCTTCATGCCGCTTACGCCGACCGGGTGGTTTATCACAAGCTGAACCATTTTGAGGAGTTGAATGACGATGATTGGAATGCTTTGTCCAGCGTTCCTACGGTCATCTTCTTCCATTTCTCGTACATCTTTGCGAAAATCGGTCCCCAGTCAGCCGAGAAGTTGGCTACACGCATCGCTTCCGTCATGGCTGCCCATCCTCTCAACAGATATGTTTTCTTCATCCAGCAAGCCGATGCCGACCGTAGTCTCAAGAGTTATCGTGTGTTCCGCAAGGCGCTCTCCGCCCGTGTTCACTTCTTGAAGGTGGGCTGCGCCTCGGCAGTATGGAATGCGGATGCTTCTCAGGTGCAGGTGGATGCCCTTGCTTTTCCGTTCTCTTATGAGATTTGGGAGGGATAGTTTCCTGAGGAGCCCAGCGAACATACTATTTGTGCGTCCCCCCAAGAGTCCCGTTTACTCCAGGGCTTGTCAGCTTTTGTTGTAGGTTTTTTAAGGGGGCTGAATCTGGTGAACGACTGTTCTAAATGTCACGAAATAAGGAATATATGTACTATTTGATTTCTTTTCGAATGCAAAACTATTTCGTAATTCAGGTTTTTTGATTACCTTTGCAGCCGTATGAAAAAAAGAAAGATGGGATTTATCTGGGCGATGGTTGGCCTGTTGGGGCTGTCGCTCGTCAGTTGTGACAAGGTGTTCGACGTGCATCCTTATGATGTGAATATCAAGGGAGAGAAGAATGTCAACGCCAAGCAGATAGTGAAGATAGAGGAGGCGACGAAGGACAAAACCACCTTTCGTTTCGCCTTTATCAGCGACTCACACCAGTGGCTCAATGACCTGAGTGACGAGGTGAGCGACATCAACCGCAGACCAGATATCGACTTTGTGATTCATGGTGGCGACATGACCGACTTTGGTGGTACAAAGGAATTTCTCTGGACTCGCGATCGGCTCAAGAAACTCAACAAACCCTTTGTGGCACTCTTGGGCAATCACGACTGTCTCGGTACAGGGACAAAGGCTTACCAGGTGACTTTTGGCAATCCCGACTTTGCTTTTATCGCAGGCAGAGTGAAGTTTGTGTGCCTCAATACCAATGCCATCGAGTACGATTATTCACAACCAGTTCCCAATTTCGACTTTATCAAGGCCGAGTGGACCAATCGGGCAGATGAGTTCGACCGCTCAGTCGTTTGTATGCATGCTCCTCCTTTCTCCGAGCAGTTCAACAATAACGTGGCAGAACCCTTCAATGATTACATCCACAAGCTGCCCCAGCTGATGTTCTGTCTCGACGGTCATGGCCATCACATTCGCATACAGGACCTCTATGATGACGGTACTATCTTCTATATGACAGCGAGTGCCAAGGAGCGAAAGTATTATATATTTACCATTACTCCCGACGATTACAGCTATGAGATTATTGATTTTTAGGATATTTCTTCTTTCGTTTCTGATGCCTGCATGTGTTCAGGCGCAACAGAACGCCGTGGCAGATACAACGTTGGCTGCTCGCGACACGGTGGTGAAACATAGTCGCTATGACAACCGCATTCACCGTTATCGCCGCTACTGGGGAGCACTCATCCCTACGCAAACCGTCCTGCAGACTTGTGGCAATATGGGACTGTTCTCCTTCGGAGTGGGCTGGGATTATGGCAAGCATCGCCAGTGGGAGACGCAGTTGCTCTTCGGTTACATACCGAAATTTGACTCCAACAATGCCAAGATGACGATGACCCTGAAGCAGAATTATATACCCTGGTCGGTGACGATGGGTCATGGCTGGGCCTTCGAGCCTTTGGAGTGTGGCTTGTATTTCAACACCGTCTTTGGCTCAGATTTCTGGACGAAGCAGCCGTCAAAGTATGGCAGTGGCTATTATCCTTTCTCCACACGCATCCGCCCCAACATCTTTGTGGGAGAGCGTTTCACGGTGGATGTGCCCGAGAACCGCCGCAAGTTTGTGAAGAGTGTCACCTTCTTCTACGAGCTGAGCACCAACGATATTTATTTCATGCGTTTCTATCGCAATGGTTCTGCCGGTTTCTGGGATGTCTTCGGCTTGTCGTTAGGCATCAAGACGCAGCTGTTCTGATGGGATGTGTGATAGTTGATACCTTATCCCGAACTGGGGTATCCGACAAAACCCTTCACCCCTCAATTTTTGTTTGGAAAGGTATTCTTTTAATACTTTTGCTCTTTCAGAAAAATATGCATTATTGGCTGAAAGGAATGTGGAATTTAGCCAATAATGTTTAAAAATATGTATTATTGGCTTAAAACAGCGTAAGATATAGCCAATAATTGCTTTTTCTTGCTATCTTTGTAAGCGTTTCGTACGTGGTAATTGGTGGTAATAAACACAGCTTATTACCACGTTTTATATTTCTTATTATCAGTTGTTATGTATGCGTGGTAATTGAGGTTGTAAATTAACTTCACTACTGTCTGGGTTTTATCCGGACAGTAGTGTTGTGAAAAGTATAAGACATTTTTTTGTTTTAACAAAGATTTAACGTTTTCAGCCGAATTCTTTCTGAACGTCGAAGCAGGGACAGGCTTTGGCGGCGAACTCGTTGTGGCCGTGAACGGTGGCGAGAGGGAACTCTTCCTGCAGCTGTTCTACGAGTGCACGAAGCGAGGCTTTTTGTGCTGCCGTCCGAGTGTCCCGAGGCTTGCCGTCGGTCGACAGACCGCCGATATAGCAGATGCCGATGCTGATAGTATTGTGACCTTTGCAGTGTGCGCCAATCTGGCGCTTCGACCTGCCTGCTTTTATGCTGCCGTCACGATATATCACGAAGTGATAGCCGATGCCGTTGAAGCCTCGCTGGCGATGCCAGCGGTCGATGTCCTCGACGGTGAAGTCCTTGCCCTCTGTGGTGGCACTGCAATGAATGATGATTTCTGTTATTTTTCTCATGATTTTTTCTTTTTTGATGTTATATTTTTAACTGAAGTTTCGCAAGTTTTGCCCCACACGCCCTGAAGGGGCAGAAGCTCTTAGCCCAGGGCAGCGCCCTGGGTTATTACGGGTGATAGCCTATCGCCCTGTAAGGGCAAAAGCTTTAAAACTCCAGGCAATTTACAAAGCTTTTGCCCTTACAGGGCGCCTTGTTGACTGCCAATATACCCAGGGCGTTGCCCTGGGCTGGGGGCTTCTGCCCTTTACCTTTCCGCTACGCGCCGGTGACCGTTGGTTCAGGGCGTGCTGCTTATATGAGCTTAGGGCTTCATTCCGTACTGAACTACTTGCTAAACTTGAATAGAAATATACAGACACTTGCTCCTAATGCGATGATGCCGAGGCAGGCGAGGAACTTGGTGAAGGGCGGTGTGTAACGCTCTTTCTTCACCACAGGCACTTGCTTGACAACAGGGATTGTGTCGGTTCGAGTCTTATAGACTGTATCTCTGAGGAGGCGGTAACGAAACTCTGTTTTCACTCTGTCGTAAAACACCGTGTCTGCCTTGCGCTCGATACGCTGCCGTCGGTCGATATAGATTGAATCGTATTTCACCTTTCTCAGCAAAATGGTGTCGTGCGTAGCGGAATGTACAGGCACGATGGCAGTAGTGTTGCTGGTTGTCTTGCAACTGCTCAACAGGAGGAGCAGAAACAGAAACAAGATAAACGCTATGAGTCTGGCTAAGAGTCTGTTCTTTGCTGGATTTTCAGTTAGTTTCATGCTGTTCGGTCTTTAATAGTGATAGTAACGTCTTTGTTTTTATTATTGACAAATCGCTTGATGCGGTTGCAAATATAGCTGTGATACTTCTGTGTATGAACGAGTAAACCACTTGTTCTATATTCGCCTACATTGATACTCCCCTTGACGCAAGTAAAAGGTCCATTGTAACATTCAAATCGAGTAGCCTTTGATCTGCCTATCCAAACGAGCCCCTTTTTGCAACTTATGGTGTGGCAACCTAAGGGAAGGTGCAGCGAGGGGTGTTCACAAGTATTGCATAAAAACTTTCCATTTATATACAGGTTCCCATGAACTCCCCATCGAGTATAGTTTGTTCTGATAAGAAAAATTTCTATTTTCATATTTTAATTGCTTTAAAAGTTGATTTTGAAAATGACAAAAATGACTTTGACAAAAATGACAAGTTTTTGAGACTTTTATACAACTGTAGATATTTTTGTATATCTTAAGTCCGGTTGCTGTACAACAAGTCCCTGTCTCTTCCAGTTCTTCAGCATCTGCTTTACCATCATACTCGTAACCCCAGAACCTTTCACAACCAAACTTTGTTGCATGGCCATTTCCTCAGTAAAAGTAGAATCCAGTCGCTCAAATATGGTGTCGTTCTTGCCTCGATGGGTACGGCCTGTAGTGGTCTGTCCAGCATACTCTCTCGACGAGAAGGCTGCCTCGATTCTTTCTCTAAAGAAATAAAGGGCATTTTCCATCAGATAGTCGGCGATGACATCAAATAATGAAAGCATGGAGGCTGTTTGCGCCTTGACGATCATGTCTTTCCACATCTCTGGTTTCTCCTTGAGTATCTTTTCTGCGCCTTGAAAACCATGTGCCTTGATTAGTTGTTCAGCTACATCACACAGCATGATACAGGTCATCATCCGCATGGTTGTTGGGCAGATTCTGAAACGCTGACGAGCTTTGGTCTTGTCGTCATTTTTCATTGTTTCAAGACGTATCTCTTCCAACCATTCACGCCCCTTTTTCTCCAGCTCCTCGAGAACGACATCTCCGCTCATCAGCGGCAGCAAATGTGCTATTTGGGATATTTGCTCACGCTGTCCATTATTCAGGACATACAGGTTTTCGGTGAGAGCGGCAAACGTATTGTCGGGTGTTCTTGCCACAGCTATACGGCTCTGAAAACCATCCGTATAATTGCTTACTACTCGATAGAGCGCATCAGGAGTGCCGCACATGGTAACGTTCCAAAGCAACCTGTCGATATGGACATTTACGGCATCCGCACTCTTTGCCTCGCGTTCGTAACTGGTTCCGTCGTATGCCTGACGAAGCATCACAGAAAAATCACTCAGTCCAGAACGCCATTTCTGTGCTACGGTGTCAGCTTCGGGTGTAAAAGAAAATGCGTGCTTGCCTTCGGTATTTGAGAGGCGGTCGGCAAGGTTGGCGACAGTATTGTTCAGTGTCAGGATGCGGATAGGCAACTTTGGCTCCTCTGGCTGTTCCTTCTTGTTTTTCGCAGCACGCTTCTTTGCTCGCCAGTCCTCTTCATGCTGCAGGTAAACTTTATCCATCTGCTTCATTTATTACGTCCATGAAGCAATCAATGGGTCGATCCTACACTTTCCTGATGCAAAGTCACCAGCAATATAAGAGATAAGGTTGAGCGAATTGTATCTGCCGTGCACCGAGATTTTGACACCAGTCGCAAGGGTTCCTATCACAGGACAGATTGCTACAAGGGCTGGCATGGCGAGGTATGGACCCACAGAGTCAACAGACTCTCGAACGCCTTGCGGCAGCGATGGCAGGGCATGATAATAAAACAATTCGTCCTGCTCGTTGATGTCATCCAAAGCCTGCTCGATGTTTTCTGTATTGCTGCCTTTGCTTTCCTTGATGGCTGCCAGCACATCCTTAAGCCTTTTGGGCATTCTTGCACGTTTTTCAGCAAGGGCTGAGTCAACGCAAGCCTGCTTTTCGGCCTCAGGAAATCCATCGTAACAAGGAATTACCTTGTCTAAAAGTTGGCGGTCGAAGCCACAAATATGGCGCAGATTGACTGCCAGTTCGAAGGTCAGCGTGTTGCGATTTGACTGAATAGGCTCATGTCCGTCGTTATAGAGTTCCCACCATTTGCGGATGATGTCAGAATAGGGAATTCCACAGTAGTTGAGTGGTTCTGAGGAGGCTGCTGTGTTTTCTGCTTTGATTTCAGCCTCTTTCTGAGGTGCTGCAACCTCCCAGGGCTTGTAGTGCTTGTTGACCTTATGTGCTCCTTCTGGCAACACTTCCTGTCCATATTTTTCTCGCTCTTCCAGCAACTTTGCCTCTGCCTTGACGGCAGCTTCATCATAAGAGTCAGCGAAGAGTTCGGATGAGAGATAGAGCAAGTCGTCAGCGGCGGCTGTTGTAGTGAAATACACTCGGTTGATGTCGTGAGCCGAAGTGTCCATCTCGCATTGCAGCATCGTAGCCAAGCGCACCTGATTCTCCAAGATGGTTTTTCCCTGCTCTCGCTTGCATACCACGTGTCCGCCCTGTCGGGCACTGCGTTCCAGCATCAGAAGTCCATATTTCCCAGGGTTTTGCAGCAACTTTTCTGCAGCGATTTTAAATGACTCTGGGTCGTCGAGGTCGAAACCGAAAGCCTTGCTGGGCAACTTGTTTCCCTTCACGGTTCCACCAGGATAATGTCCTGAATAATTCATCTGTACCAATCGCCTTTTGGCAGCATCATTTCCGTTTCTTGCCAGTCGAAGGTTTGCCATTTGCTGACTGCTGTTACGCAGCTCTCTGTACTCCTGTTCTGAGGTGATGGGGCGGGCGACCTTGCGCCCTTTCTCCACCTTGATATAATAGCAACTCATCGATGATTAATGTTTCAATTGATACTCTACAACCGCTTCACTTGCGTCTTCAGCTTCGTCTGCAAGTACATCGCCGATATTCACGCCCTCGTCGCAGTAAACCTTGAGAGTCAGCTGTATAGCTCCGTCTGCTGTTTTGCTTACTCTGCCATGAGCCAGCTTCTTAATCAGCTGCGAAAGAGGCTTTTTCTTTGGCTGTGCCACAAAGTCGAAGGTGCCGTCTGACATCTGTTGCGCCACACCTCGCATTCGCAAACTTGGCACTCGGTTCTTGCCTGTAAAGTCGGGTGCAAACATAAAATATTTGCTCTCGTCGTAGTAAGCCACGCCTGCTATCTGGACGTGCTGCACACCTGTATTTGTGTTCAACACATTTGTTTTGTTGTTATTCTTTTTCATAATCTTTTGTTGATTAGATGAGCGAAAGAAGTGTGTAAGTTTTAGTTTGCGCAAATTGTCCCGAGACATTTCTTACGCCACCTTTTCAACTCAGATTAATAAATGATTGGTTTACTTTTTCACGCTGTCGATGTCAGCGACCACGATGTCCTGATACATCTGTCCGTTATACTCCCGAACCTGGAAGCGGAGTGAAGCTACAACAAGCTCGTGATTGCCGAAGCTCAATTCAGCGGTTGTTCCGAGCATGACCGCTGCATATGAATTCTCAAATTTTCCGCCCATCTCCCGTAGGATGATGTTGCGTTTTTTTAACATCCCGCCCTCGCTTTTAGGACTCTGCACGGTCAGGACATCGCCCTGCTGTACCACTCTCATGATTTTTGTTTCCATCATTCTGTTTTGTTAAATAAATTACTTAATTACTCTTACTGAAAGAGAGGTTGAAATTGAAACTGTACTTCCAAATGCGAAAAGAAAAATAAATGTTCATACTCTGAAAAAATTAAAAGTTAATAAATCATGTTCCGATGCCTTCAAACAAAAAAAGCACCGCCAGCCAGACTTTATTGTCTGATTGACGGTGCAAAGATACTAACAAGTAATCGGAGCACTCCTATACTACATCTATACTACATGTTTTCCGCATTCATCCTGCAAGGGTAAGAACTCGCTATTTGCTGTTGAATATTTCCTCGTTTTTCCGCTTCAGTTCGTCGAAGATACGCGACTGCTTTTCATATGCTACACTGCTTGACATCGAATTCGACAGGTCGTTGCTGTAGCCAGACAAGTCGATATTGAACAGGCGGCCCAGCCAGTCAAAATAATCTTTTTTCGTCAGCTTATTGCCGTTCATATCCTCCACCTTGCCACATTCGTACCAGGCATTCATCACCCTGATGAAGTCTATCTTTGTGCCCTTTTTTCTTGACAGGCGCAGCGGACTTTTCAGCTGTTTCTGCTCTGAGTCATTCGCGTTTTCGGTAGTGCTCCCTTCATCTTTTCCCTGATTCACATTCTCGATATGCACATCACCATTCATCGTGCTGCCAGCGTTCATTGTCACGCTGTTTTCTGCAAAATTGTTTACGATACTGCTCATTTTATTCGTTCTGATTTTCGTTGTTTGTTTTTATTTTCACATCACCCATCATCGTTCCTCCAGCCTCTACGCTCACGCTTCCTTGTGCGAAATGATTGTTGATTTTCGGAGCTTCGGCCACAGCTTTCAGAGCCTCTGTCTGCTGCTGCAAGGCTTCCGTCTGTCGCATCTGTCCCTCCTGTATGGAGAGAAAACGGCCTGTCATTCCGTCTACCAACTGCTTGTCGGATGGCGGAAGATAGGGTATATGGCGGTACAGGAAGGACTGCATCACCTTCACATCTTCAAGCCTTTTGAGTTGACGGCAATAAGCGACGATGGTGTTGACGAGGCGCTGCTGCATCACTCCGATAAGAATCGGTGCTGCTGCCGTTGCTGTCAGTCCCAAAGCTATTCGCAGCCGATGGCGGACGGCAAAGGCGGCAAGAAGCAGTCGCAGATGTCGGAGTGGAATGTGGGTGTAATAGGCTCGGGTCAGCAGGTCGGTCTCGTCGGCAGTAGGTCTGTTGGCAAGGGCAGGGATATTGGTGAGCAAGGTTTCTATCTCATTGAGCCATAGGGAGAGTTCCAGCAAGTCGAGTTCCCGGCAATCGGCTCCTTTCAGGTGCAGCCATTCGTGCCAGCAGCGATCTGCATCGTGCGATGCAAGCAGCCGAGGCAACCATTCGTGTTTTCGCTCCTCCTTTCTGTGTTCCGTACACAGTCCGGACAACAGGTGTTCCATGTCCTGCGCCAACTTCTGTATCCATTCGCCGTCCTTCACTTCCATCGTTCTCACGATATTCTCCATCCCCATCCTGGCTTCGTTCCAAAGGGCGTTTTTGCCTGTCGACACCAAGGCTTCGGTATAGCCTCGCACCTCTTCCTCGTCTTCTGCGGTCAGTGTTATCAGTGTCAAAAGTTCCTGCAGCATCATCACGGCATCGTCCACGCTCAGCATCTCCTCGGTCATGGGGAAGAGCGGCAGAGGCGGTTCCCATTCCATCCATTTATCATCGTGAACGATAGGGACTAAGGGCAAGTTGTCGGTTTCTACAGCGACATAGAAATAACCATGCTCATCAACTTTCACCTCTACCACTCGGGCATGGAAGAATCCTCGTCCGCTGGCAGCAAGTGCAGCAAAAGCGATTGATTTGTAATCGTCACGATTGCGCACATAACCTATCTTCCGACTCATCAGTCTGACGGCCAGAGCTTCCTTGTCGGCAGCATTGGTGGGTTCGGGCTTGATAGTAACACGAGGGTGTGTCCTGTCCAATTGGGTCAGGAGGTCGATGGTGCGTTGGTTTTCCTGTGCAGTCATGGGTGTTTCGGGCTCATGGTCGGGGTTGGCGGCAAACTGCACTCCTACTATTTTTATTCTTGATGTCATCAGGATTTTTAGTTAGCATAATATAATGGATTGCAAATATAGTTATTCTTTGTGTAACAGCCAAGAGTTTTTCGGGATATTTTTATGATAGTATGAAAGAATATTTTTCATTCATATTATAACCTTTAGAAAACGCACAAACAATCCGCTAACCTTGTCATTTTTGTCAAAGTCATTTTTGTCATTTTCGATTTTGAAAATGAAAAAA
>ERZ1023981.144-NODE-144-length-18277-cov-10.169301_pt1 | contig 18277 bp, 18 predicted proteins | sample MGYA00380435_ERZ1023981 | MGnify/ENA primary metagenome ERZ1023981 (study PRJEB33179, sample SAMN07449057) | human gut metagenome | biome: Human-gut; feature: Human associated habitat; material: Faeces | host: Homo sapiens | place: India:Kasaragod | collected...
CTGCACTGTTTGTGCGTGTGACCAGAGCACGGGGCTAGATTTTGGGGGCGCCAGAGATTTTGACCGCGCCTCCTGGGAGAGCGTAGTCATTCGTAGTGGTATTCCTTTCTGGCATGATGCCAGCGGTCGTCCATCTCGGCGGTGATCTTTGAGTGGCACGGCTTGCATAATGCTATAAGGTTATCCTCGTCATGGGTGCCACCGCGGGAGAGGGGACGGATATGGTGCACCTCCGTTGCCGGAGTGGTCTTGTGGTTCTTCAGACACATCTCGCATAAGGGGTGTTTTCCGATGTACCGGTCCCGGATGCGCTTCCATGCTCTGCCGTATCGTTTCTTGACAACAGGACTGCGCTCGTACGCGTCATAACGTTTGTCCATTAATTTTTGGTGCTGCTCGCAGTACCGGTTCACGGTCAGCTCCCTGCAGCCGGGGTAGGCGCACGGCTTTTTGGGTTTCCAAGGCAAAGCACTCATCTCCAGACATAGCAAAAGCCTTCAAGGGATTGCTCCCACGAAGGCTTTTCACATTTTTTCATGCTATTAGTATACCACGTCGAACAGATACATGCGTCCGCTACATTACTCATGTGGCTAAAATAATTGGGAATGACTGCCCAAACGATATAGCAGAAGAACAAGTACATCATCTTTGGTTTCATAAATGAGAAGCCAATCTGGATCAATATGGCATTCCCGGCAACCTTTGTATGTTCCACCTAAATCATGGTCTCTATATTTTTCATCCAATTGTTTTCCTTGGGCCAATTGCTCAATGACAGAGAACAGCACATCTATATCTTTGTTCTGCTTCTTTGCCAATTTCAAATCTTTCTTAAATTGAGTGGTGAATTTTACTTCGTACTTCATTTTTCAAGGGCCACACGCAAATCTGTCATATTGGTATACCCTTTTACTTTTTTATCAATGGCGATTCGTTTGCCTTCTTCAATGGCAGATCTAGTTGTTGCATTAGGAACGTCAAGAGTGAGACGGAAGGGAATGCCATTTTCTCGTATCGTTGTTTTTAAGAATATGTTTACCGCCGTCGTCATATTCATTCCCAGAGCATTGAATATTTTCTCAGCCTGATTTTTGACTTCCTTATCCGTCCGGATATTCAAATTTGTATTTACCATATTCAACACCTCCATTTCTGTCTTGAATATAGCATTATTTTTGGCTGATGTCAACACAATGTCAATATAATAAACACATAGCAAAAGCCTCCAAAGGATTTGCTCCCTCGAAGGCTTCTCTCACACTTTCATGCTATTAGTATAACACGTCAAATGGATAAATGCGTCCGCGATTTTGGACATCATGTCTTCCCAAATAAAAGAATAGCAAACTTAGCTAATGCACGATTCTTCCTTTTGTAGGCAGACGACCGCTCGATGTGGAAATGATCAGCGATGGCATAGACGGCACTCGTCTGTGCATCCTCGTCGGCATAAAAAGTTTGCAGCACGTATTGCTCGTCGCTGCTCAGCTTTTCCCATGCAGGCTGGAACCATGCCATGTACTCGACAGCCTGCCGGTACCGTTCTTTCAGAATGTCGATGTCTGCCAGTCCGGAGATGATATGATCTTCTGTTGCATGTGGGTTGCTGGAGTGCGGCATCCCATCAAAGCCGGACGGATGCAGGCTGGTCATGGCAGCGTATGCCTGCTTAATGTCCTCGCTGGTATTTTCGATGATGAACTTCATGCTGTCGTAATCCCGGATGGCATCAATGGCGCCGCTCCGTTTATTCAGGTATTTCCAGATAACACTCATAGGCTGCCTCCTTGCAAGTTGGCCCGGACTGCCTCAATCAGTGCAGCCTGGGTTTTGTTTTTTTCTTTTAATGATTTCATAATGGTTTCATCTATGGTTCCGGCAGTCAGGATGTGATGAATGATGACCGTATCGGTTTGTCCTTGCCGCCAGAGTCTGGCATTCGTTTGTTGGTATAATTCCAAGCTCCAGGTTAGTCCAAACCAGACGAGAGTGGATCCGCCTTGTTGCAGGTTTAGACCATGTCCGGCAGAGGCGGGGTGGAGAATAGCAACAGGAATAACACCAGCGTTCCAATCTGTTATATCTTGTGAAGTCTTGATTTCTCGTACCGTAAACCGTTGCTGAATCCGTATCAGATCATGCTTGAACCAGTATGCAATCAATACGGGTTTGCCATTGGCACCTTCAAGAATGTCCTCCAGGGCATCGAGCTTTCGGTCATGAATGGGAATGATTCGTTTTTCCTCATCGTAGACGGCACCGTTTGCCATCTGGCATAGCTTGTTCGATAGGGCAGCCGCATTTACGGCATCAATTTCTTTCCCATCTAGTGAAAGCACAAGCTGGGAACACATGGTGTCATACATGTTTCGTTCTGGCTTTGATAACTGTACATGGATTTCATTTCGTACTAATGCTGGCATGGTCAGATACTCCTTGCTTTTCATGGAAATGGTGATGTCTGCAATACGTCGATAGATTTCTTCTTCCGCACCGGGTTTTGGCTTGTAAGAAAAGATCATCTGTTGGTTCCGTTTATCTGGTTGGAAAAATTCACTCCGGTAATGGGTGATAAAACGACCAAGTCGCTGTCCCATATCCAACAGGCGAAACTCTGCCCATAGATCCATCAGGCCATTTGAAGAAGGCGTACCTGTCAGTCCTACGATACGTTTTACCTTGGGACGAACTTTTAACAAGCTCCGAAACCGTTTTGCTTGATATGATTTAAATGAAGAAAGCTCATCGATTACCAGCATGTCGTAATGAAAGGGGATGCCGGAATCTTTTATCAACCAAGGCACATTCTCACGATTGATAATATGGATATTGACCTGCTGCAAGAGTGCGGGTTTTCGTTCCGTAGCCGTACCAATAGCAACGGTATACGTTAAGTCATGCAGATGGTCCCATTTCTGAATTTCCGCTGGCCAAGTATCTCGTGCTACACGTAGGGGTGCAATCACCAATACGCGATGGACGTCAAAACTGTCATAGATTAATTGCTCTATAGCGGTTAAGGTAATGACGCTTTTTCCCAATCCCATATCCAGTAAAATGGCAGCCGTTGGATTTTTTAGGATGAAGTTTGTGGCATAGGTTTGATAATCATGAGGTTTGTATTGCATCCAGCATTCCTCCTAGTTGCGTACTATTGTCGATGCAGTATACCGGAAAACCAAGTGCTTCTAACTGGCGCTTCCGATGTACCTGTAGCGGACGCATTTTCTTTCCGGGTGCTTTAAGCTCCACAAAGGCAATGCGTCCATGGGGCAGCAGCACCAATCTATCAGGCATCCCGTCATATCCGGGGGAGACGAATTTGGGACAGATACCGCCTTTATGTTTTACAGCCTGTACAAGCTGCTGTTCGATTATTTTTTCTCGCATGATTTCCTCCGTCAGGGTGTTTAGTATTGGCTTTTCATCAAGGTGTGTGACACCCCCGACACCTGGTTACTATAACTTCCTATAGGGGTTAATTTTTAAGGGCCTATAGAGACTTTAGGGTAGGAGGTGTCGGAGGTGTCACGCTTTAGTTTAAAATGGCTTTTTCTGTCAGCCGTATTCCGCTAACAAACCGGCCTTGGCGATTCCTAAAACGCATAATCCCGGCTTGTTCAATGGCAGTATAAAAATCGGCGGAATTTCGCACATAATCACCGGTAACATTACAAAAGTTCCGATACGCAGTATAAAAATCACCGGATTTTTCCTGATAGGCTTCACCAAGCTCACAGCACTCATCCAGGAAATGGCCGAGCCAGTCGTTGTTTTCACGGTACGAGCCGATGGCTTCCCGCACACAGGCTGGTGTGGTAAGCTGGAACTTTTTCTGAATGATTTTCTGTGCCCCTTCAATAATCCAAGCCAGTACATACTCGCCTGCATTTTTCAGCAGGTAGTCTGCGTAATTTTTGATATCGTTGTTTCCTTCAATGTGAGCGTTAAAGGGTATCACAATGAGCCTGCGCCAGGTACCGGGATCGTTGGCACCGACGCGGGGTAGGTGATTGGTATAGAGCACCAAGGTATGGCTGGGAATAAACTGGAAGGGATCTTTATATTTCTTTTCCGCAAAAACTGCATCCGTCGAGCATAGTTGCTTGATGATGGACGTGTTGAGCCGCATGCCTTCATCAAGCTCAGCGGCAATAAGCAGCCGTTTTCCTTTAGCCTCGGCCATTTCCGGCTTTACATTCCGGCGACAGCCGACAGTTAATGTATCCGCCGATATGTTGCCGCTATAGGTGCCAAGTACACGGGAGATAACATTCCAGAAGGTGGATTTCCCATTGCGGCCTTCACCGTAAGCGATGATAAGGGCTTCCACGTATACTTTTCCGATAGCAGCCAGTCCCACAATTTGCTGGACATACTCGATAAGCTCTGCATCTTTGCAAAAGAAGGTATCGATGGCAGAAAGCCACAAATCTTTTCCCGCATCACCGGGTGAAACCTCCGTTACCTTGGTAATTTTATCCGTTGCTGTTGGCGGGTGTATGCCACATAATCCATCGGGCAGATAATATGTGCCTAGTGGGGTGTTCAGTAAGAATTCATTATTGTCGAGCTCTGTCGGTTTACATTGCAGCATGGGTTTTGCCGCCTGCAGGCAGGAGTTTAAATACTTGGTATCGCGACGCTTAATGACGAACGTTTTATATTCCTTTGCGATCGCATATTGGGTAAAGGCTGCCAGTTGTGCTGCATCGAACAGCTTCTTTGCCTTAGCTGCACCGGAGCCGACTAACACATCAGACCCACCGGATTGTTTCAGCTTTTGCCAGTCGGCCGCGCTGTTAATAGCAGCGGCGGCATCGCGCAGTTCCTTGATGGTCTGATCCATTTCTGCCATTTTTGACATTCTCTTTGCCTCCTTCCAATGGTTGTCTGTCTGCGGCAAGGATCGAGAGGTTCCTTGCCAGTCTTGCGGATACATGGCTTATCGCGATAAGAACGGCGATAACCTCGGTGTCCGCAAGACTTCTGTTGCGTGTCTTGTTCATCACGTTTCCTCCAATCCGGAGCATCTGTTTTCGTGCTCCTTACACTTCCCACTGGAGGCGGGCGGGCCGTTTTGACGAAGGGAAAAGAAGAATTTCAGAAAAAAGCTCCGGCCACAACGATGGGCAGCCGGAGCCGCATGATTAGAACCAATCGGGGAACTCCTGAGACAGCTTCCCCTCGGCCTTCTTCAGGCGGGACAGGAACGTCGTGCGCTTGATGCCGACGATGTCGGCGATGGCCTCGTCGGAGAGGCCTTCCTCGCGGAGCTCTCCGATACGCTTGGCCTACGGCATGAGCTCCTGCAGACGCTCGAAGAGCTGATCCAGCTCCGCCTTCTCGGAAAGCACCTCTTCAATAAGAGGAGCGTCGTCCGGAACGTAATCGGCGAGCGTTCCTTCGCAGCCCGGCAGCGGATCGTCAAGAGAGACGGTCGTGTTGTTGTGCAATTCGCAGTCGAGGCAGTTGCCGTCGCACAGCCACCATTTGCTGCGCGGGCAGAAGCACTCGCCGCGGTACTGCATTCTCTTGCGAAGAGCAGTGCGCCAGCGGTCGTACTCGCGATACTGGTCCTCCGGGATCTCGTACCACTGCTTGGTGGTCTTGTCGTAGATGCGATAGGTTTTAGATTTGTTTCCCATGTTCGACTCCTTTGGATTTGCTTGAATCCGCAGAAGCCGAACCGTCCGTAGAGACAGAAAGACGGCCGGGACAGTGTTTTTGAAGTCACTATCTCGGCCGTCTGTGCAGCTCTGCGGATCGTTGATTTACGTGTTATTCACTTGTTTGTCGCTTACACGGCTTTCTGAAAACTCTTGACCTTGAAGGTCGAGTCATCAATCCGTGTGATTTCGGTCTTGGTATTGTTTCTCTCGACGGTGAACGTTTCGCCGACTGCAAGGTGAGCAGTGGTGCGATGTCCTTTGGAGAGAGAGGACACGAAGCCGGTTCTGGCATCTCCGCGACACATGAGATGACCTGAACAGTCTCGGATATCTTCCATTGAATCCCTCCTTTCTAAAATTCCTAAATAAGCGGCTCCGCTGATTAGCGAAGTTACTTTGCAAAAAATAAAGATCGGAACTACCTGATGCATATTAGGAAAGGTAGCCCAGCTCCTGTAAGCGTATTGCAGCGGAGTGTTTTGAGACCTGATAGAAGCCAGCGAACTGCTCGATCACCCATTTTCCCTTGGAGACAAGTCCGGCAGAAACAAATGAATTCTCCTTGCTCCGATCCAGTACCATCTGGAAGGCTTTACCGACAGTCTACTTAGGCATGAGAATGCGAGGAGCGATGTTGTTGGATTGCCATTCCATCCAGTCTTCGTCAGACCATTTCTTGGGAAGGGTGTCATAACCGATTCCGGCAGGCTCCCTGTAGGCAATGCTCTGCTTATTGCCGAGCCGGTTGGCGGCGATATAGTATCTTCTGTGGTATACCCAGTGGACGCATTCGTGGGCGATGGTATTCCTCTTGGTTCCGAAGTTTCGCTTCAGAAACGTGTCCGGATCGATGAGCATGGTTCCGCCTTTTATCGGAATCCCTCTGTATTCGTCGTTTTCGGGATCGTAGATTTCTGCGAGACCGTCTGTAAAGCAGGTTTGACCGAGAATGCTCAGATCTTCGCTGAGATGAACTTCCAGAATGGCCATGTGAAGCTGATGCCTGGCGATATCCTCGATAGGGACGGGCATCGGCTTTTCCAGCGCCTCTTTGCAGTAATGCGAGAGAAAATCAGCAGCCCGGTCATCAAATTCAGACTTGTACATGTGAGGGACAAGGTTGCTGAGAAATACGTCATTTACCGTACGATAGGATCACTCCTTCTTGTCGATTGCGTCATAGACCTGCTTCCAGAAATCATCCCTGAGACCTTTGTCGTTGGCTTTCCGAAGAGCAGCGCGGACATGCGGCAGGTTCTCATCCATGATGTATTCAGGAAGATCAGGGGCAGCTTCATTTCTGTCCCGTCCGGCAAGGTCGAACATCTGGGCCTGCTCCTCGGGAGAGAGGTGAAGCACATCGGAGATCTTCAGGAGCATGGACTTTTCGGGTGGGTTCCGGCGTCCTTTAACGATGTCGGATAAATAGGTGGGGGTCGCACCCATAGCCTTGGCAATGTCCTTAAGCAGGATGTCTCCTCCGTCCGGACCACGCCCTCGGCGTTTTTCGTCGATAAACTTTCCAAATTCACCGGCCATAGCAATTCTCCTTTCAATAGCTGATTAGCAGATTCGCTAATCTGTTTATTAGTGTATCAAAAAAACCGATGTCAAGGAGGCTGAAAAATCGCGCTGCATTTTCATACAGCGCGACAATAAGTTTAGTCCAAGTAGATGAAAGATTGTGGAACATGATCTATCCCGTAGTCCGACAGTTCTTTTGGAGGGTCGTAGACGACTACGTTTTTCAGTTTGTAAGCCACGGCGTTGTGATAGCCGTGATAGTAGGCGCGGTACTTTGCCCGCGTAATTCCGGCAGCTTTTTTAGCCAGCTCCCAGATTTTGGAAGGGCTTCCTTCTATGATGTCCTCAATCTCAGCTTCTCCGACGACCTTGCTTTCGGGAGCCGTGGAGTAGAAAACAATTTTATTGACGCCGGTTTTACATCGGCGTTTTCGAAATTCGTATTCCTTTTGTCCATCAAGAATGACTTTAGCGTATTCTGGCTTAATCGATAATAACATTGTCGACATCAACATCTCCCTCCCGTAGAATTTTCTCGAATTGACTTCTTGTGTATCGGAAATTCATCGGGTGGGTTCCCGGCCAGAGGTCATTATCCTTGAGCCATCTCCAATTGACATTATTGCCTGCGCCAAAATAACCGCAGTAAAGAAGTTCGATTACAGTAAGATTCTTTTCATTATCATACCGATTCTTTAGTTCAAACTTGGTATAGACCGACTTGTTTCCAACGATGTGAAGAAACTCATCAAACGAATGTAAGAACTGTCCCCGAGTTTTTATTTTCTCAACTCGGGTAGCAATGCAGTATGAGGTTATAACAGACTTATAGCCGGGTCTGCCATCATTACCGGTATACTTTCGATAAATAAGGACGGGATCACCAGCTTTGAAAGCGAGACTATAAGGACTTCCAATATAGACCTTCTTCAGACCATTTGCAACATTGATATCGACGCGCTCCTGCAGCGTATTTGCCAGTTCTGAATAGGCAAACATGGTATCGTGATATTCCATATTAATAGCAAGGCATCCGGCATGGCTCATCCTGCCACTGATGAATGGAAACGCCTTGCATGGATCGCTAATGTCCAAATTTCTGCGGTCCTTGATATAGACGCGTTCACCGTTAAGATTATCTCCAACGTAATTGAATCCGTATTTTTCAAGCAGGAAGATTAAGCTGGTATGCTTCTCGAAGACTGTAACATAGATCTCGTTAGCGCATTGATCTCTCCAGTCCCATAATGTCAATCCCAGTGCGCCTTCGCCAATCCGCTGATGTTGGAACCGTTCGTCGATCTTGATCGTCGTAATCTTTAAGCGAGAGTCGTACGGAAGAACGTGTCCATTTGAAAGTTTGATCTCTTCCGTTTCACCTGGCTTCAGATTAACGAAAGCGCCGACACCTTGCTCATCTTCGAAGACGAGAACTTCCTTTCCTTCTGCTGCTTTCTTGGCGAACCACTTTGTGAATTCAGTACTGTTTGCGCTGCCCGGATAGTCTCTCTTTAATGAGTCGAAGAAGGGATCGTTGATATCTATGTCAGCAAATCGCTTGTGAATGAATTTACCTGCCATATGATTTCCTCCTTATAGGGATCTCAGAAAGTCAATCGCCGACTCGAGATCAGCTGCGCCGGTCGAGATGAACAGCTTCGCATTCAGTAACTCGGCGACCTCATTGGCGTATTGTTTTTCCATGTTTTGAAACTGTTCTACATACTCAGGTGTCTCATCGATCCCGTCGCGTGTCTTGCGGCGTTCGACGATGACCTCCGGCTTCTCAGTCAATAATACGATGGCTTCCGGCTTGAGCGTGGTGAACGTCTCAAGCGAGATCCGTTCCGGTTTGCCAGTGCTCTTGTTGATGAGGCAGAAGTGCCCGTCAAGAATGAAATCGGTACCGCTTTCGCGCAGCTCTTGCACGGCGGTGAGTAGATACTGCTGGTTTTCCTTTATGTCGGCGACCAGCTTGTCACTACTGAAACCGGCATTACGTGCCTTGGCAATCAGATCACTTGCCGAATACGCCTCGATACCCAGTTTCTTTTTTACAAGGCCACAGAAGTAACCTTTGCCGACCGCATGAATGCCACTGATAAAGATCATAGGACCACCTCCTAAGTGTTCTGTACGGCTAAGAAAGATAGATTAATTACAGTATATCAAGAGCCTGTGTGTAAATCAAGAATTCGGTGGAAAATTTCATGCGAACGCTCGATTTAATCTTGATTATGCGTCGAATAATTTATATAATAGGTTTACAAGTCTGATTTTGGCGGAAAGTGAGGTAAGCGTCATGGCCATTAGCTATAAAAAATTGTGGAAACTACTGATAGATCGCGATATGAAAAAGAAGGACTTACAGAAGGCTGCCGGTATCAGTTCGGCGTCAATAACCAAACTTGGAAAAAATGAAAATGTGAATACAGAGATCATAGAAAAGATATGTATTGCCTTGGATTGTGATGTCAGCGACATAATGGAAATGACGAGCTAAGAGGCAAAATGAGAAAGGCAGATTGAAATGGGCGAGATTATTAAATACGAAAATCTCCAAAGGCAAAAGGACACCATTTCCCGATTGCTTGTTTACTGGGCACGAATGAGAGGGCTTTCTTCACAGCCGGTTTCAGTCAGCAAACCTCTCTCGGAAAAACTGCAGGACGTATCGCCGAGGAGCCGGACATTGAGGCTTGCATCTTGTTTTCAAAGCGTGCTCGCACAGTATCCGGACAACGTGGTCATCAAAGATATCGACGTGATGTTCAACCCGGCCTATCAGGTCGACGTTTTGAAAATACTGACGGAGGCTCGGAAGAGCAAACCGTACAGCGTGATCTGGCCGGGGCGATATGAAAATGGAACGCTTTATTACAGCGAGCAGGGGTACCAGGACTATAAAGCATATGAAGTAAAGAACTATGACATCACCTGTGTCATTTAAGGAGGAAACGCTAAATGAAGTATTCAGAGCTAATCAGCTTCAAGCCAATCGAATCGACGATACAGCTTGTTGAGGGCACAAAAACAGAAAGCGGAGTCAAGGAACTCGTGCAGACCTATGTCATGTCGGACAGCATGGCGGAAAGTCTGCAGGCTCCTGTTATCGACCAGCTCCAGATGGACGAGGTAGTCGACAACAAAGGCGTTTTCATCGTAGGTAACTATGGTACAGGTAAATCTCACCTGATGAGTGTGATTTCTGCTGTAGCCAATGACGCAGGCAATCTTCAATATCTACAGAACCAGAATTTTGCTAAACGCATGGAGCCGGTCGCGGGTAAGTTTGAGATCCTCCGTTTGGAAATCGGTGGCGTTACCATGACGCTCTACGATATTCTCTTTGACTACATTGAAGAGGATTTCCAGCGTCGTGGCATTGACTTCAAGAAACCAGACTATTCGACGGTCCGCGACAACAAGAAGGTCATCCGGCAGATGATGGAAGCCTTCAATGCAAAGTATCCGGACAAGGGGTATTTGATTGTCGTCGATGAGTTCCTTGCCTACCTGACATCCAGAGACGAACGTCAGCTGGTTCTTGATCTGGAAGTGCTGCGTGCATTCGGAGAAATGTGCTCCAAGAGCAATCTCCGTATCATTCTTGGCATTCAGGAAAAGATCTTCGACAATCCGAAATTCAGCTTTGTCTCTGAAACGTTGAAGCACGTCAGTGACCGTTTCACACAGATGGAAATTACAAAAGAGGATACGGAATATGTTGTTTCAGAAAGAATCCTGAAGAAGAATCCGGAACAGAAGGCTCTGATTCGGAATCACCTCGAGAAGTTCTCCAGCCTTTACAGCGGCATGTCTACCCGCATGGATGAATTTGTGGATCTGTTTCCGATTCACCCGGCTTATATTGATGTATTCAATAAAGTCTATCTTGTGGAGAACCGCCATATCCTGAAAAACATCTCCAGAGTCATTCGTGATATCTTTGACAAAGACGTACCGGAAGATGCACCTGGAATCTATTCCTTCGATACCTATTGGCCCGCCATCAAGGGAAATGGGCTTCTAAAGAGCGACGTTACAATCAGCAAGGTCGTTAATGCCAGCACACAGCTGGAGGAGATCATCAATCGCGCCTTCCCGCACAAGGTTTATTAGCCATTGGGAATTCAGATCATCTATGCACTTAGCGTGCATAGGCTGCCGACAAACGGACTCGATGTGCAGTTCGGACTGACGGCAGAAAACCTGAAAGATGACCTCTGCCTCTATCTGGATTCCATGCCGGAAAACGATGCAGACTTTCTTCTTGGCGTTGTCAATACAACACTCAAGGATATCATGACGACTGTCTCTGGACAGTTCATCATTCATAACGATGCCAATAATCAGTACTATATCGATGTCGACAAAATCGTTGACTACGATGAAAAGATCAACCAGAAGGCATCGTTGCTGGCTCCAGCAGAACTGAATCGATACTACTACACAGTTGTCTACAACTGCCTTGAATGGGACGTAAAGGAATACGTCACGAACTTCAAGATTTATGAATACGACCTGAACTGGAATAGCCACAATATCTTCCGGGAAGGCTATCTCTTTATGGGGCTTCCGGGAGAGCGCAGCACGGCTCAGCCGGAGCGTGATTTCTATATTCACATCATGCCGCCTTATGACAACGGTAATGTGGATATTGCTAATCTCCCGGACGAGGTATACTTCTTCTTCCGCTCTGCGGATGAGTTCAAGAAGAATCTTGAACTTTATGCTGCGGCGAATCAACTGGCCGAAATCAGCGAAGGCAAAGATAAGGAAGCATACCTGAACAAAGCGAAGATGTTCAACCGCCAGCTCGTAAAATATCTGAGCGATAACAAGAACACCTGCTTCAATGTAACTTACAAGGCTCAGATGCGACAGCTGATTGAGGTTTTGAAAGGCAAGTATCGTCCAGATCTGACTTTCAAAGATACCATCGACCTCGCAGCCTCGATCTGCCTTGATGAATATTTCACCGGTAAGTACAAAGACTTCCCGGTCATGAAGACAAGAGTCACCCGCAAGAACATGGCGGGGCTGGCACGAGATTCCTTTGACTATTTTGCGGGCAGGAAGACGCAGCAGGCACGGATGATGCTTGAGAGCTTTGGTGTGCTCGAAGACGATAAAATCAAACCGGAAAATTCGAAGTATGCCAGATATTATATTGACCTTCTTCAAAAACTGCCGACGCAGGGCGTGTTGAACTATACAGACCTGTTTGAAGAACAATTCATGGGTGTGTATATCGACAAGCAATTTAAGATCAGCTTCTTGTTTACACCAATCATTTTCCTATCTTTGGTATATGCAGGATATGCTGTCATCACACTGAATAACGGGAAGACATTGAAAGCATCAAACCTGGATGAAGTTCCGAATATCAATGCAACGGAACTGTATGAGTTCAAGTACATCTCCAGACCGGCAAAGATGGCGGTTGTGGAAATTAAGAAACTTTTTGATGTACTGAGTCTAAATCCTGCGCTTCTGGATATGCCAAAGGATAGGGATTCCGCTGTAAAGCAACTTTGCCAGAAAGCGCAGAGCCTCAGCAATGATGCGGTTATAGGGGCAAGAAAAATTTCTGAGAATTTTGATCTGTGGGGAGAATCGTTAGCAGATTCGCAGATGAAGCAGAGAATATTGTCTGCCTGCGACAAAATCAAAACGGAATTCAGTAATTATGGCACTAAGTACAATACGTATGCGAAACTGAATAATTTCCGCCATACGATGGAAGAAATTCAAGAACTTGAAAAACAAATTTTTATCATGAATCGTATTCCGGAGTATCTGAACTTCAAGAGCGAATGTGGTGACATTGTAAACTATATCAGTACAGTTCAAAACGCAGGAGCCATTGAACTGAAACAACAAATTGAGAATGCGCGGACCGCATTTCGTTCAGCGAGAGACAGCATTGCAGACGGTACATCTGGCTTAGATGCTGCCTGCAAAGTGAAAGAGGCGCTTGAACCAGTAAAGCAACAATATATTGATCTCTATTATGACGCTCATAAGAAAAAGAGACTCGGTATTGAAGAAGCTAAGCAAAAAGGAAAAATTCAGGAAAGCATTCAGCTGAAGAACCTGAAGAAGCTTCATGTCATCACAATTCTGCCGGGGGCAAAACTTACTGATTTGGAGACGTCTATAGCGAATATCAAGGTTTGCTATGAACTGACGCCGACAGAACTGAAGCACAATCCATTTTGCCAGCACTGCAATTTTCGCCTTGACAAGGCTGAACCGAATGTGAAGGGAAGACTCAATCAGATTGAAGATGGTATTGATGAGCTGACAAAGGAATGGACGAAGAAACTGCTGGACACAGTGAATGATCCAATTGTGCTGGTACAAAAGCACTATCTGAGTGCAGATCAGCAGAAAGTTATCAATGATTTCATTAACTCAAAAGAACTGCCGAAACGGGTAGATGATTTCTTTGTGCAGAGTATCACAGATCTTCTGAAGGGATTTGAGCCAGTGGTTATCGACGCACATGTACTGGTTGAAAAACTGGAGCAGCTTCAGCCTCTCAGTGAAGGAGATTTCCGTAAAAAGTTAAATGAAATTATTGCTAGTTATACCCAAGGCAAAGATGAAAGTAAGCTGCGCATTGTTGTAAAGCGTAAGGAGAATTAAAAAATGGAAAAGAGAAAACTAACCAAAGAGGACCTAGACAAGGTCCGTAATATAGAAGGCTTCCCGATTGGTACGGATGAAGATATTATTGCACTGTCTGATGCGCCGTACTACACTGCCTGCCCGAATCCGTTTATTAAGGAATTCATCAAAGAGAACGGGACCCCGTATGATGAGGAAACGGATGATTATCATTGTGAGCCGTACGCGGAAGATGTAACCGAGGATAAACATGATTTAATTTATAATATACATAGTTATCATACCAAGGTACCGCCCAAGGCAATTAGGACACTTATAGAACATTATACAAAGCCAGGAGATCTGGTACTTGATAGTTTTTGTGGTACAGGCATGACAGGGGTTGCGTCAAAGATATGTAATGATTATGGCTCAGGTCATTCACAGAGGCACGCTTTGTTAATAGACTTATCAACTATAGCTACTTTTATTGCCGAAAATTATAATAAGCCATTAACGGATAGCGATATAAAGGAAATTGAAGGCAGGCTTGTACGTCTAAAAGAAATTTTGGCTCCTTATTATAAAACTAATCACACCGAAAACGGAAAGATGGTTAAAGGATTTGATGGAAATCTTTTAACTGGTGAAATCAATTATACTGTTTGGTCAGATGTTCTTATTTGCCCAAGCTGCTCTTCAGAATTTGCTTATTATGATGCAGCTGTCGACCATGTAACTAATAAAACTAAAAAGGAATTTACATGCCCACATTGTGGCCTGAAAATAACAAAGGCTAAATGCCAAAGAGCATTAGACACAATTATCGATCCAGTAACAGGTTCATCAATGTGCATAACTAAATCTGTGCCAGTATTAATAAACTACAGTGTTGGAAAGAAGCGGTATAATAAGCGTCCAGATCAGCATGATTTAGACGTGATCAAGTCGGCAAAAGTAGATTATTCTACTTTGCCTAACCTATCAATGTCATTTATGCCTGGCGATAAGACAGGAGAGATGGAAAGAGGTAACGTTAAATACATTTGGCAAGTATATAAAGAAAGGACGCTTAGTGCAATTCAGACATATTTAAATGCAAATGGAAAAGCGAAGGGAAAAAGCTTGTTTCTTCTAACGAGTGCTCTCCCGAAGTTGACCATATTAAATCGTTTTATGCCTGAGCATGGTAGTAGGGCATTGGTTGGGCCGATGGCAGGAACATTTTACTTACCAGCAATGTACGTTGAAAATAATGTAATTCATCAATTACAGTTTCAGTTCAAGAAGCTTCAGAATCTCCATTATTCTGATGCTGAATCCATAGTTTCTACTCAGTCGGCAACTGCACTAAGTCAGATACCAGACGATAGTATTGACTATATTTTTATTGATCCGCCGTTTGGCGCAAATATTATGTATTCAGAACTTAATATATTAAGTGAAAGCTGGCTGAAAATCACAACAAATAATCAACAAGAAGCTATCGTTAATAATACTCAAAAAAAAGATTTAGGTGATTATCAAGTACTTATGGTTTCCTCTTTTAGGGAATTGTGGCGTGTATTAAAGCCAAATAGATGGATAACCATAGAATTTCACAATTCGAAGAACAGTGTTTGGAATGCTATTCAAGAAGCAATTAATAGTGCTGGTTTCGTTATAGCTGATATAAGAACCTTAAACAAAGAGAAGAAAACTATTAACCAGTTTAATGCAAGAGGGACGGTTGACCAAGACCTTGTTATATCTGCCTATAAGCCAAAAGAAAAGTTCCGTAAGGAATTTGAATCAAAAGCTGGAACAGAAGAAACCGCATGGGCCTTTGTTCGTCAGCACCTTGCAAATCTTCCAGTGGTCGTTGATGCTGACCATAATGGCAAGTTAGATATCATTTCTGAACGTCAGGCATATCTGCTCTTTGACCGTATGGTAGCCTATCATATTATGAATGGCATCCCGGTGCCAATGGATGCATCAGATTTCTATAAGGGATTGGATGAGAAATTCTTGAAACGTGATGGCATGTATTTTCTGCCAGATCAGGTTAATGAATACGACATAGCTCGCATTAAAATGGATGTAGAACCAGTTCAATTTACTATGTTTGTTACTAATGAAAAATCTGCCATCGCCTGGCTGTATCAGCAGCTCAGCGAAGGAAACGGCGGGCCGCAGACATATGCAGAGCTCCAGCCGAAGTTTATGCAGGAAGTGAAGTCTGTCGATCGCTATGAGGATATGCCGGAGCTTTCCGTCATGCTGGATGAGAACTTTATTCAGGATGATAAAGGCCGCTGGTATATTCCAGATCGTACAAAGGAAGGCGATGTTGCTAAGCTACGTGAAAAGAACCTCTGGAAGGAATTCGAGAGCTATATGAACAGCAAAGGCAAACTGAAACTGTTCCGCTCCGAAGCGATCCGGGTGGGTTTCTCAAGGCTCTGGAAGGATAAGAACTATCAGGCCATCGTTGATATGGCCGAGCGGCTGCCGGAGCAGACCATTCAGGAAGACGACAAGCTGCTGATGTATTACGACATTAGTTTGAGCCGCGTGCAGTAAGGCTTTGATCTGCACATTTTTGGAGGTGGCAATGCATGCTGAAGGCAGGTGAATTCGCCTTTGACAGGAATACGGGAAAAAGCGTACAGGTTCTTGAACGGATCGAAGTGTGGGGATACGTGTCCTATCGCGTCTTCGATCCGTCGAATGGAACTGTCTATAAGGTGATGGCGGACAGCCTGAGCGATTCGTCCGGCTCGAATACTTACGACGAGAATTATCTGCGCTATGTCACGCTGCTGTCAAAGATTAAAAACGAAACCGCAGGAGGACTCCTGACTTCTCTTGCCAGTGGTGTCATCCCGCTGCCTCATCAGCTGCATGTTCTGAATCGCGTGATGTCCACGAACAACATTCGCTATATTCTGGCGGATGAGGTCGGCCTCGGGAAAACGATCGAGGCTGGCATGGTTATCAAGGAACTGAAAGCAAGAGGACTGGTCAGGCGGACGCTTGTGGTCTGCCCGACCGGCCTTGTAACGCAGTGGTCTGCGGAAATGCAGGAGAAATTCCACGAGAAGTTTCAGGTGATTCTGCCGTCGGACTACGATACGATTCGCAGGCTTACGGACAGCGATGATGTCTATGGGCAGTACGATCAAGTCATCTCGCCGATGGATTCCATCAAGCCTCTCGAAAAACATGCCGGGTGGACAGAGGAGCGCGTCGAGCAATATAACCAGGAGCGCATTTATTCCATCATTAACAGCGGCTGGGACCTGATCATCATCGATGAGGCGCATCGTGTTGCCGGTTCTTCTGGTGAAGTGGCCCGATATAAGCTCGGTTATCTGCTTTCACAGGCAAGTCCATACCTGCTTCTTCTGACAGCGACACCACACAACGGTAAGACGGAGCCGTTCCTGCGGCTGGTCCGTTTACTCGACGGGGATGCCTTTCCGAACGCGAAATCTGTGGTCAAGGAGCAGGTCGCTCCGTTTCTGATCCGTACAGAGAAGCGCGAGGCTATAGACAATAACGGAAATTTGCTGTTTAAGAACCGCGTCACGCATCTGGTCGAGCTAACCTGGGACGAACGGCATACCTATCAGAGACAGCTCTATGAGATGGTCACGTCCTATGTTTCGAAGACCTATAACAAGGCGCTCCGGAACCGCAAGAAAAACATGTGCATGATTTTCCTGCTAATCATCATGCAGCGCATGGTGACAAGCAGCACAGCGGCAATCCGGCAGAGCCTTGAAAGACGGCTCGAAATCTTGAAAACCCAGAATACCAAACTGGGTTCTCTTACCGAGGAGGATCTTGCCGAGCTGGATATTGAGGACAGCGTTGAGGATGCCCTTCAGGCAATGTCCCTTGACATGGAAGAAGAAATCAGCGAGCTGGAGAATATCATCGCTGTCGCAAAGCAGGCGGAGTTCCAGCACCCGGATGTTAAAGTCGAAACGCTGGAGAACACGATAGACGCCCTCCTGAACGCAGACAGGAACCAGAAAATCATCATATTTACGGAATTTGTGGCTACGCAGGAATATCTCCAGCGGCTGCTGACTTCCATGGGATATACAGCGACAGTCCTGAATGGCCGGATGAGCATTGAAGAGCGTAATGAGGCGCTCCGGAAATTTAGGGACAACACAAACATCTTTATTTCTACTGACGCCGGTGGCGAAGGCCTGAACCTGCAGTTTTCGAATATCATCATCAACTATGATTTGCCGTGGAATCCGATGAAGATCGAGCAGCGCTGCGGTCGTGTAGATCGTATCGGACAAACACGAGATGTGCAGATTTTTAATTTTATCGTCACAGACACGATTGAAAATCGTGTACGGGAGGTGCTGGAAGAAAAGCTCTCTGTGATCCTCAAAGCAATGGGTGTCGATAAGTATTCCGATGTCCTCGATAGCGAAGTCGCGGAAGTTGATTTTACC
>ERZ1023981.146-NODE-146-length-18043-cov-16.944352_pt1 | contig 18043 bp, 19 predicted proteins | sample MGYA00380435_ERZ1023981 | MGnify/ENA primary metagenome ERZ1023981 (study PRJEB33179, sample SAMN07449057) | human gut metagenome | biome: Human-gut; feature: Human associated habitat; material: Faeces | host: Homo sapiens | place: India:Kasaragod | collected...
ACCCAGGGCGTTGCCCTGGGCTAAGAGCTTCTGCCCTTTCAGGGCGTGCTGCTTCTGTGAACTTTGATCATTCTGTTCAGGGCGTGCTGCTTTTATGAGCTTCGATCATTCTGTTCAGGGCGTGCTGCTTCTGTGAGCTTCGGTCATTCAGTACAGGGCGTGTGGGACAAATATACGAAATTTCAATAACCAAAAAGTCCTGCTTCATCATTGTGAAGCAGGACTTTTTGGTTATTACATCTTTATAGTAACACACCCGAACGGATGCGGGACAATGTCTCAGGAGTCATTTGCAGATAGCTGGCAATGTAAGTCAATGGAGCACGCAACACCACCTGAGGACTCAGTTCGCACAAACGCTTGTATTTGTTGGGCGCAGTCTCGAAACGCATCAGGTCGGCATGAACCTGCGACTGGATGAGACTCTCCTCCAGAATCTTACGATACAACATCTGAATGTTGACATTGCGAATGGCGGCAGCCTCCAGTTTCGACTTAGGCAAGATATAAACCAGGGTAGCCTCAAGAGCCTCCACCTGAAGACGAGTAGGTTCCTCCTTGAAAAGACTCTCGATACACATAAAGATGGTATGGTCGACGCCCAGATGCTCGGTCACCTCCTTGCCATTCTTATTATAGAACTGACGCACAAGACCCTTCTCGATATAAGAGATACCACGACACACCTCACCTTCCGTAAGGATCATCTCGCCCTTGCCGTATTTCACAGGCTCCAGGATGCCCTCCAGGATGTCGAGCTCGTCGTGAGTCATCGTACTGTACTTACGCGCCAACTCCCTGGCAATATCACGCTTGGGAGTAATCGTCCTTAAATCATTCATTATTCTACCTCCTTGATTTATGTTGCTTGATAGCTTTTATCTTACTTGAAATGGTTAGTCGAGTTTCAATACGGCAAGGAATGCCTTCTGTGGCACCTCCACATTACCGATCTGCTTCATACGCTTCTTACCCTTCTTCTGCTTCTCCAACAGTTTGCGCTTACGGCTTACGTCACCACCATAACACTTGGCTGTAACGTCCTTACGTACCTGCTTGATGGTTTCGCGTGCCACAATCTTGGCACCGATGGCAGCCTGGATAGCGATGTCAAACTGCTGACGGGGTATCAGGTCTTTCAACTTCTCACACATTCTGCGACCAAAGGCAACTGCATTCTCACGATGGGTCAGGGTACTCAGGGCATCCACAGGCTCACCGTTGAGCAGAATGTCGAGCTTCACAAGGTCGGAAGGACGGAAGCTGTCTATGTGATAATCGAAGGAAGCATATCCCTTGGAGATGCTCTTCAGCTTATCATAGAAGTCGATAACGATTTCGCCAAGAGGCAGCATGAAGTGCAACTCCACACGGTTGCCACTCACATACTCCTGCTTGATGAGCTCGCCTCGCTTGTCGAGACAAAGTTTCATGATAGGACCAATATAGTCGCACGATGTGATGATGGTGGCGCGGATATAGGGTTCCTCGATATGGTCGATCATCGTTGGGTCGGGCAGTCCCGAAGGATTGTGCACCTCTTTCTCGCCGCCCTGCTTGTCGTATACCATATAGGATACGTTGGGCACGGTGGTGATGACGTCCATGTTGAACTCGCGGTCGAGTCGTTCCTGTATGATCTCCATGTGGAGCAGACCCAAGAAGCCACAACGGAAACCGAAGCCTAAAGCCACAGAGCTCTCCGGCATAAAGGTGAGACTGGCATCATTGAGCTGCAGCTTCTCCAACGAGGCACGCAGGTTCTCGTAGTCGCTGGGGTCTATGGGATAGACACCGGCAAAGACCATAGGCTTCACCTCCTGGAAACCGGCAATGGCTTTCTCGCAGGGACGTGCAACATGGGTAATGGTATCACCCACCTTTACCTCAGTGGCGTTCTTGATACCCGAGATGATATATCCCACCTCACCTGTTCCCAGCTCGTTGCGGGCTATCATGTCCATCTTCAGCACGCCGATCTCATCGGCATCATATTCCATTCCAGTGTTGAAGAACTTCACCTTGTCGCCCTTGCGGATGGTTCCGTTCTCTATCTTGAAGTAGGCGATGATGCCACGGAAGGAGTTGAACACAGAGTCGAAGATCAGTGCCTGCAAAGGTGCCTTGTTGTCACCCTCGGGATGAGGCACACGGTTCACCACAGCCTCGAGCACATCCTCTACGCCCTCACCTGTCTTTCCTGAGGCACGCAGAATCTCCTCGCGCTTGCATCCGATGAGTTCTACGATCTCGTCCTCCACCTCCTCGGGCATGGCCGAAGGCATGTCTATCTTGTTGATGACAGGAATGATTTCCAAGTCGTGATCTATGGCCATATAAAGGTTGGAGATGGTCTGCGCCTGCACACCCTGTGTGGCGTCAACTACCAGGAGCGCTCCCTCGCAGGCTGCGATGGAACGTGAAACCTCGTAAGAGAAATCCACGTGTCCCGGAGTATCAATGAGGTTGAGGATATAGGTTTGTCCGTCATTTGCCTTGTACTCCATCTGGATGGCATGGCTCTTGATGGTAATACCTCTCTCTCGCTCCAAATCCATGTCGTCGAGCATCTGACCCTCAGTGATCTTGATGGTCTGTGTCTTCTCCAACAATCGGTCTGCCAGGGTACTTTTACCATGGTCTATATGTGCAATAATACAGAAATTTCGTATTTTGTTGATATTCTCCATAAAATATTTATACTTTAGGATGCAAAATTACCTTATTTTTAGGAGAAAACCAATTTTTTTGCGCTTTTTTTTCGCATTTACTCAACTTTAGCAAGTTCAGAAGTTAGAGAAGTTAGAGCTACTGACAGAAAAATCAGGGTCAAATGTTGCAGGATTACGAATTTTGCAGTAACTTTGTGACAAAATTCAAAAACGAAGAAAAAAAAAAGATGAAAAAGATTTTATTCGGTATCATGACTCTTGCCCTCATGGCATCATGCACTGAGAGCATGGAAGACAGGGCTGTACGCGAAGCCCGCGAATACACAGAGAAGGTATGTCCCACCCCTTACATCAACGACAGCCGTACCGACAGCGCTGTGTTTGACAAAGACTCACGCACTTATATTTATTATCTCAGCTTGCGCAACAAGGCTGACAATGCCGAGGCGATAGCCCTGAACCGTAACAAACTGCACAATATGCAGAAACAGGCACTCGACAACAACCCGGCGCTCAAGAGCTATAAGGAAGCCCACTTCTCCTTCCGTTTCATCTACCGTTCGGCTTCCAATCCCCAGAAAATTTTGTTGGACGATACGTTCAAGTACTAAAGCTTGAACATATCGCCATACTAAATTAATATCCCATTTGCTGAAGGGCAGTAGCCAACTGGTCAGGACAACTGGTTGGCTTGTTGCCGCAGGTGATGCCTTTCAGTCGGGCTATCACGTCCTTGGCCTTCATGTTTCTTATCAGAGCGCATACGCCCTTGGTGTTGCCGTCACAACCGCCGATAAACTCAGCATCCCTTACTGTTCCGTCCTCATCCACACTGATGCAGATGTACTTTGAACAGGTGCCGTGTGTCTGATAGGTCACCTTCTGCAACTTATCCTGATTTTCGTTGTTAGAATTAATCATAATGTTTTCTCCTTATTTTAAAGCTTTTGCCCTTACAGGGCGCATAGTGAAATAAACACAAAACCCAGGGCGATGCCCTGGGCTATGAGCTTCTGCCCTTTCAGGGCGTGCAGATAAAAGCAACGCCTATCAGGGCGTAATATTATTCTGCCTCCTCAGAAACCTCTGGCTTCATGTTGGTATAGACGGTCTGAACATCGTCAAACTCCTCCAGCTTCTCCACCATCTTGTCGATAGTCTCACGCTCCTCAGGAGTAACGTCCTTCAGGTCGTTAGGGATATAGGTGAACTCAGCACCGGTCACCTCGAAGCCCTCAGCCTCCAAGTGCTTCTGGATGTCGCCGAAGCTTGTAGGAGCACCGTAGATAGTGACCTCGTTGTTCTCCTCATCCTCGTCGAACTCATCCTCTACACCATAGTCGATCAGGTCGAGAATCATCTCGTCCATATCCATGCCTTCCTTCTTCTTGAAGGTGAACACAGCCTTGTGGTCGAAGAGGAAAGAAAGTGAACCTGTGGTACCCATGTTGCCATTGAACTTATTGAACACTGAGCGCACGTCACCTACGGTACGTGTGGTGTTGTCTGTCAATGTGTCAACGAAGATGGCAACACCGTGAGGACCATATCCCTCGTAAGTCACCTCCTTGTAATCGCTTGTATCCTTGCCACAAGCGTTCTTGATGGCACGTTCGATGTTATCCTTAGGCATGTTCTCACGCTTACAGTTGGCGATGATAGCACGCAAGGTAGGGTTGTTCTCTGGCTCTGGACCGCCAGCCTTTACTGCAATTGCAATCTGCTTACCTAACTTAGTAAATGTCTTGGCCATGTGGCCCCATCTTTTCAGCTTTGTAGCCTTACGATATTCAAATGCTCTTCCCATTGGAATAAAATTTAATATGTTTTGTTGTTATACTTATTATATGATGTGAAGGAGTTAACTCCAAAATTATCTCAATTCAGCATTCAACTTGCCTGTGAGGTTGGCAATGAGTTTCTTCATGATGGCATCAATCTGCTTGTCGTTGAGAGTCTTCTCCTCGTCCTGCAGGATGAAGTTCACTGCGTAGCTCTTCTTGCCCTCTGGCAGGTTCTTGCCCTCATACACGTCGAAGAGAACCACACTCTTGAGGAGCTTCTTCTCTGTCTGACGGGCGATCATCTCTATCTGCTCAAACTCCACACTCTTGTCGACCAGGAGTGCCAGGTCGCGGCTTACAGAAGGATACTTGCTGATATCGGTATAGGTGAGGCTCACCTTCTTGATGGCCTTCATCAGGTTGTCCCAGTGCACATCGGCATAGAACACGTCCTGCTCGATATCGAAAGCCTTCTTCAGTTTCAGGCTCAGGATACCCATCTCTACCAATACCTTTCCGGCACGGGTCTCATACTGCACACCCTTTGAGAAGATATTGTTGTCGCTGTGCTTCAGCACCACATTGTTCTGTGGCATACCCACACGGCGCAGGATGTTCTCCACCACAGCCTTCAACTCGTAGATGTTGCTCTGCTCGTCGGCATGAGCCCAGTTGCCTTCTACGCGCTTACCGGTGATGAAGAGCGAGATGTGACCTTCCTGGCTGTAGCCCTTGATAGGATTCTCGGCATCCCATTTCTCCTTATTATATAAATAGGTGTTGCCCACCTCGAAGAACTTCAGGTTTTGGCTCTTGTGGTTGATGTTGCGCGACACACTCTCCAGTCCACCAAAGAGCATGGTCTGGCGCATCACTCCCAGGTCGGCACTCAGAGGGTTCATCACCTTCACGGTGTGCTCGTCTGGATATGCGTTGAGCTCGAAGTCGGTATAATAGCTTGCCTTGGTGAGCGAGTTGTTCAGTATCTCCATGAAGCCCTCGCCTACCAGCTGCTCTGCCACGATGTTCTGGGTGTGGTAGTGCTTGTCTTCCTCGCCCTGTACGGTGAGCGAGCTCTTCAGCTGGGTAGGAATCTCCACGTTGTTGTATCCGTAGATACGCAGGATGTCCTCCACCACGTCGCAAGGACGCTGCACGTCAACACGGAAGGCTGGAACGAGGAGGTCGAGACCCTCGGCGTCTTCCTTCACAATCTTCATCTCCAATGAGGTGGCGATATTCTTGATGGTCTCTGCACCGATCTCCTTACCGATGAGACGGTGTGCATACTCATAGTTCAGGCGCACAGGGAAATCCTGGATAGGCTCTGGATATACGTCCTTGATCTGCATGCTGATCTTTCCGCCTGCCAACTGCTTGCAGAGGATGGCAGCCTGCTTGAGGGCATAAATCTGTCCGTTGGGGTCTACACCGCGCTCAAAACGATAGCTGGCGTCGGTGCTCAGTCCGTGACGGCGAGCACTCTTGCGAATCCATGTTGGATGGAAGTAGGCACTCTCCAACACCACACTCTTGGTGGTGTCGTAGGTTCCCGAACCCTTACCGCCAAAGATACCTGCGATACACATAGGCTCCTCGGCGTTGCAGATGCTCAGGTCGTGCTCGCCCAGGGTATGCTCCTCACCGTCGAGGGTCACAAACTTGGTTCCCTCTGGCTGGGTGCGTACCACGATCTTATGTCCTGTCACCATGTCGGCATCAAAGCAATGCAGTGGCTGTCCGTAAGCCATCATGATATAGTTGGTGATGTCCACGATGTTGTTGATAGGACGCAAGCCGATGATGTTCAGCTTGTCCTGCAGCCACTTAGGACTCTCCTTCACCTCGCAGTCGGTGATGCTCACACAGGCATAGCGCTTGCAGGCTTCGGTGTTCTGAATCTCCACCTCGATAGGCAGGTCCTCGTTGTCGACAACGAACTCATCGCACGAAGGACGATGCATACTGGTCTGATATCCGTTCTGCTTCAGCCACGCATAGAGGTCGCGTGCCACTCCCCAGTGACCCAGGGCATCAGCTCGGTTGGCTGTGATGTCTATCTCGATGAGCCAGTCGCTCTCCAAGTGATAATACTCAGCTGCTGGCTGACCTACGGGAGCATCCTCTGGCAGCACGATGATGCCGTCGTGAGAGGTTCCTACTCCTATCTCGTCCTCGGCACAGATCATGCCGAGACTCTCCACGCCGCGAAGCTTGCTGCGCTTGATGGTGAAACTCTTGTCGCCGTCGTAGAGCACGCAGCCCAGGTCGGCTACGATGACTTTCTGTCCTGCTGCCACGTTGGGGGCACCGCATACAATCTGCTGGGGCTCACCCTTGCCCAAATCTACAGTAGTGACATGGAGGTGATCGCTATTGGGATGCATCTCGCATGTCAACACTTTACCTACGTAAAGACCCTTCAGTCCACCCTTGATGGACTGTACTTCTTCCAAAGCATCGACTTCGAGACCGCAAGAAGTCAGCGCGTCCGCTGTCTCCTGGGGAGTAAGGTCGAAATCGACGTATTCTTTAAGCCATTTGTATGAAACGTTCATTATAATGATTTTTATTGTATTCTATAAAACTTTGCAAAATTACAAAAAAAACTACATTTAGACGAAAAAAAATTCCTATATTTGCAGAAATTAAAGATTAAATGAAGATTTCTGGCGCAAAGACAGTCCTCAGAAGGCGAAAGTTCTTCAATTCGTGCCCCACTCAGGCTCTCTGCTTGATGCTTGTGTCGGGCATTGTCATTGCGCACTTCCACGTCGTCACCCTTCCTCCCTCCTACTGGCTGCTCATCATGCTCGCCGCCTCTGCCTTCGCCATCTTGGTGAAGAACGAGCTGCACAAGTCGCTCCTCATCCTCGCCGCCTTCCTGATAGCTGGCGCCCTGCTCACCTCTCTGCAGGAAGAACTGAACCGGCAACCCGCAGCGACGCGTTCCTACAGCCATCTGTCGGCGCTCGACCGCACCCGCCTGAAGGCTCTCAGTCTGCGAAGCGAACTCACAGAACGCATTGGCAGCCAGCATCTTGCATCGCAGCAGCAAGCCATCATCACCGCCATGACACTGGGCGAGAAAGGCAGCCTCAGCAAGGACACCCGACAAACCTTCAAGGCCTCGGGTGCCAGCCATATCCTGGCCATCAGCGGACTGCATATCGGCATCATCTTTCAGCTCTTTATCCTCCTGGCAGGAGGCAGAAAACGATGGCGGCTCATCGCCGTACCCATCAGCGTGACTGCCATCTGGGCATACGTGTTCCTCATCGCCCTGCCTGCCAGTGCCGTCAGGGCTGCCTCAATGATCAGCATCTACTGTTTCGCCCTGCTCACCAGACGCAACTCGACGGCTGTGAGCAACCTGACTCTCGCTGCCATCGTGATGCTCATCATCCAGCCTCTCCACCTCTTCGACATCAGCTTTCAGCTGTCCTTTGCCGCCGTGCTGTCCATCCTGTTGCTCTACAAGCCCATCTACAGCCTTCTGCCAGCCTCGGTCACCCGCCGCAAGCCCTTGGGCTGGGCATGGGCAATGGTGGCGGTATCGGTGGCTGCCCAGGTGGGAACCACACCGCTGGTGTGCTATTATTTCGGCAACATCGCCTGCTATTCCGTACTCAGCTCGTTTGTCGCCATTCCCGCTGCCACGGTCATCATCTATGTCAGTCTGTCGCTGCTGCTCTCGTTCTTCCTCCTGCCGGGATTTTCCCTGCTGCAGGGCGGACTGGCATACCTGCTGAGCCTCACCACCTCTGCCACCCAGCATGCCCTGCAGCTGATAGTCATGCTGCCGGGAGCCTGCATAGAGGGGATAAAAATAAGCATCCTGCAATTAGGCCTCATCTATATTGCCATCATTGCAGGATGCTTGCTTATTCAAAAACTTCATCGATGCCTTCTTCACCGAATTCATCTTCCGTCTGACTCGCACAGGGATTATAGTCAGCAGGAATGTCAAACTTCTCCATCGGACTGAAGCCCAGCGTTGGGTCGGCATAAACCTTCTTCATGAAGATGGCCCAGATGGGGAGCGCCATCGTGGCTCCCTGTCCCATACTCATGGAGTCGAAGTGGATGTCGCGGTCCTCGCCTCCCACCCAGCAGCCTGTCACCAACTGCGGTGTGAAGCCAATGAACCATCCGTCGCTGTTGTTGTTGGTGGTTCCCGTCTTCGCTCCTATCTGTCCCTCCATGTTGTAGCGGTATCTCAGTCGTCCCGCCGTACCCTGGTCTACCACGCCCATCAGCATGGTAAGCATCTTCATGGCGTTGTCGGCGCTGATCACCTCGTTCATGCGGGGCTGGAAGGTGGCTATCGTGTTGCCTTCGTTGTCCTCGATGCGGCTCACAAAGAGCGGCGAGGTCCTGATGCCGTGGTTGGCAAAGGCGGTATAGGCGCTCACCATCTCCGACACACTCACCTCGCAAGGACCCAGACAGAGACTCATCGAGGCATGGATGTCGGGATTGTTGATGCCGTAATCGCGCAGCAGCTGCACAAACTGCTGTGGGTTCAGCTTGCTCATCAGATAAGCGCTGATCCAGTTGTTACTCTGTGCCAGACCCCACTTCAGCGGAACCATCTGTCCATAGCGCGAATGGTTGGCGTTGCGGGGTGTCCAGCGTCTGCCTGCCACGATATAGGTCTGCTGACGGTTGGGCGCCATGTCGCAGGGGGTGAATCCGTTCTCCATCGCCAGACTGTAGAGGAATGGCTTGATGGTGGAACCCACCTGTCGGCGTCCCAGGCTCACCATGTCGTACATGAAGTGTGTATAGTCGAGACCGCCCACATAGGCTTTCACTGCTCCCGTCTTGGGATCCATGCTCATGAAGCCCGAACGCAGGAAACCCTTGTAGTAACGTATGGAGTCGAGCGGACTCATCAGGGTGTCGATGTCGCCATGATAGGTAAAGACGGTCATCTCCACCTTCTTTCTGAAGGCGTCGTGTATCTCCTCGGGCGAATAGCCTGCCGCCTTCATGGTGCGGTAGCGCTCGCTCTGGGTGATGGATCGGTTCAGGATGGAGCGTATCTGATTGGGCGTCAGCTTGTCGGAGAAGGGAGCACTGGGCTTGGGCTTGTTCTCACGGTCGAAGGCGGGCTGCAGATAGCCTGCCACATGCTTGTAGACTGCCTCCTCGGCATATTTCTGCATACGGCTGTCTATCGTGGTGAACACTCTCAGGCCGTCGGCATAGACGTTATAGGGTGTGCCGTCCTTCTTGAAGTTCTTGTTGCACCAGCCATAGAGGGGATCTGTGTCCCAGGCTATCGAGTCGATGACAAACTGCACTCTGTTCCACGAAGGATAGTCGGAGCGCACGGGGCGCTTCGCGGTCATATACTGGCGGAGAAACTCGCGCAGATAGGTGGCTGTGCCGTCCTTATGGTCGGTACGGTGGAAGTCGAGGGTAAGGGGTTCGGCAGAATACTTGGCGTACTCCGAGCGGTCCATATAGCCAGCCTTCACCATCTGCTGCAACACCACGTTTCTTCGTTCCCGACAGCGGTCGGGATAGCGTACGGGGTTGAAGAGCGAGGGGTTCTTGCAGAGTCCGATGAGGGTGGCTGCCTCGCACACCGTCAGGTCTTTGGGCTCTTTGTTGAAGTAAGTGTTGGCAGCGGTCTTGATGCCCACCGCATTGTGCAGGAAGTCGAAGTAGTTGAGATAGAGGGCGATGATTTCCTGCTTGGTGTAATAGCGCTCCAGCTTGACGGCTATCACCCACTCTATAGGTTTCTGGAAGAAGCGCTGCACGGTGCTGCTGGCTGTCTCGCTATACAACTGCTTCGCCAACTGCTGGGTGATGGTGGAGCCTCCTCCGGCATTGGTTTGTCCCATGAGTCCTCGCTTCACGATGGCTCGGCCCAGGGCACGGAAGTCGATGCCTGAGTGCTCATAGAAGCGCTCGTCTTCTGTGGCAACGAGTGCCTCTACGAGGTGGGGCGACATCTTGTCGTAAGGGATCACGATTCTGTTCTCCTTGTTCAGGTTCCAGGTTCCCAACACCTTGCCGTCCGATGAATACACCTGTGTGGCAAAGCGGTTGATGGGGTTCTGCAGGTCCTCTATCTCGGGCATATAGCCTATCAAACCATTCCAAACGGCTACAAAGCCCAGGATACAGAACAGAATGCCTGCGCCCAACAAAGCCCATAATATGTGGATGAATCGTTTTCTCATTTATTTCTTTATCAGTTTATCTTGCAAAGATACACAAAAAATATCGTAACACAAAAGAAATTAAGAGAAATCCGCATTTTAAGAAATTTTTTTTGCCCTCTGCCAATACTGCCGTTATGCCGGGCAAAAAACAAAAATAGGGGATTTGAAGCACTTTTTCTAATCCATTTTTCTCGCGTCCCCCTTATTATCAATACTTTATACCATTTTTCTCGCGTTGTTTATATATAAATGTTGAAATGAATCGGCACGGCAGAAGTTTTGGTAGTAATAACTGTTCAAAAAGGGTAGTAATTTTTGTTTTCATCCACTTTTTGTGTTGTGGATTTGGTCGGGTTTAGCGAAGTGCATCCACAGGGGATGCGCCCTTTTGGGGAGTGCCCAAATCCCCTGTTTTTAGCCCCGCATCCCCTGTTTTGGGCCCCGCATCCCCTGTTTTGGGGTAGCAAATCCCCTCATTTCTCCACTTTTTTCGTTTTCTTTTACATCGTTTTCGCGATTTTCTTCATGTTTATTCATGAATTATGCGCATTTTCCCGATTTTTTGTCAAATTTTCTTTTCGCACCAAACACAAAATGGCAGTTTTTCAGGGTGCGTGGCGCTTATTTGCGACTGTTGAGTTCAGCATAATAGTTACCATTTCCCAGTAAGTCACTGAGACGGCTCAATGACTTACCGGGAAATCTCTGTTAGTCATTGGCTGGTCTGAATAACCTATCGGGCGAGACCTTTGCGTGAAGCTGTGAACGTCTATAATAATATATATATATTCTTTTATATGTTTTTATGGCATTACCCATACTGCTGTTTTCTTTCTTTATTTATTTTCTTTCGCGTATGCGTATAAAGCAAGAAACGAGGGTTCACCCTTCACATCTGCTCCGAAAATCCGATAAACAGAGGGGATTCATGGCGTGAACCCTCCCTTCACAGGTATTCACGAAAACGTCACAAATGACGTAAAACGGTGAACCCTTTGTGACAGAAAAGCCCAAAATGTGAACGCTTTTTCTTCCAAAAGACGCAAGCAGCACACCCTGAAGGGGGCAGAAGCTCTCAGCCCAGGGCATCGCCCTGGGTATAAGGCAATTAGCAGGACAAAAGACGCAAGGAGCACGCCCTGAAGGGGCAGAAGCTCACAGCCCAGGGCAACGCCCTGGGTATAAGGCAATTAGCAGGACAAAAGACGCAAGCAGCACGCCCTGAAGGGGCAGAAACTCACAGCCCAGGGCAACGCCCTGGGTATAAGGAAATTAGCAACGCGCCCTGTAAGGGCAAAAGCTTTAAAACTCGTGGCATTTTTTAAAGCTTCTGCCCCTACAGGTAGGGTGTGTGGGACAAACATTCGAAAGAGGAATATGACAACAGAATCATGGGAGCGAATGCGACAAACGTGGAAGCGAATGTGACAAACGTGGAAGCGAATGCGACAAACGTGGAACCGAATGCGACAAACATAACAGCGAATGCGACAAACGTGGGAGCGAAAAAAGAAAAAAAACAGCAGAAAAAGGACAGATTTTCAGAAAAAATGATTATCTTTGCAAAATAAAAGAATAAGCCTTGGCAGAGCTTTCTGCACCGCTTGAAGTAGAAGTGACGGACCTTCTCTGGGAAGATAATATAGACTGATAAAATGACAACAGACAATAAAGACAACAATCCCATACATTCCGCTCGATTTAAGAAAAAATAATATAACTTTGAACCAAATTTCCCATCTAAATGAAGATATCATCCATATTAAAACAGAAGCGGACATGGAGCATCATGCTTTTCTATGTTCTGGCGGTATTAATAAGAGTCGTCTCCACCCGCTTTGAGACCATAGACCCATCCCACGTCAAATTGTGGGATTTCGTAGGTGGCTTGAGTCCACTCATAGGCGCGATTGTCGTTATCTTGGCGCTTCGAAGGAAAATGAAGACATCTCTTTTTGGTACATCGGTCACCAAGAGCATCCTCACATTGGCGGTGCCTTTTGTTCTGTTTGGCATTGTTGATTATAAGGAGATTGGACTCTGTTTGTGGTTATTGTTTGTATATCTGCTCTATGCCTTCTTCGAAGAGGTGGGCTGGCGTGGCTACCTTTATAGCGAACTAATTGGCTGCAAAATCATTCACCGACTGCTGCTCACCACTTTGCTTTGGTTCTTTTGGCATTGCAGAGCATGGCAAATAGGGGATGTGGGCTTCTTTGCCTTGTTGTTCCTTGCTTCTTTTGGTCTTGACAAGCTTATCCGTGATACGCATTCTCTTATACTGGTGGCCTGCTTCCATGGTCTGTTCAATTTTTATTTCAAATGCCTCTCCGACCCAAGCCATTGGTCGTCAATCGTTTGTCTCGTCATCACCATCATGCTGTGGCTCTACATTTGGTATGGGCCAAAAGTCAAGATTTGCAGGAGATAATGTAATGATTGGGACAAAAATACAAAAAGAAAGGAATACTTTATGTATTAAAAGGAATACTTTATGTATTATTAGAATGGTAATATGATAGATTATATATTTTATAGAGTATATTGGGCTTATAACAAAAAAAGAGAGTCCGCAAAGTTTCTTAGCCCATTGTATATGGCAATGGTCTTTGCGTTTCTCTTTTCCCCATTCGCATTATTTTTGTGCGAACTATTAAGGGATTCATACCATAGAAATGATGGATATTTGTTATCCATTTATCTACTAATGATATTAATATACTCTTATTTAAGATTTTTCCCTAACAAAAAGATATGGTTGATAAATAAAAAATTCGAAGGGAATGGTTATAATTATAAGATTCCTGATTGGTGTTTTTTCGTGGTTCTTCCATTATCCATAGTTTGGGGAATTATAACATACTCTCTTTTGGTAAAGTTTTTCATAAAACCTTTTGCCTTGAGAGGTATTATATATAATATGCTGTAAGCGTTCTATAAAAAAATGCAATCAAAGACTTATATACAAACAAGACCTTCCTCTAATGAAGATGTATCAAGTGGAAAATATTATTATAGAACAATCAAAAAATAGAAATCATGATAATAAAAAAAATCCTAGTATTTTTTATCTGTAGCATTGTTCCTTACATATCTAAGGGACAATGCTTAGATTCACTTAAAAGCGTGTGTTTACCTGATAGTATAGCGGAACAAATAGAAAATAGCTATGAAGATAAATATACAAATGCAAGTAAAAATGTTGTAAACCTCATCTCTCCTAATAATTATAATTTTGTGGATGGAATATATGCTTTCAAAGGCATGGGACCACATTTTCCAAGACAAATTTTTGTCTATAAGAGAGAGAAAATTTTCATCTTTAATAGCCGAGGGGACTATAATCCAGAAGGTGTTATTATGGAATTCTGCTCTTGTATTAAAAAGTTAAATTTAACACACAAGGAAATTGTAGATTATCTTAATGTAATATGCTTATATTTACAGGAAGAAGAGGTAACTGATTATGGAGATACGATAAAATAACAAAAGTACAATTCCGTGGAAACGAATTTACGTTTTCATGGAATTGTACAGTACCCAAGTCCTATCTAAAAAACAAAATGGTCAAAAGAGCAATCATTGACTAATTCATTAACCAAAAACTTGCCAATGCCATAAATAACATTGGCAAGTTTCTAAAATTTCAAATAATGGATAAAACAGAAACGATAGTACAATTAAAAAAATTGCTTGCAAGTAAAAAAGCGGCAGATTTGTTAAGGGCCTTAAAAAAACTTCAACGCAATTATTTCCCTGAATTTGGGAATACAGTAGTTGATATTTTCGAAGAAAGATATAAAAGAAATATATCATGGGAAGTACAAGTTGAGGCAATTAAAATAATAGGTAAACAGCATTTGGTTAAAGCCTTACCTTTGTTAGAACAAATAGTAAAAAAAAATATGGAGCATGATATGGTAACGATGGAAGCTGCTGCTGCATATTTCAGAATTGTTAGATTGAATATGAGAGATGTATCTCCTATCATAAAATCTTTAGGAAACATTGGCTTTTCTATTGGAGAAGGTTTTTTAAATGTTTTGGACGAGGACAATATGACTCCTAATATAGAAGAACAAGAGTTAATAATACTGCATTTTTGGCATTTTGGTGAGAACGTGGACAAAGGAATATTAGATCCAAAATTCGGATTAGTAAAAGCTTGCCTAAAATGGCAAGCTCCCAGTGTTTCTTCTTTTATAGAATACTGTCTTACAATTAAAGATTCACGAATCAGTTCCTTGCTAAAGAAAATTGGAACTAAAGAAGTTTGATTTCCAGAGAGTGTAAAATAAACTAAAGAGGGCTTCAACTGACCTAAAGGTTACCAGCAAGCCTCTCTCACCTTAAAAAATCTCTTAAAGTAGACTCATAATATTAAAAGAAATAATATGGGAAAATATAAATTATTTTTTTTGTTAATGATTTTTCTATGTATCTCTTGTGGAAATAATAAAATTTCTATTAGAGTTGAAAGTGCATTAATTTCATCCTCTGATAATCAGCCCTTAAGAAGTTTAACATTAGAAAATGATTCTTTGTTATTTACATATCAGATTTCATTAAAAGATGGATATGTAGGTCTATCATCAATAAATCTAAATAGAATTAATGACGCTTATGTTATTACTTATGGAAACAGTATTATTGAAAATGAGAAGTTTCATCTACAACCCGATGCGACATATATTATATCTAATTATTCTATACCAGACGCTAAAAGCCATGCCCTTGAGTTTAAGACCAATCCAAGAGGAAACGTAAAATCCGTTAAAGAGGTAAAATAAATGAGATTTATATTTTGTATTTTTTTGTCAGTTATAGGATTGGTTAGTTTTGGTGAAACATCTAAAAAACTTGAAAATGGTATCTATCATAATGAAACCAGTTCAAAATTGATAGAAATTAAAAATGACACACTAAAGTTCTATTCCTCCTCTTCTATAGAGGGGGAACAGAGCTTTCCTTTGGCTATTTGTCAAATAACTAAAGTCAGCGATACTTTTTTTGAGATAAATTCAATAGAAGGACCGATGCAAAGTGCTTTTAAAAAAATTTTAATTATCGAAGAAGTTTCTGGTAATAAAACTCTTGCTGAAATACTTTTCAAAGTTCCGAATACAACTATGCCTATAAAGTTTAATGTTTATTGTGGAACTATTTCGTATTCTGGAATTACTGAAAAAGGGACATGTAATATAGTATTGAATCGTAATAGAATTAATTCTCCAAAAAGTTTCAAATTTACATTCCAACCAATGTATTATACCGAAAGTAATCCCGCAGGCCAATACTTTGGTGTCTTATACTACGAGTATCCGTATAAAGTGGATTTGAATACTGAGAAAAGTATTATTATAAATCTACCTGATGTAACAGATAAACTTTTCAGTCAATATTATTTATTAGGAGAGTATATACAAGTTACACCAAATGGTATAAAATGGAGAGGTGAATACTACAAAAAGCAAAAATAATCTTAGTGTGTTTACTATTCAATATGTCTTTGTAAACAATAATTTGTAAAAGTCCATCTTTGGTTCGAGTGTAAAATAAGCTGTGTTCTACTACAATGGGTAAACACAGTTTATTTACATTTCATTTCTTTATTAGGGCATAGTTATCCCGATTTTCTTTTTTAGGTTCGTTACCAAACAAATCTATCAGAGCAATATGGTTGGCATCCCTCACCATATAGAATTTATTGTCACCACTTGAAGGATGCACAAGCATCAGGATGGTGTAGTCAAGCACTTGGAAAGTTCCTCTTAACCTTTCCTGTTTGTTCTACTTTTCATTGTATGACTGTATCAACAAATAGGTACCATCAGCATTTAATGTGAGTGTTGTTTCAACATTAGGTGGTAACACACCGCAATATGTTCCTGCAAAAGAACACAAGCAGACTTTATTTTCTATGACTGTTGAAATATGGTGTGAGGAAAAAAACATTGACCGATCTGTATTTTTGATTAATGCAGCTATCAAATGCAATAAAATCAACCATATATCGTTCTTTAGATAAAACATAAAATAAAGACGTATGAAAGTGTCAACAAATCAAGGCTATAAGCCGCCTTAAAATTCGCCAGGGCTTATCAGAGGATATTTCCCTTGTATCTTTGAAAGTTTTTCCATGTTCAGGCAACCCATACCAATGGCAGTGGCAAGACCTTGAAGACCATCCAGAAGAGCGGTCCTGACGGTGAGATTACCACCTCGTTTGAGTATGACGGCATACAGCGCCTTGTCCGTGTCACCGACACGGAGGGCAATGTAATGACCTCTACTTACGACATGGGTGAAATGTGAATGAAAGACCTCAAACTGTAAATGTAACCATAAAATGAGAAATCACATTTGTTTAATTACGCTTTACGCTTTTACCTATATTTTATACTCTTGCTCTATGGAGCAAGAGTATAATTCTTTCCATATAATATATTGCAAAGAAGTTTCCTCAGGATTACAATATAATAATTCTTGTGGAACGATAGAATATAGAGGGGAGAAATATACTATAAAAAAGAGTGCTTATTATGTTAAAAAGAAACTGCAAAATGTAGATGTGTATAGGAGTGATGGTATAATATCCTATACTAAAAGTGAAGTAGAATCTGATAAAAAACTCGCAAACTATTTAGGGATTCCTTTGGTTAGAATTGTTGTGATTAGTAAGGATAAGCTTTTGGATAATAATACATTATTTTCTTATGAAGCAAAAGGAGATTCTATATTTGTTAATCAGGCAAAAAATCTTGTCATTTACGTAAATTCTATTCAAAAGTAAACTCTATGGGGAGTTTTTTATTATGGTTCTACAAGAATTAGTGTGTTAACGAGAGTGTAAGCTAAACTGTGTCATGCTATCACTGTTATAGTTTCATGCTGTTTATTTGCATTTTGTTCAGTATAGTTTTCCCAATAATGAAGATTTATACTATTTTCTCCATTTAAATAAAAATCCGTGGATAAGCCTATGATTACACACGTTTTTTGGGGGGTATGCTCGGCATGAGCTTACCTAATGGGGCAAGTCCCTAATAAGCCTGGTGTGGGAGGTCGGTAAATGTGAAAATAGGAAGCAACTGCCTTTTATGATTAGCATTTACCTCCTACCCGATTCGAAGCGAAGGATGCACTTGTAGCCGATGGTCGTTGTCTATTATTTCTCATTAATTTTCTTTTTAATTTCATTCGCCTCTTTAAATAGGCTATTAGCAATGCTATCTTTAATTGCTGCCATCTGTATCATTTCGTTATGGTAGCGAATTGAGTCCTCGTAAGTATTTACATGAGTTCTCACATTCTCAATAACTTCTTTATTAGGGCATACAGAGAAGTTCATTTCGATGTATCGAACATTGGGGTCGTCAGATGGAAGAACCATCTTCAATGCCCG
>ERZ1023981.149-NODE-149-length-17453-cov-32.091965_pt1 | contig 17453 bp, 13 predicted proteins | sample MGYA00380435_ERZ1023981 | MGnify/ENA primary metagenome ERZ1023981 (study PRJEB33179, sample SAMN07449057) | human gut metagenome | biome: Human-gut; feature: Human associated habitat; material: Faeces | host: Homo sapiens | place: India:Kasaragod | collected...
GTAAGATTCAGGTAGACAGCGTTTCAGCACGCAAGAACGGCAACCGGATGGACGTTGCCTTCCGTATGAATCTGAACGATTTGAAGATGAAATCAGAGCAGCAGATTGTTTTCACACCGGTAATGGTAGGAACTGATTCTATCGCTCTCAACCCTATCATCATCCAGGGTAGAAACCAGGCTGTAAGATACCGCCGACTTGCCGACAGCAAGAAGAATCCGCAGGCACAGGTTCTTACCCGCAAGAACAAGACCAGTCAGCAGGTTTACTTCGCCCAGTCTGTTCCTTATCAGAAATGGATGAAGAAGTTCAAACTCTCGGTAAAGGAAGATCTCTGCGGATGCGGCAACCTGATAGAACAGGACAATACGCCGATTGCGGATATCGACCGTACACCGAAGATTACGAAGGATTTCTTCGTGCAGCCGAAGGCGGAAGCCAAGAAGGTGAGAGCCGAAAAGGGTGAAGCCTATCTCAGCTTTGTGGTTAACAAGAGTAATATCCTTGCCAACTTCCGTGAGAATGCTACTGAGCTGAAGAAGATTACTTCCACCATTGACCTGGTGAAGAACGATAAGAACGTTGAAATCACAGATATTGATATCCACGGTTTTGCTTCGCCTGATGGTTCGTATGCCAACAACAAGCGCCTTGCCAACGAGCGTGCAGCTGCTCTCCGCAACTATGTGAGCAGCCTCTACACCTTAAACAGCAAGCTCTTTACCTATCAGGCTACACCGGAAGACTGGGAAGGATTCAAGAAGAAGATTCAGGCTAGTCATCTGGCTGATAAGGAAGCAATTCTCGAGATAGCTAACTCCTCGCTGGCTCCCGATGATAAGGACCTGAAGATCAGGAAGCTCCATCCGGCAAGTTACCGCTACATCCTGGATCAAATCTATCCTCGTCTCCGTCATAGCGACTATACGGTAACCTACACGGTTCGTCCGTTCAGCATCGAAGAGGCAAAGGAGATATTGAAGACCAAGCCTCAGCAGCTTTCTCTGCAGGAGATGTTCCTGGTGGCACAGACTTACGAGCCGGGTTCGCCAGAGTTTAACGAGGTATTCGACATTGCCGTCCGCCTCTTCCCAGATGATGAGGCTGCGAATCTCAATGCCGCCTGCACCGATTTGCAGAAAGGTGATCTTACTTCTGCCGAAAAGCATCTTGCCAAGGCAGGCAACTCGAAAGAGGCAGAACGTTTAAGAGATGTCTTCAAGCAGATAAAGGAATTGGAATAACAGAAAATTAGAGAATAACGATTATATACAAGCTTAACTTTTAAAAATTATGAAGATTAAACATTTATTTGGCTTGGCTGTCATCGCAGCTATGACAGCAAGCTGTTCAAGCAATGAGGACCTGGGAACCGCAGGTCCAGGTACTGGTACTAACGAAGCAGGTGTTGGTTATGCTACTTTCACCATCAACTTGCCTACTACAAACGGCACTCGTGCAGACGGTGATCCTACTTATGCTCAAGGTACTCTTGATGAGTATGATGTAAATGACGTTACTTTACTTATCTTCAAGAAGGCTGGTAAATCTGAAGGCGACTACACATTCGTAGAAAAAGCTGAATTGGGTAATATGGCTCCTTGGAAGGCAGAAGGATCTAATGGTATTACTGCGTCTGCTACTATTACTGCAAAATTAGATAATGTTGATCTTACAGGAACAGATTATTATGCGCTTGCTATTCTTAACAATACGACTGCAAAAGCAGGTAATAAAGTAAAAGACCCAGGTACAGATCAAACTTATTCAGATTGGAATGCAGCTGCAAATGCCGTTGCTGCAAATTTCACGGATACATCAAAGGGTTTCTATATGGCAAATGCCCCAAAATTTACATCAGGAGAACCAACAACTCTTGTAAAGATTGATAAGGTATATGCTACAAAGCAAAAAGCTGAAACCAATGCGGCTACAACTATTTATGTAGAGCGCGGTTTGGCTAAGGTGACAGTTGCTGCTCTTCCTGCAAACATCACCCCATCTGGTACAAAATATACTAGCGATAAGGTTGATATTACTGCTTGGAAGTTGGATGTTACTAACAAAAGTACATTCCCTATCCATAAGACTGCGGGCTTGACAGAAAAATTTACTACTATTTGGAACAATGTCTCTGGTACGGCACCGGTTACTGCCCGATTCGTAGATGCTGGTAATAAAGACTTCAGCCGTGTATATTGGGGCGTTGACCCTAACTATAGTGATGATTTAGATGAGGCTAAATGTGAGGCCGCATTTAATTTACTTGAACCAAATGCAGAAATTAAGGGTACAGCAAAAGAACCTCAGTACTGTCTTGAGAATACTTTCGACATTAAGCACATGCTGCAAGGTCAGACAACACGTGTTGTATTCAAGGCAACATATCAACCTCATGGAATCACTAAGGGAGAAACATTCTATAAGATTGGTAACAGCACCGACCTTTGGAAGGAAGCTGATTTGGAGACTCAAATCAAGGCTAAGGCAGTAGAAGTTCTTGGCGTAGCAGAAACTGAAATCAAAGTTGATCTTGAAGCCAACAATTTGAACGAGGCAGGAACAAGACTGTTGACAGTTAATAATGTTAAGATTAAGGATAGTAGTGAGGCTGGTTCTCACGCTGTTTCTCAAAAAAACATCGATGATATTAATGCCAAGCTTGGTTTAAAAGCTGCAAAAGGTACAGACCCTATCGTAGGTATCGCAACCTATAAGAATGGCGAGGCTTACTACATTGCCCGCATCAAGCACTTCGGTGACGTTCTGACACCTTGGAATGAGGGTGATAAGACTTATGGAGATAACGATGATACATATAACAACATGTATCTCGGCCGTTATGGTGTTCTCCGTAACAACTGGTATGAGTTGACTGTAGGAAAAGTTAGTGGTCCTGGTACTCCTGATATTCCAACCATCAAGCCAACAGAACCAGATGATGAGAGCTACAAGTACATCAGCGTCAGCGTGAAGATCCTTCACTGGGCTAAGTGGTCTCACACATACGATTTGTAATTCATTTCACATTATTATATATAGCTCAGCCGCTCTAGCGCTAAGGAGCGGCTGGCTATATCGGAAGAATAAGAATCAATTTATACACTTTACTTTTTCATAAAACAGATAAGCATCATGGCAAACAAGAAGTTTAACAGTTGGATCAAGAATATATGCATGGGATGGGGATTCATCATGGCGGGCAGTTTGCTCAGCAGCTGCAACGACTTGATGCACGACGACCTGCCTCCTTGTGACATGGGTGTTGACTTGCAGTTCAAGTACGACTACAACGTGCAGCGTGCCGACATGTTCAAAGATCATGTGGGCGGCCTCAGCGTATTCGTATACGACGATCAGGGCAACTTCATTGCTCGCCATGATGCCTATAACGATGCGACATCACAGCCGCTCAAGGACCCTAACTATGCCATGAGAATCAATCTGCAACCGGGCAAATACAGATTCGCAACCTTCGCCTTCCAAAAGAAATACGAAGATGCTCTCGCGCAGCCAGGTGCCAAATTCCAGATAGCTCTGCCACAGCAGGGTGACAACATCACCGCCCTCCATGCACGACTCGACCGAGAACAGGGCAAGGTGAACAACCAGAGCCAACCGCTCGATACACTCTGGCAAGGACTCAGCAACGAACTGGTTGAAGTAAAAGACCTGCAGGTTACACGCCATACCATCGGTCTGGTTCGTGATACCAAGCAGCTCACCATCAGCCTGCATCAGACCGACGAGCCTGCCAACATCAATGCCGATGACTTCAGTTATCAGATAACCAATGCCAACGGCGATATCAGTTACGACAACTCTCTCCTCCCCGACGAGGAGTTGACATATACCCCATACTATACCTGGACCACTGAGTTTAAGGATACCGAGGGCAATGTAAAGGAGCGCACCGCTCATGCCGCCCTCATGTTCTCCCGACTCATCTGGCATCCGGCAGAAGAAAACGACAAGAACGCCATCCTCACTATCACGAACAAGACTACAGGCGAAGAGGTGGCACGCATCAATCTTGCTGACTGTCTGGCTCAAGGCCGTGGCGCCTTCGAAGCCCGCCATTATTCAGCACAGGAATTCCTGGACCGAGAGTACGACTACAAGCTCGACTTCTTCCTCCAGGGCAACCAGTGGAAGTATGCGATGCTCAGCATTTCCATCCTGGATTGGAGCAAGCGCATCCAGCGTGTCGATTTATAACCGTTTCAGGTGTCAGAGCCCCTTCCGGGCATTTAGCTCATAAGAGTATTTGACTTTAAAAATTAGAAACAATGAAAATACGAGATTTCATTTTAAGTTTAGTTAGTTGGTTTATATTGTTGGTTACAGTAAGTTGCTCTGACGAACTTGGAGGCGAACGCGCCCCCATTTCGTCAGAAAGCAACTTGCATGTACTCGTGCCAACCGTGCTCAGCAGCCGCGGCACCCGTGCCGACGATGCTTCCGGCCTTCCTACCTATAATGCTACGGTAGATGAATGCCAGATCAACGACCTGACCCTCTATGCTTTCCCTGTCCCTACAGGAAATGGAAATGATGGCAAGCTCCTGGTAGAGACGCTCCCTGCCCCACTGGCTACAATGATGGCAGAGCCGAATGTAGCTAACTATCAGCTCAATATCGAGCCGGGCACTTACCATATCTATGTGGTTGCCAACATGAACAAGGTGTTGAGCGGTAAGGATATCCAAACTGAAGATGAACTCAAAAATATAGTACTGAACTATGAAGCTGGAGCAGTACCAGGAATGCCGGTTTCTACAAACATCCCGATGATTTATGAGCCAAAGGATGTAAACGGTAATATCATCGATAAAAAAATAGAAAAAAGTGGTAAGAAATATACCGAGGTAGCAGCTAACCTGAAGTTTACATGCGTTAAGGTTAAGCTGAATCTGATCTTCGATCCTACTGCTGAAGGTTCTGCATTCAATGGTAATAGCTATATCATCAAGGATATTCTGGCTCAAAAGCTTTCTCCTAGCACCACGCTGAGTTGGGATGGAGCATTTAGCAAGCCAGCCTCTAGTGTTAGTCAAGATTATGCCAATGGTTTTGAAAATAAAGTTTATGCAACTTCTTCTGAGGCAAGCAATAAGGGTGGTTATTATAAGGCGGGAGACTGGACAGAGGATGCTGCTAATGCCAATGTGAATAATAAGGACATCATCACACTTGTTCAGGGTGCTACTCCTACACCTGCTCCACAGAATGTCGCCGATAAGTGGCTTTTTCAAGGTACTTACTATCTGCCAGAGCGTTATATCGCCGAAGCCTCTCAGCAGTCTACCCTCAAAGTTAATGGCTCTGTGAATGGTAACATTGAGAACTACTATAAGATTAAGCTGGGACATCGTCAGGACGAGAGTTCAACTTCCAAAGAAGTCCCAACTTTCCCTCGTGGCACCTATTATGAGATTATCGGCAAGATCAAGAGTCTGGGAAACATGACTCTCAACTGTAATGTGAGCGTAGAGGACTGGACTCCTGTAACGATAGATGCAGACTTCAGCCATACTAAATTGTGGGTAAGCAAGACGAAGGCTAATGTGACTAGTTTGACAAATGATTATATCACATATAATTCGAATGCTACCACCGTAGAGTTTGGATGCGATAATAAAATAGACTCAAAAGACATCATCATTGGCACCAAACGTGGTAAAGACGCTAATGGCAAAGACAGTATCGAGTTTCGCATAAATCCAAATATCCCAATCAAAGATTATGCAAAAGATCAGCTAAAAGGCACTGCAAAGTTTTGGATCAAGGCAAATAATCTCAAGAAATATATAGATGTAAATTATGATGTTACACCTTATCTGGATGTTACAAAAAAAGTGGTCATCTATTATAATAAAAAAGATGATTCTCAGAATAGCAGAAGCATAGAATGGGATACTAATCTTGGGGGTATCAAGTTGGAAGCGACCAAACTTACAAAAGGTAAATCCACCATCGAAATGGATTTAAATCCATCGGATGAAGCCAAAGCCACAGGTGTCTTCACAGTAAGAGCAACAACTGATCCTGTAACGACCACCATTTATGAATTTAAGGTAATACCCCAAAATAAGACTACGGATGTCGAATATAAAACTGTTCGTGTAATTGTGCGTCCTCCTATCGGTGACTATCGTATCTATTTCAGAGCGATTAATGACCGCAGTAAATATACTGGAAGTAACAGTTCCGATAATTTCAAGGGAATCTTAGCAGAAGGAGGTACAAACAACTGGAGCGATGGATGGAATAAGGATGCAAATGATACAAGTGTTCCCCAACCAGACAACCACCGCATCTATGTATATACCCAGATAGGTGAAACAGAAGATGCCGTTACAGGAAAAGGTTGGCTTTTTACGTATGGAACGTTGGAAAACAATAGAAATGGATGGCCTGGAGAAGAAATGGTGGCCGACGAGACTAACACCGGATGGTATTACAAAGACTTCCCTGAAAATATGCAGTCTGTATTAAATACAAATAGCTCAGAAGGTACAAGAACTATTACGCCAGGTGAGACATTGATTATGTTCAGTAATAATACATATCAAGGTCAAGGATACAGTTTACACCGCTGTCCTCATCATCTGGAGCCGGGTATTCCTCTCTTCGATTATGAAGATCGTGAAGGATGGATCGTATATGACCCTACATCCGATCCTATATGGCATGTATATGATGATATGCCTGAAATTGAGGACATAGAGATCAAAGTATATACCAAAGAGCAAACTTGGGGATGGTATAAGGATTATGGTATTGCTGATGGTTCGAACCAATTCAAAATAAATGATCCTTCTGACAAAGGTTCAGACAAAGGCAATTCATGGACTTGCAAGAAAGTAGAAAACGGTTGGTGGAAAACTGTCATCAAACTGAAAGCTATTAAAGGAGAGCATAACAAAGATATCAGAATCTATTTAAAAGACACTAAAATTCTGCTCTTCGATGGCAATAGCTACGAGAAGTATGGCGACACTGGTTATTACCAAGGAGACAAATGGCATCAAGGTAAGCCTGATGGCGTAACAGAATAAATAATATAGAAAAAATGAAGAAGATAAAGCATTTAATGATATGGATAGGATTGCTCCTAAGCCTTGTTTCCTGCAAGGATGCAATGGAGACTATCGGACTCGGCGGGGATGAAATCCCTGCCGAGGGACTTGTCTTGAACATTGATTTGCCCAATTTTTCTGAAAAGCAACTGGGCACGAGAGCTGATGCTACGGAAACAGAATCTATCAACACGCTCACTTTGCTTTATTACGACAGTAGCAGCACGTATCTGAGCAAAGAAGATTGCACCAATCAATTAACAGAGACCAACAAGCAAAGCAATGGCAGCTATCGCATCAAAGCAAACACTCCGAAAGAAGCAAGCAACATACAAGTAGTTGCCAATGCTGATGTTTCAGACGAAGAGGCAATCGACTTACGGGATATCAGTAAAGCAGCAGAGCGCACTCCAAACCTTACTCAGCCAGTTTGTTGGGGTAGCAAAAAGGTTAGCGATTTGCTAACTCCTGAGACTGCCAAGATTTCGCTTCTACGCTCTAATGCCAAGATTACCCTCAAAGTTGCCGATGACATTAAGAGTATCTTTCCTGAAGAAAGCGCAGGGCTTATCATCAACAATACAGCTAAGAAAACTGCTATTGCTCCAAAAGACTATAAAGAGCCAACAGATGAAGGGTTGGCAACAACTACAGAATTCAGTAGCACAAATGTTGGCAAAGGCTTAAACAGATTTGTTGCTGTAAACGAGACATCTATTGGTCAAGCAAACATTATCATCAAGGCTGAATATGTTGATGCTACTACCAAGAAGGCTGTAGAAGGTTACTATAAAGTTGGTCTTTATAATAAAGACAAGAGCTCGCAGTTTGCCCTCTTGCGAAACCATAACTATACCATCACCGTTACCAAGGTGAATGATTATGGTTTTAAGACTTTGGACGAAGCCATCAAGGCACAACCAGAAAACAGAATAGAGGCAGAAATCAAAGATGACAATCCTGCCATCACCAGGATGATCGCCTGCAAGGATTATGAACTTGGCGTATGTGATGATCAATCAGTAAACGCGACAGCTGCTATAGCAACTGAAGATGTAAAAGCAACAATCACTTTAGTCACCACACTCTCTTCTGCAACAAGTGCTGACGGCAAACTCTACGGAGTAAGCATCAATCCTCCTGCAGATAGCTGGATTACGTTTGACAAGGATAAAGATGTAACAGAAACGAAACTTCCGGAATCAGGAAGTAATTCTTCATCTGGCATGAAATATGTTCTGACGTTTAAGCTGAATTCAAACATTCATGAAACCCCAAGAACAGGAACGGTTACGATATCTTCTGGTGATCTCAAGCTTGATGTGAAGATAACTCAGGCGGGCTACGATTTCATGAGAGACGACCCTAATCGTCAAGTCAAAATGTTAGAAAATGGCAGTGAGATTCAATCGAACTATTTTGTCTGGTTGGATAATGTTAAAGGAATCAGACCAGATCAAATGCAAGGCGCAGTAAGAAATAATGGTCTTCATTTTACTGTAGGTAAGAATGCCTACAGTTATAAGATTCCTAAAATGACAGGGGATAAACTGCCAGGGGATGTTCAGACATATACCGATGGCCATTTCACTGTTAGCGCTGACGGAAAATACTGGAAAGTGACGTTGAATGATAATAGCGCTAATAATTATAATCTTTGGAAAGGCACCTTTACGATAACAAATGCAGATGGAATCAACATCACCTACACTGTTTATCATACTGGTATCTTCCATGAGATAACAGATGATATGGCAAACAAATACGAATTAACAGAGGGTGGTGATGTCAATCTTAAGGTAACAGGTATGTTCTATTATGGTGTAGTGAAGGTAAAGGGAAAAGCCCATACCTACATTATGCTTGACCGTAATCTGGGTGCTACCGATAATAGTCCTTATGTACCAGACATCAATGAGTTCCAAAAAAACAAAGGTGCCATCGGTGGATACTTCAAGATTTCTGAAAATAAGACTTCTCCAGATGCTACGAAGGGAAACCTGTCCTCAGAACTGTCACCTGAAGGCTTCGAAATACCAGATAAATCTGTCTTTGAGGACTTGATTGCGAATGATACACTTAAAACAGAGGTACGCCATACAGCTCTTGGAGAATCATACTATTGTACATATATGAATACAACAAACTCTGAGTTGAAAACCATCTATCTGCCATACGGAGGATATCTGGAAGGTGAAAGCCATAAATATCCAATGCACGTGGTCTTTTGGACCAAAACACTAGTCTCAGGAACACAAGGATTCAGTGGAAAAAGTCCGGAATATGGTTTCTGGTATAACTATTTCGATATATACAACTCGAAGAAAGGTATATCAAACGTACGTTTCGTGAGTGGTAGTAATGGAAATAACACCGGTCGCTACAAGGCGATGCCATTACGATTGATCAGTAAGAAAGTATTATAGAATCTTACACTTTAATATAAACCAGAGAAATCCACAGCAGGCACTCAAGCCAGCTGTGGATTTCTTGATTCTTAGCTTCACTCAAATCTGCACTAGTGTCCCGTTTAGTCTGGACGATTATTATATAAGTTATTAATATCCAATATTTTATGCTCTAGAAATTGTGTATTCGATTTAATTTTGTACCTTTGCACTCATATGGTATCCTAGCCTATTTAACCCGATGATTTCTAAACGGGACAGCAGTGATCTGGTTTAAAAAACAATATGATTTTGCCCCAGTTCTTTATGACCTGATGCAGTCAGAAAAGTTTAGACAGCATCTTCATCATGATTAAAGTTCTCATAGAACTTCATTCGCTTCTTTTCTAATTCCGCAATTTCTTGATACATGAACTTACATGTAAAATCATAAATCGGCATTGCAGCACTATGCTCGTCTGCTTTCTTAAATTTCAACTTTTGGCTATAATAGTTCACAAGATGCTCATCAGGGTCACAATCAGCAGCAAATAAGAAAAGATATTCACAACCAACAATCTTTCTCAACTCAAAAATCAAAGGAACGATAAAATGCCAAAAGACGATTGCTCCCAGACTTTGGTCAAGATTATATTTATCCCAAACTTCACGACAATCATCATTGGCACAGAAATGCACAATCTCCACACCAGCAAAGGTTTTGCCCACATTCTTGATGTTTTTGTCGAAAATAGAATTGATTTCCTGAGAATTAGAAGCCAGCCGTTCACAACGAAGAGAATGTATCAAAGCCATTTGTTCCTCAGTTATTCTCATGGTTTATGCAGTATAAAGATTTAATTGACGCAAAACTGCTCGTCTTTCACGAACCCTGTTGGCATCAACCATAATGTCTTCTGTTTTCATCTCTACCTCAGATGAATCCTGTTCCTCAATGCCTTCTCTTGCGTGTTTCCAAGAAAACTCTCCATGCGTTAAAGTACTCAAACTCCAAGACTTCTGTGGAGCATAAGTTTTAAACACCATATCAAACACTGGCTCATATTGTACAACCTGCTCTTTATCCATCAATTCTGGGAGAGAATCATTTTTATAATGCTGGCGAATCTGAACCATGACAGGACCATATTTCCAAGCCTCAAATTGTGCATCAAACATGGGTTCGCCCTTTTGAATCAAGCACTCACGCTGCGTGAAATAAAGTAGCTTATGCAACTTCATTTCATCAATACGAACGCCAAAATCATCCATATAGCGCTTGTATATATAAGAGGCAACTTGTAATATTCCCATCATAGTCATTATTCATTTTATAGTTTATTGCCGCAAAGTTACGCTTTTTTATTGAAACCGCCAAAGAAAATCAAAAGAAATCTGCGAAAATCCGTGTAATCCGTGCCTTATCTATATCCTAAGAAGCTTATGACACACCCTCACAAAACGGGTGAATGAGAGCAAGAAAACGAATGAATGAGAGTAAGAAGAGGGGTAAACCAAGACTTTTCCCGAGATTAACCCATTATTAATACAGCAAGAAGGAAGAAAGGAGATAAGAGGAAGCCTGAAAAGAAATAAAAGGAGGAGAGAAAAGAAATAAGAGAAGGGAGAAAAGAAATAAAAGGTATAAGGAAATGAGATAAGGGGCATAAATGAAGAAAAGATGTTTTTAATTTGGTGGTTTCACCATTTATTCGTATCTTTGCCAACAAAGAGAATATCACTTAAAAGAAAGGCGAGCAATTATGGCAAGAAAACTATATCCGATAGGATTACAAACTTTCGAACGAATCCGAGTAGAGGATAAGTTCTACATTGACAAGACGGAATATGTATATCGTATGGCACATACTGATGGTACTTATTTCTTCCTGAGCCGTCCACGCCGTTTCGGAAAGTCGCTGCTGCTGACTACCATGAAGAGCTATTTTGAAGGAAAGAAGGAGCTTTTCAAAGGACTCGCCATCGAAAAGCTAGAAAAGGATTGGATAAGCTATCCGGTGCTGCATTTCGATATGAGCATGGGTAAGCACATGGAGATAGCCCAGCTGGAAAGATATTTCGACCAGCGACTTGCAGAACAAGAGCAGAAATGGGGTATTACGAATCCGGCTATTGATGCCAACGACCGCCTCATCTCACTTATCCAGACTGCCTATAGGGAAACGGGCAAGCAAGTGGTAATACTGATTGACGAATATGATGCCCCTTTGCTTGATGTGGTGCACGAGGATGAAAAACTGGAAGAACTTCGCAATGCCATGCGCAATTTCTACAGTCCGCTAAAAGGATGCGAGAAATTGCTCCGCTTCGTATTCCTCACAGGCATCACCAAATTCTCTCAGCTCAGCATCTTCAGCGAATTGAACAACATCACCAATATCAGTATGGACGAGCCGTATGCCGGCATTTGCGGAATTACGGAAGATGAACTGGTGAACGGAATGCGGAATGACATAGAGGCACTTGCTGAAAAATTAAACTTATCGTATGAGCAGACGTTAGCTAAGTTAAAGGATAATTATGACGGCTATCATTTTACATGGCCTTCTCCAGACGTTTATAATCCGTTCAGCTTATTAACCTGCTTTGCCAAGCAGAAGATTGATTCCTACTGGTTTGGATCAGGCACTCCTACTTATCTGATCAATATGATGCGCAATTTCAACTTTCTGCCAGCGAACCTGGGCGAGAGTATGGAAGCCGGAAAGGATGACTTTGATGCTGCCACGGAAACCATGACCACCATCATGCCACTGCTCTATCAGAGTGGCTACATCACCATCAAGGATTATGATGAAGAAACGGAGCTCTATACCCTAGCCATTCCCAACAAGGAAATAAGAGTTGGATTGTACAGAAGTTTGTTGCCTCATTATCTGACCTCAAAGACTGCGATGTGCAATACCACCATCGCCAAAATGTCGGTGCTTATTAAACAGCGCAAGATAGACGAAGCATTACAGTTGCTGAAATCGTTTTGGGAGACGGTGCCTTATTGCAACAACACCCATTACGAAGGTCATTACCAGCAAACGATGTATATCATCTTTGCCTTGCTCACGAATTTCAGGATTATAGTGGAGCAACATACGTCAAAGGGGAGAATTGATATAACCATGGAGACGGACGATACTATCTATGTAATGGAGCTGAAGTTTGGAAAAACTGCCCAGGAGGCTCTTGAGCAGATAGAAAGCAAGCATTATGCCGATGCCTTTGCCATGAGCGGCAAGGAAATTATCAAGGTAGGTATGAGCTTCAATATCAAAGAAGACAACACCATCGTGTTCGATTGGAAATCATCAGAAATTTAGATGATAAAAACAAAAAGCGTGCAGGTGACTATGATGTGGCTTGCACGCTTTTTCCTTTTATATTCTTTTTATATTCATCCTACAGCCACGCTGCTCTTGATAGTTCAGTAAACTTCCTTCCAATCAACCAGTCCTTTACCAGAATCATCCAGTTCTATAGCAATAGCTATTACCTTGCGTTTATCCGCCTTGAATGGTTCGGCATATTGTCTAGCCTTAATTTGCTCCGCTGCCGCATCAATGCCTCCATTGTTGCTCAGCTTCAGTTCCAGAACGTAGATGAAGTTATTGGTTTCCAACACCATATCTATCCTACCAGTAGAAATCATCTTCTCAACTTCCACCCTGCAGCCGATAGCATTGAAGATGGTACTCAAGATAAGACGGTACCTCTCTTCCATATCCATGCTGGCAAGTTTCTTATTGCTGTATGGCACATCCGCAATAAGCGCCTTCAGACATTTCATGGCTTCAGGCAAATCGCCAATTTTTAGAGAATACAGCAACATATTCTGTGTAGATATCACTATCGCATTTGATTTCAGCGTCAAAGCTGGCAAGACTATCTTGTATAGAGCCTTGCGTACTTCATAGTTTGGAATGCCCAGCAAATAAATTCCTTCCATATATCCCTTTATCGTGAGATAACCAGACTGATAGAGGAAAAGTTCAGCTCCACCACCTGTCACATCAGAAGTCTCCAAGGTATCGCTGTCTATCGGACATTTCTCGAAATCCTTCAATCTAATTTCCATATCATCTACAAACTTAGGAAGCAAAGAGGTTGCTCCAGATGAAGCCCAGTAATTCTTTAGACTGGAGTCAGCGAGGGCATTGATAAGACTGAATGGATTGAATATATCAACCATATTTTCATGACTGAAATGATAACCATCGTAGAATGCCGTCAACTGTACCACGGCTTCATCAAAAGTCCATCCTTTCTTTGTAGCCAACCTGTTAATCTCCGATTTAAAATCTGAGAGGAGTTCATCTTTCGTGATACCGCAAAGAGCTGCATACTCAGAATCAAAGCTGATATTACTCAAATTGTTGAGTACAGAGAAAAGAGAAATCTGCGTAAACTTGGTAATACCGGTAATGAAAACGAACTTCTCGTATTTATCATCAGCTTTGAGAATGGCAAAAACCTCTCTATAGATATCCGTACATGCTTCATGATATGGAGTCTTCCAGGAATGCTGCAATGGAGAGTCGTATTCATCGATGAGGATGGCAACCTGTTGTCCAGTTTGCTCATATGACGTTTGGATAATGCCGTCAAAACGGTCGGCAAGTTTGGCGGTTGGCTTAGGTGTAATGTCATATTCCTTCTCTAATCTGTCGAAAGTGATGTCGAGATAAGAGCGTAAAGTTTCCGGCTCTGCGCCAGCACGACTCATATCGAGCCTGATGACAGGTCGCTTCACCCATTCCTTCTCCATCTGCATAATCTTCAACCCTTCGAAGAGTTCCTTCTTACCCAGAAAGTAGGCTTCGAGCGTATCTACCAACAGAGATTTACCAAAGCGGCGTGGGCGGCTCAGGTAATTATACGTTTTATTTCTATTGGCAAGTTGCCAGATAATATCTGTCTTGTCAACATAAAGATATCCACCCTTTCTGATTTTTTCAAAAGACTGGATGCCTACTGGTAATTTTCTATCGTTCATATCTACTATAATTGCTTGTCTAATTACAAAAAACAAAATTATCGTGACTTGCTAAGTTCACCTATATATGCCCCTTGCATATCAGGTACTTGCCATACGTATATTTCATTTCTACTACCATACTTCTACCCCTATAGGTTCTTTACCAGTACGTTCCAGACAACTTTTGCGAACCAAGTTCTCCAGTTTCTCCACCATTTTACGTTTGTTTTCCTTAGAAGCATTCCAACGGCGTAGAGCCTCTTCTCTTGTTAATTTTGTTGTATCCATATATTCTTCCTCCTATTTATTCTAGTTCAACATTCAGTCGCCAAAGTTACGCTTTTTTCTCGAAACCACCAAGCAATTAACAAGAAATCTGCAAGTTATCAGCAAATAACCACGAAACCAGCACTTCAATAATCCTATCCACCTTTAGCAAGGCGGTCCCATCCCGCAAAATATGGCGAAGACCGCTTTGGTCCGCCAACCTTAGAGCGTAGCGGTTCCGAGCGACGAGGAGGAGCGGTTTCCTCCCTCTTCCCTGAGGGTGAGAGGGTCGGGGTGAGAGGTGGAGCCCTCTTTAATGGTAAAGAGGGACGGGGTGATTTTAGAAAAAGCAGCACTAAGGGCGGTTACATCCTTCCCATTTTGAGAAGGGTTTCTGTCCCCTACAAGGGGAACCGAAGGGGTTGTAAAGACTATTGAAGAGAGGCTTGGTGAGAAAGGTGGAGCTCTCCTTGCAGGAGAGACGGAGAGGTAGAAAATACAGCACTGCAGACTTTACGTCTGCCCTATCCGTGAGATCCGTGAAATCCGTGTGCGAATGAGCAATTGCCTATCATTCACTGCGGCCTTCACACCCGCCCCATCTGTGTAAATCTGTGAGATCTGTGGGACAGAAAAGAGTTAAGAAGGATCCAAAAGATTACCTCTTGTTTTTTATCTTATATATCCCAACAAATCAAGATACATCATCCTTGACTCTAAGTGTTCATCTTCAGGAATATGATTTGCCTCTTTCTCTAAATCTTCTGTAGAGTACAAGAATTTGAAACCATTCTTTTCATAAAAATGAAGCACATTTTCCTTATTATAAGCATCAACAACAATGAAACGGCAACCAGTCTTATTGTCTGGTAACAAAAACCAAGATATGATATAGTCTATCGCTTGTGATCCAATACCATCATGAGTACTTTGAAAATCCTTGGCTACTCCAAGTCTTCCAATCAATACTGCAGGATAACTCCTTGTTCTTTTAGAATTAGGAATTTTCCTCTGTATTCGATTTCTTGAAGCATTTGGAATTAAAGCTGCCTTGATACTGTCGTTAGCTAATGTAAAGGCACAGACTATTTCATCCTTACCACTTCTTTCAGTTGCAAAGAAATATGTCTTCCCTAATAATTGCCCATCATAGAGACAAGCCTCTCGATGAAAGAAGTCATCAAGGTCTTTATCGCCACAGCTAAAAGTATCAAGCTCCTCTTTTGTCCTAACTCGATAAAGAGAGCAATTACTTTGCAAAAGGACTCTTTCCTCCATGCGCTTTCAAATTAGCAGTTGAACGAATCAAAATCTTCTCAACGTCATCAAATGACATTCGCAATGCCTTTCTTTGTGGATTGCGTTCATTCTCCTCTGCCTCACGAACAAATCGTTCAGCGGTCTCACCTGTCAAAACAGGAATGCTTCTTATCTCTAATGCCATAATCTTCTCCTTTTAAACGTTTAACTCTGCCGCAAAATTACGCTTTTTCTTCGAAACCACCAAGAAAATCACAAGAAATCTGCAAATCATCAGCCAATAACCACGAAATCAATCGTAAACTATAAACTATTAACTGTAAACTATAAACTGCTATTCCCAGGCGGTCCCATCCCGCACAACATGGCGCAGACCAGAAGCAAGTTGTAATAAGGCGGTCCCATCCCGCACAATATCTGGCGAGGGCTTTGATGCCCCGCCAACCTTAGAGCGTAGCGGTTCTGAGCACCGAGTAGGGCGGTTTCCCTCTTCTTCCCTGAGGGGAGAAGACCGAGATGAGAGGTGGAGCCTTCCTTAAGGGTAAGGAAGGACGGGTAGGTTTTCGAAAAAAGGTAAGGAAGGACGGTTACATCCTTCCCATTTCGAGAAGGGTTTCTGTCCCTTGTGAGGGGAACCGAAGGGGTCGTAAAGACTTGAAGAAGAACGAGATGAGTTCCTTCTGCTACTTATTATAATCAATAGTTACGACATCTTAAACTATTAATTAAGATGATTATTTCCTTGATTCCGCAATAATAACTCCACGAAATCTTTTATATTTACAACAAAAATGCGAGGAAATTCAACCTCATTGAGAATTTTAAAGTGAGCATCATTACTCACTATACAACTTGCACCAGCAGAAAAAGCACAATCTACAAATTTGTTGTCATCCTCATCAGCTTGAATGAGATGCAACTTATAATAGGGTGTTACGAATTCCACATTCTTTTGACTTAGAATCACAGACACAACATTACTAGCAATATTTGCATTAGTTTTCTGCTCAATGATTTCTAAATACTCCTCAATAATTTCATTTGTAACGCACAAGGTCAATTTACCTTTCAAGAAATCATCCCAAATCTTACGATAAGGGCTTATCCTTGGAAGGCTCATCAATAAGCAATTAGTATCAAGAACTATCTTTCTCATTTGCCAGAAGTACGTAAATGTTCATTACCCCAGCTCTCTATGGTATCAAGAGTTATACTTCCATTATCGCACAACTCATCAATCCCCTCATCAACCTTCTTTGCAAAGTATTGAGAGAGAACATTTTCAAGATTATCTAATTCCTGTGGAGTCTTGATATAAGACATCATTTGAAGAATCTTCATCTGAGCAGGGTTAAATACAGTCTGTTCCATTCTATTTCAATTAAACGTTCAACTTTGCCGCCAAAGTTACACTTTTTTCTCGAAACCACCAAGCAATTAACAAGAAATCTGCAAGTTATCAGCAAA
>ERZ1023981.162-NODE-162-length-15698-cov-10.630825_pt1 | contig 15698 bp, 17 predicted proteins | sample MGYA00380435_ERZ1023981 | MGnify/ENA primary metagenome ERZ1023981 (study PRJEB33179, sample SAMN07449057) | human gut metagenome | biome: Human-gut; feature: Human associated habitat; material: Faeces | host: Homo sapiens | place: India:Kasaragod | collected...
AGCAGGAGAGGGAACCATCCACGGGAGGCGCTGTTTTTGTCTGCACCAGATTCCAGCATTCATGTTCCGCTTCAATGAGTGTCAGGATGTCCTGTTTATTACGCTCAATCCGCTTCCACTTCGCTTCATTTCCTCCAAGCAGGACGGCAATGTACCAGTAGTCTGCCCCAGTAACTGCCATGTAGTGGAGACACTGGCAGTAATAAGCATCCGGAATTTCATCATCCTTCCACTTCCGGTACTGGCTGACGCCAGCGGTCTTGATTTCAAGGCCGGCATTTTCACCAATAACGGTACGGTCCACATTGGCGAGCATGAACGGGTATTCCCTGCTCTGGAGTGTCCCCAGGCGCTTTACCTTCTTGCCGGTGTCTTCCATGAACCAGTCAGCAACGTTGGGTTCGTTTTTGACGCCCCAATAGATGCGCTGATTGTCCGACAGATCCGGCGGTTCTACCTGCCCGGTTTTTTCCATCCACAGCTGATAGGGGGACTTATACGAATTCAGCCCCATGATGACAGCCGCATCACTGCCTCCAATGCCAAGGTCTCTTGTCTTGAGCCATTTTTCATGGTCTTCTGCATCTTTGACAGATAAAACCAGGTCGCAATTTGTGTATGCCATTAGTCTTCATCCTCCTCTTCTTCCGCTTCTTTATCCTTATCAGCCTGGGGAGGCGTGTTCTTTTCCATGAGCAGGTCGGAAATCTTGATTTTCAGCTCTGTGATTTCCTTAACGAGCTTTTCCCTCTCCTGCTTCAGGGTGTTGACTTCAGCCTGCGCATCATAGCGCTCTGAATTCAGGTCGGAGATTCTTTTTTCAGAAATGGCATTTGCAGAAACCAGGGCCCTGTACTCATTGAGGGTGATAGTTACTGTAATTTCGCCGGGGATAGCAAAATCATTGCTGATATCATTGTGGGAATACTCCCCGCCTTTTTTAGCTTTGAACAATTCTTCGTTAATTTCTAACATTTACTTTTCCTCCTGTTTCTGTGATACAATGAGGTCGGAGAAGTTCCTTTTCCGACTTTGGCCTTTGACGTCTCGTACACGTCAGAGGCCTTTTTTCTTTGCTTCTTTGATGGGGCAGTCCCTTGGCGTTGTCTTTGGGATTTTCCCGTCCAGCTGGATGCGGTTGTAATGCATCGCCGCACAGTTGTAAATGGGATGTCCGTTTTCCACGCCTTCCGACATATGGCAGAAGAGGCAATTCCGGCACCGGAGGAGCTTCATTTCCGGGAGCTTTGGACAAAGGCCCATGCCTCCCTCATCCCTGGGAAGGCGCTGGTGCTCTTCTACCATGGGGCATGCTTTAACGAACGGGCATGACGGGCAGTTGGTTAATGCTTTCATCTTCATTCACATCCTTTCATCGGATTAACGTGAATCACAATCATCTGGCCCGGCTGGAGCTCCCTGGGGTCCGTGATGTGGTTTTCCTTCACGGTGCGATACACTAGCTCCTCCATGCAGTCATCATCACTGGCAACCTTAGCGCAGAGGCTCCAAATTGTATCTCCCCTGTCTGCTTCAACGTGGTATTCGATGAGCTCTGCAGGCGGCTCGTAGGCATAAACGCCGGCAGCGATAACCGCCGGAATGGCCAGCGTGGCCATGATTTTCTTCCATTTAATTCTCATCCTGTTTCTCCTTCCTGGCTCCGAGCCTCTTCCGCTATCGTGCGAAGAGCTCCGCGGAGCCTTTCAATTTCCGCATCCTTCATGCGGATTTTCTCCTCCAGCCTCCGGACGGAGGCCACAGTGCAGGTCTCCGCTCCTTCCCGGAGGACGGCGTACACTTCACTCCGGCTATAGCGGATGCCCGGCACCTTCAGCCGCCGCAGAATGCCATCCTGCTCCATCTTTCTGACGGAATCGGCAGAAATTCCGAACAGTGTGGATACCTCAGCAGTGGAAAATGTTCTGCAGGCCATTTCGGTCGCCTCCTTAAGCACTAAGAAATTTGTTAATGAAATATTCCTGCCCTTTCCCGGTTACAAGCGTCGTGCGGGTCAGCCTGACAGAGCCATCCGGGTTATCAATGGCACGTTCTTTGACCTTGAACAGCCCCAGCTCCCTTGCCTTCTGTGTCGGCATATTCTTATCCGTGCCGTTCTTCATCAAATATCCCTTATCACGCATCCACTGGAATAGGCGTTTCTGACCGATATCTACGCCGTTCTGATGGAGCAGCTTTGCCAGCATTCCAAGGAGCATCCCATCTTTAGAGACGTTCACGGCATTAGCAAAAGTGACCTTCGGCCGGTCGGCCTCAATCTGCCGTTCTGCTTCCAGGCGTTTTTCTTTTTCTTCTTTGAGGTTCGTTGCCAGCTTAATCAGAAAATCCGGTTCCGTGATAGCTCTTTCCAGCGCCTGGTCTGTCATGTAAGCCCCGTGTCGCCGGATAGCAGGGAGCACCTCATCAGCCAGCACAGCCTGGAACTTCTGAGCCACTTCATTGCTGGCTTTAAAGCCGAGGCGGTACACCATGTTTTCAGGGAGAAAATCATCTTTCCCAACATGTTGGGAAAATCCGAATCCGCGAAGGTATCCATTTACGGTTTCCCATCTGACGTATTCAATACCATTCTTTTCTTGTGTGAATCCAAGTCCTCTTGCTACATCTTCGGCATTCAGATAGGCCGTGGCAGTCTGATTGTCCATGTAACAATGAACATTTCTGATATTCAGGATTTCATTCATGTTTCTCTTCTCCTTTCTGACACTAAACGTGCCATTGATTCATAAAAAAAATACACTGCACCGAAAGCTTGTAGTAATTAGCTATACGGATTTTGATTTCGTCCCGCGGAATGCGGGAGCCGTTTTCGTACATAGAGAGCGCAGAAACAGAGACATTACAGGCTTTAGCCACATTCTCTCTTGGTGTTTCTCCGCGAAGCTCCCTAAGACGTTGACCGATTTCCTTCGGCGTTGGCATAGCTCTTCCCTCCTTTCTATGGCACATTTCGTGTCATGCGTAAAGTATAGCACTTAACACATTGCGTGTCAATACGTTTCGTGCTAAAATGTGGGCAGATAATTTAAATTAAGAAACGGAAGGAGAGAAAAATGAAATTCAATGACAGATTGAGAGAGCTGAGAAAAGGAAAGGAGCTCACGCAGGACGAATTCTCAAAGCAGTCCGGTCTTACCAGAAGCGCCATCAGCATGTACGAAAGAGGGGAGCGGGAGCCCAACTTTGAAACCCTGGAAAAACTGGCTGATTTCTTCAATGTAGACATGAATTATCTATTGGGGAAATCAGACAAGACAACATATATTCCTAAAGGAGCATTCGCTCCGAAATGGAAGCGCGTCCCAATGATGGGATACGCCGCTGCAGGAAGTCCTCTGGAAGATTTAAACCAGGATACCCCATTCATCAACGTGGAAGGAAAGTATGATGTGGATTTCTGCATCACCATCAGTGGAGACAGCATGGAGGATCTTGGCATTAATGACGGTGATATAGTCTTCGTGAAATCTACCCCAACTGTAGAAAATGGGCAGGTAGCCGTCGTTGAAATAGACAACGAGAAAATCTGCCTCAAGCGTTTTTACAAATCCGGTGATACAGTCACCCTGGTGTCTGCAAACCCGAAGTATGCGCCCATGGTATTTAATCAGTCCAATTGTGAAAATATCCGCATTCTGGGCAGGGCAGTGATTAAGCAGGGAGAAATAAAGTGAGGTAAGTGTCCATGAGAAAGATTTGCGCATTTATAATCGCCCTAATGATTTCAATGTTTACATTATTCCCTTCATCTATAAGTCAGGCAGAGGAATTTGATTTTTTAGCAGATATAGCAGGGACCTCGTATTATCTGGACAGGCGAACACCAACCATACAATACAACAACAATAATGTCGGAATGCTTTTTTCCCAGGATGAAATCTATTTTGGTTTTATACCTGAGCCGACAACATCGGATGACCTTTTTAGGAAAGGCGCCGGAAGAAGAACAATTTGGTATTTTATGCCAATGGGCTCCTATACAAAAGTTACTTCCATAGCTTTGGGTGGGGATGTATATGAATTACCGCCTTTTATTAAAAAAGATATAATTTACGTCTCGAGCGACGGACTAAGGCATTGGAAAGCTGTAGAACTTGCAAAGGGTGGGGAATCTAAAACTGAACATTTTAATGGGTTTCTCAAAGGTGCTAAATTAGCATTTGCCCATTATTTGCATGGTTAATTTTCCCCAATAGAAAAGGCACCACCTGATTGATTAGATCAGGCAGTGCCAGACGCCCCCTCGAGCAAAAGGGCGCCAGTAATCGCGCTTTCAGAAATGTTCGGTACAACATATTGTGGGCTGATTACCATATTCATTATACCTTAAAATCAGCCCGCTTTCAGCAGAAAGGAGCTGTTTTTTCATGGAATATCATTTTTCCACCAGGGAAAAGAACGGAAGCATCTGCCTCATCCTCTCATATAAAGTCAACCGGAAGTGGAGGCAGAAATCCCGCCAGGGGTTCAAGACAAAGAAAGAGGCCCGCGCCGCCCAGGATGATTTACTGGCCGCCGCCAGGAAGGAAGCCGAAAGCGGAGCCTCGCCGGAGCTGTCAGACATCACCCTCCGTGACTTCACAGAAAAAGTTTTTCTCAGAGACAAGAAGACTTCTATTGAGTACGGGACCGCAATTTTATACCGTCAATCCATCGCCCGAGTGCCAACCATCGCAGATAAACCGCTCCATGACATTACAGAAGGGGAAGTCATCAACGCTTACAACGGGATCGCAGGGAGGCTTGAAATAAGCACCAGAAATCAAACTTTAGCCAAAATAAAAACAATCTTCTCTTACGCCGTACGCACTTACCATATCCGCCCCGATAACCCGGTCCTTGCCGTAGACATAGAAAAGGACAAGCGGGAAAAGAAAATAAAAGCGTTCACGAAAGAAGAAGCCAGTCAGCTGGTGGAATCTATAGACAATCCGGCGCTCCGCCTTGCCGTGCTTATTTCCTTAAATACCGGGATGCGCTTTGCTGAAATTGCAGGCCTTACCTGGGCCGACATCGATTTCTTCAAAAGGACCATAACAGTCAATAAACAATGGGGCACCCGAAAAGACGGGAGTAAAGGATTCAAGCCGCCAAAGAGCCGCAACAGCTACCGAACATTACACCTTACCGCCCGGCTGGCTGCTGCACTTCAGAAGTGGAATCAGAGCAGTCCCCGCTCTATCGACGGGAGAATTCTCCCGGAGCTCGAGCGGAAGAAGCTCTCCCTCAATCGGGCAATTTCAAGATTCAAACCAGGGATGCACATGCATTCCCTCCGGCACACATTCGCCACACTCCTGCTCTCAGAAACACAGGACATCAACCTTGTGGCCGCCGTGCTGGGTGATACCCCGGCGACAGTCTACAACACTTACATCCATTACACCCAGGACATCCGGAAGAAGGCCGATGGATACATAGAAGAAATTTTCGGAAGCTGAAATTTTTGCCGTCTGTCTGCCGTCTGATAAAAATATTCGATAAATACGGGGAAAATTGCTAATTGGAACTGTTATATAATATTTTGTTCATTTACAAAATAAGAGAACACCAAAAAATTCAGTGTTCTCTCATCGTTTACTTTATTACTGGTTCAGCTGTTTTGCTACTTCTGCAGCCAGATCATCCTGCTTCTTTTCAATGCCTTCACCGAGCTGGTATCTAGCGAAACGTACTACGGAAGCATTCTTGGATTTCAGGAGTTTGGAAATGGTCAGATCGCCATCTTTAATGAATTCCTGATCTACAAGGCAGACTTCCTTGTAGTATTTATTAATTCTGCCGATAACCATTTTTTCAATGATGTTTTCCGGCTTGCCTTCGTTTCTAGCTTCTACAGCAAGAACTTCCTTTTCATGGTCGATTTCAGCCTGGGAAACCTGGGTTCTGTCCAGATAGGACGGATTAGCAGCAGCTACCTGCATTGCAATATCCTTGCCAAGTTCATCATCAGCACCGATCATCTCAACGAGAACGCCGATCTTGCCGCCGCCATGGATATAGCTGTATACCTTGCCTTCAGCACTTTCATAACGAACGAAACGGCGAACGGAAATGTTTTCACCAATCTTTGCAACTGCTTCAGTAACAAGATCGCGTACTTTCTTTCCGTCGATTTCAGAATCCAGAAGTGCTTCAACATCAGCTGGGTTAACTGCCAGGATCTGGTCTGCAATGGATGCAGCGAGATTTCTGAAGTCTTCGTTGGTTCCCACGAAGTCAGTTTCGCAGTTGACTTCCAGAATGGTTCCTGTTTTTCCGTCTTCGGAAACAGCAGAACCAACAGCGCCTTCAGCAGCAACACGGCTTGCCTTCTTAGCAGCCTGGGATAATCCCTTTTCGCGAAGAATGTCGACAGCCTTTGCGATATCGCCTTCAGCTTCAACAAGTGCCTTCTTGCAGTCCATCATGCCGGCCCCGGTCTGGGTACGTAAATCTTTGACCATGCTAGCTGTAATGTTCATCGTATGACCTCCATCATAAAATAAGGTGTTTGTCTTAATGAAAAAAAGGACAGGGCGGATCCTGATCAGCAGGATCCGCAGAGCCTTAATAAATAATTATTCCTTGTCTTCTGCTTCTGCTTCTTCAACAGCAGCTTCTTCAGCCGGTGCAGCTTCTTCCTGCTGGCCCTGACGTCCTTCAAGAACAGCATCAGCAATCTTGCTGGTGAGCAGTCTTACTGCGCGGATAGCATCATCGTTTGCCGGAATCGGGAAATCGATAACGTCCGGATCGCAGTTGGTATCAACGGTTGCAACAACCGGAATGTGCAGCTTATGAGCTTCTGCAACAGCGATTTCTTCTTTCTTGGAGTCAATGATGAAAATTGTTCCCGGAAGACGTTTCATATCTTTAATGCCGCCAAGGTTCTTTTCGAGCTTTTCAAGTTCGCGCTGCATCAGGATAACTTCCTTCTTCGGATACTGAGCAGTGGCGCCTTCTTCAAACATCTTTTCCAGTTCTTTCAGACGTGCAATACGGGTCTGGATTGTGCGGAAGTTGGTCAGCATGCCGCCGAGCCAGCGTTCATTGACATAGAACTGGTTGCAGCGTGTAGCTTCTTCCTTTACAGAGTTCTGAGCCTGTTTCTTTGTTCCTACGAAGAGAACCGGTTCGCCCTTTGCTGCAACATCGCGAATGAAAGCATAAGCTTCTTCAACTTTCTTTACAGTCTTCTGCAGGTCGATAATGTAGATTCCGTTGCGTTCTGTGAAGATGAATCTTGCCATCTTCGGATTCCAACGACGGGTCTGATGACCAAAATGAACGCCTGCTTCAAGTAACTGTTTCATGGATACAACTGCCATAATATAACCTCCTGTTATTAACCTCTGCCTGCTTCTTCTTTCACAGCCACCCTTAGGCACAGATGTGAAATCCACAGACATGCGTATTCATGCCTGTATAGTTTAACAAATAACTGTTATAATTGCAAGCCTCAAAAACAATTCATTTGATACGGAATCCGCCCCGGCATAATAGCTTTTTTTTGAATTTTATCAGCCGGGAATTTTATTACTTTCCGCACATAGGTATAATAGTTTATGGTATATTAAAATGTATATGCAGCACAAGCTGATTTTTAAAGCAGTTTGACGGGTGCGGCATTATGCCTTTGGCATAAGCAGGTTTATATTCGTCAATTGAATGGTTTTGCTGATTTTACAGCGGAGAATAATCACATGAACTCACAAAGCGTAAATAACGTAAAAGATACTATGGCAGGTGCAGCCAAAAAGAAAAAGATCCATATTGAATTTTTAAGAGCGCTTTGCATCTGGCTCGTTATGTTTACACATACTTCCACCTCAGGCTTCTCTTTATATCTAGAAAGACCTGCATCATTTTTCTTTCCCCTCTATATCGCAGTACCATTTTGGGTAAAAACGGCAGTCCCTATATTTTTCATGATTTCCGGTGCCTTATTGCTGGAAAAAGAAGAATCCATTTCGCGGATATTCAAAAAAAGAGTCTGGCGTTTTATTCAGGTTATTTTTGTTTTTTCATTGATCAACTATGTCTGGTTTTATCATAACCTGCCTCTTTCCATCACAGGACATATTGCCAAATTTTTCACCATGACTTACTCCTCTACCATGGCAACGGCCTATTATTTCCTGTATATTTATGTTTCCTTCCTTCTCATGCTCCCAATCTGGCGAAAGCTGGTCCGCGCAATGACGCAGGAACTTTATTTGTACCTGATCCTTTTGAATTTGGTCTTCGTCGGGTGCATCCCAGTTATTTCCATGCTGATTTTCAAGGGAACAGCAGAAATCAATTATTTCCTGAACCCCCTTCTTGCGGTCAGTGAACCGACATTTTATTTCCTGATCGGATACTGGATCGAGCATGTACTCCCGGATTCCTGGATCACACCCAGAAATCTTTTCAAATTGGGATTAGCCGCCCTCCTTGGCAGCGTAATAGCTGCCGGAATGACTTACTATCATGGAATTATCGCAGGCGGCCTTACAGAAGCGATTTCCGAAAGATTTTATGACAGCTTCCTTTTCCTGAATACCGCTTTTGTATTCTGCTTTTCAAAATGGTGGTTCTCTACCCATACCATTTCTGATGCCTGGAGAAACAGGCTGATTTTCCTTGGCAGTGTTTCTTTTGGTGTCATGCTGTTTGAGGAAATAACACGCAATCTGACACATCCCATATTCGGAAAAATGCTTGCATACCTGCCCCGCATCCCGTTCATAGATGCTGTTATCTGGATATGCCTCGCTTATGCGCTGGGAATCATCATCACTTACTTCATAAAAAAAATACCGTACTTCAATAAACTTATCTAGTCTACCAAGTACGGTATTCAACAGCACAGATATTAAACGATCTTATGCCTGGGCAAGTTCAAATATCTCACCTGATTTGAGATAGATGAACTTGCCCGTATTTTTTTCTTCCCCGATGCGCTTTGCAATCTTCATCGTCTGTGCATGACAGGTAAAAAGGAAGATCTGCTGTGTCTTTCCGAGATCCATCAGGAAACGCAGGGTATCTTCCTGACGCTTCTCGTCAAATCTGACGAAAATATCATCCAGGACAATGGGAAGCGGTTCAATCTGCTCACCAAATGACAACGCCATGGCAAGACGGATCGCCAGATAAACCTGGTCTCCTGTTCCTGAGGACCAGATTTTAGGATCCCTCACCTGATTATCCTTGTCAATAATCCCAATGTCTTTTCCATCACTGGAAACCGTCAATGTATATCTGCCGTGAGTCATTTCACGCAGGAAACCATTCGCCTTTTCAATGATCTTCGGCTGCTTGCCGGACTCATACGCTGACTGCGTTTTTTCCAGAACCTTCTCTAGATACATATAGACAAGCCATTCCTCGAGTGCTGATTTAAGTTCAGCCTCGATTTTTTCTTTCTTCTGAAGAGTTTCAGTGATGGTATTGTCATCGGCCAGCCTGAAGATTTCATTCTCAACTGCGCCCTGATTCTTGCGGAGTTCACCGAGTTCGCTGTCTTCCTCGGCAATGCATTTGGAAAGCTTCTGATGCTCGCTCATCCAGTCATCATACTGCCCGGTCTTCAGGGAATCCCATAACTGAGTGAAGCTCTCTTCGCTTCCGGCATACAGGCGAAGATCCTGCTGAACCGTTTTCCACTCCTTCAAAATCTGGTCATGGTGTTCATATGCTTCAACCTTTTCAGCAAACTCTTCCGCATTCTTTGCATTGACCAGGTCCATCAGCACTTTCGCTTCATTCTGGCAGGAATTCCAGGAATCATTCAGCTTTGCCATTTCCTTCTGATATGCTTCATGCTGGCGGTTTTTCTCAAGAATCCCCTGCCATTCAAGCATTCTTCTCTGATTCTCTTCATAAATATCGGCAATGCTGTCCGGTGTCACAGGATAATCAATACCGGAGGACCGGATGATAGATACCGCCCTCTTGGCAAAAGCATCGAGCTTTGCATCAATATGTTCCAGACGAAGTGCAAGGATCTTTCCTTTCCCCTCTTCAGAGAAAATTCTCTGCCACTGTTCCTGGAGCAGGGACAAATTTTCAGCATCCGTTTCCGGAAGTTTATTGGCTTTCAGCCATTTGCTCCACTCCGTATTGATCTGCTGTGCTTTTTCATTGAGCTCTTTGCCCTCTGTAACCCACTTTTCATGCTGGGCCTGCTGCTTGCGCACGGTCTCCCTTTTCCATGAAACAGCCTGCCGCCGGGCCTGGTCCTTATAGAAATCAGTCCGCTTCTGCTGGACCAGATTCTGGAAAGCCTGGAGATCCTCTACGGATTCAGGAACCTGGCCGGGGAAATGGGATGCAATGTCTTTCCGCTTCGCTTCAAGATCGGCCAGCTCATCATTATACTTCTGCAGGAGATGTGCTTTTTTATTCACAATATGGCTGTTGACCATAAGCGCAACCGCTCCAAGAACGATTCCTGCTGCCGCTCCGTAAAGAGCTGCATAACCAATCATGGCCATATAGAAAGCAACAACGGAAGCCGCAGAGGCTGCAATAAGGCATATGCCGATCCAGAACCAGACAGTGTATTTTCTGTCTTTTCTGCTTTGCGCTTCTTCTATCGAATGATTGATATCCGTTCTCTGATGCAGGATTCCTTCAAGGCTCTTGGCCATTTCCTCAAAGTTCTTCCACTCGTTTTCGCTCTGTTCCGTATCGGAATTTTCCGGCTCATCTTCCAGCTGTTCAACTTCAGGCTCTCTCTGCTGCCAAAAATACAGCTCGTTTTTCCTGACGCCTACACTTTGTGCTAAACGGCGGCCTTCTTCCCAATTGACATTGACACAGGGTTCCTTTAAATCCAGCGGATGATCCCAGAGCGGCAGCTGGTAACCCATGTTGACGAAATCAATTTCCCAGTTCTTATGCTCTTTTTCAAGACGATCTGCATCTTCTATTGTCTGACGCCACTGTCCGATATCTACATAGAGCTTTTCAAGTTCGTCTGCCATGCCCGCCCAGGGAATGACTTTCTCTTTTTCAATCGGTGTATATTCATCAAGCTTTGCCTGCAGGGACTCTTTTTGATCATGAATGCTCTTCATACGGTTCATGATCTCGTTCCACTTGTCTTTTCCGTTCGTCGGGAACATTTTGACCTGCATGGATAAATCCAGCTGTCTTTTAATCTCGCAGGCCCTTTTATAATATTCCCAGGCGCCCAGCCTTTTCTCTAATGTTCTATCTTTCTCTTTATCCGCATTCAGTTTTTGCTGAAGTTCTTCAATCTGTTTCTTCAGCAGATCCTGCTTTTTCTGCAGATCGGAAAAGTCTTTTTCCTGATTGGCCAAAGCATCGAGCTGCTGGCTGACATCATCGAGCTCCCCGATCAGCAAATTAATCTTTCTCTTTCCCTGCGGGGAAGAAACCAGCAGTTTTTCCTTATTGTCATGAGCCAGTTTCTTCACTGTAGAAATTTTATCTCCGCCCTGCAGCATGAAAAAACGGCTTCTTACAGAATCATTGGACAAGAAGGACAAGCCCTGCAGATCTTCAAGACCTATGGCAAAAATTTTTTCATACATGAAACGGTTCAGGCCATGCCACCACAGGGCAGGAAGTTCTTCCTCAAATTTTACATGGTCTGAATTTTCAAACCAGCGTTCCTTTTCATCGCGGATGACTTTATATTCCTGTCCATCCGATCTGACAAATTCAATACTTCCTGTCTTGCCCTGCCACTTTCCTCTGCCGTAACCAAATATCATGTCACGGATAAAACGGAGCATGGTGGTCTTGCCGCTCTCATTTTCTCCCATAATGACATTGAGCGAATTTTGAGAGGGCTTCCAGGATGCTTTCCTGTATATGCCATAATGATCCAACCGCAAATCAATGATCTTCATTATTTGCTTCCTCCTCAGTCAGCATCTCAGCGCCTAAGAGCTCTGCCTTTCGAAAAGCACGGACAAGAATATCATCATTGAGTGATTTGACCAACTTGCTGTACCTCATGATTTCGGGCTGTTCTTCAACGATTTTTCTTAATGCTTTTTTCTTTTCCTCGGCGGGGAGATCATTCCAGATATCATACGTACGAAGGTATGTGCCAACAATATCTGGTATCTGTCTTCTTTCTTTCAGGTTGATATCCGGGCGTGTATTATCATCGATTTTAATGAAATATGCAAAAAGGAATCTGAATTGCTCTTTTTCATTCAATGTCTGGAGAATATATTCCTGCCCATCATCGCTTGATACCATCTCATGGAGAGGACCGCTTCCTGTAAGCACAATGCGCACCATGCTGGGTCTGCCTGTAAGTTCCTTAAGGCCGGCTCTCCTTCTGGATATTTCGGTAATAAGCTCTCCAATCTGCTTTAAATTGGATATATCTATGACCATATCCATCCATCGTATAACGTCTGATTCAATGAATTTCAGCGTTACAGTTCCATAGGCGCCCACATCGACCAGGTAACAGCCCCTCGGCCCTATTTCACTTATGTTAAGTCCCTGGATATTGCCGGGATACACGACATACGGTTTTACTGACAAAGTTTTTCTTGTGTGTATATGACCCAGTGCCCAGTAATCAATCCCGGAATTCTTAAGTTCTTCAATCGTGCAGGGCGCATAATTCCCTGATGCCGATCCAACATCTGTATGGAGCATGCCGATTGCAAATCCGTCTTCCGGATTATGATGAAATCCTTGAGCGAGATCAGTCCCCACATGTCTTGTCTTGTAGCTGATTCCATAAATAGTTGCAGCTTTTTCTCCATCTTTCATCAATGGCAGAGCCTGCACTTCGCTGGAGGAAAAAATATGCACCATATCCGGCAGCGGGATATCGGCACGCCAGGCCTCTTCCGGATCGTGATTTCCATGTACTATAAAAGTTTCAATGCCATTTTCAGCCGCACGGTACAATTCACGGGCAAAGGCCATTTGCGCTGCCAGACTATGATGATCACTATTATATACATCACCGGAAATCAAAATAGCATCTACCCGGTTATCGATCGCAGCATCCACAACCTTCTCAAATGCCTTAAAGGTCGATTTGCTGATCTGTTCATTCCATGGACCACTGCCGCCAAGGCGTACATCTCCAAATGGTTCGCCTAAGTGCAAGTCGGCACAATGTATAAAAGAAAAGTGCTTTCCCATGATTCCTCCTGATAAAACACAAATTTTCTTTATTCTAACACAAATCTAAGCCGCAACATTTAAAAGTTGCTTTGATTTATCTAGAATTTGAACTTTCTCCGAAACCAGGACGCTTATTTTCAGATACGTACCCAAAAGCGCCTGTCATTCTTCCTGAAGAAAAGTGACTGGGGCCAGGTACAGTTCCTGGTATTGAAAAAAACTGACCTCTGCCTGTCAGAACAAAATCTAACATTCAGTGATCAGCCATTTCAATTTATGCCATTTAATGATAATTACATGGCATTATAGATTTCAGCGACAGCGTCATATTCTTCATCAGTTGGAGATACGTAAACGACTTCTCCGTCCTGATCCTTGTCAATTCTGGCTAATATGATATCGGGTTCTTCTTCAGAATCCATGCTTTCAGGAATCGATACCAGAACGGCAAACTCCTTGCCGTCAAACGGTATTACCATATCCTGCACAAAATCTCTGGAATTCCCTTCCGTATCGTCGATTGTCACGATGATTGATTCTTCGGTTTTATTTTCCATAATGCATCCTTTACTTTTTCCCGCCATTCAGAGCGAGATAATGCAGGTAATCCTCGAGAATAACTACTGCTGCCATTTTATCAATAACTTTCCTCCGCTTCTTCCTGCTCACATTCGCAGCAATCAGCTCTTTTTGCGCCATAACAGTTGTAAGCCTTTCATCCCAGAATCTCCAGGGAATGTCAGGAAAAGCCTCTTCCAGCTCATGGGCAAATTCTTCAGTACGCTCAGCGCGCATACCTTTAGTACCGTTCATGTTTAAAGGCAGGCCCAATACGAACTCTTCCACTTTATACTGATCCGTGAGCTCCCAAAGTCTTGCGAAATCCTTTTCTCTCGTAGTATGCCGGATGGTTTCAACTCCCTGAGCCGTCCAGCCAAAAAGGTCACTTACAGCAACGCCGATCGTTTGAGAACCAACATCAAGACTCATAATACGCATATCAGAGACCCTTATGCTTTATATAGAATCTGACTAATTCTTCTACAAGTTCATCTCTTTCAATGCCTGAGATAAGCTTTCTTGCATCATGCCTGCTGGTAATATATGTCGGTTCTCCAGATACCAAATATCCGACAAGCTGAACGGTTGGATTATGCCCGGCTTCCTTAAGAGCAGCATACACTTCCTGCAAAATCATAGATGCCTGTGTGTTTTCACCTTCGTCGGCATTTTTATTAAATAAAATTGTTTCATCAGAGACTGACATATATATCCCTCCTTAATCAAGCATTCCAGAAATAATTTTAACGCCCTGGGCTACAGCATCAGCAAGCTTGGATACATCCTTGCCGCCTGCCTGCGCATTAGCTGGCTTTCCGCCGCCGCCACCGCCGCAGATCTTGGCAGCCTGGGAAATAACCTTGCCCATATGGATGCCTGCCTTGACTGCATCCGGTGAAGCCATGCCTACCAGATTGACCTTATCACCTGCAGCTGTGCCGAGTATGACTGCAGAAACAGGAAGCTTGGCCTTTACAAAATCTGCAGCTTCACGCAATTCATCCATATTATCAACATGAACAACTGCACCCAGTATGGAAACACCATTTTTAACTTCAGCATTCTGAATCAATTCTTTCAGCTCGTCCTGGACCTTGTTTTTCTTAAGGGCGGATAATTCATGTTCAGCGTCTTTCAGTTCTGCCTGCAGTTTTTCAATGCGTTCCAGAATCCCTGTGCTGTTTGATTTCAATGCATCTGCAGCAGAATTGATAAGCTTTCTGTCTTCCTGCATCATTTCATAAGCAGCCCAGCCTGTGACAGCTTCAATTCTTCTGACACCGGATCCGATACCGGACTCTCCGATAATTCTGAAGGATCCTAATTCTCCGGTATTGGATACGTGCGTACCACCGCATAATTCCTTGCTGAATTCACCAACGGAAACGACACGGACGATATCGCCGTATTTTTCTCCGAACAGAGCCATCGCTCCCAGATTTTTAGCTTCATCAATCGGCATTTCATTAATGGACACTGATGTGTTCTTGATGATTTCAGCATTGACGATATCTTCAACTTCCCTGATCTGCTTTGCAGATAATGCTTCCGGCCAGGTGAAGTCGAATCTTAGTCTGTCAGGAAGTACCAGGGAACCTGCCTGGTTGACCTGATCGCCGAGTACTCTTCTAAGTGCAGCCTGCAGCATATGCGTGCCCGTATGGTTTCTGGCCAGTTTTTCACGTCTGTCGCGGTCTACAACTACATTGACCTCTTCGCCTGCGCGAATGATGCCTTCTTTAACTTCACCGATAATGTAAGTGATTCCATCAGGAAGCTTCTTGGTATTTTCAACAATAATGGAACCTTCAGCTCCGGTAATGATGCCTGTATCACCAATCTGTCCGCCGCCTTCAGCGTGGAAAGGAGTATTGAGAAGGATTGCTGTGATTTCTGTACCATCTGCGGCAGAAGCAAGTTCTTTGCCATCTTTGCCTACGAGAAGGAGTTTCGTTGTCCCGTCTTCATCAATGGTTGATAAAGAAGAGATATCCAGTGTTGTGGTATCAGGCTTCGGC
>ERZ1023981.169-NODE-169-length-14513-cov-25.830959_pt1 | contig 14513 bp, 14 predicted proteins | sample MGYA00380435_ERZ1023981 | MGnify/ENA primary metagenome ERZ1023981 (study PRJEB33179, sample SAMN07449057) | human gut metagenome | biome: Human-gut; feature: Human associated habitat; material: Faeces | host: Homo sapiens | place: India:Kasaragod | collected...
AAGATCGAATGTTAAACTAACATAACCCATGAAGGGACTTTTTCAGTGCCCTCCCAGGGCGTTGCCCTGGGCTAGGAGCTTCTGCCCTTTACCTTTCCCTTCGGCCGGTGACCGTTGGTTCAGGGCGTGTGGGGACATGATGGTGTTGTATCAGTTCATCTTCATTGAGTGACTGAAGGGTATTCAGAAGGTTTTTCAATCGATCGGGATGATTGCCGAATATCTTCTTGAACGTAAGGTCTGCCTTAGGATTTTTTATTTTAAACTAATATCGATTCTAAAAAATCAGCAGGAGTCTGCACATTTTCTGCAAAATCCCTAAAGTCCTTTACATTTCTTGTTACTATCACATCTACTTGATGGAGCAAAGCAGACTCATATTGCACGCTATCCTCAAAATCTTTACGCTCAAATGATAGACACTTCTTTATAATCTCCTTATCCACATCCGTTATTTCACAAAGAGACGCAAGACCTAACATAGATTGATACAACTCTTCCCGAGAATAAGATTTGCGCAAGATAAAAAATGCATTGACAAATGTTATAGCAGAAACATAAAGTTGAATTTTTCCCTTATGGGCTAGGTCAAAAATAACGGCAGCGGGATAATAAAAATCACCTCGCTGATCATAGAAATCTATGACTATATTGGTATCTAAGAATACTTTCATTTGTATTTTTCTTCTAAAGATTCATACAATGAGTCATCTATCGCATCTGAAACTTGCTTACGATTTTTAAGCGTCATCTTAAGTATTTCGGGCGAAAGCTGATAGTTAGCCCACGCATTCTCTTGCTTCTTTACAGTTGTAACAGACTTAGCATTAGCTGACTCCAACAGACGTTCGGCCAACCAACGCTCATTACTTGCTGTCAAAGAAAGGGACTGCAAGAAACTCCACAATTTATAAATAGCTAATGTTGTCATATCATATTTATATTATTCCAAATGCAAAACTACAACTTTTATTTAAAACAGCCAAGAATTTTCTAGGATTTTTAAAAGTAAAAAGGTAAAAAGGTAAAAAAGTAAAGATTTTGCTATCCCAATACTATCTGATAACTTTTTCTAAAACTTTTCGACCTGTACGGTTGAAATTACCCACACGCCCTGGGCTAGGAGCTTACATGCGAACTTGAATGCATACTTTTGCACGTAAGCGTATGCAGCAGAATATTCAAGTGGCTCAATCAGCTTATTCAAGTGGTTCAATCAGACTACTCAAGTGGCTCAATCAGCGAGTACAGCCGACTGCGTAACCCGATACAGTCGAATCCTTAACCCGATGCAGTCATATCTGCAACCCGATACAATCGAATCCTTAACCCGATGCAGTCGAATCCTTAACCCGACGCAGCCATATCCTTAACCCAGTTCAGCCATATCAGTTGGTAAACGGAAGTACATCGTTTGTTAACCTCATTTGAGTGCTCAATGACTACCAGGGAGAATTAGCTTTTTACTATTACCATCAGGGCGAATAATAGTTACCATCAGGGAGAATTATGGTTCTGCAGGCCTTCCCTCTGACAAATCAACAAGAGAAACAACTGATAGCCATCCTTGGCGTACAGGGATTGTCTTACCAGAACTATTCTGTGCTAGAACTCAAAATCGTTCTGCAGATTATCAAGCATGCCCAGAAAGCCATCTTGGGCTATGTCATCCCTTATCAGGTAACTTCACAGACTTTTAATGGCTTCACCGCAGAACAGAGAGCTGCAGACCACACCGATGTCATCATGAAACTGTCGGAGTTTCCTTATGGTGCTCATCATTATCCGCAATTGCGCGATGCCATCAAGCGTATAGAATCCCAGCCCATCCTGCTGCCGTTTAAGCTGGAAAAACAGACATTATACCGGAAATTTGCATGCCTGTTTAAGAGTGAGATATACCAAGACCGGCACAAGAACTGGATGGTAAAATTCCGCTTCGACAACAACGTGATACGGTTTTTCTACAGTTTCGACAAGGGAGTCAGCCGTATCGACCTCAATGCCATCAACCAATGCCGCAGCGCATCGAGCATCAAGTTATATATCATCATGAATTGCTGGGGTGCAAAGGGATTCACCATCTGCAAAACGGCGCATATCCAGCAACTGATGCATGGCAGGGAAGATTACTACAAGACCTGGTCGGCACTGGACAACAAATGTCTGACTTTTGCCTGCAAAGACCTCAAGCGCCTTTACCAGAACCACATCATCGACCAGTATCTTACCTATAAGCCTTTCTTTCTGGAGGAGGGTAAAAAAGTGAAGCATCACCTGCCCGAACACATCACCTTTACCCTGCACGACCGTCGCACTTCTGGCGAAACTGCGGAGGGTGCAGAAGTGAGCAGCGAACTGAGAGGGCAGCGGAGCAAACTGAAACTCCGGCTGCAATGCAATTATGATGTGAGCGAGAAGAAGGCTGACCAGCTGAGCGGCTATCTCAGGTTAGATATGATTGGCGACCTGGAGGACTTCTTCCTGCGAAAGGATTATTACATAGCCAACTGCAGGCGTTCGAACAAGAAGATGAACATGGGTGGCTATATGACCACAGCGATGATAGGTTTCTTTAAGGATCATGGTGTAGAAGGATTGTAAAAAATATAAAGCTTATGAATTATCCCCAACGTATGTACAGCAAGACCGAGCTGGGTCTGCTCTACTTTCCCGACACAACCGACGGGGCAACAGCGCGCCGTCATATCATGGGATGGATTAAGCGTTGCGAGCCCCTCTGGAACGAGCTGCAACGTTTAGGCTACCAGGAGCATAGCCAGTATTTCCCTCCCCGCCAGGTATTCACCATCTTCGAATACCTGGGCGAGCCGGGGGCATAATAGCAATCAGCAAGACGCCCTGACGCCCTGAAAGGGCAAAAGCTCCTAGCCCAGGGCAACGCCCTGGGTATAATAGCAATCAGCAAGACGCCCTGTAAGGGCAAAAGCTTTGTATACTGCCAGGTATTTTAAAGCTTTTGCCCTTACAGGGCGACAAGTTTGCGTCTGTAATAACCCAGGGCGATGCCCTGGGCTAGGAGCTTCTGCCCTTTCAGGGCGTATTGGATGTGACTTTCCCTTCGGCCGGTGACCGTTGGTTCAGGGCGTATTGGGTAATTTCAACCGTACAGGTCGATATTTTTTCGCTATTCCGAAACACAACGAACAGACATTGCTATAGAACGGCTATTTGTATTCTTCTTCCGTACTCCATTTGATTTTGATATCGTGAGATTATATACCTTTCCTGCTTTAAACTCAAGATTCTTTATTTTTTCAGAAGCATCAATCTCTTGTCTATCAGAATTCCACATCTTGAGTCCCGTAATCTTATTCGGCAAGATAAATACGGTAACAGAATTATTATTCTTCAGTTCTTCGTCTGCTTCGTATCCATTGTATGGATATTTACAAAAGTCAGCATAAATAGGCGTTTTATCATCAATTTTCCAATCAGGGACTCCATAGTTAATTGGAGAGAAATGGCCAGTTTTGTAACCCCAGACTTGAACTGTTCCGATATCACCCAAAGACTTGTCTAAAATAATTCTCACCTTAGCCAAGGCATGCACCATCCAGATCCGTACGCTATCTTTACTTGCACAATCACGATCGGTAGCTAAGCCATACAACAGATCTTGTGTTAAATTATTTTCATAAGTCATCCACTTCTTTTCTACGTCATAGTGAATAGAGTTGTATGGATCGCATGGATAACTGGCATAAAAATCTAGCAGTCCATATTTAGGCCAGAAACGCTTGGGGGTATAATTCCAGTTCGTACCATCAAATTTTACTTTCTGACCTAGAGTCCGATTGTCTACATGATTGTCTACATCATACATAAACTGAACATTCTCATCCGCACCTTGAGAAGATTTATGAAAACCGAAAATCTGAATCTCGTCACCTCCGATAAATTGCGTTTTATCATCCGAGCGAGTATTGGGAATTTCCTTCCAATCTGATTGCACAGAAAACTCAATAGGCTGACCAGATACAGGAATAGCATCCTCCACTTGATTGGTACAGGCTGCACCCATCAAGACAAAGAGAATCATCCATAACTTACTATAACTATAAATATTCCGCTTCATATTCCCGATTATCCTTATTAAATCGTTATTTCACCTGTCACCTCATCCCTCTTCTTGCCATCAACCGTTACGCTGAAATCGACAGGATCAAGTGAAAGTTTAAAATGAAAGGTATACGCTTTTCCTCTTACACCAAACGGATTTCTATCTTTTGGAAGAACGTCTAGCAGATTTTTCCTTACCGTCACCGTTTCCTCAAGATCTCCCTGCTGTACCCTATAAGTTATCATTAGATTAAAGTTTTTGGGCGGATCCTGAGGGATTATAAAGATATAAGAATCCTTCTCATTTGCTATACTAGGAGTGTTATTGTCTAACTGAGTTGCACTTAACTTATATATTGGACCATCTATTTTTAGTTGTTCATCATTTTTGCCATCTACTTTGCCAGTTGGTGTCCAAGTATAAAACCAACTAAAATTATTATTGTAGGGAACCCAATCTCCCGTTTTAAGATTCAGATAGCCCGCCATAAGAAAGATGCCTGAAGTTTCATTGGCGCCATATAGAATCACCTTATCAACTGTTATAACTGCACCCTTTTCCTCTAATACCTGATTGGCTGTGATATCAAAGCCCAAACGAACCAAAGCATGCTTAAATTGAAATTTCACTTTACTATTAGGAGATTTTGGTGCTGTTTGATTTGGTTGATTGGCCCATACCAAATCTACAGGAGACAAGTTAGAAGGAAAATCTATATAAGTATTTGGACTATTAATATCAGCTTTGCCGGCCAGTTCAGGAGGTAGGCTGCCCATTCTTACTTGTGGACTATAAGGCGCAAAGGCATAGAAATCCACAGTTCCACTACTTGGCCAAAATCGGATATGGTCATATCCCCAATGATCTACTCTCCAGGTTACGTGTTCTGTATCCATCAGAGATGTGATTGTCTTCCCATCAGTATGGTTGTATCTTGCAAAGACACCAAATCCGGCGTTCCATTCCCCACTTTTGAGAAAATCAATATCGGTTACATCAGAACGGGTTGAAGCATCCCGACCTACATAAGCATCAAAGTTGATTTCAGAAGATGAAGAAGATGAAGTTTCTTCCACACCTTCGCCGGCACAGCCAGATAATACCAGCTGTGCTATCAAAACATAAAAGGCTAAACGAAGAAACTTCATCTTATGATAATTTAAATTCATTATTTACGGTTGATATCATCCCAAGAATCGATAGGGAGATCGGTGATCTTATTATCAGTATCATTTGTCCAATCTTCAACACCAGCAACATTTTCAACATCAATATCGAATTCGATTGGAAGACCAATGGTCAAGTTAAGCATATATGCCTTACCCTGCATTAAATCTATTGAAAGTTTCTTATAAACCTTATTTGTTATTGTTGTTGTCGGTGTACCACTCTCACTCTTATAGGCTACATCGTACTCTACGATAACATAAAGTTCATCTACATCATGTCCTTCTGTTTTAGTTTGAGAGAAATCCTGTGGAATTACAAACAAATAATCTTTACCAGAATAATCTTCATCTGCTGAATTAGTAGGATGTTTTGGAACTGAATTCTTTACAACATAAGATCCATCGAACCATGTAAAATTTTGCTTATTATTATCAAGTGCTGCAGTCCAAAGACCTGTTGTAGTATTTGTCTTAGACAATTCTTCTTTAGAACCTGTCTTAGACAAATCTATGGTACCCGTTTTATAGAAAGCACCCTTTGTTTCATCATCAGGAGATCCTGCCAATGTTATCTTTTTCAATGTAAAAGTTGCATTATTAGGAGAATAATTTCCAGATAACTTTACAGTATAACCAAGTCTAGACAAAGCATGCTTAAATAGAAATTTCACTTTCTCTTTTGTTGTACCTTCGAAATTTGTTTTTATCTGACCCTTAGCATTAGCCCACAACAAATCTATCTGGTTAGCAGCATTAGGTTCTACAGTAAAATCAAAAGTATTTGTATTTTCTTTTAACGCCTGACCGTCTTTATAAGGAGCATACGCATAGAAATTAATTTGACCTTGTGTTGGCCAATACTTAAGAGGAGTATATGTCCACTTTGAATTTGAACAAGTTACCTTCTGATTGAGGAAGAAATTAGAATCAAAAGTCTTATTATCACCAGCGTCATATTTACCAAACACACCAAAACCTTTAGTCCTAAGCGTCTCCTTCGTCTCCACGCTACCACGTGTACCATTTACAGCAACTGCACTTCTTCCCAAATAGCCATCAAAGCTGATAGCCTCATTCTTAGAAGAATTGTCTGAAAAACTATCCAAGTCATCGCTTGAACAACTTACCAATGTTAACGCTGCCATTGCAGCAATACCCATAACAAATTTCTTATCCATATCTTTTTGGATTTTTAAATTAAACTAATCTATTATTACTCTTTTACTATTTTATCTGATTCTTATCACTTTTTCTACAGTTCCATATCAATATCCTCAGGTTTACCCCAATCCTTGACCGTGACGTCAAAACCGCCAGAACTTCCTTCCGAAGGCTTCACATCAGGTAAAGGGTTCGGCAACTCAACATCAACATGGAGAGAAGAAAAATAACCTAACTCCGATGAATTTTCATCTTCCTTAAACTTATCTCCTACCGCAAACTGATAATCTACCTGCTTCTTTTTGTCTATCAACAAAGCTGAAAAAGACAGCTTATTGTTTTCTGCATCAAGATGGGCAGTTTCTGGTAGGCCAAAACATTTAAACGATGTCGTCAACGTTCCTAGTGTCGCGTCATTTTTATCTATCGTTTTCGTCCAGGACTCCAGAAGATAAGTCACCTTACTACTCTGAAGCGGCTTCCCCTGTCCCAGCAGAAATCCATCTGAAATACCAGTTAAGGATCCTCTCGCAGAATACAGGTTTCCTATACCTGGAACTTTCACGTTGACCCGGATATGCGAAAGCACATTCCTTGGCGTTAAAGTAGCCTCAGAATAGTCTCCAGAAACATCGAATTCATCGAGTTTATCAGAGGCAAGCCACTCGGGCTCAACCCCTATCTGTTCATCATCTCCACGCGAGTACCAGCGCGATGTTGTATGCAGTACCAGAGCTCGCGCCGTCTCGTAAGAGTCCATTCCCTGAAATTCGAGTGTACCAAACTCGGTCGTACTCTGGTTGAATACCAGTACATGATATTTTCCAGGTTCCAAGAAAAAGTCGGCATGTGTTATATCATTAGTCAAGGCAGTATGCGGAGCACCACCTGACCAGGGAAACACCATGACCGTCATACCTGTAGGCACCTCTTTATCAAACAAACGCCAATCTACATTAATCCGCACCAATCTACGGCCATCCTTTGGCGGACAACTGGAATAGTCATCATAAATGCAAGAAGTAAGCGAAATGATAAGGAACCAACAGTACAAGAATAGTTCTATACATCTTTTACATCTTTTCATGAATGCTTCATCTTTATATTCTTATCTAATTATCATATTCATTTCAAAATTTCTGGGTGCAAAAGTACAACATAAAATTGAATTAGGTCTAAAGCAATGTTTAATAAAAATAAAATGAAAAATGAGATAACGTTTTTGTTACAACACAAAAAAAATGCCAGTAGCTACCGGTTTAGTAAGCAATTAAAAAACCTACAATCAAACCAATTGATTGTAGGTTTCATTTCTATCATTTACAGCAACCAGGCAGTAAAAACACTACCGGCTGCAACTATTCATATATTATCGGCTCATTCATACATTATCTGCTCAGCCAAGCCTCCGGATTGAGCTTGGCAGTCTCCTTGCGAAGCTGGAACTGGAGGATGTTTTCAGAGCCAACACTACCCAAAGCCTGACGGGTACGTACCTTCTGACCCTTATGAACGCTGACCGATTTCAGATTACAGTAAACAGAGATGTAGGCTCCATGACGGACCAGCACGTTCCACATGCCACCATAACCGAAGACGGCACTCACCTCACCATCGTAGATGCTGCGAGCCACACAACCCGGCTTGCCCTGAATATTGATACCCTTATTGTCGAGCGTTACGCCCTTCAAGCCTTCCACATTATACTGACCGAAATGACTCACCACACGGTAACTGCCGCTGATAGGCATCGGCAATCTACCACGGTTAGCCTCGAATCCACCGCTCAGCATGCGGTCTACCGAACTCAAGGTAGAAGCCTCCTGAGCCTCCTTCTTGGCAGCGGCAATCTCACGGGTACTGCGTTCCGCATCCATCTTCGCCTTCAATTCGGCAGCCTGTCTTTCAGCCTCCGCCTTTCTTGCAGCCTGTTCGGCAGCAGCCTCACGGGCAGCCTGTTCTGCGGCGGCACGCTTGGCAGCCTCGGCAGCAGCACGCGCCCTAGCCTGCGCTTTAGCCTTCGCCTGAGCAGCAGCCTGGGCAGCAGCCTCCTCCTGAGCCTTTCTTGCAGCCTCGGCAGCCAGTCTTGCTTCTTCGGCAGCCTTTCTGCGGGCAGCTTCGGCAGCAGCCTCACGCGCCTTGGCTTCGGCTATACGACGGGCATTCTCCCTGGCAGCAGCCTCGGCAGCAGCTTTCTTGCGAGCCAGTTCCTCGGCACGTTTCTTGGCGGCAGCAGCGGCAGCGGCCTTCTTCTTAGCCTCGGCAGCAGCACGGGCACGAGCCTTGGCTACTTCCTGAGCAATCAAGCGGTCAATCTGAGCGTTGATTGCCGCATCTTTCTGACGCTGGTCGGCGATGACAGCCTGAATGGTCTTCTGCTGTTTCTGCAGTCCCTGCACCATTTCCTGCTGCTGGGTCTGCTTGCCTTCCAAAACCGTCTTCTCCTGCTTACCCTTATATAATAAGGTGTTCTTATGTCCCTTAACATGCTGCAACTGCTGGTGCTTCTCGTTCACCTGCTTCTGCTTGGCCTTTACAGCCTCGCCCTGCACCTTCTGGTAGGAAGAATACTGGCGGATGAAGGAAAGGCGGCGATACATCTGTGTCAGATTCTTGGCACTGAAGATGAACATCAGCTTGTCCTGAACCGTATGATGACGGCTCATATAGCGCATGGAACGGATATACTTGTTCTTACGGTCCTGCAACTGTTGCTGAAGCGTTTTCAACTGTGCCTGCAGAATGCCGATATTGCCGTCAATATGATGGATATCCTTCTGGATACCGTCAATCTTCTTCTGACGCTGGTCTATTTCTCCGTTCAGCGCCATCAGGTCTTCAAGACGTTTCTTCACATCCGCCTTATTTCTCTGCAAAGCCTGCTCCTGCTCTCTGATCTTCTTCCGGATAGAAGCGCGCTGTCCCTGCAAACCCCGGATAGAGGCATTGCTATAGGTTGCCGCCTTGCGTTCTGCTCTGGTTGGCGCAGCTGGTTTGTATGTCTTTCTGGCCGCATGACTTCTGCTGTTCGTCTTTCTGGCAGGAGTAGCAGCCTTCTTTTTCGCAGTTACGGCAGTCTTTCTCACCGGCTTCTTCTGGGCAGAATGCTTCTGCGCAAAAGGTGCGAGCGAGAAGGTGATTGCCATGATGAATAATAAGATTCGCTTCATTTCTTATATTAAAAACCCATGTTCTATAATTTCAAACTCTTGATGAGCATCTACATACTCAATATCTTGCTGAGCACATCTGCTGGAGAAATCTGCTTGTATTTGCTGGAAATCTCGGTCTGAGTGCTCCATTTGCTGTCGGTCTTCACCTGATTCAATTGCAGACTGATCTTAGCCTCCTGCTTTTTCCTGGTAGCAGTAGTGGTCATCGCCAGATTCAGGGAGGCAGGGAACATCTTGACACCTACACTCTTGAAGTTGCCGTAGTCGACGTGGAGATTGGAGGTGCCGTTCTGCGCACTCTTATAGACTACATCTGCTGCTGTGATGCGGCCGTTAGTGCGGTTGGCTGTCCAGGCATAGGTCATATTGCCGTTCCTGAAACTAACCGGCACATTGTCTCCTGCCACATCCAGTCTGGCATCAAACTTCTTCAGGTCTGATTCCTTCACAGTCCTTTCGCCCGGAAGGAGCAGCTGGTTCCAGAAGAGAGACTGCAGAGAATAGAAGGAGATGCCCTGCTTCTTGAGGAAGTCTACCTGGGTATAATCTGCCTTGATATACTCCTTGTGCAGACGGTCGATGATAAGTACATGGTCGGGAGTAAACTCCAGACGGCCCACCTCTGTACCCAAGATAGGAATAAAGAGCTGGATGCGGATGATTTCATCCTTACGCATGCTCAGTTTGCCCGGCACGGTAATGTCCTTATCACCAGCCTGGAGAGTAAACGACATGTTGCCTACAATATTCCTGGTATACACCTGATTGTCTGAAACCTTCTGTACGAAAGCCAACTTCCTGAGCGTCTCACTCTGACGAGAGCCAGAACCCTTGGTGGCATTCTCTTTCTGATGACTGGCTGATGAGGAGCCAGAGCCCTGTACATTCTTGCTGGTTCCGCAAGAACCGAGGAGCAGGATGCTGCAGGCTGCGGCAAGCAGCATCATCTTATTCTTCTTCATTGTATATTTCATCTTTCCTGATTTTTCTACTTTCCGTTTATTTCTTCTTACCTTTTCTAACTGACTTCTTCGTAGCGGCAGGTTTCTGCTTTGGCGCATTACGCTTCTTCAGTTCTTCTTCGGTAATATATTGTCTGTTCTTAATCTTCCATGCCAGCACCTCAGTCTGGTTCTCGCCGGTATAGGCTTTCTTCCAGAAATCTACGGATTCATCGGCCATACCATTCATATAATAGATATCGCCGGCATGTTCTATAACCGTACTGTTATCTGCGGTGGAATCGCGGTTTTTGAGTGCCTGGTCTATATAGGTCTTGGCATCAGCATAGCGTTCTTCCATAAAGAGAATCCAAGCATAGGTATCCAGATAAGTACCGTTGTTCGGCTCTGCCTTGATGGTCTTGTAGCTCATCGCCTCAGCCTTATGCAGGTCAACACCCTTCTCGCTCAGATAGTAGGCATAGTTGTTCAGCGCCATCACGTTATCATCTTTCCATTGCAGGCAGGAGTCGTAGGCCACAAAGGCTTCCTGCTCTTCACCTTTCTTATGAAGGATATCTCCGGTTACGGCATAGAGGTCGGATACCAAGTCAGCCGGCGACTGTGCATTCACCTGCGCCAATCCGAGACGGAACTCACGGAGCGCCTCGTCTTCCTTATCTTTCTGATAATACGCCATTCCACCGAAGTAATAGAACACCATTTCTTCGGGATTATACTCCTGAGCCGCCTTACATTGCTTGGAAACCAGGTCATATTTCTTCTCGTTCCAGAGCATCTGTACGAGTTGCATTCTGGCATTCACGTTATCCGGCGCTATGGTAAGCACCTTTTCGAAGGCACGGCAAACAGAGTCGGCCGGCATCTTCTTCAAACTCATATAAGCAGCTTTCATCTCTGCCACATCGGCTGACGGATGAGCCACGTTGAGCGCCTTGTCAAACAGCGCAATCACCTTGGTAGAATCACCACCTTCGCTCTCGTTCTTCTGAATGAAAGAGCGGTACATCATCACCTTGGTCTCCAGATCCGATTTCGGACTCATCAATATCTTATCGAGCATCTGCCCGGCAAGCTGCTCCTGATGGGTGGCATTATAATAGTCGTAAAGCGACATCTGGGCATAGGAATTGTCAGGCTCTTCCTTCAGCACATCGGTAAAGCACTTGTAAGCTTCCTTCTGGCGGTCGTGCTGTACGAGCCAGTTGCCCAGCATTGTCTTGTACTGCATATCCAGCGGATGCTGGTCTACCAGCGACTTCAGTTCCTGATAGGCAGCCTTCTTGTCGTTCATCAGTTCATAAACTCTCATTTTAGAGAGGGTGAACTGTTCGCTTTCACCTTCTTCCACCTCAAGACGCGAAATGGTTTTGAGTACTGATTTATAATCCTTGTTCTGGGAATAAAGCTGAACCAGGATGCGGAGGGCATCGGTATTATCGTGGTTTTTGGCATACAGATTCTCATAGGCATCGATGGCAAGATCGTATTTCTGGCTACCTATATAATATCTGCCCAACTGCTCTGCATAGGTCTGGTTTTCCGGATTCAGTTCTATTGCCTTCTGCATATAGGCAAGTGCCAGAGAATCCTGCTTGAGCTGAGAATAGAAAAGCGACTCATAGAAATAGGTTTCAGCCGCCTTCGGGTCAATCTTCCGGGCATGCTCAAAGAGGTCGAAAGCCGCCGAATAATTGCCGGCAGCCTGCTGACGCGCTCCCTCCAGGAAGAAATAGTTGTAGCGCTGGCGGTCATTCGGAGAGAGATGGTCCTCCTGAACCGCCGGCTTCTGAACCGGCTGCACCTTCTTCTTACGGGCAAGCGACGGCATGGCTACCGAACCCAGCAAGACCAGCCCCATTGCCCAACTGATATTTCTAAGATTCATCTTCACGATTCTAATCCTTTCTATTCTATCTTTAACAATCTGTTATTTTACACCCGTATGACCGTATCCACCGTCACCACGTTCGGTTTCATCGAGCTCATTAACCTCGATGAAATCGCATTGTTCGTGCTTAGCCAGCACCATCTGGGCTATACGCTCGCCATCATTGATAACGAAATCCTCTGTAGAGAAATTGATGAGCAGAACCATGATTTCGCCGCGATAATCGGCATCGATGGTTCCCGGCGTATTCAGTACGGTAATGCCATGCTTCAAAGCCAGACCGCTGCGAGGACGGATCTGCGCTTCATAACCTGCAGGCAAAGCCATATAAAGACCGGTCGGCACCAGTCGTCGCTCCATAGGATGAAGCACGATTGCCTCATCGATGTTTGCCCGCAAATCCATGCCGGCACTCTGAGGTGTGGCAAACGCAGGTAGAGGCTGATGCCCCTTGTTGATAATCTGTACTTTTATCATGACTTTTTCTTTTTTATCTGTGTCTGAGTTTAATAATCTGCAAAAATAAGCAATTTTGATGGAATAAATGAATTTTTGAGGATAAAAACATGTAATTTATCATATTTTATTTTGATTTGTGCTTACTTTAGTGTATTTTTGCGCTACAAAATCAAGTAATACAATAATATGGAATGGAAACAACTGATATCCAACAAGCGTTTCGGACAGGAGCATAAGCATGCCGAGCGCCATGATGATCGCTCAGAATTCAAGCGCGATTACGACCGTCTTATCTTTTCATCGGCATTCCGCCGCCTGCAGAACAAGACGCAGGTTTTCCCTTTGCCGGGCAGCATCTTCGTTCACAACCGCCTCACCCACAGTCTGGAGGTGGCGAGTGTGGGCATGTCGATAGGTAACGACATTTCCCGACGTGTCATCCAGAAGCGGCCTGAACTGAAGGATACGCTCGTCGAGGAGATAGGTACCATCGTAAGTGCAGCCTGTCTGGCACATGATTTGGGCAATCCGCCTTTCGGTCATTCCGGCGAGAAAGCCATCCAGACTTTCTTCTCTGAAGGACCGGGCCAGAAGATAAAATCAATGGTTTCATCGGAGTTTTGGGATGATATTACGCATTTCGAAGGCAACGCAAATGCCTTCAGAATCCTGACCCACCGGTTCAAGGGGCGCCGTCAGGGTGGTTTCGTCATGACCTATTCCATGCTTGCTTCCATCGTAAAATACCCGTTTGCAAGCTGTCTTGCCGGCAACCACGGCAAATTCGGTTTCTTTGCTTCAGAAGCGGAATCTTACAGGAAAATTGCCGATGAATTGGGCATTTTTTGCAAATCTGCACCGGGTGAGCCTCTCAAATACGCCCGCCATCCACTTGTATATATGGTAGAAGCTGCCGACGATATCTGCTACGAAATCATGGACATCGAAGACTCCCATAAGCTCAAGATTCTTTCCTTTGCTGAGACCGAACACTTGCTGCTGAGTTTCTTCGATGAAGAAATCCAGCAGAAGATACGCCAGCGCATCATCGACGAAGAACTGAGTGACGAAAACGAGAAAGTGGTTTACATGAGAGCCAGCGTCATCGGCAAACTGGAGAACGAATGTGTGGCAGCCTTCCTGGCGCACGAGGAGGAAATCCTTGCCGGAACTTTCGAGGGCAGTCTCATCGACCATATTTCCGAGCGCCAGAAAAAGGCATATAAGGAATGTGAGAAGATCTCCTACTCTAAGATTTACCAAAGCAAGCCGGTACTCGACATAGAACTGTCGGGTTATCAAATCATGGCAACTCTGATGGAGGTTTTCATCGAAGCTGCCGTCAACCCATCGCGCTTCTACTCCAAGCAGCTCTTGCGCCGGGTGAGCAGCCAGTATGACATAGAGAACGAGAATCTGGAGGAGCGCATCATGGCGGTAATTGATTATATCAGCGGCATGACCGACATCTATGCGCTCGACATCTATCAGAAGATCAACGGAATCAGTCTGCCTATTGTATAAGGGAAGCGGAGTTCAAACATACCAACGCAGCGAAGTTTTGTACTTCCCTGAAAAAGGTTGTCACTTAGGAACAAACAGAAGTGACAATGA
>ERZ1023981.184-NODE-184-length-13306-cov-16.214173_pt1 | contig 13306 bp, 10 predicted proteins | sample MGYA00380435_ERZ1023981 | MGnify/ENA primary metagenome ERZ1023981 (study PRJEB33179, sample SAMN07449057) | human gut metagenome | biome: Human-gut; feature: Human associated habitat; material: Faeces | host: Homo sapiens | place: India:Kasaragod | collected...
AACGTGCTTGATTTAATTATTAAACTAACTGGTATTATCATCTAAACCTATTGCTTTTAATATCTAATCATTTTGCGTTTAAGATCGAACCCTATTGCGTTTAAGCTCGAAGGCTCTTGCGTTTAAGCTCGGAGCCTATTGCGTTTAATATCGAAGCCTATTTCGTTTTTATGAGTTTCGTGACAGCAGTTATGTGCTTAATGGAGATAAAAAAAGCCCTGCCCCGCAAAGGGGGTAGGGCTTTGTTATGATATTGCCGCCTGTGTGCGTTGTTGCTTTTATATGTGTTGCCACTTCGTGGAGGGAGGCCTGTTAGAACAAGCTGAGGATCTTGTCTACTATCTTGTCGATATTAGAGGAGTCGTTGAGTTCTTCCAACTTTTCGTTGAGTTTGTCTTCCACCTTTTTGCTGACCTTGTCGGACAGTTTGTCAATAGCCTCGTTGGTCTTGTTTTCGAGCTGTGACTGCAGGTTGGTGTTGTCTGAAGAGTTGTTTGCCGACTGATTGTCATCAGCATTTTCAGATGAGTCGTTGCTGTTGAGCAGTTCCACATTTTCCATTGCCTTGATGGCATCATCGGCATTGATGGTGTATACCTTGCCCAGGATTCCGAAGCTTACATTGTGACTTTTGCCATTGAAGCTGACGGTGCCTTTCGAGAAGATGATGTAGTTGTGGTACTCGAAAAGCTGGTCGAAGGCAACATCTATCATGTTGTTCGAGATCATCTTGGCAAACGAGCGCAGGCCATCGGCGAAGATGAAGTCGTCACTGATGTTTGTAGCCTTGTCTATCACCTTGCCGACTTCCTCCTTTACGGCTTGCTTATGAGTGTCTCTGCCGGGGTTGGTGAATGCCAGGATGAGCAGAATCACAACCAAGAGTCCTACGAAGAATTTCCAGTAAGATTTCTTTTTCTTAGGCTTCTTGTCGCTGTCCTTCCCGTTCTCATTTTCCTCTGTTTCTGCTGCAGGCTGACTCATATCTTCCGCCTGATTGGCTGTAGGAGGAACAGGAGGCACTGCAGTTCCTGTTTGTTGACTGCCTTCGGCGAGAATGTATTTCAGTTCGGCTATTTTCCAGGCTGGAGTCCAGTCTGCCATACCTTCTTGCCATACCAAAGTCTCAGGCTTGATATGTTTTTCTGCCAGCTGGGCTATGCTGAATGGTCCGGCTTGCTTTCCGTTTTCTACGATGAAGTATTCCATTGTTTCTGTCTGTTTATTTTTTGTTTTTCTTTAACTTCCTCCTAACTTCTTTGCTCTTCACTCTCCCTCATGCGTCGCTTTCCACCATTTGGTCTGTTTCTTGGTTCTGAGAGCCACGGGATGCGAACTGGGGTCGCTGATGGTAAGACCCGAGAAGTCTTTGACGGTGATGGTTGTCGCATTGATGTTGCTGTACACTTCTGCGGTGCTTTGTGCGGCTTTTACCGTGGCTTTCAGCTGAGTGGCAAACTGATCCTTTATCGAGGCGTTGGGCTTCAGACTGTCTACATAGTTGCCCAAGTCGTAATACAGGTTGGGGGTGTATCCGTCTTCTGTCTGTACGCCAGCCAGGCGTTCTGTGGTGATGGTGTACTTGCTGTTCAGTTCCTTCATGATGGCAGCCAACTTGTCCATCTGTCGGCAGTCGATGGCAGCAAGGCTTGCGTATGGGGTAGAGGTGCTGTTGTAATGAGAGTAGTACGACGAGATGATGCTTGCGTAGTTGGGAGTTGTCGTGTTGAGATAGCTCCAGATATCCTCGTAGGGCAGTCCCTTTGCCATAATCTCATTGGGCGAAGCCAAGAGGAAGTTGGTGGCATCCTTCAGCTCGTAAGCCGTCTCCACATTACTCATATAGCAGGCATCGAAGAGGATGTACTGCATCTTGATGCCGTTGGTCTCGATGGCTTGTGCCAGCGATGATACGTTGATGGCATAGGTGTTGTCGAGTCCGCCAAAAGAGCGGGTCTTGAGTGCCGCTTTTCTCTTGGCCTGGTTGGGATAGTCGGTCCAGTCGGAAATGTTGTTCCATCCTGTTCCGTGTCCTCCGATAATCAGGGCATAGTTGAGTGCCTCTGCCTGCTGTTTCACCTCCCCGATGATGTCTGTCAGTCCTTCCGTAGTGGTGTAGGCAGTGCCGGTATAGTTTTCCAGCATCTGATGCTCTACAGTAAAGGTGCTTGAGTTGTAAGTCAGCTCAAAGAGCGAACTCTCTGTGGCAGATGTGCTCATAAACACAAATACCCTTGTGCTTTTTAGTCCCTTGTTCTTCTTGATGGCATTCTCTATCTGGTTCAGGTTGTTGACCATATCGCTGTAGAGTCCTGCCGAGTTTTCGGTTCCCGACCATGGATACATGATGAGCAAGGTCTGCTTGTTGACGCTGTCGATGTCGAAAGCCTCGTCGTTGCAGCCCGTCAGTCCCATCAGGGCGAAGGATACATATATAAATAAGGTGAAAAGCTTCTTTCTTGTCATGATACGAAAAATGTTAAATGTTAAGTGTTAAATGTTAAGTCGTGGCGCCCTTGTAAAGTCTTGTTCTTAAGATGGCAAGAGCAGCCTCGTCTAACACTTAACATTCAACATTTAACATTGAAAAAAATAGTCTGTTACTTCTTCTTGAGTTCTTCGATAGTAGCCTTGAGGGCTGCGATCTTCTCTACAGAGTCGCTTTCTTTCTTGCGCTCAAGAGCCACCACCTTCTCAGGAGCGTGAGCCACGAAGTTCTCGTTGCCGAGCTTCTTGCGCACACCCATCAGGAAGCCTTCAAGGTGCTTGAGCTGTGCCTCAGCTTTCTCTATCTCGGCAGCCACGTCGATAAGGTCGCCCAATGGTACGGCAAACTCGTCGGTACCTACCATGAAACTGGATGCGTCGGCGCTCTTCTCGGTGATGACCTCTATCTTGTCGAGGTTGGCCATCTTCAGAGTTACGTCGTTGTAAGCCTCGAAGTCGTTCTTGCCCACTGCCTGGAGTGAGAGCTGCTCCTTCTGAGCGATGTTCTTCTGGTTGCGAACGGTACGGACACCGGCGATAATCTGCTTCACAGCCTCGATGTCGGCTGCCAACTTCTGCTCCTCGGCTGTAGGTGCAGGAATCTCCAGCTTCTCGCGCATGATGCTCTCGCCATCCTTGCGGTCGTAGATGTGCTGCCACAACTCCTCGGTGATGAATGGCATGAATGGGTGCAGCATCTTCAGCAGTGCGTCGAAGAAACGCAGGGTAGCGTCGTAGCTCTTCTGGTCGATAGGCTGACTGTAGGCTGGCTTCACCATCTCCAAGTACCAAGATGAGAACTCATCCCAGAACAACTTATATACAGTCATCAAAGCCTCAGAGATACGGTAGTCCTTAAACTGCTTCTGCATCTCCTCGTTCACCTCCTTGAGCTTGGCGTCAAACCATTTCACTGCGATTTCTGCGCTCTTAGGCTGTTCGATATCTGCTGTTTCCCAACCCTTAACGAGGCGGAAGGCGTTCCAAATCTTGTTGTTGAAGTTACGTCCCTGCTCGCAAAGGCTCTCGTCGAAGAGGATGTCATTGCCTGCAGGCGCAGAGAGCATCATACCCATGCGTACACCGTCGGCACCAAACTTATCGATCAGGTCGATAGGGTCAGGAGAGTTGCCGAGGCTCTTGCTCATCTTGCGGCCGAGCTTGTCGCGAACGATACCTGTGAAGTACACGTGCTTGAAAGGCATCTTGCCACGATATTCGTAGCCAGCCATGATCATACGTGCCACCCAGAAGAAGATGATGTCCGGACCTGTTACGAGGTCGCTGGTGGGGTAGTAGTAGTTGATCTCCTCATTGTCTGGGTGCTCGATGCCGTCGAAGAGAGAGATAGGCCACAGCCATGAAGAGAACCATGTGTCGAGGCAGTCGCTCTCTTGTTCCAGGTCTTCGGCCTTGATGTTGGCATTCTTCTCCTGTGCGAGCTTCAAAGCCTCCTCTGCGGTTTCAGCCACTACGAAGTCCTTCTTGCCCTCGTTGTCGAAATAGTAGGCTGGTATGCGATGACCCCACCACAGCTGACGGCTGATACACCAGTCTTTGATATTCTCCAACCAGTGGCGATAGGTGTTCTTATATTTCTTGGGGTAGAACTCGATATCGTCGTCCATGACAGGGGCGAGGGCGATGTCGGCAAAGTGCTGCATCTTGAGGAACCACTGTGTAGAGAGCTTAGGCTCGATAGGCACATTGGTGCGCTCAGAGAAACCTACCTTATTATTATAGTCCTCTATCTTCTCCATGAGGCCAGCCTCCTGCAGGTCGGCAGAGATCTGCTTGCGCACGTCCATGCGGTCCATGCCCACATACATGCCGGCAGCCTCACTGATGGTTCCGTTGTCGTTGAAGATATCGATGGTTGCCAGTCCGTGCTTCAAGCCGAGTGCATGGTCGTTGATGTCGTGAGCTGGAGTCACCTTCAGACAACCTGTACCGAACTCGATGTCTACGTATGAGTCCTCGATGACAGGAATCTCACGACCTACGAGAGGCACGATGACGTGCTTACCCTTCAGCCAGGTGTTCTTCTTGTCCTCTGGGTTGATACACATGGCTGTATCGCCCATGATGGTCTCAGGACGTGTGGTAGCCACTACAGCATAGTAGCCCTTCTCGTCCTTGTGCATCACGTTCTCCTCGTCCACCTGCTGGCAGTCTTGCTCCACTACGTAATACTTCAGATGATAGAGTTTAGAGTGCTCGTCCTTGTAGATAACCTCCTCGTCGGAGAGTGCAGTCTGTGCCTTAGGATCCCAGTTCACCATGCGCACGCCGCGATAGATAAGTCCCTTCTGGTAGAGGTCGCAGAACACATGGATCACGGCACGCGAACGGGTCTCGTCCATAGTGAATGCTGTGCGGTCCCAGTCGCAGCTGGCACCCAAGCGACGCAACTGCTTGAGGATGATGCCGCCATGCTCGTGAGTCCAGTCCCATGCATGTTTGAGGAACTCCTCACGGGTGAGGTCGGTCTTCTTGATGCCCTGCTGAGCGAGGCGGTTCACCACCTTGGCCTCGGTAGCGATACTGGCATGGTCGGTACCTGGCACCCAGCATGCGTTCTTTCCCTCCATTCGTGCACGGCGCACAAGGATGTCCTGGATTGTATTGTTGAGCATGTGTCCCATGTGGAGCACACCTGTTACGTTGGGTGGTGGGATTACCACTGTATAGGGGTCACGACCGTCTGGCTTCGAGCTGAAGAGTTTGTTGTCGAGCCAGTACTGATACCATTTTCCTTCCACGTCTTGTGGATCGTACTTACTTGCTAATTCCATTTTTTATTATCTTTTGTTGTTTTTTCTTCAATAAAATCGGTGCAAAGTTACTAAATTCTGCCGAAATAAGCGAGGTCTTTACTTATTATTTTCCTTCATTTATGTTTTTCATCTTCATTTGGAGCTTTAAATTTGTAGAATACTTCTTTTATATGTTTTGTTCTATTCATAAGTCTTGGGATTTTTATGGATAGTAGTGATGAACGACAGGCCACTTTGTGCCACTTACGCCATTACGCCAAGTGGCACAAATAATAGAAAAATATAGAGAAAACCAGTATTTATGGTACTTTTGGTACTGAAATGCCACATGGCGCTTTGGCGTAAATGGCGCAAACTTATGCTACTGGTTACTCTACTTGACCTCTTCTCAGCCGATGAGCGGACCTTGGTGTGTCTGGGGCATAAGTACCATCTTTTCATCTGTTGGTATGTCACTTGGCAGTGCCAAGTATGATACTTATGCCCTGTAATGTCAGGCTGCAATATTTATTTCGTATGACGATATTTAAATACTGTGTACTCAAGTTAGAAGTTATTTATTACCAAAAAAAACATGAAAATAACGATGGGTTTCCAAGAAAAGCATTATCTTTGCACTATAGTTTCATTAAAATAATATCAACAAGTGCATAGCAAGGAAGAAAAATTAGCCGCTTTCGGGAGATTGCTGGATGTGCAGGACCGCCTGCGCATACAATGTCCATGGGACAGGAAACAGACCTTCGAGAGTCTTCGACCCAATACCATTGAGGAGACTTTCGAGTTGTGTGACGCTCTGATGAAGCGCGACTATAAGAATATCAAGAAAGAGTTGGGCGATGTGCTCGAGCATGTGATGTTCTACAGCATCATAGGGCGTGAGGACGAGGAGTTCGACATCTGTGATGTCTGCAACCAGGAAGCCGACAAGCTCATGTTCCGCCATCCGTTCATCAACTGGCGTGAGGAGGGTAACTGGACGGTTGCCAACCCCGACATGTGTATCAACGAAGCAGGACAGGTGGTGTATAAGGAAACCCAGCAGGAGGAGCCCGATGACGCCTCACGTCCCTCTACCGCCTCGGCTGTGGAGAAGACCTGGGAACAGATTAAGCAGCAGGAGAAAGACGGCAACGAGCGGGTGCTGAGTGGAGTGCCCGATGCCTTGCCCTCGCTCATCAAGGCTTATCGCATACAGGACAAGGCACGCAACGTGGGCTTCGACTGGAAAGAGAAGGAGGATGTGTGGGACAAGGTGTACGAGGAACTGGAAGAGCTGAAGGCCGAACTGGCTAAGGATGACAAGGAAAACTCCACCCGCGAGTTGGGCGATTTCCTCTTCTCTGTCATCAATGCCGCCCGGCTGTATAAGCTCAATCCCGACAATGCTCTGGAGATGACCAACCAGAAGTTTATCCGCAGGTTCAACTATGTGGAAGACCATTCGATGAAGCAGGGTAAGAGTCTGAAAGACATGACCTTGGAGGAAATGGATAAACTATGGAATGAGGCTAAACGTCAAGAGTAAGGAGTTTAATATAATACATATAAAGATGAGACGATTATTCTTTTTTACAGTGGCTGTCGTGGGGCTGATGCTCATGGCAGGTTGCCACGACCGTAAGGCGGCAAAGGTAATGGGTATGAACGATTCTGTAGATGTGGAGGCGGACAACGATTCCACCATTTATGGCGTTTGTGGCGAAGGAACCTCCATGCACTCGCTGCAACTCATTGCTGACAATGGCGATACACTCGATGTTTTTGTTGACGACGAGGAACCGGGAGTGGTACAGGGCGGGCTCCTGGCTGGCGACCGCATAGCCCTGATAGCTTACAAGTCTGCCGACGGCGAGATGGTGGCGCAGCGCGTCATTAATCTTACCTCACTCTTGGGCAAGTGGACCAGTATAGACAAGAACTTCGAAATCGTGGAAGGTGGCGACATCGTCAACAACGTCAAGGCAGAGGTCAACCCCTGGACCTCGTGGAAAATCGTCAACGGAAAACTGCTGTTCAATACCGATACCTTCGCCATCGACAACCTGGGTCCCGACAGTCTGCTGCTCGAGAACCATAAAGGCATCTATGTATTCAAACGCCAGCAGTAGGAGAAGCTGGAGAGACAGATTATGGAACCATTCAGAATTCATATCTTAGGGTGCGGCAGCGCTTTGCCCACCCTCAAGCACAGTGCTTCCGCGCAGCTCATCGAGATGCGTGGCAAGTGCTTCATGATGGATTGTGGCGAGGGAGCACAGATGCAGTTCAGGCGCTCGCATGTCCACTTTGCCAAGGTGAGCGCCATCTTTATTTCTCATCTTCATGGCGACCATTGCTTTGGATTGTTAGGACTGCTCTCCACCTTTGGTATGTTGGGACGTACATCTCGGTTAAAGGTTTTCGCACCAGAGTGTTACGCCAACCTGTTTGAGCAACAGATGAACTTCTTTATGCAGGGCATGACCTATGAAATAGAGTTCGTTCCCGTAGATACAACCCAGCAAAAAGTGGTTTACGAAGACCATTCCGTCACCGTAGAAACGGTGCCTTTGCGCCATCGTGTACCCTGCTGTGGCTACATCTTCCGCGAGAAGCCCACCTTGCCTCACATCCGTCGCGACATGATAGATTATTACGGCATTTCGCTCTCGCAGATCAACAACATCAAGAACGGCGCTGACTGGACGACACCCGAGGGCGACATCGTGCCCAACAGCAGGTTGGTGGAGCCAGCCGACGCACCCCGCAGTTATTCCTACTGCAGCGATACGTGCTATCTGCCCGATCTGTATGAAAGAGTAAAAGACGTGACGGTGCTCTATCACGAAAGCACCTATACCTCGGAGAATGAGGACCGTGCCAAGATCTATTATCACAGCACAGCGCGCCAGGCAGCCCTTGTCGCCCAGAAGGCCGGGGCAGGGCGCTTGTTGCTCGGTCATTACAGCGCCCGATACAACAATGAGAATGTGCTGCTCGAAGAGGCGAAGGCGGTCTTCCCGGAGAGTTATCTCGCGCAAGAGGGAATGGTGTTTGAGGTGAAGTAGTTCTCGGGAGTTCTCTCAGGAGTTAAGGAGATTTCAAAGGAGTAAAAGAAGTAAAAGGAGTTAAGGAGTTAAGACAAATGCTTTTGTGGACTTAAATTAACACTAAGTATTAACTCAAGTTTCGCTTGTGGTTCAAGCACGCCCTTTCTGGGCGTGTGGCGCTAACTTGCGAAAGTTGAAACATAAATGTTTCCTCCAAGGCATTTGTCTTCACTCCTTAGCGACCGGAGGGAGCGATAACTCCTTAACTCCCTTAACTCCTTTAAAAAACTCCTGCAGAAAAAAGTTCATTTTTAGATGCAAGGTTTTTGTATCTCGTAGTTTAATAAATAAATTTAGGAGAATTTGGAATCAGAAAAGCAACTCCTCGACGACATTTTGAGTGGTAGTCGCGATGCGATGCATCGACTCTACGACCGCTACATCGGGTATGTGATGGCCGTAGGGCTCAGGTACGTACCCGACAGGGACGAGGTGCGCGATGTCGTACAGGACAGCTTTGTGAAGATCTTCTCCTCCATCTCCCGCTTCGAGTATCGGGGCGAGGGCTCGCTCAAGGGCTGGATGCTGCGTATTGTAGCCAACGAGGCCATCAGCTACGCCAAGGCAAAGACGAAGTTCGTATTTACCGACGAGGTGCCCGACGAACCCGAGGCCGACAGCCCTGAGGTGGAACGTGTGCCGCCTGATGTGCTGACTCGGCTCATAGGCACGCTTCCCGATGGATACAGGCTCGTGCTCAATATGTATGTGTTTGAGCAGAAAAGCCACAAGGAGATAGCCGCAGAGTTGGGCATCAAGGAAAGTACCTCTGCATCTCAGTATCTGAGAGCCAAGAAACTGTTGGCAACGAGAATAAAAAACTATTTAAAGAATACGGAAAATGAACAAGACTGATTGGACAGACAAACTACGAGACAGGCTGGAGAACTATGAGGCTCCGGTCGGCGGTGACTTGTGGGCAGACATCGAGCAATCGCTTGTTCATCGCCCTGCCGTTCTTCGTCCTCTTGGTGCCAAGCCTGCCCGTCGCATGGGTTTGCGTTGGTGGGGAATGGCTGCAGCCCTGGCTGCCCTCGTGGTGGGAGGCAGTTATGTGTATTTACAGCAACCTCTTTCGCCTGCCGATACGGCAGTAGTGTCTTCTGTGATGAACCGTCAGGGGGCTTTGTCGTCTGGTAGTTCCAAGGATGATGCGCATGGCAATGCTGCTGAAAATCAAATAGCAGCCCTTGATACAGATGCCAGTCTTTCTGCTGCTCAAAGCGGTCAACCTGTTCTGCTGGCAGATAATATAGTGGACAACAGTCGTGCAGCCCGAAAGTCGCAAGGAAATGAGGCCTCAGAGCCCCTTCTTCTCTCTGCCGACGGAGGTGAAGAGCCTGTCTGCGACCTGTCGCCAGCATTGACAGAGCCTGCCGGTTCTGCTGTCCGTTCGGCTCAAGAGTCTTCGGATTCCCGAGAGGCTTCTTCCGTCCGTTCCTCTTCATCATCAGAATCTCATCAGAAAAAGCATGCTGCTTTGTCTGGCAGTCAGACGAGAAAGTCTGTCCGTCCGGTGTCCCTTTCTACAGCCTATCCACAGATTGTTGCAGCCAAGTCGGCCGCTTCCGAGGGCTGGTCGGTGAAACTCTATGCCGAGAATGGCATTCCTCGCAGTTACAGAAACGGCGAGTCTTCGGGCTCTTGGGTGATGAGCGACGCCATGATGGGACCTGCTGTCGACAACACACTGCAGTTTATGGTCGTCAAGCTCAACAACAAGGAGTCTCTTATCGACTCCAAGCATCATTTCCCCGTCTCGGTGGGTTTGCAGGTAGGGGTGCCACTTCTTCCACGTCTCTCGCTTACCACGGGCGTTGTCTATACACAGACCAGTTCTGATTTCACTTATCAGTATGGCTCCGGTCAGATGGTTGTCAATCAGTCGCTCCACTATGTAGGTATTCCTGTAGGACTTTCCTATGAGGTCTGGGATATCAGCCGTTTGCATACCTATGTCAATGTAGGAGGTGAAGGGGCAGTAAATGTGAAAAACAAGACCTTGATGGATGGCAACCGTGAAGATGTGGGGCGCGACAAGATACAATGGTCTGCCAATGCATCCCTGGGCATTCAGTTTGACGTGATTCCTCAGTTGGGCATTTATGCCGAGCCGGGTGCGAAGTATTATTTTGACAACGGCAGCCATATAGACAACGTGTTCAAGGACAAGAAACTGAACTTCAATTTCCAGTTTGGCTTGCGTTGGAACATCGGAAAGTAACGCTTCTTTGTGGGAATGTTTAATTCAACTTTCCCAATTGAGAAAGTTGAATTAGACGTTAAACAAAGTTAAAACCTGGCATTTGCTGTTACATTTTGTGGCATAATAACGTTTATTAGGATGAAGACGTATTTAATTAGGTCAAAAACATAAAATAATCATCCTAAAGAATTTGGAGAAATGGTAAAAGTTCTGGCAAGTATAGGCATGCTGCTGACCTATACTGCTGCAATTTCGGCAGCAAATACACCCCGTTGGGCAGACAATGGCACTAAGACAGCCCCCATAGAAGTGACCGACACGATGGCATACGACAGCATCAAGTGGTCGGAAAAACTGGACGCAGTGACCGTTGTTGCAAAGAAACCCCTGGTAAAGAGCGAGCTCGACAAAATGACCTACGATGTAGAGTCTGACCCCGAGGCACAGGCCAACAGCGTGTTGGAGATGCTACGCAAGGTGCCGATGGTGACAGTCGACGGGCAGGACAACATCATGGTGAACAACAGTTCGTCGTTCAAGGTCTATGTCAACGGCAAACCCAACAACATGATGTCGAACAATCCCTCCGAGGTGCTCAAGAACATGCCTGCCAACAGCGTGAAGAAGATAGAAATCATCACCAATCCCGGACCAAAGTATGATGCCGAGGGAGTGGGAGGCATCATCAATATTATCACCACAGGTAAGGGTATGGAGGGATATTCGCTCACCGTAGGTACCAACTATAACACCCAGGGTCGCATAGGTGCCAACATGTTTGGCACCGTACAGAGTGGCAAGTTCACCGTCAGCGGACGCTACAGCTATACGCACAGCGATGCGAAGCGCTACTGGGGCGGCAACCGTCGCGAGGTGACCGGCGACATCGACGAGACATCAGCCAATGTGGAGAGCTATTCCACAAGCAATGGCTGGTACAACTACCATTCTGGCAGTTTCGAGGCCAGCTATGAGATCGACAGTCTGCGCCTCGTGTCAGCTTCGTTTGGCCTATGGGCTGGCGGAGGCCACACACCCAATGAGAAACAGGTAGTGGCAACATCGCCCCTCGACGAAAGTCCCCTTTACCATTATTCCAACTTCGACCGTTCCCGCAACAGATGGTCTTCCATAGACGGAGGCATCGACTATCAGCGCTCCTTTCCGGTGAAAGACCGCTTGCTCACCCTGTCTTACAAGATCAACAGCAACCCCAGCGATGACGAAGACGAATACGCGTATCATGACATAGACGGCGTGGCTGCATGGCAAGACTATCTGCACATGCTGAAAGACCAGCGCCACGAACAGGACGGCAATTCGTTGGAGCAGACCTTCCAAATAGACTATACCACGCCCTTTGCCAAGATACACACCTTGGAGGCAGGCCTGAAGTACATCATGCGCGACAACCACAGCAACGACGACCGCTACACCCGTGAGGCACTGAGTGCAGCCGACTATGCCTACGACGAAGCCAACAGCTCGCACTACAAGCACACCAATGACATCTTCGCAGGCTATCTGGGCTATGGAGTGAAATGGAATCTGCTGTCTGGTCGTCTCGGTCTGCGCTATGAGCATACCCTGCAAGACGTGAAGTACCGTTTAGGCCGTGGCGAAGACTTCCGCAAGAACTTCGACGACCTTGTTCCCTCTGCAAGCTTCGGTGTGCGTGTGTCCGACTACGCCAATTTCAGCCTTGCCTACAACATGCGCATCTTCCGTCCAGGCATCTGGTATCTCAATCCTTATCTCGATGACAGCAATCCTGCTTCCCTCAGCCAGGGCAACAGCGACCTCGTGAGCGAGAAGAAGCATCAGATCACGTTGGGCTTCAACCTCAATACCAGCAAGCTGAGTCTGAACATGAAGGCTGCCACAGCTTTTGTCAACAATAGCATTGAGGGCGTCACCTCACTCGTCGACGACCGCACCATCGCAGGACTGAGCCATCCTACAGGCAAGCAGGTCATTTACACCACCTATGAGAACATTGGTAAGGTGAAGGCATCGGCTCTGAGTGCCTATGTCAGCTGGAACATCTTCAGCAAGACACGCATCTACTCCAATCTGTATGGATTATACAGCGACTACTCCAATGGGCAGACCATGCGCAACCACGGATGGTTTGGCTACACCTTCACCGGCATCGAGCAAACGCTGCCCAAGAACTGGTTCATCTCGTTAGATTATTTCGGCCGTACGAAGAGTGTTTCCCTTCAGGGCAAGGGCAGTTCTTATTCCGACTATGGCATCACGGTCAAGAAGTCGTTCCTCAACAAGCGTCTCAACGTGAGCGTCTATGCGGGCAGTCTGTTTAATAAGTACACGCGCCAGGATGACGTGACCGAAAGCGCTAATTTCCGTCAGAGTTCCTGGTCGAAAACCAGCAGTCGCCGCTTCTACTTCTCAGTTACCTACCGCTTCGGTTCGCTCAAGGCGAGCGTGAAGAAGGCACAACGTGGCATCGAGAACGACGACGTGAAAAGTGGAGGGGGCAGCAAGGAATAACTTGCCTCCCAAGAAATATCAATTCTCTCTCTTTAATATTCCCAGGTATTGCCGGCAAGTGAGCCACATACCTGGGCTTTTTATGTTTATGAATCCCGGTTTCGGGGGATTTGTTCCTGGTCTTGGATATTCTGCCTTGGGGTGAGAAGAGGAACTTGTCGGTAATACACCCTCGCGCACACGCGCAGCCCGCGCTCCCGTGTGTATAATATAATGAGAGTGGGGCAGGA
>ERZ1023981.189-NODE-189-length-13115-cov-22.658729_pt1 | contig 13115 bp, 12 predicted proteins | sample MGYA00380435_ERZ1023981 | MGnify/ENA primary metagenome ERZ1023981 (study PRJEB33179, sample SAMN07449057) | human gut metagenome | biome: Human-gut; feature: Human associated habitat; material: Faeces | host: Homo sapiens | place: India:Kasaragod | collected...
GAGCAGACTTGTCCTCTGCGTCGAGCATTGCCTTTACTTCCTTACGGGTTTCTTCGTCAAAAGCAGGTGTGAGCCACTGCTGTGCTCTTTCTTCACACTGCTTGATCAATTCTGCGTTATTAGCCATAGTTTGATTATATTATGTAATTAATTAATTCTTATCGAGAAGGATGTGCACGAAAACAATGCATAATTTCTCTATTTGCGTACAAAGTTATATAAAATATTTGATAAACCAAACATGTTTGAAGTTTTTTTTGTATTTTTGCACATTGAAATGGAATTGAAAATAGAATAAGGCTAATATTTAGCAATATTGTATTGATAAGATAACAAAAGTTGAATGAACAAAATATAAAACAATAGAATATGGAAGTATATTACACGGGCGTCATCATCGCCGTATCCACCTTTTTAATAATAGGTATCTTTCACCCTATCGTCATGAAGACGGAATATTATACGGGCACCCGCTATTGGTGGGTTTTCCTCGTTGCAGGCATCATCTGCATAGGAGCTGCCTTCCTGGTTGCCAACGTGCTCTTCTCTGCCATATTGGGTGTAGTAGGTGCTTCATGTCTTTGGAGCATCGGTGAACTCTTCGAACAGAGACAACGCTGCGAGAAAGGCTGGTTCCCGAAGAATCCGAAAAGAATAGGAACAGGATATTACAGGGACGAGAAGAAGTGAAGAACTGAAGTTTCGCATGTGGTTCAAGTACGGGCTGAAGGCCCAAAAGCTCCTAGCCCAGGGCATCGCCCTGGGTATAATGGCAATCAGCAAGGCGCCCTGTAAGGGCAAAAGCTTTCAAATACCTGGCAATATACAAAGCTTTTGCCCTTACAGGGCGACAGGTTTGCGCCCATAAACACCCAGGGCGATGCCCTGGGCTAGGAGCTTCTGCCCTTTCAGGGCGTGTGGGGCTTACTTGCGAAACTTCAGTGAAGAATTCAAGTGTAAAGTGTATAGGAAGAAAACGCCAACGAAATGAAGACAGAACTCATTCTGGTCGGAAAGACCGTAAACAAGCATTTCATTGCGGGCATCAAGGATTATGCCGAGCGCATTACCCATTATATGCCTTTCAACATAACAACCATTCCTGAACTCAAGAACACCAAGAGTCTCAGCGAACAGCAGCAGAAGGAACGGGAAGGAGAACTGATTCTGAAACTCCTCCAACCTTCGGATACCGTGGTGCTGATGGATGAACATGGACAGGAATTCCGAAGCATCGAGTTTGCCAAATGGATAGAGCGCAAGCAGGCCACGGCAAGAAGGCTCGTCTTTGTCATCGGCGGTCCTTACGGTTTCTCACCGTCTGTCTATGACCGCGCCAACGAGAAGATCTCCCTCTCCAAGATGACCTTCTCGCATCAGATGGTGCGCCTTATCTTTACCGAGGCGCTCTATCGCGCATGTACTATTATAAAAGGTGAACCTTACCACCACGAATAAGGGTAAAAAAGTAAAAAGGTAAAAAGGTAAAAAAAATGGGGAAAGATAAATATATAGAAATAAAAGGGGCAAGAGCCAACAACCTCAAGAATATCGATGTGAAGATACCTCAGGGCAAGTTTGTTGCCATTACGGGTGTCTCCGGATCGGGAAAATCATCGTTGGCTTTTGATACCTTATATGCTGAGGGCCAGCGCCGCTATGTGGAGTCGCTCTCTTCGTACGCACGCCAGTTTCTGGGACGTATGAGCAAACCGGAATGTGATTTCATCAAGGGATTGCCACCTGCCATCGCCATCGAACAGAAAGTGATTTCGCGCAATCCACGCTCTACCGTGGGCACCAACACCGAAATCTACGAATACCTGCGACTGCTCTACGCACGCATCGGAAAAACCTATTCGCCTATCAGCGGACAGGAGGTGAAACGCCATACTACCGAAGATGTACTCGCCTGTACCCGACAGTATTCCCAGGGTACCAGGTTTGTCATCCTCGCCCCTATCCACGTCATCGAAGGGCGCAGTCTGGGCAAACAGCTGGAGATGTACAACCAGGAAGGTTACGCGCGTATATATATAAAAGGTGAATTCGTACGCATAGAAGACTTCATAGAGCAGGCTGACAAGGAACTGCTGGAAGTAAGCGGCGACAAACTGAGAAAGAGAATGCAGCAGAAGGATGAAGAAATCTTCCTGGTCATCGACCGTGCTTCGGTAAGCGATGAAAAGGATGATATCAGCCGACTGATGGATTCTGCCGAAACTGCCTTCTATGAGGGAGATGGAGCCTGCCGTCTCGTCTTCCTGCCAAGCAACATCTGCTACGACTTCTCTACCCGGTTCGAAGCTGACGGCATGCAGTTTGAAGAGCCTACCGACAACATGTTTGCCTTCAACTCCCCTCTCGGAGCCTGCCCTACCTGCGAAGGTTTCGGCAGCATAATAGGCATCGACGAGAAACTCGTCATCCCGAACACTTCGATGAGCGTATATGACGGATGTGTGGTTTGCTGGCGAGGCGAAAAGATGGGTATGTGGCTCAAGGAATTCATCCGCAGAGCAGCAGAATACGACTTCCCTATCTTCAAGCCTTATTTCGAACTGACTCAGCAGCAGAAGGACTGGCTGTGGCACGGTCTGCCTGGCGAGAAGAAACGTAAACAGCAGGAAAGGGTGAGCATCGATGAGTTCTTCAGAATGGTAAAGGAGAACCAGTACAAGATACAATACCGCGTGATGCTGAGCCGATTCCGTGGAAAGACGATTTGTCCTGACTGCCATGGTACCCGACTCAAGAAGGAAGCCAACTATGTGAAGATTGGCGGAAAGAGCATCACCGAACTGGTTGAGATGTCGATTGTGAACCTGAGCGAATGGTTCAAGAAACTGGAACTCTCTGAGCATGAGAAGGAAATCAGCAAGCGTCTGCTCACCGAAATCACCCACCGCCTGCAGTTCCTCCTGGATGTTGGTCTGGGTTATCTTACGCTCAACCGACTCTCCAACACCCTCTCCGGCGGTGAGAGTCAGCGCATCAACCTGACCACCAACCTGGGCTCATCGCTCGTAGGTAGTGTATATATCCTCGACGAACCTAGTATCGGACTCCATAGCCGCGATACCGCCCGACTGATTAAGGTGCTGAAAGAACTGCAGCAACTGGGCAATACGGTGGTTGTGGTAGAACACGACGAAGAGATTATGCGGGCAGCCGACTATCTCATCGATATCGGTCCGGATGCCGGCAGACTGGGCGGAAGAGTGGTCTACGCCGGTCCGTCATCAGAATATTCAACCACCGACAAGGCTGAACAGGAAAAGCTGCTGGCTGAATATCCGGAGAGTTATACCATCAAGTACCTGACCCACAACGAGGAGATAAAGGTACCAACGAGCCACCGTGCCTGGAACCAGTATATCGAAATCAAGGGAGCCCGGATGAACAATCTGCGCGGCATCGATGTTAAGATACCGCTCAATGTATTCACCTGTGTAACCGGTGTATCAGGCTCAGGCAAGAGTTCCCTCATCAAGGGAATCCTCTATCCTGCCATGCGTCGCCGTCTGGACCTCGTAGCAGATGCACCAGGCGAATATACATCGATGGAAGGCGACTGGAAGAGCATCCATCATGTAGAGTTTGTTGACCAGAACCCTATCGGAAAGAGTACCCGCAGCAACCCTGCCACTTATCTGAAGGCATACGATGCGATACGTGCCCTCTTTGCCAACCAGCCACTGGCTAAGCAGATGGGATTCACGCCGCAGTACTTCTCTTTCAATACTGAAGGCGGAAGATGCGAGGAATGTAAGGGTGCGGGATATGTTACCATCGAGATGCAGTTTATGGCAGATCTCACGCTGACCTGCGAGGCTTGTAAGGGCAAGCGTTTCAAGCACGATATCCTGGAGGTTCGCTATGGCGGAAAAGACGTCAATGATGTGCTGAACATGACGGTAAATGAGGCCATTGAGTTCTTCAGCGAAGAAAAGCTGCAGCGCAACGAGGGCGACTTCGACAACTGCCGCATCATCGTAAACCGCCTGAAGCCGCTTCAGGATGTGGGTCTGGGTTATATCAAGCTCGGTCAGAATTCAAGTTCGCTTTCGGGTGGTGAGAATCAGCGTGTAAAGCTCGCCTTCTTCATAGGTAAGGAGGAACAGGAGCCTACGCTTTTCATCTTCGACGAGCCTACCACGGGTCTTCACTTCCACGACATCAAGCGCCTGCTCCATGCCTTCAATGCCCTGATAGAAAGAGGCCATTCGCTGGTAGTGATTGAGCACAATCTGGATGTCATCAAGTGTGCCGACTATATCATCGACCTCGGTCCTGAAGGCGGCGATAAGGGCGGCAATCTTGTTGTAGCCGGAACTCCGGAAGAAGTAGCTGCCTGCAAGGCAAGCCTTACCGGAAAGTTCTTGCGTTAAATTGAAGTTTAAGGGCGTGTGGCGATAAACTTGCGAAACGTCGAAAAAAATACGATATCAGTGGAATCCGACAACCGCCGGATTCCACTTTTTAATTAAAAAAATCCAATTCAAAAGAATTATTTGTTATAAAAGTAACTATCATCGAAGGCTGCTTCGATAAGGCGTTGCTTCACTCGGGCGTATTCTGCCGAGTCTTCGATAAAGTACCGAAGAGCAGAAACAATCCTCACATAAACACTGAGCCGATAATCGCCCTTACCCTTTTAGATTGCATAAACATTTTCCTTGCGCATGTCTGCACAAGCCACTAAACGAGAACCAGTAATGTGATGGTTCTTCATTTCTTCACTCAAAACAGCACCGAAACGGCTGTTGTCTACTGTAAAACTGATGTTAAACATAAAAATTTTATTAAAAAATTAAAATATACATAAACGAGTTCCCGACGTCGGGAACTCTTTTTTATTTTCTTTTTAGTATCTTTGCATCGTGTAAAACAGATTCAACAATCTGCTTACCTATAAGAAAACGAATAACTGATACATATATTGTATAACAATATAAAATTTTTAGGAGATGATGAACATCAGTACATTCATTAACATGGCCAGCAAGATTCCTTCACCTGGCCAGTTGGAAGGCCTGGTAACCTTCATGAAGGAAGATGAGAAACTTAGATTTTTCACCGAGTCTTACCGGAAAACGGGGAATAAGTCGTACAAGCACGATGCACCCCTCTTCGCCGTAGCCTGCATCTTCGAAGGCGGAAAAGGCAAGGACAACATCCGGAGCCTCACACATCTGTCACTGGTCGACTTCGACCACATCACAGAAAAACCGGATGACGGCACCCTGCGCTCGCTCAAAGAGAGAATCTGCCACGATGCCCACACCCTGCTCTGCTACGTTACCATGAGCGGCAACGGACTGCGCGTCATCTACCGCTACGAAGGCGATGATTATCCCGCCGCCTTCGCCATGGGAAACGACTACTACGCGCATCTCATCGGCAAGGAAAGCGATCCGCTCTGCAAGAACATCACAAGGCTCAGCGGACTCGCCTACGACCCCGAAGTCTATTTCAATCCTGAAGCCACAGCCTTCAGCGCCGAGGAAATCAGCCATTTCCATTCAGCTACGCTCAAGACCGCCCAGAAGAAAAAGAAACAGGAACGCATCGCCGACTACTACGAGCAGATCGTCAAACCCAAGCTGGAAAGCGAAAAGATCAGGTACGAACCCGGCAACCACAACCAGTATGTGATGCGGGTGGGTTACATGATGGCTAAGAAACGGTACGACAGGAAAGAAGCCACCCAGTGGGCTATCAGGCAGTTTCCCGAATACGACAGTGTAGAACAGGTGTTCAAGTCGTGCTACGACAACACCACTCACCCACAGAAGGCGAAGGCAGAAACCGGAAAGATTCCCTATGCCACCGTAGATGAAATCAAAGACTTCCTCGACGGGCATATCAAACTCCGCTTCAACCTCATCACCCTGCGCTACGAGTATCTGAAGGGGAAATGGCGAATCCTCCAGGACCGCGATCTGAATACGCAATGGAGCAACATGTCGCTAACCGCAAGGGTGAGCAAGAGCGACATGATCAATGTCATCGAGAGCGACTATACCCCGCCCTACAATCCCTTCACCGATTATCTGGAGAATCTCCCACCCTGGCAGGAAGGCGACAAGGACTATATAGCCGAACTCGCTGCCACGGTAAAGATGAAGGGAGACCCCGTGATGCCCTTCTGTGAAGCCCTCAGGAAATGGCTCGTGGCGATGATAGCAGGATGGATAGACGAAGGTGCCGTAAACAATGTCATCCTGGTGTTCATCGGCAGACAGGGCGCCTACAAGACCACCTGGTTCAACTATCTCCTGCCGCCGGAACTGAAGCAATACTTCTATACGAAGGCGAATGCCAGGCGCATGACGAAGGATGATATCATCGCCCTTTCGCAGTATGCACTCATCTGTTATGAAGAGCTCGACACGATGAGTCCGTCGGAACTGAACCAGCTGAAGGCTGTGGTAACGATGCAGTATACCAACGAAAGGGCGGCATACGGCCATTATGCCGAGCAGCGCAAGCATATCAACACCTTCTGCGGAACGGGCAACAATCCCGAGTTTTTGAGCGACCCTACCGGTAACCGTCGCTGGCTGCCCTACGAGATAGAGAGCATCCTCTCACCCCGTGAGCATCCGTTCAATTACGAAGGCATCTACGCCCAGGCTTACGCCCTCTACAAGAGTGATTTCCGCTACTGGTTCACCGATGAGGAGATAGAAAAGCAGAACCGGCACAACCGCGCTTTTGAGGCGCCCAGACTAGAACAGGAACTTGTGGATCTCTACTTCCGAAAGCCAACGGAGGCGGAGACAGGGGAGTTCGTGTCCATAGCCAGAGCGATGCAGATTATCAGTTGCAACATCTCCCAGAAGCTGAGCAGCACCAAGCTGGGCAGAGCTTTCAATGATCTCGGATTCGAAAAGATGCGCACCACCTACAACCGTGGGTACAGGGCGATTATCCGTACTGCCGAGGAAATCAAGGCATACCAGGTATCCCTCTGCATCAACTCGCAGCATTCCGATGATGATGCCCCGTTCTAGCGTTCCCAAGCCATCGGTTCCAACTGGTCAGATTATGACACTATGACACTTATGACACTAGTTTTTCAACTTTTCGCCTCGCACGCGGGCAGGCAGGAACTTTCGGCCTGATTTTTCCTGCCTGCCCGCGCGAGAGCAAATCTTCAGAATTCACTGTCATAAGTGTCATGTGTCATAGCAAAGCCAGTTACTTCCGAAACGGAAACCAAGGACTTACGGTGCAAAAGTCAGAGACTTATGGTTCAAAAGTCAGAGACTTACGATGCAAAAGTCAGTAGTTTATGAACCGCATCCTCATTCATTAACCCTCATAAAAATCAAACAAAACTATGGATTTAAGAAGTTATACCAAGCAAGAGCTAGCTCTCCTGTATTTTCCCGATGCTACTCCAGCAGTAGCCAGTGCTCACCTGATGCGATGGATCCAGCGCATCCCCGACCTTCTCCAGAAGCTCGCCGCCACCGGTTACGGCAAGAACTGCAAGGAGTTCACCCCGATGCAAGTCTCCTACATCCTCTACTTCCTCGGTGAGCCCTAACCCTGTTCCACCTCATCTGAAAATGAGCCAACAAAAGGAAAACAAGGATATTAAATCCTTTGGCAACTTGCTTTTCACCGAAGAATCTTCTTTATATGAAGAATTTCTATTGCATGTATCTACCATACACAGAAATTGGTCAGCAAGTTGCTGACCAAGTGGAAAAAGATATTTTCTCAACTCCTTGGGGGCATCACATGCTGTTGATTGACAAATTCCTAACAGAGCCACAGAAGGCTTTGTTCTATATACACCAAACAGTAGTAAACGGCTGGAGCAGGAATGTCCTTCACAATTACATTGATTCGTCTCTGTATGAACGACAAGGGAAAGCTTTGAGCAATTTTACCCGCACATTACAGAAAGAGAACTTTATCGACTTGCTCTTTTATAATTTGAACTTGTCATGCTACATAGTTCTGGAAGTCAAGATAGGTTCATTCACCTTTGCTGATGTCGGGCAACTTGGTGGTTATGTAGTAGCTTGTAACCATCTTCTTCGCAAAGAGGGGCGTGACAATCCTACTATAGGTTTACTTATTTGCAAGGAGAAAGACCGTATCCAGGCACAATATGCCCTGGAATCAAGCAGCAAACCCATAGCTATTTCTGAGTACGATCTAGAAAAATTCTATCCTGAAAAATTGGAAGGAACTATGCCGACGATAGAGGAATGGGAAGCTAAGTTGGGGGGTAGCATTGAACACGAATAATATAGAATTATTCAAGTTTTGCAAGTTTAGCCCCACACGCCCTGGGCTAGGAGCTTCTGCCCCTTGCAAATACTACTTAATGATTCCGATTAATAATTAAATAACAATAACAGGCAACTAATTGTTACTCAAATATTTGGAATTATCGTTCAGAAAGATAATCTTTGTGAACGATAATAATAAAGCATAACATTATGGAATATAATAACGAAGAAGCTAAGATACTTCTACCAGAAGACATCATGTAATAGGAAAAAGGGTCTATACACCCTTTTGTCGAGGTGTATAGACCCTTGGAACAACCGCGAAGTATGGGTTGATAATTATGCCAGATGTTTTGTAGATCAATTTGGCATAAACTAAAACACAATACTATGCAGGATCACATGGTTCATCAGTGAATCGAACCTGCTCATAGCCTTCATGCACTGGGTCAGACCCAGCTAATAGAACACAGGAATTTTCCAACTCAACTACAGTGATTGATGGTTTCTGATAATTCTTTTTCATATTCCTTACTTTTTAAATTTTACATATCTATTTCACATATTTTTTGCCATTTTTGATATAGATGCCATGAGTAGGCTCTTTGCTGAGCTTACGACCTTGCAAGTCATATATACCATTTAGAGATGTGTTATCAGCCTCATTGTTGGTTATAACTTGGATGCCCTTTATGGCAGTTGTTGCTCCCTCGCCCACCTCGTCTATGCTGATAGAACGGGATTTTGATGCCTGTGACATGTTAGAACTATTACGATTACTTACCGTAAGATACCAACGCTGTGCACCAACTTCGGTAGAAGCTTTTAACGGAGCTATGAGTCCTTGCTTGTTGAGAGCATATACGGCAACTGATGATTCATCCTGACCTAATCCACTTTGTGGAGTGTAGATACCTGTGAAGTCATACTGGCGAGTCATGCTCATGCAGTAATATGTTTCCGATGAAGCCTTATGCAACTTGGCATTATTGATAGTGATAGTCTTGCTTCCGCTATCTTTTGTTCTCAACAAGTATGGGGTGTTAGCCTCAAACGCTCCAGATGTAGCCTTCTTCACTTCGAGCACCGTCTCATAGCCACTGCCATCTTTCTTCTCGTACTCATGGAAGTTGTTGATGCTTGCCACGGTGATGTCGTTGCCGGTCCAGTCCGTAGCCTGAGTCTCGAAAGGCACGTACACAGCCTGCCACTGGTCTGCGCCGAGATAGTTGCGGGTGTAGTTCAGCGTTGGGGCAGTGAAGTCCACAGGGCTGTCGTAAGCCGCATTGTCTTTAATATCAACAGGTGCGGCTGCCGTGTATGAACCGTCAGACTCTGTTAGCTTAATATTGTTGTCTTTGATGCCACAGAAGTCCTTGATATACTTTGTTCCATCTTTTACATTGTGGCATATAGCGCATTTCTCGCTATAAAGATTTGACGTTCCTTCATCAGGAGTTTCTGCCATCTGATAGTTGTGAGATATGTCGCCTTCTGGTTTGTTTGCATATTCACCAATATGGGTTATCCTGTTGCAAGAGATGAGGGGTGCTTGATATACAGTATTGTTGCCAGTGGATTTCAAGACTGGATAAGCGTCAGCATTCTCGCCCAACTTCTGATACCACGCCAAGGTTCTTCCTTCGGTTGGAACAGATGTAGAACCGTTTAGAAGCCATGCCACCTCACCGCTCTTAAACTGCTCTATGGACTTTCCCTCTGCCTTGCCACTCACATCTTTTCCGTTTATACCGCCTGTGGCTGTGTCACTAAGATAATAGCAATTTGTTAATGTACCATCATAGTTATAGTCATATCCGCACACGCCGCTGACGTGACTTTGTCCGCTGACAGTGCCTCCATTAAAGCAATTTGTTGTTGTAACACCACAGCCATTTCCGCACACGCCGCCGACAAAATTTTGTCCGCTGACAGTGCCTTCATTAAAGCAATTTGTTATTGTACCAACCGAGTTAAAGCCGCACACGCCGCCGACAGAATTTTGTCCGCTTACAGAAGCTGTGTTATAGCAGCTTTTGATTGTGCCATTGTTATAGCCGCTCACGCCGCCGACTTGTTGAGCATTATCACCTGTTCCGCTGACAGTGCCTTCATTAAAGCTGTTTTCTATTATTCCGCCTGTTTCATTTAATCCGCACACGCCGCCTATTGCTGCTAATCCTCTGACAGAACCTGTATTTTTGCAATCTCTGACAGTGCCATAATTCACTCCGCATACACCTCCCCCAAACTCTCTGAACTGAAAATATGAATCCAAAACTCCTACGTTGGAAATCTTGCCGTTGGCTCCTATGTTGCCAAACAAGCCAACATAAGATGAGGTAGGATTATTGAAATACAATCCGCTGATGGTGTATCCCTGGCCATCAAAGGTGCCAGTATATGAAGACCAACGATCACCAATAGGTTCCCATTCTGTAAGGTCGCTTTTGCTTACCAGATTTTTATTTTCGTCAAGAACGCCCGTGTTCACGGTAATGTTTGCCGTGAGGATTGCATTGGCAGATAAATTCTTTTCCCCCCCCGTCTGGAAGCGTACCATTCACCAGACCTGCAAACCAATAAAGTTCTTCAGCAGTACTAATTTGATATGGTTCTGTTTTGCCATCACCTTTCGGTGTGGTTGGAGTAATACTTTTCGCCAACATCATGGATGGCATAATCATGGTTGTCACGAACAAGAGCATCGTGAAAAACCATCTCGATTTTACAAAATTCTTTTTCATATTTTTTGTTTTTGAATTAATAATTTCTTGTAAAAATAAATACTTTTGCGCATTCAGCCAAATCTTGCCACTATGCAGCGGCATTATCCACCGAAGCACCTATTCTCTCATTGCCATCAGATATACTGTCATTCCCAGGATGATGACGAAAGTCTGTCCGAGAAACAGATAGATATAGAATCTTTCTCTCTTGATGAAATCACAGAAGCTGTAGCGAGCCTTGTAGTTTTCATCAAGATATATCCTGTAGTCTTGAACCATGGCATAGCTCATGACTACGGCGAACAACAGAAGACACAATGCCACTATAAGAATAGCCTGTTCCTCTTTCATGAAAGTCTCTATTATATTTTCCATAGCGCAAAGATAGTGTTTTTCTTCGGAAAAAGGTGTCCACTTCCCCCACTTAGGTGTCTACTTCCTACAAAATAGGTGTCTACTTGGTGGGGGAAGTAGACACCTAAGGCGTGATTTTATTGTATTTTCGCTCTCCAGACAGTTGGGGAGCAACCTTCTTTCTCTTTGAATATGCGATAGAGATAGGAGCGTGAAGAGAAGCCACATTCGGCAGAAATGATGTCGTTGTTGTAGTCGGGATAGTCGAGCATCATCTTCTTTGCCGCCTCGAAACGTACCTCGGCAAGCCAGATGCGGAAGGTGGAGTTCAGGCAGGAAATGAAGTAGCGTGACAACTCATTCTTGGAAATGTTCAGCGAGCGTGACAGGGTGAACATGTTTACTGTGGTGTCTTTGTAGCCCAAATCAGCACACCACTTGTCGAGCTTCTCCTTGATGAACATCTGACGCTCCTGAGAAATTGACTGTAAATTTTCTTTATCGCCTATAGGTTCTGCATCCTGCCCATCGGAGCTTTCCAAAGATGCTCCCCCATTTTCAGTTTCTTCATCTGCTATGGCTGCGCTTTCTTCTTCCTCCTTATCCAAGAGTTCCTCGGTAGGAACGTAATTGTAGCCCAATGCCACGAAACTCAGGTTGAAGAAAAGGATAGAGAGCAGAGCCAACGGTCCTATTATATATAATAAGGTGGTAGAGAGGATGACGAAAGGCATGGTAAGGGCAGAGAAGAACAGGGCGAAGACACTGGCTCGGGCATATCGCACGTAGGGCAGCATGTCGCCACCAGTCATCAGCTCTAACATTTTCTTGCGTTTCCGCATCTCAATCATAATCATATAGATGCAATACGCTACGTTTGTGCCGAACAATACGAGCATCGCATAGAGCCAGTTGCCAATGTTAAGACTTCCGCTATTGCTGTAGCCTATGCAGAAAACTGCTATGATGGCGGCATAAATGCAAGCGCAGACGATGTTCATCTTTCGGCGGTTGGCATGGGTCGCCTCAATGTTGTATATGCCCATGGCAATAGTGGTGATACATGGGGTATAGACAAGAATGTTGAAAATAGCTCCCAAGTCATCGCTTTTCGCACGAAAACCCAAGCGCATCTGCAAGAGATATTGTATGGCAAGTCCCATCATGCCTGCAAGTATCATCCAACGTGACCACTCATAGCGTCGGTTGGTCCACTTCATGTGCAGGTGGGTGATGCCGAGGATAAGGGCATTGATGAGCATGAAGATGAAACATGCGAACTGAAGGAAATATAAAGAGTCTATCATTCTTACTATTTTATTGTTACTTTCTTGTATTTTTGATTGCTTGCCGTAGGATTATCCGGATTGGTCATCTGCAAATATCCTGCTGCAACAAGGGAGGTAATGTAACGTTCACGGTTCTTGGTTTGATTGGATAGACCAAGGCGTTCCATAATCTCTGCGGTGGTTCGAGGAACTGAACAGAAATTGACTATATCCCTTTGCTTATTAGACAATGACACTTTTTTAGTGTCAGAGTGCCTAAGCTGAGTGTCAGAGTTGGTGTTAGAGTGTCTAAGTCTGGTATCTAAGTCAGTGTCAGAGTGTCTAAGTTGAGTGTCAGAGTCTTGGACTTGGTTACTTTTTTGTTCGACTTGGTTACTTTCTCCTTCGACTTGGTTACTTAGACCGTAAACTTAGTTTCGGACTTCTATTAAAACCTTAACCAAATCCTTAAATTACAAAAACAATACAAAATCAAAGCCACACAACTA
>ERZ1023981.190-NODE-190-length-13099-cov-24.993637_pt1 | contig 13099 bp, 11 predicted proteins | sample MGYA00380435_ERZ1023981 | MGnify/ENA primary metagenome ERZ1023981 (study PRJEB33179, sample SAMN07449057) | human gut metagenome | biome: Human-gut; feature: Human associated habitat; material: Faeces | host: Homo sapiens | place: India:Kasaragod | collected...
GAGTGGGAATGAAAGTTAAGAACAAGCCTTGACACAGTTTAATTTACACCCCCGCGACATTTAGAAACGAAAAATCGAAAACAGCTGCAAAACTGCCTTCGATTCTTTATTTAGTCTTTTCTTTCTAATTCTTCTTTCGGTATTTCTACCTGATACTTTGTCAAATCAAAGTGCTTGAACAAATCACGATATTCATAGAACTTTGTTTCAGGTTCACTTATGGTAAAGTCAAACCCTTCTGTTTTGGGCATGGTCTTCACATAAATCATCCTTTTCTCTATATCAAACTGGAAACCTACTGGTAAGTACCAAACAGATGTCTTAAAGTGATTTTTCCAAAGGGCTATAACTTGCAAGCCATTCTTAAAATTCACCACTATAACACCTGATTTTGCTCTAGCTGAATAAGTATAGACAGAATCAAGTATCTGATGGAAGAACTTACTTTTGCTCTCTAAGGAAACGTCAGAAAGCTCCTTTTGAGTTTGGATTTTTCTTTCTTCCTGAATCCTTCTGTTATTGAGTGCTATTTCTCTATCAATATCCACCACCCTATTTTCCAGCTCCTTCTTCTGTGCATCCAGCTTATTTACTCTTACATTCAGAGCATTCAAAATAGCAGGATTCAAATCAGTAGATGAAGCAAACTTTTCTGCTGTAGTATTTATTTCTTCATCTAATTCAGATATGCTATTGTGATACTCTACCTTTGATTCTTCTAATCTTTGGTTATCAGCTTCCAACTTCAAGATAGCTTCATTACTCTTAGCTTCATAATCCTTATCAAGAACCATTTGTCTGCATATATTCCATACAACCAGATTAACTAAGTTGTAATTAGTTGTAGGCACATGACACTTTCTTTTATCACCTCTATTAATCATTTTATCTGCACATTGGTAGCTAAGTTTCTTACTTTCTTGATTCACTCCTAAATTTCTACCACACACACATTTTCCGATACCTTTAAGAGGATTAAAATATAGTCTATGGTTATCCTTTATGGCAGTTCTATCTTTAAGCCCTTTGTTAGCTGCTTCCCAAAGTTCTACTGGAATAGGACATACTGGTAACTGATATAGTTTACCTGCTCTCTTTCTAATACCTTTGTACTCAGTTCTGTGAATGATTTCAAAGATAGATTTCATCAAGAAACCCCTATCATGGTAACGGATATTCATATACTCAGCAGTTTTAAATAATGACATACCACTAGCTACCAATTCAAAGATTTCTTTTACTTGTGCCATTTTTTCTTCATCAATAGCCCAAACCTTTTTAGGTTCACCACTCAAACCATATTTAGGATTAGGAGCAGAAACAAAACCGTAAGGCTTATGTGCATCCAAATCCGCCATTGGATTAGTTATCATTCTAGTTTCCTTACCAGTGTTCATGCGGGTACGAGTTTTCAAACGCTCCTCAGCAGCACCATAAGCTTTAATTGCCAATAGAAGGAACTGACTTAAATCCAGCTTACCTTCATAAATATGCTCTGGTTCATCCAGCATGATTAACTTGATGCCTTTAGCTAGAAGTGAATGGATATTATAAAGAGTATTTTGAACGTCTTCACTTCTGCTAATACGAGACAATTCACTAACGATAACTAAATCTGCATCATCCTTAGTTACGCTAAGAAGGGCTTTATATCCCTCTCTATCATCTACCGCTCCACTAATACCATTATCCTCTAGTATTTGGGATAACATATAACCTTTTTGCTTACAATAATCCTTAATCAAGTCTTTTTGTCGTTTCAAGTCTTGATTGTTCGTCGAAACACGAGTATAACCTATTACCTTCATAATCAATACATTTTAAAATTTCTGGGTGCAAAGATACAAAAAATATTTGGAACTATGAAGTATATTCTGTTAATTAAGAGCTGGAGCAATACTGAGCTGCGCAAGAAGTGCAAGATTCAGGAGTACGGCGGCTATATCGGCACCGACGAGGAGGGCACCACAGGCGGTGGTGACACAACTCAGGGCGGCGGCTCTGACACCAGCCAGGGCGGCTCAGGTACTACCGGTGGCGGAACTCAAGAAGGCGGCGGAGGCGGCTCTCAGGATAGCGGCGATGGGCTTGAATAAAGCCCTCGCCTGAGGCCGCCCCGCAGGAGCGCCTAACGGGGGTGCGTCTCTCCCTAACACCTAGCGGAAGCCAGCGCATCCCCCCACTAAGTCAACATTCAACACTCAACATTCAACACTCAACATTAAAAATAAAGATGATGAAAGCAAATACCTGGAAAACGATTTTGCAGATTGCAATCTCCTTCCTCACAGCCATCGCTACTACGCTCGGAGTTACCAGCTGTAGCGTGTAAAAAAAAAGATGTTTTTTAGATTTTGATTCGACATAGCAAAGCCCCCGGTGCATCACGCATCGGGGGCTTTTTTTTAACCCTTTAACCAGTCGGCTACCCATGTACGGCGTTTCGCCGTACATGGTATATTAACTAGTTAATAGTCAAGACTTTGCAAACAAATATTATAAAACAATTTAAAAAATTTCTATCTCTTTACAGCCCCTCTTATCACGAACCAGGCATGAACTGCAAGGGTGGGAAGAAGGCCGTAATGGGTGCGCATCACCTGAAAACGCTCCTTTAGGGAGACTTTGTGGTTCTGCGTGGTCATGCCGCCATCCAGAAAATGGGTGAGGACGGCATGGACGTTGCGCAACGGCAACTTGCGGCGAGATGACTCCCGCATGATGCGGATGCACCAGTCTACATCTGCCGAATAACGGTAGTGCAGATCGTAATGAATCTCACGGGCTATGTCTGTACGGGCATAGAATGACTGGTGGCATACCAGCATGCCCCAGATGAACGAACGCCACGTGAGCTTCTTGGGTGGAGCTAGACGGCGATGACGCAGGAAATGGCCCATCTCGTCCACGATATCGGTATCGCCGTAAAGTACGCCGGGCAGTACTTCGCCTTCGCCTACGCAGCCCTCTACGTACTCCAGCGTATCGGCTGTAGGAAAGGTGTCGCCGGCATTCATGAACACCAGGTAATCGCCCGTAGCACGGTCGATGCTCTTGTTCATGGCATCATAAAGTCCCTTGTCGGGCTCTGATATGACCACGATTTCGTGCGAGCTCTCGCCTACTGCATTGCGATGCTGATATGCCTTCACCAGCTGGAGGGTGCGGTCGCGGGAACCGCCATCCATGATGATGTGCTCGATGTTGCAGTAGGTCTGGCGCTGCACGCTGTCGAGGGTACGCTGCAACTCCTTCTCGGCATTGTACGTACAGGTTACGACGGTGAACTTAATCATAACTTATAGTTTTTGTAGGCCATCGCCTCGTTATAAACTTCAATATATTTCAATGCTACAGCATGCTGCGAATAGTTCTGTGCTACCTTCTGCAGACATGCCTGCTTCAGAGCTGCCCTGTCGGCCTCTTCGAGCACCCAGTGGATGCCACTCGCCAGGTCTTCGGTATCGCGGTAGTTGGCCACGTAGCCGTTCTGCTGATGGTCTATCATCTCCGGTATTCCTCCTACCCTGAAACCGATGCTCGGCACGCCGCACGCCATCGACTCCATGATGGTGTTAGGGAGGTTATCTTCGAGCGATGGCAGCACAAAGGCATCTGCCGAATTGTAGATTGCCACAATCTGCTTCTCATCGCTGACATAGCCGAGCGAATAGGACGGCAGGGTGAGGTTTACTTCCTCGGAATGGCCGCCCAGGATGGCGATGGCGGTATTCTCCTTCATCTCAGGATAGCGCGCTACCAGCCGGTCGATGGCTTCGATGAAATAACGCATGCCCTTGCGCTCGTCGGTTACGCGCTGGGATACGAAGAGGATGATATGCTTGTCGGCTGGCAGACCGGCACGCAGACGCGCCTCTGCCTGATCCTGCGGACAGAACACGTGGGTATCTATCGGATTCGGGATGTTGGTGATGCGCTGACCTACAAAGAGACCGCTGCCCTTAGCCTGCCGTTCGAGCCAACGGCTACAGGTGACGAAGGAGATGGCGCCGCGATGGTAGAGTTCCTTCTTGCGGCGGAATATCTTTGCTGAGAGGTCGTTCTTGCTGCCTTTATTGGGGAGAAGCGGACAGTTGCCGCAGGCGGAGGCATAGCGGTTGCAGCCACGGGCATAATGGCAGATGCCGGTAGCTGGCCAGAGATCGTGCATGGTCCATACCACCGGTTTGCCGCTGCGGATTATCTTGCGGATGTTCTTGAGTGAGAGCATGCCCTGATTGATCCAGGAGAGATGGATGACATCTGCCTCCTGAAACTCGCGGAGCCTGGTGATATCGGTACCCGATGTTGCCATGTCTACCTCCCAGAGGCGCTGACGGGAGAAATGGAGATGCCAGAACACGCACCAGCGCTCCCACAGGAAGTTCCACTGCAACCTGAGCGAACGGGGCAAACTGACCACGGTGATGTCTTCTGTCTCCTTGTCGCGTACCAACATCTTTGCCTTAACGCCATTGTTGTTAAGGGCATCCATCAGGCGGTTGGCTGCTACTGCCGCTCCGCCTGTCTTTTCACTTGTATTTACTATGAGTACTCTCATCTGCGTATATTTTTGATACCGCAAAAAGCTGCGTATTATTGATTGATACTGCAAAGATAGCACAAATCGGAGACAAAACAAAATAAAAAGGCATGTTTTTTTCGAGGAAATCGGAAAAGAGGAAACGGAAGGGGGAGAAATGGACATAAAAAAACATGCCACAACTCTCAACGAGCTGTGGCATGTAATATGTTTAACTTAAAAAATCTAATCAAAATAGTCTCACGACTTTCTCAATTATCGGTTAAACAATCTACCTTAAAACCTAATAACTAAAAACCTAAATCTATTACTACTAACCTAAACAATCTATTAACCTTTTGACGCTGCAAAATTACTACTATTTCGGCTATTCACCAAATATTCAGCCAAGAAAGTGTGACGTTTTTACATTTTTTTGATATATATCAAGCAAAAATGAACAAAAGAAACGGAAATTAACAACTTTCTGACACTTTTCCTACATTTTGCAGAATATAAAGCTTTTGCCCTTCAGGGCGTGCTGATTGCGTTCTATCCTTTCTGGATAAGAACGGTGGCATAGGCGGAGATTCCCTCCATTCTGCCTGTGAATCCGAGTTTCTCGGTGGTTGTTGCCTTGATGGATATCTGGTCTTCGTCTACCCCCATTACCTCTGCCAGACAGGCTTTCATGGCTGGCACATGCGGATTGAGTTTAGGGCGTTCGGCACAGACTGTGGCATCGATATTGCCCAGTGTATAGCCCTTGGTAGCTATCAGTTCCATCGTTTTGCGGAGCAGTATCTTAGAATCCACATTCAGAGTCTCTGCTGCCGTATCCGGGAAATGATATCCGATATCACGCATGTTGGCGGCGCCCAGCAGAGCATCGCAAATGGCATGTATCAGCACATCGGCATCGCTGTGGCCCAGCAATCCCAGTTCATAATCTATCTTGATTCCTCCCAGCCACAAGTCGCGGTTCTCTACCAGCTTGTGGACATCATATCCAAATCCTACACGTATATTCATCGCTTTAAATTAATTGAATGTTGAATGTTGAATGTTGAATGTTGAATTTTTGCCTAACGGACTCAAGGGCGCTAGCCTAATTCAACATTCAACATTCAACATTCAACACTATTCATTCAACATTCAACATTCAACACTCAACATTACCTCTTAAACAGGTCCTTCAGTCCATCCATATCAAACGACAGGGTGAAGCGGAGGGTCTGGTCGAGCGGGTTACTCTTGGCGGTAGCCACCACATAGGCAGCATCGAGCGAGAAGACGTTCATCTTGAAACCGGCACCTACGGTGAAGTACTTGCGGTTACCCTTGCTCTGACTCTCGTGATGATAACCGGCACGGAGCGCAAACTTATCATTGTATACATACTCGGCACCCAGACCGTAGTTGATTTCCTCCAGCTCTTCCTTGAAACCGCCAGGGGCATCGCTGAAACTCTTGAAGATACCGCTGATGCCCGAAATATCATCATATTCACGATGCACACGGTCTTCATATTCTGAATTGTCCTCACCCTCTTCCTGCTTCGGAACGGTAGGCACCAGATACTTGTTGGCATCGGCTGCCAGGGTAACGCGGTTGTACTCGTCGATAGGAATCATCAGCGAGGCGCCCAGACGCATGTTGGCTGGCAGGAACTCGCCATACTCCTTGCCGCTGAAGGTAATCTTACTACCGATGTTAGAAATATTCAAGCCCAAACCCAACTGGCATTCGCGCTGGCCTATGACCACATAGTTCTGGTAATAGGCGGCGATATCGGCTGCGAAAGCGGAGGCTGGCGAATTGTCTTCGGTATAATCGAAGCGCATATCGGAATAGATCCAGCGGATGGCGGCAGCAAGAGAGAACTTCTCGCTGAGCATCAGAGAATAAGCCACATCGACCGACATCTCGTAAGGATTGATGGTCATACCCGTGCCACTCTCGGCACCCTCCTGACTGGTAAACACTTCACCCATATTGAAATAACGGAGCGATGCTGATACGGCACTGTAATCGCCAATGCGGTAATAGCCAGAGAGATAGGCGAGGTTCATATCATTGACCAGCGAACGCAGCCAAGGAGTGAAGCTGAGCGAAACACCGGCACGCGAAATGGTGAAAGGATATTTTGCCGGATTCCAGTACTGGGAATTGACATCAGGGTCGGTAGCCGCACCGACATCTCCCAAACCGCCACCACGGGCATCTGGAGCTATGGTTTGCGAAATAACTGCATAGTTCACAGGATTGAAGAGATCTTTCTTATCCTGCGCCTTCACTTCTGATGCCATCAGAGCGAGACATCCCAAGACGAATATCTTATAGATTCTTTTCATTGCCATTGTAAATATATTTTTATTTGATAATGATGAGTTTCTTGACTTTAGAGGTGTAGCTGCTACCATCGCTCGCCACCTTGACACGATAGAGATATACGCCGGTGCCCAGAGGGGTGCCGCTATCGGAGGTGAGGTCCCAGCTTACGGTATAGCTGCCCGAGGTAGGTACACCGCTTTCGGAATGGCGCCAGTGCTGTCTGCCCGATGAATCGAACACTTCTACCACCACGTCCATATCGCTCTCTGTGCGGTCGTGACTGATGATGAAGGTGGTGGAGGTCTTAGCCGGATTGGCAGTTACGCCCACATCGAAGAGCGCCGGACTCAGTGCCTTCACCACATTGAAACGGAGCTTCACCGTAGAACTGTTGTTCTGGATATCCCAGGCTCGGAAGGTGAGTTCGTGCTTGCCCGGTTCCAGTTGCGGTATGCTGTAATAGGTAGAACCGCTGGTATAGGTTCCGAAATCGTAGGTGAAATTGCTGTTCAGCACGTAGGTCTTCGACATGTCGCCATCTATCACCAGCTGCAGGTCGTGGCCGATACCGCTTCCGGCAGCATTGATTCCGTCCTTATCGGTTATCTTTGCCACAAAGAACGGAGTGGTGTTGACTTTGCCGCCATCTACGAAGGAAGGCGAATTGAGATAGCAATAGATGGAAGGACCGATGGAATCGTTCTTCATCTCCTCGCTCTCGCCTACCGTAAACTGCTCGCTGGAGCCGTGGGCGGAGAGGGTCTTGGAGGTATTCACCGCATAGAGGTTGACCAGACCGCTCTGGTTGGAATAATTGATATCCAGCGGAACGGCAAAGGAGAAGGCAAACTTGCCGCCTCTTACGCTATCGGTGCCCTGATACAGGGTCTTGGTTCTGTCTTTGTATTCGAAAGCCTTCTCAGCGCCATCCTTGCCGGTATCGTTCAGGCGACAGGTAACCGTCTCCTTGGAATCTCTTACGGTAGCGGTGATGACGCCCCGGAAGTCGTCTGCTCCCTCAATATGACCTGCCATGCGGGCGATAGAGCCTGCCTTCAGCATCGGCAGGGTTGCGGCGCCGGCAACAGGTATGCCGTTGATGGAATCTACAACTATCTGATGCATAGGCAGATTGAGCGAAAGTGCCGGGTCGCCCAAGAGGGAATAGTTGAGATGGTTCACGGTGACATCGGTGCCGGAGGTTGGTCCGGTTCCGGTTACCAGGTCGTTCTGCGCCAACCGGTGTGCCTCGCCTATCGTGATTGGCTTGCCGTTAACCAGACTGAGCACTCTGTAGATGAAGGCGCGGTTGATATGTCTGTTATACTGGGCGTAAACGGTACGGGTGGTGCCATAGAAGGCTACTGCGCCACCTTTATCATTGAGCAGCGCTGATTCGCCGATATTGGCTTCGAGACCGTCGAACGGCATGATATCGCAGGAGGCGGTTACCCAGAGCGACAGGTTGGTATTGCGGAAATTGGTAAAATCGGTGAGTTTCAGAACCGATTCGCTCGACATCTGGGTAGGATCGCCATGTCCGGCATAATCCATGATGAGGGCTCCCGCCGCCTGCTGCTGTTTGATGATTTTAGCAGCCTCAGGATAGGTATTGCCCGAAGAGGAGGTTTCGCGGGTATAAGCATCCCACATCACCTTCTTGACGAGATAGGCGGGATAGGTGGTGAGCACATCATTTGCCACCTCATCGGCATCCTTCATGTGGATGTTTTCGTTTCCGTCATCGCCCATAAACATCAGGGTGTTCTGCCAGGCGCCTACATTGGCATTCTGAGCATAACTGATGGTCTTGTCTACCAGCACCTGGGCTTCTTCTGCATAAGTTACCGGGAAACGGCCTACGGCTACATCCTGCAGCTCGCGGTTAGGATACAGTCCGGCTCCCTCGCCGAGCATACCGAACCAGCTGTCGCTGACGAAGCAGGATACGGCACTGAAGGAGTTTTCACTCTCAAAGCACAGCAGGTAATCGTCTGGATTCAGGATTCTGCAACCGGAGGTAAGCATGCGGTTATCCCATACGCAGTCGCCGAAGAGCAGGAGATATTTCGGCATATCGGCCTCGCTCTGCGCCTTATCGGAAAGCATGCGCAGGTAGCGGCGGTAGGCGTTGGCATCGGGGGTACCGCTAGAAAATTCGTTATAGAGTTCATCGGCAGGCACGATGGTAACGCGCAGTCCGTCGTGCTGTTCATGAAATTCTTTCAGCCGCTGTGCCTGTTTCAGCAGTTTCTGTGAGGCGGGTATGATGATGACCATATCGGCTGCTCCATCGGCATGATGATCCTGGTTGGTGATGCCGTAGACATACTGGGCAGCCGGAATCTTTCCACCGGCGGCAAGGTTGGCAGCGGTAAAGGCACAGCTTCGAGGCTTTTCCCACGTTACGGAGATATAATCGAGGCGGATGGAAGCGCCTGACAAGACCTTGATGGAGATGGTATCCTTATCCTGGAAATCGGAATCGGGATAGGTGACAACCCGCTCTGTAGCCTTGAGGTAAGCTGTTTCCTCCGTAGGATTGTCATCTTTGAGAGAAAGGGTGATTTCGCCCAAAGCCTTGCCATTCTTCAGTATCTGAGCCTTGCTGTTTGTGGCGGTAGTCAGGGCTACGGAGAGTTTGCCTATCGCAGAACCGGTGGTATTCGTGATTACCACTTTCTTCTCATCGCCCACCTTCAGTTCTTCTGCATCGAAAAGGTTTCTACCGCCATGATAGTAGCTACAACCATCTGATTCATAGAGGGAATGGTAATCGTATGACTGCGGATAATGGGAAGAGACAAAGGTGGCTGAATCCTGCACCAGTGGCTCTTCATCGGTCTGGGTAATAAAATAGTAGCCGTAATCGGAATAAGGATTACGGATGCGCTGGAGGGCGGTTTCTGACTTCCAGGAAACCGGACCCCGGGAATAGAAATAATGCTTGCCGTCTACGATGCACTGAGGAACTTCCTGCAAATCGTCGGTAGCCTGCAGTTCGCTCGCCAGAAGGGCTTCGTTCTGCAGATTGCCGCCATAGCCGTAAATCTTCACCTTGCTGATATCGGAGAAGCCTGCCTGGCGCACTACCTGTTCGGTAAGCTGATGGAAACCGGTTTCGCTGACTCTGATCTTCGCCCATCTGCCTGAGGCAAGAACGGAATGGGAGGCATAAAGGGAAGAGGCTGAGCGCAAAGCATCAGAAGAAGTGAAGGCTGATACTTTGCCCTTAGCCAACAGAGAACCTCGACTGGAACGCTCGGAGCGCTTCAGAGGGCGGGCATCTACCTGGAGCATGAAGCTGACCAGCAGCTGATGGCGGTTATTGCGGAACACGACAGGACTGAAATCTATCTGAAGTACGCCCTGCTTACGGCATTCGGTAACCCGCTGCTGGGGTAATACCTGCTCAGGAGGAACTGCACCCGACAGGCGGTTGTAATTGGCGATGTCGGAGGCAGTCATATCGATATACTCGCCATATTTCAGGCTGACGGTATATACGGAGTCACGATATGCACCGGTCAAAGGAATGGAATACACAAAACGGGGCAACACGGAATCTACTCTGACTTCAGAAGAGGTCAGATTGAAGAATCGCTGTGCCTGAGCAGGAGCCACCAGCATGAGCAGGCATGCCAGCAGCATGTATTTCCAAACCTTTGTTGTGTTCATATCGATATATTACTTGCAATATTGTTTATTTACAATGAAAATCGAGCACCTTCCTGTCTTCGAGATAGCCTACGAGATGATCGTCGATGTTGACAGGACCGCAGCCTGTAGGACATCCGGTATAGAGCAGGTCGCCCGTCTTGAGCGTGAAGTACTGGCTGATATAGGAGATGATTTCATCTACCTTGTAGAGCATATCACTCGTGCAGCCTTCCTGTACGGTCTTGTCATTGAGGTCGAGGCGGAAGTGCAGTGCCTGGATATCACGGAACTTCCGGATGTCGACCCATTCGCCGATAACAGCAGAACCGTCGAATCCCTTGGCGAGTTCCCAAGGCTGGCCAGCCTCACGCAGTTTCTTCTGCATCTCGCGTGCCGTAAAGTCGATACCTACGGTTACTGCATCGTAATAGCGGTGGGCGAAACGCTGCGGAATGGTCTTTCCCAACTTGGATATTCTGACCACTACTTCGGTTTCATACTCTATTCTTCCCAGATGATCAGGGATGAAGAAAGGCTTGCCGTTATTGAGCAAAGCAGAATCTGCCTTGGTAAAGATGACAGGACGCTCTGGTTTAGATAACGTACCATGCAGCGATTTATTGTGTTCGGTATAGTTCATACCGATGGCAAATATCTTCATAACATCAAATTTTTATATAAAAAAGAAATGGGAGTTAGAAGCAAAGCGAGGCTTAACTTCATAACTCCCGGTATTCTAATTTAACTATAAGTCAAATTAACGCTTGCTTTTGAGTAATGATTACTCAGCAGCAAGAGTAAAGCGCTGGTAAGCAACGATCTTGAGATCCTTGCTCTGAGAAGCGAGGTACTGAGCAACAGTCTGCTTGTCACCGTCACCGAACTGGAACTCCTGGTCAACGAGGCAGTTCTCCTTGAAGAACTTAGCCAGACGACCATTAGCAATGTTCTGGATCATAGTAGGGTTCAAAGTAGCAGCCTTCTCCTCACCAACAGTCTTCTTGATGTTGCGAGCCTCTTCAGCCTGCTCAGGTGTCAACCAACCCTTCTTGGTGTTGCTCTCGATGTGCTCCTCAGAGTCAACGTGAGCTGGGTTGATGCCAGCCTTCTTCAAAGCAGCGTTAACAGCCTTCTCTACGAGCTCTTCCTTAGTCTTGGCAACAGCAACCTCGAGCTCAGTCTTCTTAGTCTCCTCAGAAACTGAAGACTCGTCGAGAGCTACAGGGCGCATAGCAGCAACCTGCATAGCTACCTTGTGACCAGCCTCCTCGTTGTTCTCGTTGAGCTGAACCATAGTGCACAAAGTGTGCTTGTTCATGTGGTCGTAAACCTCGATGTTGTCACCCTCGAGAACACAGTAGCCGTCGAGCTCCATCTTCTCGCCAGTGATACCAGAGCGCTGTGTTACAGCAGCCTGAGCATCAGACTCGCCAACCTTCAAAGTCTTCACCTCGTCGAGAGTGTGAGCCTTGGCAGCGATAGCAGCGTCGAGGATGTCAGATGTCAACTTGATGAAGTCAGCACCATTAGCTACGAAGTCAGTCTCGCACTTGAGAGCGATGATAGCAGCGAAATCGTTAACCTTCTTAACGAGAACGCAACCGTTAGAAGTCTCACGGTCAGAACGCTTAGCAGCGATAGCGAGACCACGCTCACGGAGCAACTCCTTTGCCTTATCGAAATCACCTTCAGCCTCTGTGAGTGCCTTCTTAACGTCAGCAAGACCAGCACCAGTCATAGCGCGAAGTTTCTTGATATCTTCAATTGAAACAGCCATAATAATATTTTTATATTAAAAAGTTAATAATAATCTTTGCTTAAAAGCTACTAAAGCCATCGAATCATAAACAGAATCAATGGCTTCAGTATATATTTCTTTGCCTAATTACTCAGCCTCGTCCTTGCGGGCAGCCTTCTTCTTAGGCTGGTCCTTCTGCTCAGCAGCAGCCTTGTCGTCAGCCTTCTCAGCCTTGCGCTCCTCAAGAGCCTCAGCGATAGCACCGCAAACTGCAGTAAGGATAGCATCTACAGAATCCTTAGCATCGTCGTTAGCTGGGATAACGTAATCAACATTCTTAGGATCAGAGTTGGTATCTACGATACCGAACACTGGAATACCAAGACGGTTAGCCTCCTTAACAGCGATGTGCTCCTTCATTACGTCAACAACGAAGAGGGCTACTGGGAGACGGGCCATATCTGCGATAGAACCGAGGTTCTTCTCCAACTTAGCACGCTGGCGGCTTACCTGAAGCAACTCGCGCTTAGAGAGGTTAGAGAATGTACCATCGTTCAACAGACGATCGATGTTTGTCATTTTCTTAACTGCCTTACGGATTGTAGGGAAGTTGGTGAGCATACCACCAGCCCAACGCTCGTTTACGTATGGCATATTGATAGAAGCTGCCTTCTCAGCAACTACGTCCTTAGCTTGTTTTTTAGTAGCGACAAACAGGATCTTTCTACCTGTCTTGGCAATTGTCTTGAGAGCCTCAGCAGCCTCGTCGATCTTAGCGACAGTCTTGTTGAGGTCGATAATATGAATACCGTTACGCTCCATGAAGATGTAAGGAGCCATTGCTG
>ERZ1023981.197-NODE-197-length-12002-cov-34.717335_pt1 | contig 12002 bp, 8 predicted proteins | sample MGYA00380435_ERZ1023981 | MGnify/ENA primary metagenome ERZ1023981 (study PRJEB33179, sample SAMN07449057) | human gut metagenome | biome: Human-gut; feature: Human associated habitat; material: Faeces | host: Homo sapiens | place: India:Kasaragod | collected...
ATGAAACGAAGAAACCATCCTCGCCATAATAACCGATATTGGCTGCCAGCCGCTCGTCCTGAGCTGTAGCATACTCATCCTCGTCAACATAGTTTTTCTCATATTGCCCTATTCCTTCCACAAAGGCCAGGCGGCTCTCCGTATCGGTATGCGAAAACATCATTTTGTCTACGATGCAGAATACCTCATAAAAAACATCCTCGCATGAACATCTGGACGTAGGAAACCAAGTCTTGTCATTGAAAATGTCATGAGATTCTGTGGATGAACATCTCGGTTAATAAATCCTGAGATATTCATCACACAGAATTTGGGTATTGCATTTTAGAGGTTGATTTGAAAACCAATACTTTTCTAAAAACGATTAATCTCATCCTCAGCAGAACCGCTTCCGTTGTATTTATCTTTGAAACTATTGAAGTTGTAACTGATGGAAGCTATGATGCAGCGATTGAAGTTATTCACCTTTCTGTTCTGCACCACAAAATTAACCCTCTTTACATCGTTCAACTTCGAGCTATCAAACAAGTCCTCTGCTTTCAATGTTATCGTCAATTTCTTTTTAAGTAACTGTTTCTGTACCATCATATTGAATGACGAATAACCGTTTTGCTCGTAGATGCCATGATGTCCCTTAATGTTCCAAAAGAAATCACATAGAAAAAGCCAATCGTTCCTTAGTGCCACTACATTTTGGAAAGCGAAGAGACCGTATGGATGATTGTAGTCTAATTGCTCTCCATTATATGATAGCGTGAAATAAGGTTTATAGACACCCACCGTCAAAGTAGGTCGCCAACAACCAAAAACAGGTGAAACAACACATTGCGCTCCTAGTTGCTGGAAATCCTTGGCGTTGGTTGACATCCAAGTTACCGTTCCAGGTTTGCCGGATACAGCAACGACAGTCGGATGGATGTAATCCTTGATATACTGATAATCCAACTTGAAGTCGAATATGCTATAATTCACACTAAGTTCTGTATCATACACGTATTGCGGTTTCAGATAAATGTTGCCTTGCTCATAATGGTATTGATTGTTGTAATTCACACTGTTGTTCAACTGACGAAACGAAGGACGGTTGACCCTGCTACTGAAATCAAGATTCATCCCCACTCTCCCAAACATAGTGGAAAGAGAAAGGGATGGAAGTAAGTCCGAATAATTGGTCTTGTTCTTTACTTCTCCTTGGTCTGTGTTGATGGCATGAATGTACTCATAGCGAAGCCCGATGCTTCCTTTCCATTTGGAGGCAGACAAACTAAAGGTGGCAAATCCTGCATACTTGGTTTCCTTATTCTTGAATTGGTCATCGGCTATCTTCCCTTCTTCGTTTACAGACATACCCCATGAACTGATTTTACTGAAATCCGTTCCGAAATCAAGCCTATTATTCTTATTCATGTTCCAAGCAAATACCCCTTTGAGTGCAGTCGCACGATTTCGCTGGTCGTTTTGCATATGCGTGATTTCTGAGACAGCATCTATTCTACTTGTCTCGCTCACTTGTTGCTTATGTTTCAGTTGAGCATAAACATAGTCGGCATCCAAGTTGAGCTGTAGGTTGTCTGTTAGTTTGCCGATATAATACAGATTGACATTGTGAAACCTTTCCTTTTCAGATTCTTCAGTCTTGTTGTCTGTAGATGTCAGCAGTTCATCATTCTTGTACGTCTGCATATAGTCGAAAGGAGAGTCGAGCATCTTGTAGTTGGAGATGCTTCCCAAATATCTTCCGCCGATAGTGTGATTCTTGTTTATGGCATAATTCATACCAACATTATAGTCATAAGAGCGAGAGCGGTCGGAATATTCAGAAGCAGAAATCTCATGAAATGTATCTTGCTCGTAATTGAACTGGTTAACATCATATCTGATGTCACTTCTCGTATTGTCATATTGATATGCGAGGAACATATCCAAAGCTCCCTTGTGGATGTTGAGGTTGACCTCCTCGTTGTTAGACAAATTCTTATGTTTGGAGATTTCCGCACCCACAATACCAGAAAGTCCATCCAAGGAATGGTGTACGGTAGTGATGTTTATGACACTCCTTGTTTCTGCATCGTATTCTGCCCCAGGGTTTGTTATGAGCTGTACAGACTTCACGTTGGTAGAAGAAAGGAGTGACAACCCTGAAGTATTAGTCTGCTTTCTTCCATCTATATAGATGACAGGCTCACCCTTACCAAACACCTCATACTTTCCATTTGTATAGAGCATCCCAGGAATATATTTGATAACATCTGTTGCCTTGCCAATATTTTTCAAATTGGAATTTTGAACGTCAAGCGTAAGTTTACCGTTTTCTCTTGATATGTATTTGCGATGCCCTTTAATCACAACTTTTTGCAGATTAATTGTTGCATCCTCCAAGGTTATGGCACCAACCTCACCGGTACGATATGCATTACAATAAGTTTTGTAGCCCATACAACTCACTTTCACAATCGCCTTTTTCACCTCGCAAGGAATTACGAACTGACCATTCTCATTTGTTACACCACCCGTGATTAAACTGGAATCACTAACATTGAGCAAAGCGACATTGGCGAAATCGACTGGTTGATGGTGAGTGTCTACAATGCGCCCCATCATTCTGTTAGAAGTCTTTTGGATACATTCAACGATAATAACATTATCCACTTGTTTCATCTTGATAGGATAAAAGCCTATCAAGTTCATGATGGCATCTGGAACACTTTCATTTTTGATGTTCTTTGTCACCTTGAAATCCTCCAACTCGTCATACACAAAGTTGATGACATACTTATCCTGTCGAGCATTCAAATCCTTCAATGCCGCAGAGAATGACACATTATTATATTGTCGGGTAATGCGTTGGGCAGAAACGCCCATACTTATCACCGAAAGCAAAATCAAACTTATCAGATATTTACTCATAGCCTATTCTCTGTTTTATAGTCCATATACTGTATATACAGTTGAGGGAATCAAAAAACTAAGCAAAACAATAACTTTTTTCAAAATTTACAGAAAAAACATTCAACGACTCCTTGTCTTCCACAAAGCCATTGGATGAAATTTTATTCTATTGGCCATCTCTTTATCCTCGAACAGCAATTCAGGAATATACTTCTTGGCATTGAATTCCTGCACATATTCTTTCTCTGATTCTGTCAGAACCAATAGCTTTGAGAGAAAGTCTTTCACTTCTGTCTTGGCTTTTTCAAAGTCAAAATGCTCACTGCGCCTAAGCACAGGCAAGAGTTGCGAACGAATCTGCGGAAAACGGATCTTGTCTATCTGCGGAAAGTCTGTATATTCCGTAGGCGTAGCGTTGTCTTTTCTGCTTGAGCCAACAGTCAGATAAAAGACGGTCGCTTTTCTCAGCAACGTTTTCTCTTCATCGCTCACGAATAGCTGATGCTTCACCATGTTATAGACATCATAAATGTCACGTGCAGCACTTCTACCTATCAAGGCGTTTATCTTGGTGGCAAACAATTCGACAGGTGAAAGAGAACGTACCTTCACATCGCTCAGAAACGGAATGGACACATGAGTCTCTATGGCAGGCAGGATATGGCAACGGTCGGAATAGTTGATTTCTATCTTAATGCCATCGTTGTTGCCTGCGGCATTGGTATAATGAAACACCCATGAGTCAAGCGTATGCGGTGTCTTGGAGCCAGGCGCAAGATGATAACCTTCCGACTCCATATAGCGTAGAATCTCGTTATTCACTTCTTGGCGAATGGAGAGCATGGATTCTCGGTCGCAATCCACCGTAAAGTCAAGGTCTATATCTACCGAGAGTCTTGGCAGTTGGAAAACGGTGAGATTGATGGCTGTGCCACCTTTCAGCACAAGAGATTTAGACAGCAAAGGACTGTCATGGAAATAGTTGAGTATCTCCACCAGTCGCATCACCTTTTCGAGGTTGTCGCGAATAAAGCCATGCTCCTTGGCGATGATGTCAAGAGCTTGTTTGTTATATGAGTTCATATTCTTCCTTTGATGTTAGTTCTTGCGGCACATACATGCGCCATTTATTTACAAATGTATCCGACTCTTCGTTGTTAGTCAACCACTTGACGCTTTTGGTTCCCTTGGCTCGGCACAGCTCCAAGAGGGATTCTGAGATGTTGGCTTGTTCCTTGATTCGCTCCAACAGATAGCCTGTCTTCTGGTACAGGAATGCCTTGTCGTACCTTGCGAGATAATCGATGAGCCTTTCCTCATTGAGCAAGACGATACCCTCCATGCAATGCAGCAATTCCTCAATACCACCAGCTCGGTCGATGCGGTCAAAGCAATCCAACAACGTACTCTCCATATCCGTTACTCGTACATAAGGGTTTCCCTTGGGAGTCATCATACCAACGATTTCCTTTGTTTGTCGGCAATAGGTATAATCTACATCGTCGAAAGAAAAGGGATTGAAGCGAGTCATGCTTTTCACAAAAACCTCATTGAAGGGTTGATGAGCCAATCCATGAAACTCCAATGCTGTATGATAACTGATGCAAGCTGTAGGTGACAAGTGGCTTCCTATCTCATACTTGTCGCAAACAGGTAAGCCAGATGCAATATCCTTCATGCAATAGGTATTGCGCCGTATAGCCACAATCCACCCTTGTTGCTTGTACCGAGCGAGCAACGCTTCCACCGATTTCACCTTGCCTTTCAGAGCCTCAGAAAGTTCATCCAAAGTGAATATCCGCAGCTTATATAATATACTCAATAGTTCTGTCATTGTTTCTAATTTTGCACAAAAATATAAAATCCAAATTGTCTATGAGAAAAATCAGAAACTTTTTATGCTTTTTTATATGTTCTTTCCATCTTAATTGTCCGACTACGGAGGAACAATTCACCGACAGGCAAGTTCTTTTGGGAGAACCCAAAAGGTTTCGAGTAACTCGAAACATACTTGTCACTGCCAACTAAAGCCAACGACTGCCACAACCACTTGAAACTCAAAACAAATGCTCTATTTTGCTATTTTTTGCCTTTTTAGGCGTTCTTTTATGTTAAAATCAAATGCCTTATAGGTATATCGCTGAATAAAATCAATATCTGTACCTCCAAAAATGCCCATATTATAAGCTTTGTTATCAATATGAAGGTCATATCGTTTCATTTCCTCTGGCATATAGCTGATAGCATGACGGATATCACGCCACATCTTTCCATAATAGTCAGTTGTAGTTTCTTCATTCTGGACAATGAGTTCATGATCCCTTAGGCTTTCATCAATTTTTGTCCAAATGAAAACATCGCCATCAACATGGATAAATGGTTCCTTTATAGACTGGTAGGCCTTAATTTTTGCCAATGCCCACAATTTCGGATTATAATGATTCAGGCAGTCAAGAGATACGATTACATCCGTATATGGCAAGTGCAATTTGTTGATAAGAACATCATATCCTTGACTGTCGGATCATCATAATAACGTCGTAACTGATTACAACTAATAATCCAGCTCAGATAGTTGAATATAGGTAAAAGCCATCCATAACTATCGGTCAGACTATTCTTGTTGCCGGTCCAAAAACTTTGTATAATTTTCATTTTCTTATTTCTTTATATCAGGCAAGCGATTAGTTTCATTGTTGCTGATGTTTATATCTGCCTTTTTAGCTTTTTGCTTGCCGAAATTATAAGTCAATCCCACACGGAATGAGGTGTTGTCATTGTTTATTCTGTTTCTAAAGACATAATCTTTATATTCAGCTCTGTTATTGCTCTTAGTACCACTAAAGATGTCTTGGGCTTGTATATTCAAAAGAAGTTTGTTCTTAATAATATCAATCTTGCATCCTAAGCCGACACAATCGATGTTTCCAGTGTGAAAGGATTCTTCTATTCCTGGAAGCACATGATAATAGTTCGCATAAAAGTTCAAAACTTTGTAACGGTAACTTAAATTGGCAGAAAAAGATGTATTCAGACTTCGCAAATCTTTGTCATCCAGCTCGTCAACGTAAGATTTTGCTTTAACGTAGAACATAGATACACTTGAATACAAATTGAATTTTCCAAATGAGAAATTATAACTAGCATCTGTACCAAAAGTATTAATGGTAAGACAATTCTTTGGAGAATACTTGGTGAACAAGTCATCCACTACCTGAGTCAGATTCTGTATGGCATCAGATGTGTGATAATAATACAGGTTAAAAGAGAAATTTCCTTTAAACACATAGTTAAACTCCAAATTGTCCATGACCGATGGTGTAAGTCTATCGTTACCTTCGGTGTATGTGTAGGTGTTACGAAAAACACGTGTAGGATTCATATCATTCATAGAAGGTCTGTCAATACGTTTGCTGTAGCTTAAGGCAAAGGAATGATTATCTGAAGGATTGTATGAGATTTCTGCAAATGGGAACCAGTGATCATATTTATTAGAAACGGACAGCCCTTCTAATGTTATTCCATCATCATTGGTGTGTTCATATCGTAAACCAGCTTTGGCGTAAAAAGAACCAAACATTCGATTGACATCTGCATAGAAGGCTGTTACCGTTTCTTTATATAAAAAACCATTTCTACTTCCAAACTCAGAGACGTTATTGGTCCTGAAATGGGAATATTTTCCACCTAACTCAAAATTTAGCCAAGTAAACGGAAGGTTTAAATCTGCGCTCAGGGTATTGACGATATAGCTATAATCATTATTGCCGTTCGAGAAGTTGTGTGCTGTACTCGAATCAAAATTCTGATTAATTTTGTCAATGACATGGATATAGTTGTAATTTACCGTTACTTTTTTGCCCAAGCTATCAAGTTTCCAGTCCACATAGGGGGAGATTGTCTCCAAACGGTATTTATCGTGATTCGACTCGGAATATGAATTCGATGGACATGCGTCTGCATTGAAAGTCATCTGCCCCATTTGGTGGGCTTTACTGCGAGAATTATTTAATGTTGCAAAAAATCCCAAATTCAAATCGCCTAATTGGTAATTGCTATTTAGATTCTGACCTAGTATGTCATACCTATTTAAAGTATTGTCGGTCGTAAAGCGCATATAGTCAGAATAAGAATAAGTATTCTGTACTATTTGGCGGCGCTTTTCATTGGAATTATTTATTTTGTATTCAACAGAAAAATTGCCTGAGGAAAAAGACAGTCCAATTCCTTCTTCTGCGCTAAAGTGAGAGCGTTGTGTTAACACCGTGTGGACATTCCCATCAAACCCCACAGGCTTACTCTTTAGAATAATATTGATTACTCCGCAATTGCCTTCTGCATCAAATTCGGCAGAAGGATTGGTTACAAGTTCTATTTTGCTTACATTTTCAGATGGTAAGGTGCGTAGGTACATATCCAAATCTTTACCATCTAAGTTAATGCGATGACCATTAACCAAAACAACAACACCGTTTTTGCCAATAATCTTTATTTCATCACTTGTCGGATCTATACGAGGAATATTATGGAGCATATCTCGCATATTGAAACCACTGGCAAAGGGACTGTTTTGAACAAGATAAACAAGTTTGCCAGCTTTCTGGCTAAATAGTCTGCGCTGAGAGGTAATCATCACCTCATTCAGTGTGTGCTCCTTCACAGTCAACATGATATCGCCCAAATCAACATTGTTGTGTACGTCAATGGTGTCAGCTTTTAATATATCACCTAATTGTCTGTATCTGACGACAAACTTTCCTGACGGTAGAGAGAATGTAAACTTTCCTTGATTATCAGAAAAACCACTGGAGATAGTTTCTCCATCAAGATGACTTACTATTATTTCCGTGGCTTCCAACGGTAAAAAGCCTGCAGCTTTATCAAATAGTCTTCCTGTTAAATTCCATTCTTGAGCAAATGCCATATTATTCGAAATGGATAATGCTATAATAATTATAAACTTTAGTTTCATAATAATGCAATGAGTCCGCTTGAGAAAATTTTCTGCTATCATTGCATGACTTGGTAACTATAGTTTTTAAAGCCTTAGCCATAGGAAAGAAAAACTCAAGTTTTCTCCTTTTTTAAATGTTATACATATTGCGGAGGTATACAGCCTCTTTCTTTCCATTTGCAAAAGTACTAAAAATGCAGATACGAAGAACTTTTATGTTGGTATTTTAAACTAAATTAAACTTATAAACAGCAAAATTATACTCACTTAAATAAAACTGTATCTTTTATATAGAAATCTCAAATTTGTCAACATAACCCCATCATAAAAAATGAATAGCAAGTATTCCTGCTGAGTTTATCAAATCAGGGCCATTGTTGTTGATGACGACTCTACCATCAGCTCATATATACCTTTCCGACACAAGCATATATTGTTTTCGTTTGTACTCCGAGTGTGTACAGTTTCAAACCATGATTTACATTCTTATATAAGAAAGTGAAGCCGTGACCATTTGTGTATTTTTGCCAAACTAACTCCAGTACAACCTATGTGACGCAATGGACATACGACAGCCACAACCGCCTGTTGGAGATGATTTATCCAGACGAGTAGAAGATTACCTATTCTTACAACCTCGGCGGTCAGCTTGAAAAGGTTCATGGCTACAAGTCATACGGCTACGACTATGTGAGCAAGATAGGCTATGACAAGTTTGAGCAGCGCACATACTTGAAGTATTGCAACGGTGCTGAGACCTTCTACACTTACGACCCACAGCGTCGCAGATTGCAGAACCTCACGGTGAATAGTGGTGGAAACACCATCATGGATAACGCCTACACTTACGATGCCAATTCCAAATATATAAATAAAAAAATAAACATTCCCACCAAAAGAAATTGCAGCCAAGTCACGAGAACCTATTTGTCAAACCATTACAGTATCTGACAGTTGGACAAAAAACAAGCCTAATTGAGATATAATTAGAGGAATTGATAATTTTAATATAGACTTTATCGAATCCCAATTCATACAAATTAATGGGTGGCATTATACCATCGTGTATATATTTTTGGATTTGAAAGTCTATTACTACTAGGATCAGAAGTAGTAATACCAGAATAATGATTAATGGGCAATATTCCTTTAAAAGCAGAATAGTATTGTGGAGTATGACATTTGAATAATATTGTTTTCCTCAATTGATTTGAAAATTCATCAAGAAGCACAATATCATTACAAATCTTATTAATATAGTCTTCAAAATCAAAGAAAATAGCCGGAGTATATCCATCCATTACCTGGATACTATTTGCTGATATATTATTATTTTGATTTTCGATATTAATTCTTTTCACAATATTTGCCAATTGTTCTAATTCTTGACAATTCGTAACGGCTGCTGTACCATATGGATATGTATATTGACTATAAAACTCATAAAATGCTTGAATAACTCCCTCATAATCAACATTTCCTATAAGATATTTTCCACATTCATGATATGGGAATCCATATGCCATTACTTCAGTGGGACTAGCTATTAAATATTTCGTGACATCTTTTAAATCATATGCAACCTCGATTGAAGACATATAGCAATCATCAAATAGTATATATTCCATAGTAATTCCGGACTCTAAAATTGCTTGAGCCAAGACAGACGTTTCTATTTGATATTCCTGTGTTAATCCACCGAAATATCTTGTCATTGGGCCATTACTTACATTATAATGAAATATCTCTTGAGTTTCATTGGATTTTGTATGAATTACTGGCAACCATCCCATTCCATGGCAGCCGATAATTAATCCATATTTCTTTCCAGGCGCATATTCTTTTATAGCCTTCAATATATTAGAAATACCCTCTTGCGAAGTAAATCTTTGATTGTCATAAGTTCTAATATTCTCAACGATACAACTTCCATTATCATACTTTAATTCCATGAGATCCGCAGTATTTGGCGTTGTAGCTAAACAGACCATGACTCGTGTATTTTGTGAGCCTCTTTCTTCTATACTTTTAGAAAAATCTTTTATGTTTTGTTGAAAATAAGGTAACAAATTTGAACTCCAAGGGAAAAACATTATGACTGTTTGTTCATTTTCTTCCTTTGGAACAACAATTTCTTCTTCACTCGAACATGAAATCACGATAGTCAGTGAGGCCAACGTGATAAATATGAATATTATATGTGATAATTTATTTTTATTTATGTTCATTGCTTAACACATTTTTTATTTCAAATTTAGTGATTTTTTTGCCAACAATAGCTATTTTGTGTTATTTTTTACGATATTTTTTATCTTATTCACCTATATTAATTTAAACTGACTCGTATCGTTTTAAACGAATCATTTTGAATTGCCTAGCAACAAAGCCTCAGATTGCCTCAATCCAAGGAATATTCGTCTCGTAACCCATATCAAAATTAAATGCGAAAACAAACTGATGGTGGCGAGGTAATATTTTTGCCACTATCAGTTTTTTATATAGTGTTCCACCTGCTACAATGGTGCAAACACAAGAAACAACATCTTATTATTTCTTGATAAGCCTTTTGATTTCATTTGATTCGTTTGTCAACTTTCTTGCCAAGCTATCTTTGTATACTGCTATCTCCACCATTTTATGATAACGAAAGATTGAATCTTCATAAACAGCAACACGACTTCTTACATCTTCAATAACTTTCTCATCTCGGCAAACAGAGAAATGCTTTTCGATGTAGCGAATATTCGGGTCATCAGATGGAAGAACCATTTTTAAGGCTCTATACTTCAAGTCTGCCTCCTCCCAATTTTTGTGCTCTCGCCATTGGGTGAGATTACCCCAAATGGAAATGACAAGAGATAGAGCCAAGCCGCCAATGAAAAGAAGAACATACTTTGATGTAGGCTCGAAGCGATGGGTGACAAGTTTCTTTTGAGGTGATTTGTTCATCACTTCAAGTTTGTCCTGCAATGCCTTCGAGGAAACATCATTCCCTTGTCTCATCTGCTTGACTGCATCAACCAAGAACTTGCTTCGCTGCTCATTTTTGCCAAGTTCAACCTTAATAAGGTCAGCAAAAACGACAATGGCATCTCTTAATTTGGATATTTTACCTCTGACTTCCTCTTCTTTGATAAACATCGCATTGATTGACTTATCCAACTTGGTTATGTCATTACTTGCAGGAACGGTTTCCGCTCCTGCGTTCTTTGTGGAGTCAGAAAGTTCATCGACTTTCTGCTCCAATCTCTCAACTGTGCCGTAGATGGCTTCCAATAGTTCTTCTTTCATGTTCGATTCTAATTTTAAGTTTGTAACTTGCATCAAAGGCTGAAGCCCTTTCTGCGTTTTCTCTTTTTCTTCTTGGCGGATTCATCCTCTGGGAATGGCTCATAAGTTTGGGCATTAGACGGAGCGAACAAGCCGATGGAAGAAATACCACTCCAAGGGTCTTGGGTATGTCCTGCCGTTGGTTGAGTCTGTTCTACTTGGTGACAACTTGGTTGTCCTCCCTGCATAGATTCGGCTCTTGGCGATACACGATTATACTCTGTGCCAAGTCTTGCATCCAACTTGACAAAGCTGTATTCTCGGCTAATCTGCGTACCCTTGAAGCTATATCCATCCTTGCAGAAACGGATGCCTTGAACCTTGGTTCGCTCCTTATCCTTATAGACAAACTCTAAGTGAACACCTCGTTTTGCAAGTTCACTTTTGAACTCGTCCCAGCTATCTGCCATTCTCAATGCGCTCTTTACAGCATTGTGAATCTCATATTTGGCTCGCTCAGCATTGCGTAACTTGCGAGTATTAGTATTGCTCTTGTCCGTTCCGTAGGTAAATCCATACTTGGATTTAAGAGCCTTGGTCACTTGCTCATTACGCCTGTAATCATTCCTGTCTGATATGAGCTTGCCCTCGTTATTGATGCGGTTATACACGATATGACAATGTGGATTGTCGGTGTTGTGATGCCTTACGATGATGAATTGAGTATCTTTTATCCCCATCATCTGCATGTATTCAAGGGCTATCTTAGCCATGAATTCATTCGTCAAACGTGGCTTGTCCTCGGGCTTGAAGCTCAAAGCTATGTGCCCCACAGGCTTCTTAATCCTTGGATTTAGTTGCCTTTGCAGCTCAAAGCTTTGCGCCATTT
>ERZ1023981.201-NODE-201-length-11749-cov-10.376603_pt1 | contig 11749 bp, 7 predicted proteins | sample MGYA00380435_ERZ1023981 | MGnify/ENA primary metagenome ERZ1023981 (study PRJEB33179, sample SAMN07449057) | human gut metagenome | biome: Human-gut; feature: Human associated habitat; material: Faeces | host: Homo sapiens | place: India:Kasaragod | collected...
CCCTTCGGCGGTGATCATGAGGCCCAGGGCATGCATGGTGGAGACGAGGATCGGAAGGTAGGGGTCGGGATGGCTGCAGTAGTCTTTGACGAGGGAGATGTCGATCTTGATCTCGCTGAAGGGGAGGTCTTTCATGCGGCTGGCGTTGGAGTAGCCGGTGCCGTAGTCGTCGAGGACGATGTCGAAGCCCATTTCCTTGAGGAGGTTGATCTGCTTTTTCCCGTTCGGGCTGAGCGCTGCGTCGTCGATGAGTTCGAGGCGGATGGTGAAGAAGGGGATGAAGTATCTGCGGCGGATTTCGTTCAGGTGGTCGGCAAGGTCGAGGTTCAGACATTGGGTGGGAGCGAGGTTGACGTGGATCCAGTTCATGTTGCAGCGGGTAAGGCCGCCTGCGCTGATGAACTGGCAGGTCTTATCAAAGACCTGATCGTCGAGGGCGTTGATGACGCCGATGGAGTTGGAGAGCTCGATAAAATCACCCGGCGGTATGATAGTGCCGTCGTCGTCACGGAGGCGCGCGAGGGCTTCTGCACCGGTGAGTTCTTCTGTCTTGGCATCCATGAGCGGCTAAAGGAAGATTTCGATGGAGTCGGTTTCGATGGCTTTGCGGAGGATTTTGCGGATGTGGGTCTGGCGCTCGGCGCGCTGTTTGTATTTCTCGTCGACGACGATGTCCTTGTGCTCGAGGGTGTCGATGTCGTTGAAGGCAAGCTCCAGAGATTCGCGGAGTTCGGCAGGGCTAGAGTAGTTGAGGCGGTTGTCGATGTAGCAGCAGCCGATGTCAAAGGAGGCGGATTCGCCTTCCCTGATCTATGGGTCCTTGAATTGCTGATGGATTTTGGCAATGTCCGCATGAATGTCCATGAAGCCCGGGGAAACGATGAGGAAATGGCCGTTATCGAGATAGAAGCAGTATTTCTTCGGAAATTCGTTCCTGATGTATTCGCCGAAATGGGAAAGGTAGCGGTCGACGACGGCGCTTCCGTAGGAGACGCGGCACTGGTTGTAGCTGCGGATGGCAAATCCGAAGCCGCAGGCCTGATGGTGTCTCAGCGGCTCTTTCATGAGGAGATTGAAGGCAGCACTGGAGAGGAGGCCGGTTTTCTTGTCCTTGAAGAGGTCCGGGTTCCTGACGGTGATGTAAATACAGGAAACGCCGAGTGTGATGAAGAAGGGCAGGAAAAGAGTCTGCCAGTCGATGGCTTCGAGGATGGTGCCGGCGGCAATCAGGGCGCCGGAGAGGAGGAGGCCGTCGATCTGTTCTTTGTTTTCCTTGATTTCCGATGTAGCCGCTGCGATGAAGCAGAAGACGAGGTAGAAGAGAAAGAATCCATAGAAAGGCACATAGAGGGGTCCCTGGAGGACGCCGAGGTCAGGGTCGATGGTGAAGAAGCACGCATGCCATGGTGTAGTGATGACGACGATGGCCATCACCGCGACGGGGATGGCGGAGAGCGTGAACCATTTCTTGTCGATCCGGTCAGCCATGTGGAGCGTTTCCATTGTGTAGCGGAAGGCGCAGAAAGCGGTCAGGAGGGAGCCTATGTAGTAAAGGACGTTGAAAAGGTAGATCAGCCAGTAGGGCACCTGCTTCCAGTGCGCGCAGACGGCAGCTCCCACGATGCCAAAGAGGATGGTGACGAGGGTCATGACCATCGTGTCCCTGAAATAGAGGGTATCTTTCAGCGGGATTTCGCGGTTCTTCATATAGAAATGAAGGAAGAGAAGGAGGATCGGAATCGAGGCAAGGCAGAAATCCACGTTCCAGTCGCCAAAGAAATTCCAGACCGCGTCCATTTTACTCGCCTTCTTTCTATGACCAGTGCGCAAAAGCAGCGCACGCTAAAACCAGCCGGATATATAAAGAAAGTATAAAACACTTTATCCTATCTTTATTATAAATGAGATTCCTTTGTATCAAAAGGAAATAAGCCATAAAAAGATGTAAATTATTCGATGAAATAAAAGGAAAATTTTATGGCGGTTGGGGGCAGATGGGTAAGTGGAAGAGTGAAGACAGGACGACCTTGCTGCGCTCGAGGAGATGATGTTTTCGGCGCATGCGCGCCACTTTCCCCGGTTTTCTTCTTTCCATCTCGCCCTCGGCTGCGGTTGTAAAGGTGCAATTGGAAAGCACTGTTTTTTCGGATTTCCTGATTCAAAAGTATCCTGCACAAAGTCTCTCAAAATTGTCGTAAAGTCCCATAAAATCTGCCTAAAAGTATACTTTCGGATAATTTAAATCGACCATCTTCCATGTTATATTTTAGATAGGGAATAGTAAGAAAGTGTTTATTTGTCTTCAAGGGGTGGGGATCATCATGGGGAGACGGGATGCTTTATTACGGTTATCGATTATGGCGGCATTGCTGCTCGGCGGGGCGATGGCGCCTGTTTTTGCTGCAGATGTGAAGAATCTGTCGGTGACAGTTTCTTCTGGCACGCAGGCGAATGCGTATGGGGGCTATACGATAGAGGAAGGGGCGAGTGCGCTTCAAAATGCGCTGACTCTTTCCGGCCCGGCGAAGGTGTTGGGGGCGTCTGCAGGGGGCTGGTCGCGCTGGGGGAATGCCGAGTGGAATACGCTGACGATCCGGCTGGATGAAGACGGTCTTTTAGGACCGTCGGACATTGTGGGCGGCGGTGTGGCTGAGTCGGAAGGCGGCGGCGCAGCCGTGCATAATACGGTGTATATAGAAAGCGGCACGGTCGAAGGCACTGTAGAAGGCGGGGTCGCTGTCGGGATCAATGGAGTTGGCGACGGTACCGGTGATGTTTTGTCCAATCAGGTCACCATGAGCGGGGGCACGGTCTATAGTGTTTTCGGCGGTGAGACAGGGGAAGGAAATGCCAATGACAACGTCGTGACGATCAAAGGCAGCGCGGCCGTGACCGGTAAGAGCAACGCGGTCTATGGCGGCTATACGATTGATGGAAACGCTTCCGGGAATATCGTAAACATCGAGGATGATGCGGATATTCATGGCGAGATCATGGGCGGCTATACCCGGGCAGGAAGCCTTATTTCCGGAAATAAAGTCAATGTGACCGGAGGAAATGTAAACGAGAATACGGTGTACGGCGCTTATACGGAGACGTCTCTGGGGTTTGCAAGCGCGGGGAGTGCTGATGTCACGAATAACGAAGTGGCCATCAGCGGCGGCTCCGGCGTGGCGGAGGTCTATGGCGGGCGCTCTTATTCCGGTCTGGCACAGGGAAATAAAGTAACGATCAGTGCGGCTTCTGTGTCTGGGAATGTCTACGGCGCTTATACGGCGTACGGCGACGTAATGGATAACCAGGCAGTCATCAAGGGGACGGGCCAGGCAGGAAGCAGCGATACCAATTCCGTCTATGCCGGCTTTACCAACATCGGAGCGGCAGTAGGGAATATCCTGTACATTCAGGATAGTGCGGAAATCGCAGGGTCGGCCTTCGCCGGGTATCAGGGCGGTTTCATATCGTCCGAAACGGTCGAGCGCAATCAGGTCTTCATGAGCGGAGGCTCGGTAGGCGGCGATCTGACGGGCGGCGGCAGCAATAATGGCGGAGAGACTCTCAATAACTATGTGGAAATCACCGGCGGCACTGTATCGGGCAATGTATACAGCGGTTTTACGGATTCGGCGGACGCTCTGGAGAATACGCTGACCGTTGCAGGCGGCCGTGTGGAAGGCAGCTTGTTTGGCGGTTACTCCAACACAGGCACGGCGAATGAGAACAAGCTGACCTTCAGCGCGGGCACGGCAGGATCTGATGCGTATGGCGGCTATGCCCAGGAAGGCGCAGATGGAAATGAAGCCGTACTCTCCGGCACGAGTGTACTGGAAGGAAATGCGGCAGGCGGATCTTTGGCAAGGGGAGAGGCTTCGGGCAACTCGCTGATTATCAAGGAAAATAGCGAGGTCAAGGGCGATGCCGCAGGCGGCGATGTCTACATGGGTACTATTTCAAAAAATATTATCACCATCCAGTATAACGCCTAGGCAGACGGCAATGTGTACGGCGGCATCCAGCAGATCGACCCGGCGCTGCTGGAGTCGGCGGAAGAGGCCATCGAAGAAATTAACAGCAATACGAATCTGAGTGATGAGGATAAGAAGGCGCGCGTGGCTGCCATCCAGACCCAGCTCGCGCAGATCCAGGCAACCATGACAGGAACGGCTGAAGGAAATGAAGTCACCCTGAACGGCGGTACTGTGGCCGGCAAGACATACGGCGGTTCCGTCATGGGGACGGGTAATGCTGAAGGAAACAGCGTCACGCTGAACGCAGGCTCGGTCAATGACGATATTTATGGCGGCTACGCGGCAAACGGAAGCGCGCTGGATAATACCGTCACAATTAAGGGCGGCACGATTGCGCCTGCTGCCAGCCTCTACGGCGGATACAGCACGACAGAAAGCAGCGGCAACAGCCTCAATTTCTACGTCAAAGATGTCACCGTGAAGAATCTGAAATATTTCCAGACACTCAATTTCTACGTACCCGCCGGTACGACGGCCGGGGAAACGATGCTCGAAGTCACGGACGCAGCAGACGTTTCCGGCGCGGCCATCAGGGCGGCTGTCGAAGATACGACTCAGCTTAACCCCGGTGAGGTCATCAACCTGATCCATACGACGGAAAGTCCGATCCTGACGGAAGGAACGACTTACGGCATGATGGACGGCAAGGACCAGGTGACGGACGTCAACCTTCTGCAGAGGACCGTTGGAATCAAGAAACAGGATGCGAATACCATCGTCCTCTATGTCCCGGGCGACAGTCCGATCACCACGGACCCGGGGACGAAAGTCATACCGGACGAAAGGGAATCCGGCACGACGCTTATCAGCGAAGGCAGCGATCTGGCGGTCAATGAAGGCTTCGAAAGCGCCCTTGCTGCGCACGAGGCAGGCTGGATCGAAGACCACTCCATCAAGGCGAAATTCATCCCTTACGTCGTCCTCGGCGGCCACAACCTGCGCTATGATACAGGTTCTGAAGTCGATTCGAACGGATTCAACGGCGAAGTGGGCTTCGTGAAACGGTCATATCATGAGGATTATATCGATACCATCATGCCGTTCTTTGAATACGGGGATGGAAACTACACCGTCCACTATGAAGACGCCCGCTCCGACGGAGACCAGCGCTATATCGGCGGCGGCATCCTCATCCGCCGGGATAAAGACGACGGCTTCCATTACGAAGGCATGATCCGCACCGGTCACTTCGACGGCGATCTCCACGGCACCGTTTCCGGCAATCACATCAGGTACGACACCGATTCCAACTACATCGCAGCGCACCTCGGCCTTGGAAAGACATACGTCCGCGATACGAACGAATACGACCTCTATGGCAAACTGTACTGGGCCCGCCTAGGCAGTGATACCATCCTGATCAAGAATGACCTTGGCAATACCACATATGAACTGGACAGCGTAGACTCCTTCCGCACCAGACTCGGCCTTCGCTGGACAAAGAATAAAAATGAAAGCAAATCCTACTACGCAGGCATCGCCTGGGACTACGAATTCGCAGGCAAAGCCAAAGCATGGCACGGCGACTACAGCACCCCGTCCTCCAGCCTGAAAGGCTCGAGCGCTTTCCTCGAACTCGGCTGGCAGACCAAGGTCACCGAAGAAGATCCTTGGGGCCTGGACCTCCGCGTCAGAGGATGGACCGGCAAGAAAGAAGGCTTCACCTACTCCGCGACGATTAGCAGGAGATTCTGAGTAAGCGTGTGCATATATTACGAAAAAAGGACCATACCTTGTGATTATACTTGGCACGGTCCTTTTGGATTTCTTTATGTTTCTTCCGCAGCGGCCGGTATTTCTACTGGTGTTTCGTAGTCGCGGATGGGTTTTCTTTCTATGAGGCTGACTCCTCCGAAGGTGAGGGCGCAGACAATCCATTCGGCGTAGATGACGTGGGGGAGGATGCGGACGGCGGGGACGAGCATCCAGAGGACGAGGACGGCGATGGAGGCGAGGAGGGTGTAGAGGGCGGCGCTTCTGGAGCAGAGCCGCGGGGCGTACATGGTCATGAGGACGATGACGGCGAAGGCGGTCATGAGGGAGAGGCCGGCCATGAGGGTGGAGATGATGCCGCTGATGGTGAGGGCGAAGCCGAGGGTCAGAAGACCCAGGGCGAGGACGGAGAGGCGGGTGATTTTCATGTATTTCCTTTCCGTCATGGATGGATCGACGAAGCGTTTATGGAGGTCGTTGGAGTTTAGGGTGGCGGCGGAGAGGTGGTGGTTACATGCGGTGATGACGTCGGCGGCCCAGAGGGAGGCGAGGGTGATGCCTGCGATCCATGGATTGAGCGTCATGATGAGGCGCGGAAGGGCGGTGGCTGCGTTAATATCCGGGTACATTTCAGCGGCGATGACGCCCAGGAGCGCGGAGAGGAAGCCGACGGGGAGCATAATGAGGCCGCCGATGATGAAGCCTTTCTGTGCGGTGCGGACGTCTTTGGCACCGAGGGAAATCTGGATGATGGCCTGGAGGGAGAGGTTCACGGTAATGAGGACGACGATCCAGGTGGTGATGGTCATTCCGCCCACGCCGCTGATGAAGTCGAGGGAGTGGATGGAGGGCATGTGAAGGGCGACGTTCGTCATGCCGCCGGCCAGCTGGACGATGATCCAGGAAGCGACGGTGATGCCGATGTACTGGAGGGTGACGTTCAGGAGGTTCGACTGGCTGGCGGACCACATGCCGCCGATCAGGGTGATGCCGATGAAGACGACGGCGCTTATCAGCATGCCGGTAAGAGGCGTGAAGAAATCAGGAAGGAGAGCCGAGAGGATGGCGCCGCCAGCGACGAACTGGAGGCTCATGATGACGAGTTGGACGAGGATCTGGCAGGCAATCCCTGCGATCATGCTGTTTCTTCCATAGTATCTTTCCAAGAGTTCCGGCACGGTCGTGATGTTCATACGGCGGTACCTTTTAGCGACCGTGAGGCCCATGACAATGGCGCCGATGCCCCAGGCAGCGGTGTACCAGCCGGCCGAGAGGCCCTTCGTGTACGCCTGCTCAGCCACGCCGATTGTAGACGCGCCGCCGACAGCCAGGCCGACCACGGAAACCATGACGAGCGGAGTCGTCAGATTTCTTCCCGCGAGCACGTAGTTTTCGACCGAACCGGAAGAACGGTACTTCACGTACGCACTGATCAGGAAGAGCACGCCAATGTAGGCGCAGATGATGAGGATTTGAATGAGTGAGTTTTCCATAGCGGGCCTCCTTGAATTAAAATTTCCAAAAAAAATATCGCCCCTAATAGGGACGATGAGATCGCGGTACCACCCTGCTTACCCGTATAAATAAAAAAAGAGCGGTTCCAAGGCTCGAAAATTTCGAGGGACCACCCTGCACATACGGATCAACTTGAACGCCAGCTAACGGGGGCTTCCGGCAAAACCTACTGAAATTTCAGCTCTGCGGTTCGGGAAAGAACTTCACACTGCTTCACCTGCCGGTTTTCACCATCCACCGGCTCTCTGAGAGGCTCCGTAGTCCTACTTTTTTCCGTCAATACCTTTTTCTTTGGAAATATGTTGTCTGTATTATACAGGAAATCCGGAAACGCGCAAGTGATTTTCGAAAATTTTTCCGATTTCTTACAGATTAAGCCGCACCATAAAAAATTTTGAGGCACTTCGGGCAGGGCATAAAATCATAAAACAGAGGGGCGGGCATGCGCCTGTCTTCTTAAATCATAGCTTAAATTGTATAATGGAGGTAAATATAAAACGTAGAAAATTATGAAAGAAGGGGTGAAATTGAATAAGAAAATAGGACTCTTTCTGGCGGCCGCAGCCCTTGCCATGACCATTTGCGGCTGCTCTGGCTCCGCCACGAGCGGCAAAGTCGCAAGCAGTGCACCGGACGGACGAGACTATGAGAGAATCGTCGTCATCTCCGACCTCCACTACCCGACAAAGACAGGCACGGACGATCCGGAACTCCGCCAGTATAAAATCGACAACAAGCAGAAGTGCCTTCAGGAAATCAACGGCTGGGACGACGTAGACCTCGTCGCATTCCCGGGCGATATGGTCGCCCTTACCGGCACCATGGACGAGATGAACACCGTCAAAGCCTTCACCGACAACCTGAACAAGCCGAAGGTATTCACCGCAGGCAACCATGAAATCTTCTATCGGGATGTCTTTACAAAAAAAGGCGACGTCATCTCCGCCAGCGAAAGCGTGAAGAAACAGCACCTCGAGAATTACCAGAAGGTCTTCGGCCCCCTGCACAGCACGAAGGAAATGATGGGCTACCTCCTCATCTTCCTCTCGACCGATGACGTGACAGGAAACCTTCCGACAGAAATGTCCAAGGACGAACTCGAATGGTTCAAGAAGACACTCGACGCCAACAAGAAGAAACCAACCATCATCTTCTTCCACGCCCCGCTGACCGGGACACTGATCCCTTATAACGACAAAGTGGGAAGCCCGAGAAGCTTCGCCCAGCCATCCGCCAAGATCGACCAGATCCTCATTCTGAACCCGCAGATCAAACTCTGGGTCTCCGGCCACACTCACACCCCGCCGACCCAGCCCACATTTGATAACGACATCAACTACTACCACGGAAAGATCCTCGATGTCTACAACCCCACCTGGGACGGCAAGACCATCTGGACCAACTCCCTCTACCTCTACAAAGACAAAATCGTCATCAAAACCTACGACATGGACAAACACGAGACACTCGATAATTTGACGAGAACCGTGCAGATAGATAGGTAAAGGAAAACCGGGGAAAACAGAACGACAGGGAACACAAGAAAACAAAAAAAACGTGCCGCAAATGGACACGTCTTTTTTGTGTGGAAATGAAACTGCGATGTACTGAGTCCTGACTTTCCAGAGCATCGCCAACACTTGCCTTCCCAGAGCGCCGCTAATACTCGCCTTCCCCGTCTGGGAAGGTCAACACCCTTAAACCTCGCTGCGCTCGTGAAAAATAGGAAATTTTTGCTTATCACTATCTTTATTATAAAAAATAGAATGACAAATGTAGTCATGTAAATAAAAAACTGCAGAAATATATGATCTCCGCAGTTTTTATATTCATTTTCTTTATCGTTTCAGGTAGACTTCGTCCAGTCTGTACATGTAGGCTCCATTTTCGAATGTTACTTTTTCGCATGTGACGTAACTTTCTTCGTTTGTGAAATGTATTCTTTTCGTTTCGCCCGCGAGATCTAAATACTGCCAGGAAGCCGCGCCGTTTTCCGTCTCAAAGAGAACGAAAAGATATGGTGTCAGTGCTGAAACCTCTGCCGGCGCTGATGAAATTCCAGCAAGGATTTCGCCGAGTTCTATGGATCCGCCGTCAGGAAGGCTGGATTTCGGCGTAAATTCCTTGGGAACTGTCGTGAAGCTGTAGTAACGAAGGGGGAATTTCAGTTTCATAATTTCTCACTTTCATTGTTTCAAATAATTCTCATCGATAGACAGTGTCGCACTGCCGTCCTCTTTTGTATCTATCGTTGCTTTGACGCCTAGCGGAAGGAAGAGATTGTTTGCACCATGCCCGATAGGGAGGCCGCGGATCACAGGCTTGCCGGACAGTTTTGCATAGTAGTCGAGAACTTGATCTGTCGAAAACTCCCCGTTTTTGGGACTTGGGCTGTAGAAGTCGCCGAATGCGATAGCAGAAACTCTCTTGAGAAGGCCGTTTTGCCAGAGCTGCTGCATCAGGCGGTCGATGCGGTACGGGTCTTCGCCTGTATCTTCGAGAACAAGAATGTCGCCCTTGCCATCCAGTTCATAAGGAGTTCCGCAAAGAGAGACGACAACGGTCAGATTTGCTCCGATCAAGCCACCGGCACCGTTCCCCGCCCCGACCCGCATGAGCGATGTACCCTGCCGCATGGGGATTTCCCCGGTGGGCAAACTTCCCGTCAGCCCGTTTTCAAAATTGTAGAGCGTGAAAGGTGTAAAGTTTTCTCCTTTGAAATTGCTGAGCATGGGGCCGTGGATGGTGACGAGATGGCTTTTTTCGCCGAGGGCTGCATGGAGCGCTGTCACGTCGGAAAAACCCACGAAAAGCTTTGGATGTTTTTCAATCATGGAATAATCGAGAAGCGAGAGAAGACGGGCCGAGCCATAGCCGCCCCGGAGGCAGACGATGGCTTTCACGGAGTCGTCTTTGAAGAAGTTATTGATATCTGCAGCTCGCTCTTCGTCGCTCCCCGCGAGATAGCCGTAATCGTCAGTAACCGAGGAGGCCAGTTTCACTTTGTATCCCATTTCTTCCAGGAAATGGATGGCCTGGTTATAATCCGTCATTCCGCCGTGCGTCCCGGGCGCAACGATACCAATCGTGTCACCCGGCCTCAGTGCGGACGGTTTCTCACGCGGGACAGCTGCGTCCCCTGCCGGCGAGAGGTAGGAAGTGACAGTCGGCATGACGGAAGAGTAAAGCGCAGGCAGCGACAATATCATCAAAGCCGCCGCTGCCGCTATATATTTTCTGTGTTTCTTTAGAAAAGAAATCATTTTAAAGACCTTTCTGTTTCTGAGTTCACTAGAAGCATTATACAGTATAGCACGGAAAGGACTGCTTTTATGCATGAGCAGAGAAATTTCATTTCATGTATACTATAAGAAAGAATTCATCAGCATACAAATGCTATTTTCATATTATAAGGAGCCATCATGACATTTGAAGAAATACTGCCTCATGTAGACCATACACTCCTTGCGGCCACGGCGACGAAGGGGGAAATCGAGAAGCTCTGTGAGGAAGCGGAGATGTATCATACGGCGTCTGTCTGTGTGCCGTCATCGTTTGTAAAGGAAATTCGGGAACGTCATCCGGGACTCCGGATCTGCGCTGTCGCAGGGTTCCCGCTGGGAAATATGTCGAAGGCGGCGAAGGTTTTCGAGTCCAGGCAGGCGGTCCTTGACGGGGCGGATGAGATCGACATCGTCCTCCACATCGGCGCGCTGAAAGACGGGAATGCGGAGTACGTCACGGACGAAATCGCGGCGGTCAAAGAGGCGATCGGGGATCATGTGCTGAAGGTCATCATCGAGACCTGCCTTTTGACGGAAGAGGAGAAGATCCTTGCGTGCGAATGCGTCACAAAGGGCGGGGCGGATTATATCAAGACATCGACCGGGTTCTCGACAAAAGGCGCGGATCTCTCGGATATTGCGCTTTTCAAAAAGCACATTGGAAAGAATGTGAAGATCAAAGCGGCAGGCGGAATCCATACGAAGAAGGAAATGGAAGACTTCCTTGCTGCCGGATGCGACCGGATCGGCGCCAGCGGCGCGGTGAAGGCGTACTTGAAGGAAAAAGGAATGTAGGAAAGGGAAAGAAAAAAAGAAAAATAGAAAGAGAAAAACCGAAATAACAAAACAAAAAACAGAAAAAGGACTGTCGAAATGATTGAGGATTTCGACGGTCCTTTTTGGTGGGGGAAATTAAATTAAAACCGTACGACCGAGCTACGCTCGAGGGAAAAGTAAAACATGAAAAACCATACAGCCGGCTTGCAGCCTGGGAAACGCTGTATCCGTTTACACCTTCCCTTCCAGGGCAAGGTCAAAGGCAATTCTTCCCTCCGTTTGTTTATTCTTGCGTTTGGTCGGGTTTGATGATTTGAACTTTCATGGTTCCTGTAACTCCCGGATAGAGCTGCCGGGCTTCTGCGATGCACTGGAGGAGGATTTCTTCATTCTTCCTGTCTACCATGCCGGAGATGCGGAAGAGGTCGATGA
>ERZ1023981.206-NODE-206-length-11011-cov-5.355696_pt1 | contig 11011 bp, 10 predicted proteins | sample MGYA00380435_ERZ1023981 | MGnify/ENA primary metagenome ERZ1023981 (study PRJEB33179, sample SAMN07449057) | human gut metagenome | biome: Human-gut; feature: Human associated habitat; material: Faeces | host: Homo sapiens | place: India:Kasaragod | collected...
TACGGCGGCAGCGTCAAGCCGGCTACAATCAAGGATCTCATGAAGCAGCCGAACGTCGATGGCGCCCTCGTCGGCGGTGCATCGCTCAAGGCTAAGGACTTCAGCGAGATCGTCAACTACTGATTCGGTTCCTTTTAGAAGGAGTAATAATCCACAATGGCAAAGATCAAACACGCACCGGTCGCACTCATCATCATGGATGGCTGCGGTCTCGGTGGTAAGCTCGACAAGAGCAATGCCGTAGAAGCTGCGAAGACTCCGGTCCTCGACGGCCTCATGGCAAACTACAACACGAGCCACCTGCAGGCTTCCGGCGAATTCGTCGGCCTGCCGGACGGCCAGATGGGCAACTCGGAAGTCGGTCACACGAACATCGGTGCCGGCCGCCTCGTCTACCAGCAGCTCACGCGCATCACGCGTGATATCAAGAACGGCGACTTCTTCAAGAACGAAGTCCTCGTCAAGATCATGCAGGATGCCAAGGCCAATGGCGGCGCTGTCCATCTGCTCGGCCTCGTTTCCCCGGGCGGCGTACACAGCCACCAGGGCCACCTCTACGCACTGCTCGAGATGGCAAAGCAGCAGGGCGTCAAGGACGTCTACGTCCACGCCTTCCTCGACGGCCGCGATGTGCCGCCGCAGAGCGCACAGCCGTACCTCGAGGAGCTCGAGGCAAAGTGCAAGGAGATCGGCGTCGGCAAGATCGCGACGGTCGCCGGCCGCTACTACGCAATGGACCGCGACCATCGCTGGGACCGCGAGCAGAAGGCCTATGAGGCCATCGCTCATGCGGAGGGCGTTGTAGCAGACGACCCGGTAGCCGGCCTCAAGGCAAGCTACGAGAACGGCGTCAACGACGAGTTCGTCGTGCCGTTCGTCGTCAAGGGCTATGAGGGCATGAAGAACGGCGACGGTGCCATCTTCTTCAACTTCCGCCCGGACCGTGCCCGCCAGCTTACGCATGCGTTCGTCGATGAGACGTTCGACGGCTTCGAGCGCGATGAGGATCTCAAGATCCCGTTCGCGACGTTCTCCCAGTATGAGGACGGCATGAATGCAGCGGTCGCTTTCCCGCCGGAGCACATCGACAAGACGCTCGGCGAGATCATCCAGGACAACGGCCTCACGCAGCTCCGCATCGCTGAGACGGAGAAGTACGCGCACGTCACGTTCTTCTTCAACGGCGGCGTCGAGGAGCCGTACAAGGGCGAGGACCGCATCCTCGTCCCGAGCCCGAAGGTCGCTACGTATGACCTCAAGCCGCAGATGAGCGCCGTCGAGGTCACGGACAAGGTCTGCGAGGCCATCCGTTCCGAGAAGTACGACTTCATCATCCTCAACTACGCGAACTGCGACATGGTCGGTCATACGGGTGTCTTCCCGGCAGTCGTCAAGGCTGTCGAGACGGTTGACTCCTGCGTCGGCCGCTTCGTCGCTGCCATCAAGGAAGTCGGCGGCGAGGTCTGCATCACGGCGGACCACGGCAATGCCGACAAGATGATGGACTACGTCAATAACCAGCCATTCACGAAGCACACGACGAACGCTGTGCCGTTCATCGTCGTTTCGGACCGCGTCAAATCCGTCAAGGACGGCGCGCTCCGCGATATCGCACCGACGCTCTTGACGCTCGCTGGTCTCGACATCCCGAAAGAGATGACGGGCAAGAACCTCGTAGAGCTTTGATTGCGCGATAGAGGCAGCATTCCCTTGAGCAAGGAAGGGCAGGGGCCCCTGCCCTCAATGCTGGCCCCAGAGAGAATGCACCTCAGTATTATATTTTAGAAAAGAGAGGAATACGAACAATGATTGCTTATTCACAGAAAGTGGAAGACATGGCATGCGTAGCACAGGAAGTACATCACGGTGCTGCCCCGATTCCTGAAGAAGGCAAATGGGTAAAATCCAAGAACGTCCAGGACATCAGCGGCCTGACGCACGGTGTTGGCTGGTGCGCTCCGCAGCAGGGTGCCTGCAAGCTGACGCTCAACGTCAAAGACGGCATCATCCAGGAAGCCCTCGTTGAGACGGTCGGCTGCTCGGGCATGACGCATTCCGCTGCCATGGCTGCTGAAATCCTTCCGGGCCTGACGGTCCTCGAAGCACTCAACACGGACCTCGTCTGTGATGCCATCAACACGGCTATGCGTGAGCTCTTCCTGCAGATCGCTTACGGCCGCAGCCAGACGGCGTTCTCCGACAACGGCCTGCCGGTCGGCGCTGGTCTCGATGACCTCGGCAAAGGCCTGCGCAGCCAGGTCGGTACGCTCTACGGCACGCTCAAGAAGGGCCCGCGTTACCTCGAACTCGCAGAAGGCTATGTCACGAAGCTCGCTCTCGACAACGAAGGCCGCATCATCGGCTACGAAGTCGTACAGCTCGGCAAAGTCATGGAAGCTGTCCGTGCAGGCAAGGATGCCAATGAGGCAATCAAGGCCAACACGAGCACGAAGGGCCGCTTCGCTGACGGCGTCAAGTTCATCGATCCGCGTGAAGAGTAATATCCTCGCTGCGTGACGAGATTCCGAGTTTCAAGGTAAAAGGAAGGAATGAATAGAATGTCATTATTCGAAGGCTATGAGCGCCGTATTGATAAAATCAACGAAGTCTGCAAACAGTATGGTCTGGCTTCCATTGAAGATGCTAAGAAAGTCTGCGACGAGAAGGGCATCAACCCGTATCAGATCGTAGAAGATCTCCAGCCGATCGGATTCGAGAATGCAAAATGGGCTTACACGCTCGGTGCTGCCATCGCCATCAAGAAGGGCTGCACGAAGGCTGCTGATGCCGCTAAGGCTATCGGCGAAGGCCTCCAGGCTTTCTGCGTACCGGGTTCTGTTGCTGACCACCGCAAGGTCGGTCTCGGCCACGGCAACCTCGGCGCTATGCTCCTCTCTGAGGATGCTGGCTGCTTCGCATTCCTCGCAGGCCACGAGTCCTTCGCAGCTGCTGAGGGCGCTATCGGTATCGCTAAGACGGCCAACAAGGTCCGCAAGAACCCGCTGCGCGTCATCCTCAACGGTCTCGGCAAGGATGCTGCTCAGATCATCAGCCGCATCAACGGCTTCACGTATGTCGTGACGGACTACGACTTCAAGACGGGCAAGCTCAACATCGTCGAGGAGATCAAGTACGGCACGGATCCGGAGCGTGCAAAGGTCAAGTGCTACGGCGCTGACTCCGTCCAGGAAGGCGTTGCCATCATGGAGCACGAAGATGTCGATATCTCCATCACGGGTAACTCCACGAACCCGACGCGCTTCCAGCATCCGGTCGCTGGCTGCTACAAGAAGGCTTGCATCGAGAAGGGCAAGAAGTACTTCTCGGTCGCTTCGGGCGGCGGCACGGGCCGTACGCTCCATCCGGATAACATGGCAGCCGGCCCGGCTTCCTATGGTATGACGGATACGATGGGCCGTATGCACGGCGATGCTCAGTTCGCAGGTTCTTCCTCCGTTCCGGCACACGTCGACATGATGGGCCTCATCGGTGCAGGCAACAACCCGATGGTCGGCATGACGGTCGCTGTCGCTGTTGCTGTACAGGAAGCAATGAACAAATAATTCCCGCTGACGGGAAACTTGCATAGAGAGACGGCGCTCAAAAGGGCGCTGTCAGGCAGCAGAAGAGCCGCAATCCAAAAGGATTGCGGCTCTTCTGCTTTGTATCCCTGTCTTGCGTTCAGCCGCACAAAAAAAAATAAATTTTGTTCATTTGACCTATTGACATTTTGACTAATTGTGGTACAATGATAATTGAAGCGAGGGAGAGAGCCCCGGAGGAGAGAAAAGAGATCCGAAGGGGCGAGGCCCCGAGGCTTCATCAAGAAGTTCAAGAGTTCCCGGACAGCAACACGCGTTCGCGTGTCACTCCGGCAAGTTGCAGAAAGGGGATTTGCTTTATGTTTGGTTTGGTTCCATTTGCATCGCGTAAAGATCTCGCGAAAGAAGAGAATGCTTTTGATCGTCTGTTTGATGTCTTCGATGAGCCGTTCCTGACGAACTTCAAGGCACCGGACTTCAAGGTCGATGTCAAGGATAACGGCACGAGCTATGAACTCACGGCTGAACTGCCGGGCCTCAAGAAAGAGGATATTTCCCTGACGTATGAGGACCATTACCTGACGATTGCCACGAAGACGGCAGAGGATAACGAGAAGAAGGACGAGAAGGGCAATTACGTACGCCGTGAGCGCCGCTCGACTTCGATGAGCCGTTCGTTCTACATCGACAACATCGATGAGTCGAAAGCGACGGCTGAGTACAAAGATGGTGTCCTGACCGTCTGCATGCCGAAACTCACCGAGAAGGCAGAGCCTTCGCACACAATCAGCATCGAAGGCTGACGATGTGCAGGGTGATGGGCGTTTGAACCTAGTTTTCCCTCATAACTCTCTCTACGACATAGAATGAAGAGCCGCAGCTCCACGAAAGTGGAGTTGCGGCTCTTTATTTTTTTGCGATTATCATCTTTTTGCTGGTCCCTTTGAATAGCCATTATAATGATATTTAATTTCAATATGCTGAAGGCCGCCAGTGCCCAGACGCAGATGAACGTGACCTACCTCGTCACGCTCAAGAAGGACGGCACGCTGTACCTCGAGGACCAGCCCATCGAGGAGAAGGCCCTCATCAAGCAGGCGCAGCAGGAGAACCGCACGAACAGTCACTTCGCGATCGTCGTGCGTACCGATGAGGGCATCTCCTTTGGCGTCCACCTCGTCATCCTGATGCTCGTGGCCGCGACGGGCCTCTTCCAGGCCGTCTCCACCGAGAGCCATCCCGTCGACGTCGAGATCTACGACAATGTGACGGAGGACGAGCAGAGCCGTCCGACGACAGCGCGGAGGCAGAGGCGCAGGCAGCAGCACCCGAGCCAGAAGCCGCGGCGCCGGATCTCATCGTCATCGACGAGAGCCGCAAGGTCCCGGAGGTCGAGAAGGAGACGAAGGACGAGAAGCCGGACAAGCAGGACAAGGCAAAGCCGGACAAGCAGGCCAAGAATCCCTCGGCCGATGCGAAAGCAAATGCCAGTGATGCGAAGGGCACAAATGGGGCGCTCCGGGCGGCAAGGAAGGCGGCTCGGACAAGCCGTAGCACTCGCGGCCATCGTGAACTTCACCTACAGCCCCGCGCGCAACGACTACGATGAGCCCGTCAACACGCACGGACGCTACACCTTCCGCTTCCATCCATGATAGTATGATGTCATGATGCAAAAAACTGACCCATGCTGGGGTCAGTTTTTTCGTTTGTAGGAATATTATTCCGCCGCTTCGCGCAGCATGGCAATCTCATGCGCGTAGCCGGCGGCGTCGTTCGGTGTTTCGAGGATGAAGGGCAGATCCTTGAGGGCCGGGTGGCGGATGACGCGCACGAGCGCTTCAAGGCCAATCTCGCCCTCGCCGATGCGGGCGTGGCGGTCCTTGTGGCTGCCGCGCGCGTTCTGGCTGTCATTGAGATGGATGGCCTTGAGGCGCGAAAGGCCGATGACGCGGTCAAACTCCGTCAGCACCTCGTCGAGGTGCTCGCGGATGTCGTAACCGCCGTCCCAGACGTGGCAGGTGTCGAGGCAGACGCCTAGCTTTGCGCTGAGTTCGACGCGGTCGATGATGGCGCGCAGCTCCTCGAACGTGCGGCCGACCTCCGTGCCCTTGCCCGCCATCGTTTCCAAGAGGACTGTCGTCTGCTGGTCCGGCGTGAGGACATCGTTGAGTTGCTTGGCAATCAGAGCGATGCCCTGCTCGGCACTCTGGCCGACATGGCTGCCGGGGTGGAAGTTGTAGAGGTTGCCGGGCAGGTGCTCGAGCCGCTGCAGGTCGTCGGCCATCGCCTCATGGGCAAAGCGGCGCAGGTTCTCCTTGGCCGCACAGGCGTTCATCGTGTAGGGCGCATGCGCGACAAGCGTGCCGATATCGTGCTCGTCTTTGTAGTGCAGGAAGGCCTCGACATCCGCGAGGTCGAGCTCCTTCGCGCGGCCGCCGCGCGGATTGCGCGTGAAAAAGGCAAATGTGTCTGCATCGAGCTTGACCGCCTCATGACCCATGGCCAGGAATCCCTTGGACGAGGAGAGGTGGCAGCCGATGTGCAATTTATGTTCAGCAGGCATGTTATACTCCAATCTTTATCGATAATATTTATTTGTTATAGTATAGCATATAAAAAAGACGTCCGCATGAAATCTTGCGGACGTCTCTTTCTATTGCGCCTCTATTGTGCCCATGCCTTGCGATACTTGCCGGGTGGCATGCCGACGATGTTGCTGAAGACGGATTGGAAATAGTTGGAATTGTTGTAGCCGCACTGCATGGCGATGTCTGTGATCGTCATGTTGGTCGTCAGCAGGAGAGTCTGTGCTTCCTCGATGCGCCGGCGGATGATGTACTGCATCGGGGAGGAGCCCGTGAGGTCCTTGAATGTGTGGGAAAGGTAGTAGAGGTTGATGTGCAAGGCCTCGGCTATGTCAGCGAGCTTGAGGTCCTCGAGGTAGTGCGCATCGATGTACTCCTTGATGCGCGTTCCCATCGTGAAAGAGGGATTCTCTTCGTTGCCTGCATCTTCTTCGGCCAGTGCCGTGACGGAGATGACGAGAGCTTGTGCGAGCGCAGCGCCAATCTCGCAGCGCTCATCGTCCTCTCCCTTGAGTGCTGCTAAGAGCTTCACTTCCTTGAGCAATTCGCGCAGGAAGATGTAACGCCCGTCTTTGCCGAGTGGCAGAACGAGCGGTGCCTCGCTCTTCGTGAGATGCCCGGGCGCCAGTCCGCAGAGGTGGAGTGCACCGATGTGTATGGTAAAGGCCGTGAAGGAACTGCTCGTCTTGAAATCGTGGAGCGTATCGCTGTTGACCAGGATGAGGTCATCGGTGTGCAGCTGCAGGCTGCCCTCTTTGAGGTGCATGCGGCAGTGCCCCTTCTCGATGAAGAGAATCTCGGCGATTTCATGATGCGACTTGAGCGTGCCGAACGATGTTGCACCGTTGAGATGTTCAATGGATTCCAGGTGGGGCCGTCTGCCCATCTCGAATCGCGATTGTTTCGGGCTGCCAAATGGTAGGATAGACATAGATTTCGACCTTTCTGCACCAGAATACGGATAAATGCGAATTAAAAACAAAAATTATAAGTTTTCGCACAATGCTGGCCAAGAAATCAGAGAACTTCATGCCAACATTTCGGTATAATGAATTCCAGAAAGATCAGTTGATGATGATTTGTTGGTTGTCTCTTGGAGGACTCAACCTTCATATCTATTATTATACTGATAAATTACAAAAAATCCAGTCTTTTCCGGAGAGTCTGGAGAAAAAGGAATAATCAAAGTTGCTTTTTCGTAGGAAAGGTAAGGTGGAGAAAATGCTGAAATGGTTCCTGACTGGACCGGATAAGCCTCGCATCCAAGACAAGGCTGTGGTCAAGAAGATGTATCATACAGCACGTGTTCAGGCTGTCACGGCCATGATCCTCGGCTATGGCATGTATTACGTCATGCGCATGACGCTCGGCGTCGCCAAGAAGCCGATGCTTCAGGATGGCTTCACGCCGACTGAACTCGGTATGATGGGCGCGGGCATGCTCGTCGCCATCGCCATCGGCAAATGCGCAAACGGCTTTATTGCCGACCACTGCAATATCAAGAAGATCGTACCACTCGGACTGCTCGGCGCGGCCATCGTCAATGCCATCCTCGGCATGAGCAATACGACCTGGGTCTTCATCGTGCTCTGGGCTGTCAACGGCGTGTTCCAGAGCATGGGCTCAGCACCGTGTATCGTCTCCCTGTCACAATGGTTCGCCAAGAGTCAGTTAGCTACTTATTACGGCGTCTTCAGTATCGCACATTACGTCGGTGAAGCTGTCACCTACCTCGGCACTTCGATGATCATCGTCGCTCTCGGCTGGCATGCCGCCTTCTTCGTACCGGGCGTTGCCTGCATCGTGCTCGCATTCATCATGTACCGCTTCATGCGCGACCGGCCAGAGACGTACGGCCTGCCGTCTGCCAATGAGTTTGAGGGCGAAGTCGCCCAGGAAAAGAAAGAGCAGCAGGTTTCCACGAAGGAAGCACAGCTCATGGTCATTAAGAATCCGTACGTATGGCTGCTCGCCGCTGCGGCAATCTGCCTCGGCATCTCCCGTTATTCCATCTCGAGCTGGGGCGTCATCTTCCTGCAGGAAGCGAAGGGCTTTGACCTCGTGACGGCCGGCAGTATCATGTCGCTCTCGCCAATCCTCGGCGGTGTCGGTTCCTTCTTCTCCGGCATCATCTCCGATAAGATTTTCCATTCGCATCATTCGGTCACGACGCTCGTCGTTGGCATCATCATGCTGATTGGCATTGCTGGTGTCTGCTATGTACCGGCTGGCGATCCGACGCTCGCAGCGGTCTGCGTCGCCGTCTTTGGCTTCGGCCTCGGCGTCATCCTCTGCTTCGTCGGCGGCCTGCTCGCCGTTGACCTCTGCCCGCGCAAGGCAACTGGTGCAGCGATGGGCGTCATCGGCCTGCTCGCTTACGGCGGTGCAGCCCTGCAGGATATCGTCAACGGCCTGCTGATGGATTCGGCGAAGGTCGTCGTCGACGGTGTCACGACGTATCACTTCGAGACGATCACGAACTTCTGGATTGCATCTGTCGCAATCATGACGCTGCTCATCGTGCCGACCCTCTGGGCAAAGAAGCACGAGGATGCAGAAGAGAAATAAAAGAAAAATTTGCAGAATCATTCTTTCCCCATTATGATGGGGGAAGAATGATTTCCTGATATGTAGAAATGACCTCAGTCCCTAGGTGTACCGTTTTGTGGCTGCAGCTGAAGCGAGGACCATGGCAGGTTTCGGAGGACGATAATATATGGCAAAGAACATCATCAATGGGCCCTATCTCCTGGACCCGCGCGCTACGCAGATCACGGTGGCTTGGGAGACAATCGCGCCGCAGAATTTCACAGTGACGGCACGGGCGGCTGACGGGACGGAGCATCCGGGGGCCGTTGCTTATCAGCGAGAAGAGAAGTGTCAGGAGTATCCGCAGGGAGCCTGTGTCTACACGGCTGTCATCGAGGGGCTGGAGCCCGCGACGGAATACGCTTACACGATTGCAGGCGACGGTGAAGTCGCTGCGGCGTCGTTCACGACACTGTCGGAGGCGCCCCAGAAACTTCACCTGCTGACGCTCTCGGACTCGCATCTCTTTCATAACAGCTCGTTTTTCAAGAGAGTCGTGGCAGAGGAAATGCCGGACTTCATCCTGCACGGCGGGGACATCTCTTTCGGCACGGGCTATCAGCATGACCAATATCAGGACAACTGGTTCCACAAGATACCGGAACTCCTTGCGCGCGTGCCGGCTTATTACATCCACGGCAACCACGACGACGGCCCCTTCTACGATGCCTTCTTCACGGCAACGCAGGGGCGCACGGTCCATACGGCGGACGGTGGCAATACATTCTCCTTCGATTATGGTCCAGCGCATTTCACGCTGATCGACAGCAATCCTTGGGGCCTTTTCGAGATGAATGCCGTCAACTCGGAGATGCCGCTCGACCGAGAGACGCGCAAGCGCATCGATGATACGCTCAAGTGGATTGAGGAAGATTTGACGAGTCCTGCTGCCAAGAAGGCGAAGTGGCGCATCCTCATGATGCATCATCCGTATACAGACCCGTTCAACAACCGCTACATCGTGCCGATTGCCGAGCGGTGCAAAGCACAGCTCGTGCTCGGCGGCCATCTGCACTACTACATCAAGTCGGTGTCGGTCGACCCGAAGGTCGGCGCCCGCACCGTCTACATCTGCGAGGGCAGTGCGCAGGACCCCGAAGCGGAGTACACGCCGGCCAGAGAGGAAAAGCGCCTGTTCAGCGAATTCCCCGAAGTCACGGCGAAGGGCCGCAGCAATTACGGCATCCTAGACGTGACGGAGAAGGCCATCGATTACCGGCTCTATGGCTTCCGACAGGATGGCAGCCCCGAGCTCGTCGATACGATCCATCTGACGCATGATGAGCCTGAAATCACGTTCACGGATATCGAATTGCGCCGCTTGGACAACAACGGCAATGTCGAAGTCCGGGCTCTGGCGGAGAACAAGGGCACAGCCATGGCCGAAGCCGTCATCAACCTGCTCGACAACAAGTGCGAACACGCTATCAATCTCTTCGGCAATGAAGAGAACAGCCAGGTCGCTGTGCTCGAACCGGGGGAGAAGCGCAAGCTCACGGCCGTCTATCAGGCTGTGCAGCCCGGTGAGCACACGCTGCGCGTCGGCGAAGCGGAGCTGAAGCTCGTCGTCTTTGAGCCGACACAGCTTTCCTTTGCGCACATGCGCGTGCGCGCCGGACAGGGCGAGGAGGCTGACTGCATGATCGCGGGCATCGAGGCGACGAACAATCTCGATCACGAGATCTTCATCTCAGTCCCGCTCTACATCAACCAGCGCATCGCCGAGACGAAGAGCCTGTTCTTCCGCGGCCACGAGAAGCGCTACATCGAATTCCACTACAAATTCCAGCAGGGCGGCGAATATCAGGTCAGCATCGCCGACCAGCTGCCGAAAGAGGTCTCAATCGAGGGCGGCATCCGCATCATCCCGCGCATTCTCGACAAGTCGGGACATGGCCATACGGCACTGCTGCACGGCTCACCGAAGGTCCGCGAAGTTGACGGCCGTATGGAGGTCGCACTTGAGCGGTACGGTGACTACATCGAGATTCCTGCGAGCCGCGATCTTCGCGCGCCGCAGGGCTTCACCGGTATGGTCTGGGCGGAAATCGACCGCCTGGCACGGCCGAGCGAGATGGGACATAATCCGCTGATGGTCCGCGGCAAGTCCGTGGGCTGGGGCGCGACGTACTGCCTGCGCATGGTCGTAGAGCGTGCTGGCGGACTCAAGTGGGGGATCTGATATGACATCACGGAGGATTCGTGGCAGGGGGGCGAGGCGAAAATCGGCGACTGGGCGCAGGACACGAAGACCTTTGACAAGCTGAGGGGGGGGGATGCGTAGTGCGACGG
>ERZ1023981.215-NODE-215-length-10804-cov-9.212857_pt1 | contig 10804 bp, 4 predicted proteins | sample MGYA00380435_ERZ1023981 | MGnify/ENA primary metagenome ERZ1023981 (study PRJEB33179, sample SAMN07449057) | human gut metagenome | biome: Human-gut; feature: Human associated habitat; material: Faeces | host: Homo sapiens | place: India:Kasaragod | collected...
TTGCTAATGACGGAGAGTTTGAGGCCATCTTTGGTAACAAGAAGAGGTTCCCTATCTCTGACTACACCAACTCCCAGCCGTCCATCAACGAGCTATTGAGGACTCTCCCTGCGACAACAAAGGACAGATTGGACTATGTTGCAAACGAGAAGGCAGGCATCCAAACCGAAAACCGAAAACTTCTCGAAGACCAGCGCAGAGACGAACTGAATTTACTCAATAAGCAACTTGACACTATATCTGAGCAGTATGAGACATACAAGAAGATATATGAGCTGACAGGAAACAAGAAGGGTTCAGAAAACTTAGCTTTCGGAGGGACCATTCAGTTTGACACATACAAGAGGTTCCTGGAGGAGCAGCTCGATGTTGCCGTAAAGCACGACAACGTTCAGTCCGGCCTTAACTTGACTACGGACGAGGTTAAGGGGATGAGCCTCGAAAATGTTAAGGATAAATATGGAGAAGTGTCTCGTGTTTACGATATCCGCAAGAAGCTGGAAGATGAGAACAACAAGATCAAGAAGGAGACCATCGACCTGATGGCTAACCTGATTGAGAAGAATGCTACCATTGCCCAGCAGATTGAGGACGAGAACCGTAAATACGAGAGACAGCTTGAACTCATCAAGGGCATCGAAGACCCACAGATGAGAGACAGAGCCAAGGCCGGTGCCACAAAGACTCACAATGAGAATGTGGCGAAGCTTCAGTTCGAGCAGTTCAAACAAGAATCTGACTGGGTTACCATCTTTGATGACCTTGACAGGGTATCTTCCGCTACCATCAATACAATGATTAGCAATATCGATGAATTTTCTCGGACTACAGGACTTTCGATCGAAGTTGTTAAGCAGTTGCGTGACGCATTGGATAAGCTGAGAAATGAACAGATTGACAGAAATCCACTCCCGTCTATATTTGGAGGTGTTCGTAGAGGAAATGCAATCGGAGAGATACTTAATGGAAATAGGAAGGTTGGTGCTTCCGGAATCAATATCACGGATGCCCAGGCGAAAAAGACTGGACTAATAGCGGGTAAATGGTATAGCAATGCAGACTTAGAGAATAGCAAGAAGGGAGCATACAATGATTCCTCAAAGGCTATTACTTCTCTATCGGGAAAGATGCAGGCTTTATCAAACATCATGGATCCAGTCATTAACCTGTTTGAGGCTCTTGGCGAGCAGAATTCTATCCTCGGACAGATTGCAGGAGGTGCTTCCAACGCATTTAGCGCAGCTGCCAATGTATCTGGCGGTTTAAGCGCTCTTGGTCTCGGGTCGGCAGGTCCTTACGGAGCGGCAGCGGCAGCGGCCCTGAGTGTGGGAAGTTCGCTCATCAAGGCATTCGGCGCAGACTACAGTAGCTACAACAAGGCGAAAGCTGAGTACGAAAACCTCACCTCCATCTGGGATTCTCTCATCTCCAAGAAGACTGAGTATATGAATATCCATTGGGGTACAGAAGCCGCCAATGCCTCGAAGGAAGCCCAGGAGATGCTGGAGTCTGAAATAAAACAGACGAAGGTGATCGCCATGAAGAACTTCAACTCAGGTGCTTCGGCAGGAAGTCACTCTATCAAGGTGAGAGACTGGGAGAAGCGTGGGTGGAAAGAAGCTGCCCCCGAAATATCCAAGAGATACGGCGTGAAGTTTGACAACATGACCGACATTCTGGATATAGACTACAAGGTGCTTCAGCAGATAAAGAAGGACTACGCGGAGCTTTGGGCCAACCTTGATGAGGACTCAAGGACCTATCTTGACAAACTGATAGAGTACGGCGAGAAGTCGGAGGATATGATAGAGTCGCTGACTGAGAAGCTTACCGGCAACAAGTATTCCGACCTCGTTTCCGCCTGGGGTGACGCAATGGCCACGATGTCGAACACATCTGACAACCTTGTGGACCATTTCGAGGAAAATCTAAGGAATGTTATCTTGAAATCCATGATAGAGAACCTTTATGGAGAGAAGATAAAAGCTCTGATAGAGAAGACCAAGAAGTATGGCGACCCTAATGGCGGTACGGAAAAGAAGCTTGACACAGCAACGGGAAAAGTAATGTCCGAGTACACCAACACAGAGATGGATGAGATAGGCAAAGACCTTGCTGACGTGACAAAGCAGATAGAGGCATCAAGAGATTATCTCAAGCGGTACTACGGATGGAGCGACAACAGCAGTTCTTCTCTTACAAATTCTGTGAAAGGAATAACGGAGGAGACAGGAGACCTGATTGCCAGTTACCTCAATAGCATACGTCTTGATGTGTCAGTAATAAGAGAGGAGCAAGTGAAATGTATGTCGGAATCGAACGAGATAGCCAAGTCACAACTAACACAGTTGAACTTCATATCTGCCAACACCCTAAGAAACGCTGAAGCAGCAGAGCGGATAGAACGCGTATTCGAGGAGTATAGCAGTAATTTCAACATGGTTATCAACGGCGTTAAGTCTATCAAGGTAAGATAATGTAATGATTAAGGGCGTGATGAAGTGTTATTCGCGCCCTTAATCGCATAAATATACATTGATATTCTTATTTTACTTGTATATTTATACAATTAATTGTATATTTGCATCATAATAATTGATTTTGAGTTATGAAAGATTATTTCAGAATTTATATGCAGAAGGAGGGTGATGGTGCCAAGGTAATGGACACTATAACCGATTTCGGTATGTACGTAAGCGAGAGCCCGTTCAAGCCATGCGACGCAGTGAAAGAACCCGTAAAGAGGAGCTGGTATGACGAGCACGGAGACGATGAATATATAGGCAAAGACGGCCTGTATATGGCAGCTTACGAAAACAAGGTAAAGTTCCTGTTTAAGGGAAAAGTTTATGGGGCGAACGAGAAATGCAGGAGCTTTGTGAATTATCTCCGAACAACAGGTATGATGAAGATGTACTGCGACTTCAATAAGATTGGCAGGCAGCACGTGAGACTGAAAAGCATAGACCCTGTGCTGTACAGAGACCCAGAGAATGAAGACTTATTGGTGATGAGTGTTACCTTTAAGTTTAATGACCCCGTGACAGACATTAAGCCAGTGATGGGTGCGGACGGAAACATAACGAACTTAACCTGATGCAGACATGAGTAGGTGGAACATATATCATAAGGACGGAACAAAGCTTACAGACGTGAACGATGACGAGGTTGTCGTTCACGGATTGCAGTACTCAGACAAATGGATGGGAGACTGCTTCCTTACCATTGACTTAAAAAACAACGCTCCAATCAACTTTAAGATAGGCGACTACATCATATACAGAGGAGAACGCTTCGAGTTGAACTATGAGCCGGGAAAAGACAAAAAAGCAAGGCTAAATACATACGGAGAAGGATTCGTATATGACAGCGTAAAGTTCAATGCGTTGCAGGACGAGTTGTCGAGATCGGAGTTTCTCGACGTGGTTCTGAACGACAACGAACTGCATTATACAGCCCTGCCGAAGTTTTCGTTCTACGTAGAGACGCTTGACGACCTTCTCGACAGAATACAAGCCAACCTTGACGAACAGATCGGCAAGGGAGTGTGGAAAGTGTACTCGCGCAACAAGAAAAGGTCTTTGCAGAGAGGATGTTCAGATGCAGACTGGACGAATGTTTATGGAGGAGGAACACCTAAGAACGTTATCGAATCCAAGTCAATCACCGTTGACGGAAAGACCTGTTGGGAAGCTTTGGCCTTAGTAAACAGCGAGTGGGATATAAACTTCATTGTAAGAGGTCGGAATGTGTACGTTGGAACGGCAGGCGTGCTCGCAAAAAATATCTTCAAGTACGGGCTTGGAAAAGGGTTGAGCGAGTTGATCCAAAACGCAGACTCAGAACAGCAAATCGTGACAAGGCTAAGAGCTTACGGTTCTGAAAAGAACCTCCCGTCTCACTACTACGCAGACCTCGGCGTAAAGTACTTCTGTAACATCACAGAGGTGAACACGGCAACAAGTTATCTGTCAGTGTATATCGACATGGAGTACATTGACAATTATTTCACCATCCCAAGAGTTTTCGTACCTAATGACGGGACTGGTAAAGAACAGACGTACGGATACGTCCTGAAGGTGACGTTTGACTTTCAGACGGTCATCACCTGTGTTGTGACAGCTTTGAGCAGCGGGCAGGCCGTAATGTTATACTCGGAAGTGAAGAACAACATGGAAGACAACGGAGACGAGCCGTCAAAAGAAAATCTTGACAGGTTTATCGCACAGGTAAACGCAGGAAACAGAAAGTTGTATATAACTGGCGGCCTGAATACTAAGGCAGTGCCATCGTCAATGAAGGAGTATGCAAAGAATCTGCCAAACAACATGTCTATCAACAGGCTGATGTTGCCAGGATTCCCCCATGTTTCACTTAACGACTACTACAACTCGCTGAGTAAGGCAGATAAGGAATATGTAAACCCAACGGGCAAGGAGCACGTCTTTTCGACCAATCCATACAGGCCCTACATTGACTCTGTGAACATACAGCAGATTGGTCTTCGTTCCGCATCGCAATATTTTGATAACGATGACAAGACCAACGGTATCGTAGAGATATACCCTACAATCGAAGAAATGGTTATCGGTGGTGTGCGTGTTGATGAGATTGACGAGGGCGTTGTGCCCAATGACAACGGAAGGTTTGAAGACGGACAAACCGTAAACAATGTTGACATCTACCTGAATCCGTCTATCGACTTCGACATCAACGACCTGAAGGACAGTGATTTCTCTATCGCCATGAAGGATGGCATGTGTGGAGGAAGGACCTTTAAGGTAGCATCATCGGTAAAAGAGAACGGCAGATGGAGGCTAACCATACAGAGAGTAAAGGACGATGCCTTGGAGCTGTGGTTCCCGTACAAAGACTATCCTATCAGAAAAGGAGATCACTTTGTGCTGACAGGTATCACCCTACCCGACTCTTATGTGAACGCAGCGTCACTAAAGCTTCTGAAATACGCCATTGCCTACATAGACAAGAACGACTATACAAGGTATGTGTACCAGCCCAAGGTGGACGAAGTGTTTATGGCCAGACAAAACGACCAAGCGACTGAAGATAAAACCGGGACCATCAAGAGCCTTCACGACACGCTGAAGGCCGGCGACATCATGGAGTTTGACGATGACGACTTACACATAGGAGGCAAGGTGACCATCGATCAGCTCGTTATAAGAGAAAACGAAGGAGGCATACCGACCTATGAAGTAACTCTGAGGAATGATGTAGAGGTCGGAACGATGGCCAAGATAAAGCAGCAGATTTCATCCCTTGAGTCAGGAAACGGAAAGGTAAGTAGCGAGACATCAAAACAGATAACCGACTCGACTATCAATGAAGCTTCAAAACACTTTCTGTCGAAGCTAAAGGATGACACCGCACAAGGCTTGATTACCTTCATCAAAGGACTGGTGAGCGAGGCTTTGGTGAAGCTGAACGGAGGTGCTTACTTTGGTAAGGGAGGAGCGTTGATAGACGAGGCAGGAAGAGCAATCTTAGAGTCCATAGAGTGGATCGACTACGACTAGGCGGCTGAGCAGGGGTTCGCGGTTAAGAAGGAAAACGAGAAATATCACGCTTTCGTCACCAATCTTACCATCTGGGGAAAGGCTATCTTTAACCAACTGGAGGTAAGGAAGCTGTCGTATGCAGGCGGTAATGTGTATCTTTCGGGCGCAGGAAGCAAGATAGTGAAGGTCGTGCCTGTAACATGGGAAAGCGAGAGCAGTGAATGGATAGAGACCTCTGTAGATAAATGCAAAGGCTGGCTCTGTTATCTCTTGGCGGATGACGGAACTACGGCTACACAAAACCTGTGGAGAGAGGGAGACCAAGTGAGGTGCAAGACCATCGGAACGCTGGCTACTGGAACCACGAACGCAAGCAACAAGAGCTACTGGCGAACAATCCCTGAGCACGGCGTATCGAGTGTGAACGAGAAGATATATGACGGATATGGCAACGAACTGTATGGAGGACAGATGTTCTCATGGATAGTAATCGGCAAACATTCTTTGTCGTTAGACTCAATGACTGAGGAGTTTGCAACGGCAGAGATAGGTGGTATTCCTGAAGCAGGAGACACTATTGTGCTTGACGGACATAGAGCTGTTTTTGTTGGAGGACAAATTGTTGACGATGATAGCAGAAAAGGTGTGCTGATACTGGAGAGTACTGGCGAGAACACACCTCGCATCGTAGGCTTCAAGGGTGTAGACAGATATACACATGATGGCAAGGAGGTCTTCGTGCTCTCGCCTGATAGGATAAGGCTTAATAGCGGTATCTTTGAGTGGGTATCTTCGACTGGCGACACCATGCACATGGTGAACTACAGAGGCGAATGGAAGGCAGGAAGCTATGACTACTACGACCAAGTGAACCATAACAACGCCCTGTGGACTTGTATAAACGATAACGGAACAAGCCAAGAGCCTTCGGATGCAAGCAGTGACTGGCAGAAAGTGTTGTCGGGAGAGAAAGGCGACAAAGGTGACAAAGGCGAAAAGGGAGACAGAGGTGACGAAGGACCACAGGGACCTAAAGGAGAAACAGGTGCGCAGGGCGAAACGGGTGCACAGGGACCGCAGGGCGAGAAAGGAGAGCAAGGTACTCCTGGAGCAGACGGAACTAACGGAGAGGACGGAGTGAGCATACTTCTCGTACAGCCCATCGTGCTCGACACTAACGATGACGGCATCGTGTCGGACACCACGGCAGAAGGACGAGTAATGGTGATGAGAGGTGGCGAGAATGTTACTAACGAGTGCTCAGACGTAAGGGTGAGCTATATGCAGAACTGTACGGCTGCGGCAAGCTTGGCTACAGGATACATAAAGGTGAAGCTCAATTCTGTGAACACTATCACTCTGGCGAGCGGAGACAAGGTGTCGGTGAGCGAGGGATTTATCACAATCGCATTCTCTCTCGGAGGGAAAAGCTATGCCACACAAGTTCCATTCTCTGTGAATGTGACAAAGTACATGGGCAGTGTAAAGGCTACGGCCAAGCAGTACCAGTCGAAGTTTGAGGCACTGGAGAAAGACCTGAAAGGAAGTAATCCTACCGTTCTCAAAGCCTATACATCTACTATCAAGCAGACAGCAAAGGAGATTACTCTCAGTGTGACTCAGAGTCAGCAAGGACGGCACAACCTACTGCGAGATACGGCACTGACGAGGAAGGGTGATATAGATTATTCGGACGGACTCTTCCAGCCTACGATAACACAGGGCGTGAACGGCCATAATGCCATCCGCTTCTCGGTGACGGGTGACGGAAAGCCTCAGTACATGGGACTTTTCTGGGGACAGGACGTCAACGGCATCGCTGTGAAGAAGAACACCGACTACACTTTCTCTGCATGGATAAAGTGCGACACGAAGGACTTACAGGTTCATTCGGAGGTGTTCAAGATGGCTGCGCTGAATGGCGATAGAGGGGACAGAATTACTGCTACCTCGGGTAGCATACAGTGGGTGACGAAGGAGAACGAGGTGAACCAGTGGAGGCAGGTGAACTACACTTTCAACTCGGGCGACGCCGAGTTTATCGAGGTGAATATCTTTGTCTACAATGGCATAACCGTGGACGGAACCTTTGGTTATACTGCCTCGGGTAACGGATGGATATGTATGCCAATGCTGGAGGAAGGAAGCGAGTACACAGGCTGGACTCCTGCGGAAACGGACTACGACTATGTGGGCGGAAACCTTTTGGAGGACACGATGTCACTGACCAAATCGTCTGACAAAAGCAATCTCCAGCTTGCCAGCGGACTGATTATGTTTGGAAAATACGAAGGCTGCTACGGTATATTGTATAACAAAAACAACTCGGCAGAGTCTCTGTACACAGAAGCCTTGCAATATAAATTTCCAACAACAGCTACCCTTTCTGGGCAGGCGAGAATAGTAAAGAATCAGGACTATGTGTTCTCCTTCGTTGCCAAGGGCAGCGGGAATATCAACGTTTATCTCTATGGAGACAGCGTACATGCAAATGTATATACAGAAACCTGCGAAGAAAACGAATATACGGACGGCAGGGCTGACGGATACGCACATCTCGCACTCACCTCGACCTTTAAGCGGTACTGGGTGCATTGGCGAATAGAGGACTATACTGGCGAGGGAGCAGAGGTAATTCCAGACAAGGTGCTGATACGTGTTCCAGGCGATACTGAAGCTTGGGTGACAAAGCCGAAACTGGAGGAAGGCGCACAACTTACTGATTATACAGAACGGAAGACCGACCTCATCGACAGAGCCACAGCAAAGGCGGCAGGACTTGAGATTACGTCGAGAGGAGTAACTCTGTATGGCGAGAAAATCAAGGTGGAGAACACGCTCTCTACCGGTCAGACTACGACAGCCGCGCTCTTTACAGACGGTGCCATCAATGCGGCTCTGATACTGGCGCAGATGCTTACATCGCAAGGACACAACGGACAGATGGTAAGGATAGCCGATGGCCTTATCAATATCTACGGCAAGGCAGGAACTGCAAACATCCGCTTCGGTCTGAACAGTTCGGGACAGGCCGTGCTGTCGTACTACGACGACAACGGTAACTTTCTCTACGACCTCGGTCCTGCTGGTGTCGCCTCGCTCAGCAAGACCGACGCAAAGATAACTTCTGAGCAATATATCAAAGCAGAGGATGCAGGACTGACGACTCCGCTCGGAGAGAATGTAGATCTTCCGTGGGTTGACACAACGAAGTCGTGGTACACGGCAACGAAGGACAACAACTACATTCTTTTCGTTAAGGGTGCGACGGGTAAAACGACAACCCTGTATCGTTACTCAGCACCAAGAGTGAACGGAAAGATAGTAGCCGACTCGGCCAACGGATTGAGTACCTACGACCTTGCGAGTGCAGCCGACGGAAGGACGTTTACGAGCCGCACAATGGTGAAGAATGGTGCGCTAACAAATCTTGCGGATGGCGTGTTCCTCACTGGGGATGTCACTGTCTACGACAACACAAAACTGGTGCCTGCCATCAAGAAGGGACAGAGCGTGACAAGGCCATCCTTCTATGTACAGACAGCTTCCTTTAACGCAAAGTTCACGACACTCGGATGGTTCGGAAGAATCTATTCAATACAGACAGAAATCACTTTCGGTAATTTTGACGTAGGAATAATGAGCAACAATAATTAAAACGAATATGATAACATATAAGGAACTGTATGCTACGCCTTTGGAAACGAAGGTTGCGACATGGAAAAATAATGAGGTGCGTCTTGCTGTGAACGAACGCAAGACAGAAGACGGTGAGTATCTGTATGACTGCGTGCTACTCGGCATGAATACCGATGCGGAGCCTACTGAAGAACAGCTAACAGAGGCTCTGAGAAACAAGTGCATCGAGCAGATAACGGAGTACGATAAGAGCGCAGAGGTGAATACGTTTTATCTCAACGGCGAGGCTCACTGGCTCGACTTCGAGACAAGAGATAGGGTATATCAGGGCAATGAGCGACTTATGCGAATGGGGAGAACGGAAACGACCCTGTGGCTCGACGGCGAGTGTTATACCCTGCCTATTGACACAGCTCAAGACCTCATCAGTAAGATAGAAGTCTATGCTAAAGACTGCTACAATGTTACGCAGACCCATCTTGACAAGGTTGCGGAGTTACAGACGATAGACGCATTGATAGCCTATGATATTACGGCAGGTTATCCCGAAAAAGTACGACTAACAATTTAATTTTATAGCTATATGAAGAAAATCGTTAAAGGTAATGACTTCACGCTGAAGATACCAGTGATGAAGATGGTGGAGGGGCAAGCGAAGGCTTTCCCCTTGCCGGCCTGTACGGACGTGGTGGTACAGGTGTGTAATCAATTCAAACGCATACCTCTTGCATTTACGATTGATGTACAGGAGGACAATGTTCTCCTTGCGAGAGTAGAGGGTGATAAGATGAGCCTCGGCACGTATGCCATCGAGGTAAAGGGTAAGGTATTCGGCAACGACTGGCGAAGCAACGAATACCCTCAGTTTGCCATCGTGTCAAACAATGCCGATGCTGATACTGAGTTTGGAACTACCGATGAGGGCGACAACAGCGTGGAGATGGATACCGCTATGGTTATCCTCCCTCCTACCGTGGAGCTGTCAGACCTCATTTCAGACACGAATGAGGCGTTAGGAAAGGTTGATGGTGCGATAAGTAAGACAGATGAAGCCGTAAAAAAAGCCAACGATGCCGTAAGTCAGGTAAACGGAGCTCTGAAAAAAGTTCAAAACGTAGATATTGATATTGACGGCACAGACTTGAATATTACTCGTCCGAGTGGTGAGAAAAAAGAATTTGACCTCATGCAACTCAAAGGTGACAAGGGAGATAAAGGTGAGCAGGGCTTGCAGGGTATTCAAGGCGAGCAAGGTATGAAGGGTGATACTGGAGCGAAGGGAGAACAAGGAATCCAAGGTGTTAAGGGTGACCCATTCACTTACGATGATTTTACTCCCGTAGAGATTGAAGGCTTAAAGAAGCCTGCTACCGATGCTGCAAATGAACTGAATAAGTACTTGGATATTGTCAAGTTACCTGTCGTGGAAACACCAGCATCCGAAACAACATTGGCTATGGATGCTAACAAGGTGTATGACATTACTATTGGTGAATCCCTTACCATAATTATCAATGCTCCAACAGACTTGACTGTGACAAATGAGTATCAAGGCAGCTTCGATACAGGTAGCACTGCCCCAACGGTTACCTTCCCTGCTGATGTGATATGGGCAGAGACACCATCGGTGGATGCAAATACACATT
>ERZ1023981.223-NODE-223-length-10276-cov-5.654633_pt1 | contig 10276 bp, 10 predicted proteins | sample MGYA00380435_ERZ1023981 | MGnify/ENA primary metagenome ERZ1023981 (study PRJEB33179, sample SAMN07449057) | human gut metagenome | biome: Human-gut; feature: Human associated habitat; material: Faeces | host: Homo sapiens | place: India:Kasaragod | collected...
CAAGGTCATCGTCCGCACGTTCAAGGAGTAGGGCAGCGACCCGGATGCTGTGCCGGCCGTACTCGTCAAGCAGCACGGCCCGTTCACCTGGGGGCCGAGCCCCAAGAAGGCCGTCGAGAACGCGAAGATCCTCGAGGTCGTCGCCGAGATGAATTACCATGCCCTGCAGCTCACGCGCGCAGACATCCGTGTGCCGCAGTTCCTGCTCGACAAGCATTACTACCGCAAGCATGGCGCAAATGCCTACTATGGCCAGAACAACGCCAAGTCGAAGAGCGGTGCCACGCACAAATAAGAGAGTCTCCTGCAGCATGCTGCAGGAGGAAGTATACAGGTAGAAGGGAAGTAACATCATGTTGAAACTCACGCACGATTACAAATTCTGGTTTGTCGCTGGTTCCCAGTTCCTCTATGGTGAGGAGCAGCTCAAGAACGTTGCCCGCGATGCGGAAGACATCGTCAAGAAGCTCAATGAGAGCGGCAAGCTCCCGTACCCGATCGAGTTCAAGGGCGTCATGACGACGGCTGACGGCATCACGCAGTTCATGAAGGATGTCAACTACAACGACGATGTCGCAGGCGTCATCACCTGGATGCACACGTTCTCCCCGGCGAAGAACTGGATCCGCGGCACGAAGCTCCTGCAGAAGCCGCTGCTGCACCTTGCGACGCAGTACCTCAACAAGATCCCGTATGACACGATCGACTTCGACTACATGAACCTCAACCAGAGCGCACACGGCGACCGCGAGTACGGCTACCTCAATGCTCGCCTCGGCCTCAACAACAAGATCGTCTACGGCTGGTGGGGCGATGAAGAAGTCCAGGATGAGATCGCTTCGTGGGAAGATGTCGCCGTTGCCTACAACGAGAGCTTCCACATCAAGGTCTGCCGCTTCGGCGATACGATGCGCAATGTAGCCGTCACGGAGGGCGATAAGGTCCAGGCGCAGATCCAGCTCGGCTGGACGGTCGACTACTGGCCGGTCGGTGACCTCGTCGAAGTCGTCGATGCCGTCAGCGAGGCAGACATCGATGCAGAGTACAAGAAACTGCAGGAACTCTACACGTTCAACCCGCAGGAGAACAGCCCGGAGAAATTCGAGAGCTCGGTCCGCTATCAGCTGCGCGAGTACCTCGGCATCAAGAAGTTCCTCGATGACAAGGGCTACACGGCCTTCTCGACGAACTTCGAGGACCTCAAGGGCCTCAAGCAGCTGCCGGGCCTCGCTGCTCAGCTCCTGATGCGCGACGGCTACGGCTTTGGCGCAGAGGGCGACTGGAAGACGGCGGCACTGACGCGCCTGCTGAAGATCCTGGCACACAATGACCGCACGGTCTTCATGGAAGACTACACGCTCGACCTGCGCAAGGGCCATGAAGCCATCCTCGGCGCGCACATGCTCGAGGTTGATCCGACGATTGCTAGTGACAAGCCGCGCGTCGAAGTCCATCCGCTCGACATCGGCGGCAAGGACGACGCTGCCCGTCTCGTCTTCACGGGTGCTGAGGGCGAGGGGGTTGATTGCACGGTTGCGGACTTCCGCGACGGCTTCCGCTTCATCAGCTATCCGGTCGAGTGCCGCAAGGCTGAGGCTGAGACGCCGCATCTGCCGGTTGCCAAGCAGCTCTGGACGCCGAAAGTCGGCCTCAAGCAGGGCGCTACGGCCTGGATCCATGCTGGCGGCGGCCATCACACGGTCCTGTCCTTCCGCATCACGGAAGAGCAGATCCATGATCTCGGCACGATGCTCGGCATGAACCTCGTCGAGATCTGCTGATTGCTCCTATATCCATACACCTACACAAAAGAAGGCTCTCGTTCCAATCTCAGGAACGGGAGCCTTCTTTTCGTCGCGCTACCATTATTCTACGTTCTGCAGGATGCGGATCTCATTGCGCATGATGTACTTGTCGTGTTCCGGTGCGATGCCATTGACGAGGTAGTCGAAGACGACCTGCATGGCGCGCTGACCCTGCTGGCGCGGGTGCTGGTAGAGGGCGGCTTGGATGACGCCCTTCTTCATCATCTCAATCGTCGTCGGGATCGTGTCGAAGACGATCATCGTGATGTCCTTGCGTTCGGATGCAAGGACAGCGCGGGCGGCGCCGTAAGCACCGGCGGAGATGACGAAGATGGAGTTGAGCTCGGGATGGTCGGACAGCAGCTGGCGCACCTTCTCGTAGGCAATCATGTCATCATCCTCGCACTCTTCGACGCCACAGAAGTGGAAGTCGGGGTGATCCTGCATGGTCTCGAGGAACCCATCGAGGCGCTGGCGATGACCGAGCATCTGCAGGGAGCCGAGCAGCACGCCCGTGTTGAGCGGCTGCGGATGGATCATGCAGAACAGGGCAGCTGCCGTCTTGCCGCCATTGGGGTAATTCGGTCCGACGTAGCACTGGCGATGGGATGCCTCGATATCGTTGTTGAGCGTGACGACGAAGATCTTGTTGGCGACACATTCGTCGATTTTCTGGATGATGCGTGGATGGTTGAGCGGGTCGATGATCAGCGCGTTGATGCCCTGCTCGCGCAGTTCATCGATGATGGCGCACTGCTTGTCGAGGTCGAATCCGCGCATGCTGCGCCAGATGACCTTGAGGCCGTAGGAGTCGTACTTGTCCGCCAGGTGATGCATGGAAGACAGCACGTCGTCAAAGAAGTGGACGCCTTCGGAGAGCAGCAGGACCCCGACGGTCGGGTGCTTCTTGCGGGCGGCGAGGGCCTTGCCTGCCGGATTCGGGTGATAGTGGAGCTTGGCGGCCATGTCGAGCACGAGCTTTGCCTTCTCGGGTTTGACCTTGCCGCGCCCGAGGAGCACGCGGTCGACCGTGCCGCGCGAGACACCGGAGAGTTCGGCAATCTGTTTGATGGTTACCATGATATCGACTTCCTCTGTTATATCTTTCTGACTCTTTAAACAAATATCATTTTTACTATTCGAGATGCAGACTCTTTTTTCCTGCTCATGTTGCCTCCTAGATTGCTCAGCACGGGAATTTCTGCTATACTATTCGCGATTGCAGAGATTGCAGGAATGTGGCAGAGCAGCGATGCGCAGTGAAAGGATGGACGCACACGATGTATAAGATGATTGCCCTCGACCTCGATGGCACGCTCAACAACGATGAGAAGAAGATCACGGAGAAGACGAGGGCAGCACTGCTCGCCGTCCAGCAGCACGGCGTGACGGTCGTGCTGGCCTCCGGCCGTCAGGCGCCGGGGCTCGCGCGTGAGGCGCAGGCCCTCGACCTCAAGGACTACCACGGCCTGTTGCTCTCGTATAACGGCGGCCGCATCCAGGATGCGACGACGGGGGAAATCCTTTTCGACCAGGCCATCGACCGCGCGACGGCGCTGCGCTTCCTGCGCCACCTCGAGGCGTATCCAGAGCTCTCGCCGATCGTCGATGACGGCGAGTCCATCTTCACGACGGACGCGCGCCGCCACAAGGTCCAGGATGAGAGCCGCAACAACAACCTCAAGGTCGAGATCGTCGCGAACATCGCCGATGCCGTCGAGGCGCGCGGCTTTTCGCCCGTCAAGATCCTGACGGCTGCTCCGAACGAGATTCTCGTGCCGCGCCTTGCAGACATCCGCCGCGGCTTCGAGGCTGAGCTCTCCTTTGTCCAGTCGGCCCCGTGGTTCTACGAGGCGACGGTCAAGGGCGTCAGCAAGTCGACCTCGCTCGCGATCGTCTGCGAGCGGCTCGGCATCGCGCGTGCGGAGGTCATGGCCTTCGGCGATGCGCAGAATGACATGAGCATGCTCGACTTTGCCGGTCACGGCGTCGCGATGGGCAATGCCTGCCCTGAGCTAAAGGAAATGGCCGACGAGATCACGCTCTCGAACAACGAGGACGGTATCGCCGCCTCGCTGACGCGCCACTTTGACTTCCTGAACTGAAGCGGATTGATCAAAGATAGAAGATAATGGAGGAGCTTCCCATTGGGAAGCTCTTTTTTTATGGAAAAAGGGCGGATTCATAGATGAAGCTTATAGAAGAACGCTATTGCTATTGACTTTTTCGTGTTCAGGCCATACAATGAAATCATCAATCCCGAGTATTTTTGTAAGGATTACAAATCCGAGCGCATATCTTAAGTCTTAAAGGAGAGTTTTATATATGGCTGAGAATCTTTTGGAAATCAAGGATCTCCACGCTGGTGTCGAAGGCAAGGAAATCCTCAAGGGCCTGAGTCTGTCGGTAGACAAGGGCGAAGTACACGTCATTCTCGGACCGAATGGCTCTGGCAAATCGACGCTGATGAACATCATCATGGGCCATCCGAAGTACGAGGTCACGTCCGGCACGATGTCGTTCGAGGGCGAGGACATCACGGGGCTCAAGACGTTCGAGCGCGCGCGCAAGGGCCTGTTCCTCTCGTTCCAGACGCCGGAGGAGATCCCGGGCATCACGGTCGAGAACATGATCCGCACGGCGAAGCAGGCCATCTCGGGCGAGCGCGTCAAGATCGTGCCGTTCCGCCGCCAGCTCAAGGCGACGATGGAAGAGCTCAAGATGAAGCCGGAGTACGCAGAGCGCTACATGAATGTCGGCTTCTCGGGCGGCGAGAAGAAGAGCAATGAGATCCTGGAGCTCCTCATGCTCAACCCGAAACTCGCGCTGCTCGATGAGACGGATTCGGGCCTCGATGTCGACGCCGTGCAGATCGTCTCGGAAGGCGTCGCGAAGTTCCACAACGAGGACAACAGCTGCCTGATCATCACGCATAACACGCGCATCCTCGAGAAGCTCAAGGTCGACAAGGTCCACGTCCTCATCAACGGTGAGATCGTCGAAGAGGGCGGCCCGGAGCTCATCGATGACATCAACCGCCGCGGCTTCACGCACATCCTCGACGCCAAGGCAGAAAAGTGAGGCGCGCCATGGCTGAAGAAAAATTCACACCGAAAAAGAAGACGTACGTCGAGGACATCGAGCGTACGCTCTACGATATCAAGGATGCCGACCACTCGGTCTACAAGACGCAGAGCGGCCTGACGGAGGAGATCATCCGCGACATCTCGAAGCGCAAGCACGACCCGCAGTGGATGCTCGATTTCCGCCTCAAGTCCCTTGAGGTCTACAATTCGCTGGCGCTGCCGACCTGGGGCCCGGACATCTCGGAGCTCAACATGGACGACATCGTCACCTACGTCCAGCCGGATGCCAAGATGACGGGCAACTGGCAGGAAGGGCCGACGGACATCAAGAACACGTTCGACCGCCTCGGCATCCCGGAGGCCGAGCAGAAGCAGAGCCTCGCTGGCGTCGGCGCGCAGTACGACTCGGAAGTCGTCTACCACAGCATCCAGGATGACCTCGTCAAGCAGGGCGTCATCTACACGGACATGGAGACGGCCATCCGCGAGCACGAGGACGTCGTCAAGGAGTACTTCATGACGCTCGTGCCGCCGAAGGACCACAAGTTTGCGGCGCTGCACGGCGCTGTCTGGTCCGGCGGTTCCTTTGTCTACGTGCCGGAAGGCGTCCACGTCGAGATCCCACTGCAGTCGTACTTCCGCCTCAACGCAGCGGGTGCCGGTCAGTTCGAACACACGCTGATCATCGTCGAGAAGAACGCGAGCCTGCACTTCATCGAGGGCTGCTCCGCACCGAAGTACAACGTCACGAACCTCCACGCGGGCTGCGTCGAGCTCTTCGTCAAGGAGGGCGCACGCCTGCGCTACTCGACCATCGAGAACTGGTCGCGCAACATGATGAACCTCAACACGAAGCGCGCGCTCGTCGAGAAGGATGGCATCATCGAGTGGGTCTCGGGCTCCTTTGGCTCGCATGTCTCGTGCCTCTATCCGTGCAGCATCCTGCACGGCGAGAATGCGCGCTGCGAGTTCACGGGCGTCACGTTCGCCTCGAAGGGTCAGAACCTCGACACGGGTGCCAGTGTCATCCATGCGGCTCCGCACACGTCGGCCAACATCAACACGCGCACCATCTCGAAGGCGGGCGGCAAGGCGACGTACCGCAGTGCCGTCAAGGTCACGCGCCGCGCTCCGTTTGCCAAGTGCTCGGTCAACTGCGAGTCGCTGATGCTCGACAATGAGTCGCGCAGCGATACGCTGCCGGTCATGGACATCGAGGGCGACGAGGCGGACATCGGGCATGAGGCTAAGATTGGCCGCATCAGCGATGAGGCCATCTTCTACCTGACCTCTCGCGGCATCGATGAGGATGAGGCACGCGCGATGATCGTGCGCGGCTTCGTCGAGCCGATTGCCAAGGAACTGCCGCTCGAGTACGCAGTCGAGATGAATAACCTGGTCAACATTGAATTAGAAGGGACGATGGGCTGATATGGCAGAGCTTAAGACATTCTCCCGGATCCCCATGCGTACCTGGCGCTGGCTCGGCGTCAATGAGAGCAGGATCCCGGCTGATAGCGATGAAAATGTAACAACGCAGAAAATCCTTGTCGAAGCGGGCAAGGAAGATGAAGTCGTGCTGACGCAGCGCGAGGGCGGCTCGTACGAGCTGCAGGTGCATCTCGAGGAGGGCGCAAAGCTCCACCTCGTCACGGCACAGCTCGTGCCAGACGACGCGCTCTACACCTGCCGCGTCAAGGTCTATGTCGGCAAGGGCGCAACCTTTGCCTACACGGTCGTCGAGGCCGGCGCACACCAGACGGCGACGGAGCTCCACGTCGATCTAGCCGGCGACGACTCCAAGGCCGATATCTGGGGCCTCTACTTCGGCGATGGCGAGAGCGTCATCGACCTCAACTACATCATCCGCCAGGGCGGCCGCCGCACGGACGCCAATATGCAGGTGCGCGGCGCTCTGCTCGGCAAGAGCGAGAAGATTTTCCGTGGCACGCTCGACTTCCTCGAGGGTTCGAAGGGATCGGTCGGCCGCGAGAACGAGGAAGTCGTCCTGCTCTCGCCGGATGTCCGCAACCGCAGTGTGCCGATCATGCTCTCGCATGAGGACGATGTGGATGGCCACCATGCCGTTTCCGTCGGCAAGATGGACGAAGATAAACTCTTCTACCTCATGAGCCGCGGTCTCGACCTTGCCGAGGCGCAGCGCCTCGTCGTCGAGGCGTCGTTCAACCCGGTGCTCGACCGCATCCCGGATGACGCGCTCAAAGAGGAGATCGATACATATTTGCAGAGCAGACTTTCGAATGGCTGAGGCACAGGAATTTGAGAAAGATTTCCCGCTTCTCAAGATGAAGATGAACGGGAAACAGATCGCTTATCTCGATAACGGCGCGACGACGCAGAAGCCGGAGCAGATCATCCAGGCCATCTGCGGCTACTACGGCGGCTGCAACGCCAATCCGCACCGCGGCGCCTATGCGCTCTCGGTCAAGGCGACGGAGATCTATGAGAATGCGCGCGTGCGCACGGCGAAGTTCATCAATGCGGCCCGTCCTGAGGAGATCATCTTCACGAAGAACGCGACGGAGGCGCTGAACCTCGTCGCCTACAGCTATGGCCTCAGCAATGTCAAGGCTGGCGATGAGATCGTCATCACCATCACGGAGCACCACAGCAACCTCGTGCCGTGGCAGTTCGTCGCCAAGACGACGGGCGCGACGCTCAAGTACATCTACCTTGAGAAGGACGGCAACCTCTCGGAGGAAGACATCGAGACGAAGATCACGGAGAAAACGAAGATCGTCGCCGTGACGCAGGTCTCGAACGTCCTGGGCCTCAAGAACGACGTCAAGAAAATCGTCAAGAAGGCGCACAGCGTCGGCGCTGTCGCCGTCGTCGACGGCTCGCAGAGCGTCGCGCACATGAAGGTCGACGTCCGCGACATCGACTGCGACTTCTTTGCCTTCTCCGGCCACAAGATGCTCTCGCCGATGGGCATCGGCGTGCTCTACGGCAAGTACGATATCCTCGACGCGATGCCTCCGTTCCTGCGCGGCGGCGACATGATTGAGTACGTCGAAGAGCAGGACACGACGTACGCAGAGCTGCCAGCCAAGTTCGAGGCCGGCACGCAGAACGTCGGCGGTGCAGCCGGCCTGACGGCGGCCATCGACTACCTCGAGACGATCACCTTCGACCGCATCGAGGCCATCGAGAAGGACCTCGTCGACTACGCGCTGCCACAGCTGCGCGAGCTGCCGTACATCGAGCTCTACGGCTGCGATACGACCCGCGACAACAAGACGGGCATCATCGCCTTCAACGTCAAGGACGTCCATCCGCACGATGTGGCGAGCATCCTCGACAGCTACGGCGTCGCGATCCGCGCGGGCCATCACTGCGCTCAGCCGCTGCACCGCTACCTCGGCCAGAACGCAAGCTGCCGTGCGAGCTTCTATCTCTACAACACGCGCGAGGACATCGACCGCTGGATCGATGCGCTCAAGAAGGTAAGGGGGGTCCTCGGCTATGGCGCTTGAAGACATCTACACGGAGCTCATCGGCGAGCACAGCCGCAATCCGGAGAACAAGCATCATCTGGCCCATGCGACGTGCGCGCTCAAGGGCCACAACCCGAGCTGCGGCGATGAGATCACGTTGGAGCTGCAGATCGAGAACGGCATCGTCAAGGACGCGTCGTTCACGGGCGTGGGCTGCGCCATCTCGCAGGCCTCGACGGATATCATGATTGACCTGATTCGCGGCCAGAAGGTCGAGAAGGCCAGAGAGCTCGCGGAGAAGTTCATCGGCATGATCAAGCGCGAGATCACGGATGAGAGCGAGCTCGAGGAACTCGACGAGGCACTCGCACTCCAGAACGTCTCGAACATGCCGGCCCGCGTCAAATGCGCGGTGCTCGCATGGCATACGCTCGACAATGCGCTCGCAAAAGACGGGCAGGACGCAAAAAAATAAGATTTATCCACAGAAATCTGGGGATATCCATGGCGAACCTGTGGATATCCCCTGCGTGTTGTGGATAACATGTGGATAGAGACAGCAGCAGAGTAACAGAAAGGAAGAGTATCATGGCAGTAAAAGAGATTTCTCCGTTTGATTTCAACGAGAGCCCGTTCCGCGTCATCGGCAAGGACTGGCTGCTCATCACGGGCGAGTACGAGGGCAAGTCGAATGCGATGACGGCTTCGTGGGGCGGCCTTGGCATCATGTGGGGCAAGCCGGTAGCCTACATCTTCATCCGTCCGACGCGCTACACGAAGGAATTCGTCGACAAGGCAGAGGGCCTGTCGCTGTCGGTTTTCCCGGAGGAATACCGCAAGATGATGAACTACTTCGGCACGGTCTCGGGCCGCGATGAGGACAAGATCAAGAAGGCCGGCCTAACGGTATGCCACGAGAACGGCCGCACGTACTTCGACGAAGCGCGCGTGACGATGCTCTGCCGCAAGCTCTACGCACAGCCGCTCGCTTCGGAGTTCTTCATTGACAAGGGCTGTGACGAGAAGTGGTACAAGGACGACTATCACACGATGTACGTCGTCGAGATCGAGAAGCTCCTCGTCAAGGAATGAGCCGATGAGCACAGTAAGGAAAAAGGGCGGAGTGGCCTGCTGCAGCTGCCTGTCCGACAAAGAAGCGCCGGTGGCATCGATCCTGCGCTGCAGCAACCTGACGACGGGCATGGATGACGTGGAGATCGCGGAGCTCCTGGCATCGAGCCAGGTCCGGCGCCACGTATTCTCGGCCGGGGAGATCGTCTTTCACGATGGCGATCAGCCACATTCGCTCTACATCCTGCTGCGCGGTGAGGTTCACATCCTCAAGGACACGTTCTCGGGCCGCCGCATCTTCATCTCGGAGGTCAATGAGCCGGGCGACATGTTCGGTGAGGTCTACGAGGTGCTCAAGCGGCCCTATGACATCTACGTCGAGGCGGCGAAGGAGACGGAGCTCTTGGAGATCGGCAGCCGCTTCTTCACGATCGGCGGCCAGAGCGAGCATCCTTCGCGCAGCGCCCTGCTCGACGAGCGCAATCTCACGCGCAGCTTCGCGCGCAAGGCGCACTTCATGCCCGGCCGCATCAAGGTGCTCGCGAGCGGCAGCCTGCGCGAGAAGATCGTGCGCTTCCTGTTCCAGAATATGGACGCAGCGGGTCACGTCGAGCTCGCCGTGAGCCGCGAGTACCTCGCGGCTTACCTTGCCGTCACGAGGCCGTCACTCTCAAGAGAGCTCTCGGCCATGCAGAAGGACGGCCTGCTCAAGGTGGCGGGCAAGAACCTCCAGATACTCGACCTCAATCGCTTTGAGGAATACCTCTGGGGGCCCGGAATACATTCGGCCCCAAAAACCCGTCCCCGGGGACACGGCTGCGAGGCGCGGGGGGGTTGTGGCGCCGGGAGTGAGGGG
>ERZ1023981.232-NODE-232-length-9785-cov-10.963823_pt1 | contig 9785 bp, 10 predicted proteins | sample MGYA00380435_ERZ1023981 | MGnify/ENA primary metagenome ERZ1023981 (study PRJEB33179, sample SAMN07449057) | human gut metagenome | biome: Human-gut; feature: Human associated habitat; material: Faeces | host: Homo sapiens | place: India:Kasaragod | collected...
TTTGTCTCGCTGGATGTCTGACTGTCTGCCTTTCTGCCAGTAAAAGTATGTTCCTGTTTTCTTTCCATGTCAATTCTCTTTTTCAACGAATAGCCACTTTTTTTAAAATTGCTTGAATTTTCTCCTTTTCTGGATGGCTCATAGCAAACGCATAAATCATAACCAGATAAAGCAAAGTATATCCCGATGCCTTTATGATAAAGACTGCCATTCCACCATGGGGCCAAATGAACTCATTAGCAATGTATCCAATCATCAGGCATACTAATGTGACAATGGATATTTTTCCTATCTGCCTCCAGAATGATGAAATCGCCAGATGGATTTCCTTTGCATAGTACCAGTTCATGATAAATCCGTTTCCCACAATCATGGAAATACCAGTAGCCACCGCACAACCAACACCGCCATATTTGATTCCCAGTGGAATAGCCAGGATAAGATTCATTACACCCGTCAGGAAATAAATACGGGCGCGGAAGTCATAACGGTTCATGGCCTGCATAATAGCAAGACCTATGTTTTGAATCAAATCTACTGTAAATGGAAGAATAATGAGAAGGGTAATGATATAAGAGTCTTCAAACCCTGGCCCTGCCCATAAGGCAATAAACTGCTTTCCGAAAATAATAAAGCCGGTCGCCACCAGGGCCAGAAGATAATACTGCCATCTGCCAATCTGAATAAAGAGCTCAGATAGGCTGCTGATGGGCTCCTTCCTGGCCACCATACCGGTAACATGAGGCAGATACACACCGGAAATGGCTGTTGACAGTGCCATATAATTCATATAAATCAGGGATGCAATAGAGTATACCGCCACTGCTGTCGTCCCGCTGATGATGCCCAGAATAATCTGATTCGTTTTCCAAAAGACCTGGTCAATCAGGGACACAGCAAAAACGCTCAGAGCCAATTTCTTGAACTCTGAGAAAAGCTCATGGTTCCAATAATGAAAATGAATCTTCACATGAAGATCATGGAAACAGTAATAGACCCTGGCTCCGCTGAGCATCAGATTCAATACAGTCTGCACAGCGGCTACGGAAAACGCACTGGGATGACGCTGCAGTACCAGCACTACAAGAACAGGCTGCATTACCAGCTGTATAGTCTCCATCCCTTTTAAAAAGAAAAATCGCTCGTGTGCATTAATAACAGAACGAAAAACCATGGTAGATAAGGTAATGACAATATTCAAAAGCAAAAGGAGAAAAATCTGCTTTGCCTCATCCACTTCTGATACGGTCATACTTCCCGCAAAGATAACGTCAAGAAAGCCGTAGCAGATAAAGCCAATGGCCAGTGCCAAGACGGTGACAGCGCCATATCCACGAACAGAAATAGCAAGTATATTCTCCATGCCAATACTGTCTTTCAAAGCCTTATACTTGGCATAGAACCGGATGACCGCTGCCGAAAGACCAAAATCCATAATGCTGAAATAGGCGATTAAAGATCCCATGAGCTGATAAAGCCCATATTCGCCTTTACCAATAAAATGAAGAAGAATGGGCACGTAGAGAAAGCCAATAACAGCATGAAGAGCAATATTTACATAGCTAAAGAAAATGCCTAGCTTCCGTTCATTCATTATAATCTTTTACCTTCTTCACCCAAAATCATAGCATATCCAATACCTAACAAGAGATATACCGCATATAAAATATTTACGCTGCCATTACACCCAGCCATAATTGAAGAAATCAAAGCTAGAGCAATAAACATGGTAATTAGCTTATTTTCTCTACGCCATTTTATTAAAAGACGCAGCGTAGTATAGGCGAAGGGATAAAAGAATATAAGCAATCAAATCACCCCCGTACTGTAAACCCCACTTACAAATGCATACATTTCAGCCGGACTAGAATATCCAGAAGCCATAGGTCCTCGTTCATCTTGATAGCGAATCCAATCCGCTACTTCCCTATTTTTCGACTCCTCATAGGTAAAATGGTCATGCACATATGCACTCGTAAGCCCTTTACCTACTCCTAATAATGGATGCTCTACCCCCGTACGAAAATGCGCTTTTAACAAAGCATACCTCGCACCGTTACTTCTCTTATTGCTTGAAGCCAAGCTTGTCAAATTACTTTCAAGAGCCTGCACTGCTACATCTTCCTTAGTAGCCATGGCTCCAGCAGAAGTATATTGTTCAAACTGAATGAATCCAAAGAATCCAATACCTATACAAATAGCTAAAATCGAACATTTCTTCAATAGTCCAAATTGTTTCCCCCATAAAATTAAGCAGAGAAGAAGTGCAAACATTCCTGCCATCATTCCCCATGCCGTTCTTGCCTTTGTCATAAACACCAAAAAAGACATAGCAAAACTAATTGTCAAAGCAAAATACTTTTGCCAGCCTCTTTGGCTAAAATACATATACCAAATAATTGGCAAGCCAATTGCAATAAAATTTCCAACATGAGACGGTTCCGCAAATACAAGCCTCGATTGCCCCTTCCACAGTAACGGTGGCCACCATCCATGATTAGTGACTATTGCATGAATATACGGGTTAATGCTTTTTAATATATTGGTTGCCATTGAATTTCCTGCTAAATAAGGAATTTCAATCAGTGCATATAAAAATAATACTATAAATGAAGCTGAAATTCCTAACATCATAACATTAATTGCCTGATGCCAGTCTTTTCTGTACCAGCAGTAAACCATATAAGCCCCACCAAAACACCAAAAAGCTTCCATGATTATTCCCTTCAGTTGGCGAATAATAACCCATGCCTGCATCAATAGTCTACTATCAACATAAATACCATGTGCAGCTAAAAGATTTAACACTTTAGGTAACTTTTCAATCTGATTAATGGGGCCATTAAGCACTAAATCATAATATGGATAAATAAACAATCCATGAATAGTCGATAATATCATAATTATAATAAAAGCTAAAATATAATTACTGAACTGTCTGATGTTGGGTAAAATAAAATTATGCCTATAATAACAATAGGCAGTATAAATCACCCCGATTAACAATGGATAGACTATCAATTTGTTTCCTACTGGTCCGCCGAGGAAATTTAGTTGAATGGCCTTAGGTATATCATCGAAAATTAAAGAAAAACACATAAGGAAAAAAATAATATTACAAATTTTACGATTCATAATTTCTCCTCTATAAGTTATACGAGCTTCTTGCACCCCTGGTATAATCGCCATAAATTTCTTGCCATAGATTGTGGAAATAAGAATACAATTAATCCCAATTTCATAAATGCACAAATCACATTGTCTTTCAAAAATAGTCTAATATTCCGCTTTATTTTTCTACGTATATCTCTAACAACAACTACATCCCGATAGTCAGAACTTTGTATTCCTAGTATATAATAACGAACCAGTCTCGGAACATACTCCTTATAAAGAAGCAAACGCTTAGTCCTGATACTTGTCTCAATCATTACTCGTTCGAGTACTTTTAAATCATCTACTTTTCTATAAATTGCATAACTGTTCACCGCACTATCCATTCGGGTAAAATAATGATACTTTGGTAGATACTGATAAATGTAAAGCCCTTTATTTCCTTTTGTAAATTGAAAACGAAACAATAAATCTTCTCCGAAAACGATATGCGAATCAAACTTGATTCGTTTACAGCCAATTGCTTCATAAAAAGAAGCAAATGGTTCCCATCCGAGCTGGGAACCATTTACCATCTCATAAAAAGCCTCTTCTTCGCCGAGATACAATGTTGGAGAAGGAGGAAATTAGCAAAACCTATGACCATCTCCATCATCTTTCATGTAATTATTCATCAACAGCGTGGGATGCACCTCTTTCAATATAGGCATAGCACTCTCAAAGTAGTCAATGTCTATCCAGTCATCACTATCTACAAAGCAAATATAATCGCCGCAGGCTCTTTCAATCCCCAGATTTCTTGCACTGCTGACGCCTCCATTCTCCTTGTGAAATACATGAATACGCCTATCCTTTATTGCCAAATCATCGCAGATTCGTCCACTATCATCTGTGCTCCCATCATCTATAAGAAGGATTTCAATCTCTTTATATGTCTGCGACATAATAGATTCCACACATCTCCGCAGATATTTTTCTACATTATAGACTGGAACGATTACGCTAATCAGCATAATGGCACACTTCCAACGTGATATACATCACACATGCCATGTGCCAAACATCTATTAAAATTAGATGCTACCCCCCATTTTTATGCATCTTAAACCACGCTTTATATATTGGTCCTAATATATTCAAACATGCCATACCATATTTCAGCCTATATCTTATAGGAATTTCCTCATTAAACAGCAAAGTGTTTATATACTTACAAATTTCTGCACGGCAAAAAGAACACTCAGATTTCCATACACTTTCTTCTCCTTTTCTAAGCACAAGGATTAAGAAATCCATACAATATTTTAGGTATCCGGCACGGGAAACCTTAAAGTGTTTTTTCGATAACCAATTATATCTCATCTTGGAAATCGTGATAGCTTGATATTGTTTTTGCAAATTACCGGTATGTGATACGCTGCCATTTCTAATAATATAAAAGTATAATGGTTGATCTAAATAATAAATTTTATTTGCTCGACTGCACACCTTATGTAAAATAGAATAATCCTCCATCAGTGAAATACTATTTGCAAACTGAATTCCGTCAAACAAACTGCGCTTAAACACCTTATCCCAAAGATAACTTTTCAACTTTAAATCAAGCATCAGATCATAAATAAACCTTTTTTTATCAATTAGAGCGGCGCCTTTACAATACTTCATCCGATAAAAATTACCATGTTCGACTCGATAGTGCTCAAAAAGGAGCAACTCTACACCTTGCTGTAGTATCGGCTTTATAGTTTCATACCAGTTATCTGCAACATAATCATCTGAATCTACCCAAGCGACATAGGTACCATGCGCATGCGACAATGCTGTATTTCTGGCGCTGCTTACACCCCCATTGGATTGATGATACACCTTAACACAATTAAATTTCACTGCAAATTCATCACAAATAAATCCGCTATTATCACTACTTCCATCATCTATACAAATGACCTCCGCATCCTCATCGATTTGCTTCAAAACGGATGCCAAGCAATGCCGAAGATAATTTTCTGTATTATACACCGGAATAATAATTGAAAGAAGCACTACACCCTCCTGTAGATATGCCTTAAAGCATAATACCAAGAAACATGAATTCCTATAAGTGTATAGATTAATTTGAGTTTAAATCTTATATATTGGTTTTTCCATATGCTAAAAAGATTTGCTCTAAAGATGGATACAATTTTTTCACTATAAGATAAATCAGACTTCCCTATCATATTCAAGATTGCGCGATAGGTAAAAAAAAGTCTGTACTCTCCTGCCTTTATAGAACCCGGAAAATGCTTTTTTATATAATTAAAATTATCCTCATATGCTTTTTGGAAATCATCTATTCTTTTGTTATGTTTTGAAACATCTGTAATTGATCCTTCCCTGTGCAGATAAAAATACTTCCTATCAGAAATTCGCCCAAATCTTTTCGTCCGCTCAATCCATCGCAATAAATAGTAGCCATCTTCATAATATCTCCCTTTTTCGAATTTAAGATCTTTAAATATCCGGGATCTATAAATTCTGTTCCATACAGGTATACAAGTACCACCATGTTTATTGACAAGGATTTCTGATATTATATCATTGACATCTGTCAATATAACTGGCTTGAAATGAGGTGTACCTTCTATTCGATCTGGCCATATATCTGAAACTCCGCACATGGCTACATCCAAATCTTCTTTTACCGCAAAATGAATAAGTGTTTCATACATATCAGGAGAAATCCAATCATCGCTGTCTACAAAACCAATGTATTCCCCACTACATACTTCAAGTCCAGAATTTCTTGCATCACTGAGCCCACCATTAGATTTATGAATAACTTTAACCCGAGAATCCTTCTGAGCATATTGGTCGCAAATAGTTCCACTCTCATCTGTAGACCCATCATCAACAAGAATAATCTCAATATCGGTAAACGTCTGATTAATGATAGAATCCACGCATTTTTTTAAATAAGGGGCTACATTGTAGACAGGAACAATCACACTGATTTTAGACATATTTACTCTCCTACTTAATTCAAATACTTTTTAACTTCAAATATCACTCTTCAGATAATCATAAGGCTTCCAATCAACTGTTTTTATTTCCCTTCGAATCACCAACAACAATTGTGATATTAGAAGATATATTTATTAGATTTTAGCAGACAGTCTTTTCGTCCTGAATTTCCTGTTTTTTGACTATAATATGAATAAAATCTATCGATAATAACTTAATGTTGCATTAATCCCCCGCTGAATATTAAAGCATGGCTTCCAACCCAGACTTTCTAATCTATTTGAATTTAGTGCAGAATTATCCATCATATTAAAAACTTTCTTCTCCTCATTGCTGAAATCTTTAAAGATAACCGGTACATGAGCAGCTGAAGAAAATAATTCAGCCAGCTTCCGGATTGTAACGATAGAATACTTATTCGAAATATTATACGCATTTCCACTATATCCATTAAGCAAAATCGACAATATAGCTGACCCGCAGTCTAACGTATAGCAATAGGATCTTAGCTGTAATCCGCTACTCTTTAGCACCAATGGTCTATGATTCACTGCGCATCTAGTAAACTCGGCAGAGACTCTGCTATCATCGTCTTTAATTGAAGGCCCATATACATGTCCAGGTCTCGCCACAACAAAATCAACTCCATATTCTTTTCTATATGAGGAACATAGGGTTTCTGCTGCTCTTTTAGCCGATGGATAACATGCACGGAAATTCAGGATATCAACATATCCATAATCTCCCTCTGAAAAAGACTGACTCAAACCAGTCTTTCCATACACCTCGCTTGATGATAAATACAGCAGACGTCCGCTTCGATTCATCTTCAAAATATCCAAAAGGCCCACTAAACCACTTATATTAGCAAGCATAGTTTCAACCGGCTTTGTTGCAAATGAATGTGGATCGGCAGGACTGGCTGCATGAATTATAAAATCCGGTTTCAATGTGCCAGTATTCAGATTCCCCTTATCAGCATCATAATATAAGAAAGAAAAATCTCCATTATTCACAAGGAGTTGAAATCTCTTAGCAATACGAATCCTGCTTCTTCCTGCTAAAATAACTTTCGTGTGAAAATTTCGTGTATGATTCATATGAAGAAGTATTTCTACAACAGCAGAGCCAATCATGCCTGTAGCTCCTGTAATGAGTATCGTACGTCCGCGCAACTTGTCGATATTCGGAATACATTTAGACACTGCATCTACATCATTCCAATACTCGTCCGTATAAAGCAGCATTTCTAATTCTCCATTAAATTCTATTCTTGCCCATAATATGCATGAGGGCCATGTTTTCTACTATAATGTTTATCCAGCAAAAATTGAGGTACTTCTTTGATATTTGGATTTAAAAATTCAGAAATAGTAGCCATATGTGCTACTTCTTCTATAACTTTTGCATGATATAAAGCTTCATTAGGATTTTTTCCCCAGCTGAACACACCATGATTTTCACAAAGTGTACCGGGAATTGCCAACCAGTCAAGATTTTTAAACCTTTCAAGAATGACACGCCCGGTATTCTCCTCATAGGCAGACTCCACTTCCTTTTGGCTTAAAGCTCTCGTACAAGGAACACTTCCGAAAAAATAATCTGCCTGTGTTGTTCCATAGCAGGGAATATCACGACCAGCCTGCGCCCAGGAAGTAGCAAAAGTCGAATGAGTATGTACTATCCCACCAATGTTTCCCCATTTACGATATAAGAGTACATGTGTTGGGGTATCTGAAGAAGGACGCAAATCACCTTCAATAACTTTTCCAGCAAGATTAACAACAACCATCATATCCGGAGTTAAAGACTTATACGGTACTCCACTCGGCTTAATAACAACTAAACCTGTTGCATAGTCAAATCCACTCACATTTCCCCAAGTAAAAGTGACCAGTTGATATGTTTCAAGCCGTTTATTAGCATCACAAACCATATTTTTAAGTTCTTCCAGCATTAGGTAATCTCCATTCGTGATTAATTTAACAGCAATTACTTTAGCCAATCTGATCGCTTAGCAATAAGCAGCGCCTTGAAAATATCTATATCTTCCACGGTTGTCAATTTAATGTTTTTTTCAGACCCTGCAGAAAAGTAGACCTGCTTCCCCATTTCAACCATGAGTGTACACGATGCTACAGAATTGGTAATCCCTTTTCTTAAAGCTTCTCTATGCAAATTGCAAATATCACCCAATAAAAAGCCTTGAGGCGTTTGTGTCCTCTTTAAACGGTCTCTTGGATAGCTTCCGGTAGAAACGATACCGTCTGAAGTCTCCAACATAGCTTCTGCACAGGGAATAGTAGCAATGGCACATCCATACTGCCGTGTTTTTACGATACAATCGGAAATAATCTCATTAGAAACCATAGGTCTTATGGCATCATGGATAAGAACAACATCTTCTTTTTGAAAATGCTTTTCTAGTTCATAAACACCATTTTTTATAGATTCCTGTCCATTTTTTCCACCAGGGATAATATATTTCAATTTAGTTACATTAAACTGGTCAGCATAAGCCTGTAATACTTGTTCCCAGCCTGAAATGCAGACAACAGCTATTGCATCTATATCCGGATGATTCTGAAATGCCTGCAGAGTATAAACAATAACAGGCTTCTCGTTTACTGTCAAAAACTGTTTAGGAATATTCTGATGCATCCTTTGGCCGGATCCTCCGGCAATAATCAAAGCAATATTCATTTTTTCTCCTCTTTCCAATAGACTTTGAAATCATGGTGAGATTGCTGACTATCTTTTGATGGTGGCGTCATATAATCTCCATACAGATTCGACAAATACTCATCATAATTATCCGGAGTATTAAAGTTTTTTCCTTCAAATATTCTTTTGGTAATCTTTAAAAATGGAGCACCTTTTACACATTCCTTATAGCCATAATGAGGAAATGTACTTACCCCGATATACTGACTGTTATCGACATTGTATTTCATTGCTCTCTTAGTCACTAACTGATTTAAATTAAAAAGACTGCATATTAATCTGGCTATAGGAATTCCCAGAAATTTAATTCCTGTACGCAAAAAAGTTCGCATTCCCTCATATTTTACATCCTGATCTGCAAAATGGTGACTCACAGTAAAAGATTGTCTGGATAAAGTTGCTATCCGGGTCATAATATTATTTATTCTCCAGAATCTTTTCCTTACTTCTTCATCATCAGGTGAACCATCTGTTGGGAAAATATCAATTGAAACACCATGAGAATCATCCATATTAAAACCATTATACTTTTTAACAGTTCTGGTATCCTCCACTTCCGCAAATGTAGAATACCACTCCTTATCATTCATTAAAGAGTTTACCCTGTAGTGAGATTTTCTTTGATTATACAGCTTATTAAACCTGATATAATCCGGTCGCGGCATAATAATATCTATATCATCATCCCAGGGAATAAATCCTTTATGACGTATAGCACCAAGTAAAGTGCCTCCGCATAAGTAGTAGCGAATATTATTGGCTTCACAAAAATCATTTATATCTTTTAGAATAGCCAACTCAATTTCTTTTAACTCTTTCTGATTTATTGATCTCATAACTATCCTTTTATGAACTCTTCTATGCTCTTAAAAAAAGTTTGCTGTTCTGATGGGTGTGTCAAGAGTTTTGTGTAAATCGATTCAATAAGCAACATCGTATTGCTG
>ERZ1023981.241-NODE-241-length-9563-cov-13.999895_pt1 | contig 9563 bp, 8 predicted proteins | sample MGYA00380435_ERZ1023981 | MGnify/ENA primary metagenome ERZ1023981 (study PRJEB33179, sample SAMN07449057) | human gut metagenome | biome: Human-gut; feature: Human associated habitat; material: Faeces | host: Homo sapiens | place: India:Kasaragod | collected...
GTCTTAACTCCTTAACTCCCTTAACTCCTTAACTCCTCCCCAAAAAACATTAACCATTAAAAAAAAATAAACCATTATGAAAAAAGAAACATTAAAAAACATCATCAACTTCGTCATCACCGTTCTCACCGCCATTGCCGGCGCCTTCTGCGTCACCAGCTGCGGCAGAATGTAGACGACCACCCCATCGTTTGTTAACCCAAAAAATCTAACGACTATGCAAAACCACCGTAACATCTCTCTCATCGTGCTGCATTGCAGCGCGACGAGAGTCACCCAGAGTTTCACCATCGAGCAGCTCGAAGCCTGCCATAAAGCCCGTGGCTATAGCAGCATCGGCTATCACTACTACATCACCCGCGACGGCACCCTCTACCCCTGCCGACCCGAGAACGAAGTAGGCGCCCACGCCCTCCACTTCAACAAGAACAGCATAGGCATCTGCTACGAAGGCGGACTCGATGCCAAGGGTCGTCCTGCCGACACCCGTACCGAAGCCCAGAAGATCACCATGGAAGAATTGCTCCGCAGCCTCTGCGTCGACTTCCCCGATGCCGAGATCCTCGGTCATTGCGACCTCCCCGGCGTCCGCAAGGCCTGTCCCTGTTTCGACACCCGCAAATGGCTCAAGGAGATCCATTTCCACATCTGAAACTCCTTAACTCCCTTAACTTCCTTACATTTTTTCTTTTATCATGCCTCCCGCTCGTGAGAGTCGGAGGCTTTTTTTATCAAAATTAAGCCAATCTTTTTGCATATATCACATGAAAACATTATCTTTGCAGAAGATAAGCTGCACTCGGCAATTTGAAAGTAAACCTTTCATTGCGCTCATTTGCATTATCTTTGCAGAAGATAAGCTGCACTCGGCAATTTGAAAGTAAATCTTTCATTGCGCTCATTTGCATTATCTTTGCAAAAGATAAGCATATTAATCAAGGAGAACCAAACATGACAGACATCAGCAACAGAAAGCTGCCGACAGGCATTCAATCGTTCAAAGAAATCAGAGAAGAAGGTTATCTTTATGTAGACAAGAGCGACCTCATCTGGCATTTGGCGAATCATGGCAAAAAGTACAACTACCTGAGCCGTCCCCGCCGTTTCGGCAAGTCAATTCTTATCAACACACTACAGATGTACTTCGAGGGGAGAAAAGAACTCTTCGAGGGACTGAAAATCATGCAGTTAGAGAAAGAATGGAAACAATATCTTGTCATCCGTCTCGATATGAGTCTGGCAGGAGCCGAACCGAAAAGAGTGTGGAGTTATCTTGACAATGTTTTTCACAACCTTGAATCGGAATATAACATTGCTGTGCGGCAGGATAGCTCTCTTGCTGTAAGATTCCAAAACATCATTGAAGGTGCATACAACAAAACCGGCAACAAAGTAGTCATTCTCATCGACGAATACGATTCACCGCTGCAACATTCATGGAAGACAGAACATCACAAAGCCTGCACCGAAGTCTATCGCGATGTCTTTGCAGTACTGAAGGCCTGCGACGAATACGAGAAGTTTGTCTTCATCACGGGCATCACAAAGTTCACGCAGATTTCACTTTTCTCCGTGCTCAACAATTTGACCAACATCAGTTTCCTGCCAGAATATGCAACCATCTGTGGCATCACAGAAGAAGAAATATTAACAAACTTCAAGCCAGAGCTGGAGAAAATGGGCGAAGTCAACAACTGGACACTTCAGGAAACTCACGACAAGTTGAAAGCCTACTATGACGGCTACCATTTCAGCCGCCGCAATATGACAGACATCTACAACCCCTATAGCCTGATCAACGCATTGAGCACACAAGAGCTCAGCAATTACTGGGCAGCATCAGGGGCCACTTCGCTGATACCGAAATTTGTCGACAACATGGAGCTTCGATTGAAGAACTTCGAGAATTGCCGTATCATGCGAAACACCTTAGAGACATCCGATGTCAGTGCAGGAGGTGCCGAGCTGTTCCTTTACCAGTCAGGCTACCTCACCATCAAGAAATACGACGAGTTTGGCTATACACTTGGCTTCCCCAACGAAGAGGTGAAACAAGCCCTTTACGACCAGGTTCTCCCATCCCTCGCCCTCCGTTCTGAGAGCGACCTCCAATCGCTCCAAGCCAACCTGTACGCCCAATTAGGGACAGGCGAGACAAACGAGGCAATGAAGACCCTGAAGGCCTTGATAGCCGACGTGCCGTACAGCAATAAGAAACTCGCCTCCATGGACATGGAAGAGCGTTATCGTCTCATTATCAGTACCATCCTCAATGCCATTGGACTAAAGGTAGAAGTAGAGAAAATGATTTCCACAGGTAGAATCGACATGACAGTACAGACCTCCCGTTATATCTACGTAATAGAATTGAAATTGCAAAACAACGGAGGTAAGTCTGCTGCCACTCATCAGATTTTCGACCGCCAGTATCTGGAACCTTTCCTTGCAGACAGCCGTCAGGTCATCGGATTAGGCCTTGAGCTCGACGATAAAGGCAAAGGCCTCATAGATTGGCAAGAAGTCCAGCAGTAATTCCTGCATCAACAAGCACCCATCAGCAGCAATCAAGCTTCGAGCACCCAGCCAGCATCGGACAAACAGTAAGCAAGCACCGAGCAAACTGTAAGCAAGCACCCAGCAAGCAGTCAGCATGAGCAGCAAGGAGCAAGCTGCCCATAACCAAGTCCTTGAGTGAAAGCGGGTTCATCCCCGCACAAAAAACCGCAGCTCCGCTGCTGGCGAAGACCTCTGATGGTCCGCCAACCTTATAGCGAAGCGGTTTGAGCACCGAGTAGGGCGGTTTCCTCTTCTTCCCTGAGGGGAGAAGACCGAGATGAGAGGTGGACCCTCCCTTAAGGGTAAGGGAGGACTGGTGGGTTTTCGAAAAACCTCTTATTATGGCTAAAAGAGGACAGGTTGATTTTCTAAATAAAATCCCCCTCTTTTAAGAAAAAATATTATTTTGTCATAGCCAAAAACTATGACAAAATAACATTAGAATAATAAAACATTCTCTTCCGCAGCCATACCCAAGTCCTCCCTTTCCGGCAGTCTGTATCTCAGGTCTCTGTCCTGGATGAAGATATGGTTGAGCGTGTACTCCAGCGACTCGAGTGTCTTCTCTCTCCTCTCCCCTTTCAGTTCACACTCCCAGACGGTGATGCAGTGCCACCCCATCCTTGCCAGCTGTTTCTGTTCCTCCCGGTCTCTCTCCCTGTTGCGTGAGATTTTCCTCTCCCAGAACTCCGTATTCGTCTTCGGCATCCTGAAGTATTTGCACCCCTCATGACCGTGCCAGAAGCATCCGTTCACGAAGATGCAGGTGCGGTATTTGCGCAATACGATGTCTGGGTGTCCAGGCAGCCTCGGGTTATTCACCCTGTACCTGAACCCCCTGCTCCACAAGTATTTCCGCACCACCATCTCCGGCTTCGTATCCTTGCTCTTAACGGCCGCCATATTCTTGTGCCGCTGCTCTATGGTCAAATGGTCTGACATTGGATATAAATCTTACGATACAAAATTATGTTCTATATTCCTTCAGTATTTCTGCTGTCGTAAACAGAGGTTCTCCAGGAATATAACTCTTAAACTTCGTCAGATGGGAAGTCCTGTAATTTAAATATTTGCGCTGCAAAGATACACTTTTTCGAGGATAAAAACAAGAGAACAACACACTTTTTTCCGAGGATAACAAATGTTAAATCATACACTTTTTCGATGATAAGAAGGAAAAATCATCCTCCAAAAACTTTAATGACACTTAATGACACCTGAATCAACAGGAAATGCATTTTTGAATATAAATATACCAAACTTTTTCCCCATTTTTCTTTCTTATTTCATGATATTTTCTTATTTTTGCAGCAAAACAAAAATAAGAAATATGACACAAGAAGAACAATATAAAAGTTTTATCAAGTATTGCACAAAAGCTGGCAAAAGTATTAGCAACTATAGCGATTTTAAGCGTATAAATGAGACTATTGCCAAAATCAAAGGAGTTGAAAAATATGATATCTACTCTTGCGTACATACAAAAGAGTTGCAAGATATGATAGACTTACTTTATGAAAATGAGGAATTCAAAGCATATAATACTAAAGGCGGTAATCAATATTCTAACGCCTTAGAAACATACTTAAAATTCCTTCATGCTAAAGAGATTTTTGCTGATGAAACAAAGCCAAAGTATTCTCCAATTCTTTCTTTACAACAGATTTATTATGGTGCTCCCGGCACTGGTAAATCAAAGGCTATCAAGGATTTGACTTTCGGAGAAAGCGTGATTCGCACTACATTCCATCCCGATTCAGACTACGCCTCTTTTGTTGGAACTTACAAACCTATTACAGAAGAAGTGGTACTCCGAGATTGCTATGGCAAAAAGGTCATTGATGACGAAACAAAGGAAGTCGTAAAGGAAGAAAGAATTGCCTATAAGTTCATTCCGCAGGCTTTTCTTGAAGCCTATGTTGAAGCGTGGAAGATACTTGGATCCGGCAAAAAGCAATATCTTATTATCGAGGAAATAAATAGAGGTAATTGCGCTCAGATCTTTGGTGACCTGTTCCAATTGCTTGATCGCAACGAATATGGTTTTTCAGATTATCCTATCGTTGCAGATAAGGATATGCAGAAATATCTTGAAAAGGAATTTGCGGGATGGGAGATTACAAATAAAGACGAAATCAACCAGCTCTATGGCGAAGCCAATATGGTAAGTCTCATTATGAAGGGAGAGCGCCTTGTTCTGCCTTCAAATCTCTATATTTGGGCAACAATGAATACCAGCGACCAGAGTCTCTTCCCTATTGACTCAGCCTTTAAGCGCCGCTGGGATTGGAAGTATGTGCCTATTCGCGAAGGTCGTGACAAAGAAACCAACGCTCCTCTCAACTGGTACATCAACACGGGAGATAAGCAATACAATTGGTGGTCATTTATCAGCAAGGTTAATAAGCTGATTGGTTCACTTACCAATTCTGAAGACAAGAAACTCGGCTATTTCTTCTGCAAGGCCAAAGATGGAGAAATCGATGCCGACTTGTTCGTTAGTAAGGTTATCTTCTATCTCTGGAATGATGTGTTTAAGGACTATGGTTTCGATGATAAGGACTTTCAGGATGAAGAGGGCAAGATTCTGTCTTTTGATAGATTCTATCAGGATGTCAACGGCAAGGCTAATGTTGACATAGCTACCATTGAGTTGTTCCTGGAGAATTTGGGAGTGGAAAAGGCTTCTTTTAATAAAGAAGAAGAGGATGTAGACGATGAAGATTCTATTGAGGAAGAAGAATCCTCAAATAGTACTACTGAAAAAAGAAGCAGAGACAATTCACATTATACTATTAACGGACGAGGCGACTATAAGAAAGGTCCATTAGCCCTTGCTGTATTACAGAATTACACCAATCGTAATCCAACAAAGACAGTAAAGGAAATAATGGAAGATTGGGCACCAGTTGTAGTAGCAAATGTCCCACACATGCTCGAAACACAAGAAGAGTATAACACAAGAACCTCAAATTCTAAAGATAAAAGCAATCGTAGCAGAGCCAATATAGTAAAATGGGGCAACAATAATGTTATCTATATTTCTACAGAATGGAACATAGATACCTTCTCAGAGTTTATCCAAAAGGTAAATGCGCAAGATTGGGGTATTAACATTGAGAAAATAGAAGAATAATCAGATAATGAGAATCCTCATAGAAGAACATCAGTATCAGGCTGAACAGATTAGGGATGTCCTGCACGGCATCGACGCCATGCAGGACATTGATGGCAACGTCAGCATCAACTACGTTGGGTATTACTACAATACCCAGCTCAACGATTGCGTCTTTATTTTGCCGAAAGTACTGCTCGAAGACACCTCAGAGGGCGAAAAAGTATTCGGCAAATACGCCCCGGAAAACATCGTCAACCTGAACCAGAACAACCCACTCTCTCAACACGAGAAAGACTTTATCTATGAGTTCTCTGTCTGGATTTACCGCACCATCGAGGTTTACAACAATTCCACCAGAAACGGCATTGTCTATCACCAGAAAATAGCGTGTCTCGGTAAAAGTAACAGACAAATCAACAACACATTCCTCGATATTCTGCTGGCTCTCATCGACTTTAACAAGCATAACCAGGATTTCATCTTCTTCATCCTGAAGAACATTCATTCTGGTTACAACCGCATTCATTGGTCTAAGACCATATCCACCACAAGAGCCATTGTCTGCAAAAACAGTCCTGTTTATACCAATCCTGTTAACAGGAAGAAACAGATTAACTTCGATGAAGAATTACTGATTATTTTCTTTTCCATCCTGAACTATATCAGCGAAAGATATGGTTTCACCTATCATATCAACTGCAATTTCCAGTTAATCACAGGTTATCGTTTCAAGACTTATCTGGATGGATTAGGAAAGACCAGACTCCTCCAGATTAAATACAAGTACTTTTCTGATAAATCATTATATCTCTGGCAGTTGTGCTATGATTTCTTTGACAATGCCAATCGCATGAACATCCAGCAGGAACGCAAGGAGTATCTTCTGGTTAAGAGTTTCAATATCGTTTTCGAAGCCATTATTGATGAACTTCTGGGAGAAAAGAACATCCCAGCTGGTCTGAAAGAACAGGCTGATGGTAAACGTATCGACCATTTGTACACCTACCAGAACCTGATTACAAGTAAAAATCAGGAGCCTGTTTATTACATCGGTGACAGCAAATATTACAAGTTAGGTCATGGCATCGGAAAGGAATCTGTATATAAGCAGTTTACGTACGCCAGAAATATCATCCAGTGGAACCTGAACCTCTTTATGAACGACGATAAGGACGATGAAGAACTGCAATACGACAAGCGTAATTTTGGCAACGTTCCGAAGCTTCGTGACGATTTGACGGAAGGCTACAACATCATTCCGAACTTCTTCATCAGCGCAAAGATGGCAGAGAATCTCTCTTTCTCAGACCAGATTTCGTCAACCAACAGGGAGCAGAAGTGCTTCAACACCCAGCATTTCAACGACCGCCTGTTCGACCGCGACACCCTTCTCGTCTTCCATTACGATGTCAACTTCCTCTATGTTGTATCTCTGTATGCCCGTCATAATGAGCACCAGAAATTCTCGTGGAAGAACAGAGTTCGCAAGATGTTCAGGGATGAAATCCAGAAAATGCTGGATGAAAGATATGAGTTCTATCGCCTCACGCCAAAAGAAGGTACCCAAGTAGAAGAATTCGTCAGCAGGCATTTCAGAAAGCTTATCGGCAAGATATTCTCACCAACGAAATCCTATGATTATCTGATACTTGCGCTCGAAAAGAACGATTCTGACGAGAAGCAAAAAGAAGAGATAATAGACGTTATCAAGGAGAAATTCCATATAGAGAAATTCCATATAGAGAAATTCGCTTTATCGGATAATGTAGGGAATGACTAACAGGTACTCAAGTCAGGCGTTAAGGAAATACACAACCCGCTATGTGTTCTTTGCTGACGTCTGAAGGGCTTGACTTTTCCCTTTTACCTTTTAAATAATGCTTCTTACGTCCAGAATTCGGAGTCGCCAGTGGGTTGCATCTCGCCTCCACAACGGGGGCAGGTGTGGTGATCCCAAAGGTGTATGCGGTCAGAACCGCAACGGAGGCAGAGTCTGCCTACAAGTGAGTTGAAGCTGGGGGCGGCATCTCCTATGACGCCGCCTACGACAAGGGGGACTATGTTGTGGCAGTCGGGGCAGGTCATGGCTTCTATGTGTTGGCCCATGAAGCCACGGCCTTCATATATGTCCGTGGCGTAGCCGCATTTCTTGCATTTATATTTGCTTTTTCTTGACATAATAGTGTTTTTTTTCGAAAACCCACCAGGATTCCCTTAAACCTTAAGAGTTCTTTCTAAAATCACCCCGTCCCTCTTTACCATTAATGAGGGATTTTTCGAAAACCCACCAGTCCTCCCTTACCCTTAAGGGAGGGTCCACCTCTCATCTCGGTCTTCTCCCCTCAGGGAAGAAGAGGAAACCGCTCCTCCTCGTCGCTCGTAACCATTTCATTCTATGGTTGGCGGACCATCAGAGGTCTTCGCCAGCAGCAGAGCTGCGGTTTTTTGTGCGGGGATGAACCCGCTTTCACTCAAGGACTTGGTTGCGGGTTGCTTGACCGATGCTCGATGCTTGCTGAGTGCTCACTCGATGCTCGATGCTGGCTGGCTGCTTGCTCGGTACTGGGGGCTTGCTGGGGGCTGGTGATTGCTGCCAAGGGTTATTTGGAGAGTTTCTCGGTCAACATGTTCTTGAGGAAGAGGGTGTTGCCGAGAATGTAACGACGCCACATGCGGCGGGGCTCTTTCAGGAGACGGTAGAGCCATTCGAGACCGTGGTTCTGCCACCATAAGGGGGCACGTGCTACGGTGCCGGCAAAGAAGTCGAAGACGGCTCCGATGGTGCCTACATGACAGTGGATGTCGAGCTCTGACCAGTGGGAATAGGTCCACTTCTCTTGCTTCGGAGCGGTCATGCCTATCCACAGCAGGTCGGGATTGGAGGCATGGATGGCGGTGATGATGGCGCGGTTGTCCTCGTCGGTGAACTCGGGCTTGTAAGGGGGTGAATAGGTGGCTACCTTGAGATGGGGATATACCTCGGCGGCTCGCTTTACTATCATGTCGAGTACTTTCTGAGAGCTTCCCATAAACATCACTGTCTTAGGACTTTCGCCTTTGGCGGTTGATGCTTCACTCTCACGTTCAAGACGGTTCATCTCGTAGTCGAAGAGATCCCAGCCTGCGATGCGCTCACGAGGCTGCGACTTCGCTCCTATCCATCGGCAGGCTTTCACGATGCTCACTCCGTCGGGGATGAGTACGTCGCCACACGACAGGGCCTCGGCAAAGAGGGGATCCTTCAGGGCTGTGTTGTAGGAATGGGCGTTGATCGTATTGATGAGCAGCTTGCCCTCGGGGAGGGTGGATAGCTCGGCCTTGCTGCCTAATATCGTTAATGTCTTCAGTCGGAACATATGTCTTTGTGTTATTTGAATTGATATTCTTAGACTCGACAAAGGTATGGCTTTTCTATGAGACTGCCAAATATTTATTAAGAAATCAGTGAAAAGAGTAAGAATGTTTGGCTAATTGAAAACTATTTCCTATTTTTGCAAAAACAATGTGGAGGTGATTTCACAGGAGGTTTCACAGGAGGTTTCACAGGAGGTTTCACAGGAGTTAAAGGAGTTAAGGAGTTAAAGGAGTTAAGACAAGTGCTTTAGTGGGCAATGATTTCTCCAAGGGGAGTTATGAGCTTTTAAAGCTTTTGCCCTTACAGGGCGCATTGCCCATTGGGATTACAACCCAGGGCGCTACCCTGGGCTAAGAGCTTCTGCCCCTTCAGGGCGTGCTGGTTGCATGGGGCTTGCATTCGTGCTTCGGACGATGGACATTGGTTCAGGGCGTGCTGATTAAATTGGGTTTTGACTGTTCATGCGGTCGATTAACATTGTTTAATTGAGTGCTGATTTTAGTTGATTGAGAAATTCCTGAAGGTCTTCGACTT
>ERZ1023981.242-NODE-242-length-9512-cov-24.840118_pt1 | contig 9512 bp, 8 predicted proteins | sample MGYA00380435_ERZ1023981 | MGnify/ENA primary metagenome ERZ1023981 (study PRJEB33179, sample SAMN07449057) | human gut metagenome | biome: Human-gut; feature: Human associated habitat; material: Faeces | host: Homo sapiens | place: India:Kasaragod | collected...
TGCTGCCACGAAGCAATCGGGCGGCATAGAAATCCTCACGCTTGCCTATCGCCTCTGTCAGCATCGACACGGCACGAGGAGCATCGCCCAGCCCTCTGCAGGCTCTGGCATAGAAGAAATACGTCTCTACATTCTCAGCATCCAGCTGCAGAGCCTTGTCGCACACATCCGTCATGGCGATATAATCCTCCATCATATACGCCACATCCGCCATACGCAGCAATACTGCTATGTTATCGGACTGTGCCTCCGAGATTTTCTGCAACTGGGCGTAAGCCTGCTGCAGATTGCCCATAGAGATGTAAGCCTGCGAAAGATAGTCGCGGCATTCCAGATCTTCAGCATTCAGCTGCAGAGCTTGTTCCAGAAACTTGGCTGCAAGGTCAAATTGGTGCATGCGGAGAGCACGAACACAATCATATTTCACCATGTCGAAGCCCTTTTCCTTCGTTTCTCTCACTTCTTCGGTAGTTTTTTGCTCACCAAATAGCTTTTTCAATATGTTCATATCCAATTGATTTTTTAGGTTTTGAATTGTTTGTTGTTGAAATCGTATCAAACGACAGGGCAAAAATACGAATAAAATCCCGAAAAACGCCTCTTTTTTGGAAGAAATATTTTCTTTTTTCTGATTACGAGAAGATGGTGACAAACTTAGACGCACGAATACCATCCACATAAACATCTGCTTGATAGGGAGTTAGGATTGTTTTTGATTTCAGTTAAAGGCATCAAAAATCTCAGTCTCAGTTGTCTCAGTTATTTTTCAAGTACCCCCTCTTTTTCTTTTATTCTTATATATATATTATATATTTATATATAATTAATTAATAATCAATAAGTTACAAAAACAGCAAAAAGGAAAGAAAGAGAAAAATGGGAAAATGATACCCCCTTATTTTTTACTGAGACAACTGAGACTGAGACTGCTTCCAATTAATTGGAATGCCACTTTTTTTATTAACTATCTGATAATAAGCCTTCTAGAAGAAGAGGAAGCGTTCCAGTTCCAGTTGTTCCAATTATTTTTTCAGCATATCCCTCCTACCCTCCTTTTTATATATATTTATATATATAATTAATTAATAATCAATATGTTATACAATATAAAAAAGTAAAGCAGACGGACAAGCGAAAGATGCATACCCTCTTAAAATTAATTGGAAGAACTGGAATCTGGAAGATTTAGCAGGGTAACCGGAACGCAGCCCCAGGAAAATCCCCTCTTCTCTAGAAGGCAAGACCTATCCCATTTGCTTTTCCCCTTAAATACTCTCTTCGATTATGCATGTAACTGAAACCACAAGGATTAGATAAAAAACAGATAAATTTCCTTTTCAAAAGGAAATAATTGCCGATTTCTTTCCTTTTTAGAAGGAAAGTTTGTATCTTTGCAACCGAGTGTAGGCATCTACATATTAACAACTGAGCCCACTTTAAAATATTTCTGTATAGACAAGCAAATTATTAGAAATATCATCATAGACTGTAAATAAATGCAGCGGATAACGCATAAGAGAATCAGAATTTCCTGGCTGCTGCTATTGGTTTACCTGCCGATGCTGCTTGCCGTTACGTTTCACCATCATGGTGAAGCGCAGGGAACTCATGCTGATTTCTATTGTGCCGATTGTGCCCATCATGTTCATCACGACGGGCATCTGACAGCCCTACAGCATACCATGCACGACTGTGTGCTTTGCCAATTGCAAAGCACTCCTTATCTGGCTCCATCCCTCGTGGTTTGGGTTGCCATCGCCGTGCTCCATCTCTCCCCTCGCCGTGCCTTCTGCTCTCCTTGCTTGTGCAGGGCGAAGGGGGTAAAATCTACCCGTGCTCCACCTTATTCTCTGTTTTTATAAATAATTGAATATTAACAGAATAAGGTAACAAATAACATAATGAGAACAATATTGAAAGCAATATTGCTGATGAGTCTGTGCTCATCGGCAACAGCCCCTGCTATGGCTATAAACAGAGCAAATCATGATAAGAAGGAAGCAAACATTCATGAAGAGGAAGCAAGCGATTCTACCAGACACCAGCCGCTGACGGAATCGAGCGTGAAACTGAACGAAGTGGTGGTAACAGGCTTGACTGGCAGCCAGAAACTCAAGCAGTCGCCAGCACCCATCTCTTTCGTTTCTGCCCGCCAGCTCGAAATGCAGCCTTCTACCAACATCATCGATGCCATCGCTCATCAGCCAGGCGTTTCGCAGATTACCACGGGAAGCGGAATCTCCAAGCCCGTGATACGTGGATTGGGATTTAACCGTGTAGTCGTAGTGAATGATGGAGTCAGACAGGAAGGACAGCAATGGGGCGATGAGCACGGAATAGAAATCGACCCGGCTTCGGTTCATTCCGTAGAGATTCTGAAAGGCCCTGCAAGTCTTATGTATGGCTCGGATGCGATGGCTGGCGTCCTTATCTTCCATTCCGCTCCTACCCTTGCAAAGGGCGACATGAGAGCGAATTTCTCAACGGGTTATCAAACCAACAACGGACTTTTTGATTATTCGCTCAACTTTGCCGGCAACCAGGGCGGATTTGTATGGAACACCCGCTACAGCGGAAAGATGGCGCATGCCTACAAGAACAAATACGATGGTTACGTCTTCGGTTCTTCACTCAGAGAGCAGGCATTCTCGCAACTTCTCGGTTGGAACTACCGCCAGGGGCATTCGCATCTTACACTCGATTATTATCATCTCACTCCGGGCATCGTAGAGGGAGAAAGAGATGAGAAAACGGGCGAACTGGAAATTCCGGAAGGCTACGATGCCAAGAGTTACGGCAAGCCGATGCCTTATCAGCAGATTCATCATTACAAGGCTGTACTTGATAATTCCTGGTTCCTGGGCGACGGCAATCTGAAGTTCCTCCTGGGTTATCAGCAGAACCGCCGTCAGGAATTTGAGGAGGAAGAGAATCCGAAGGAATGCGGCCTCGATTTCATGCTCCATACCATGAATTACGACCTGCATTATCTCTCGCCGGAAATGAATGGATGGAAGTTCTCTACGGGCATCAACGGCATGTGGCAGCAGTCGGTTAATAAAGGTTCTGAATTTCTGATTCCAGCCTATCATCTCTTCGATTATGGCGTGTTTGCCACGGTGAGCAAAGAGATAGACAAACTGAACCTGAGCGGCGGCATCAGATACGATCATCGCCATCTGCACAGCGAGGCTTTGAGAGAAGAGGATGATGCTGAATCGAATGATTCTTTCCGATTCAAGGCCTTTAAGCGAAGCTTTGAGGGAGTAACCGGAAGCATCGGCTTGGCTTACGAAATCCTGCCCGATTTCAATCTTAAGCTGAACCTGGCAAGAGGATTCCGTGCTCCAAACATCAGCGAATTATCATCGAATGGTGTGCACGAGGGAACCCAGCGATACGAATTGGGAAATACCGGTCTGAAGCCTGAGAACAGCTGGCAATTCGACCTTGGTCTGGATTATTCTTCGCCTATCATTTCGGCAGAGCTCTCGCTGTTTGCCAATCGCATCAACCATTACATCTATAGCGAGAAGTTGGCAGATGAGAACGATCAGCCTGTCCTCATCGACGACACGCCAGCCTATCAGTTTACTTCGGGCGACGCCCGCATTCTGGGTGGTGAGGCAAGCATCGACATCCACCCTGTGGAGCATCTGCATATCGGCAACACCTTCTCGTATGTCAACTCGGTTCAGTTGCATCAGCCATCCGAATCAAAGTATCTGCCATTCACCCCAGCCCCTCGCTGGGTTTCGGATGTAAGGTATGAGTTTGTCTGCGACGGCAAGACTTTCGACCATCTCTTCGTAAAGCTACAGATGGATTGCAATCTCCGCCAGAACCATTATTTCGCAGCCAACGATACGGAGACCGCTACGCCATCGTACACCTTATTAAATATGTATGCCGGTACCGACGTGAAGCTCCATGGCAAGCGCCTTCTCTCGCTCTATCTTTCGGGCGAGAACCTTACCAACCGTGCTTACCAGAACCACCTGAGCCGTTTGAAGTATCTTGACGTAAACCAGGTTACAGGCAGGAGAGGCGTTTACAATATGGGCCGCAACTTCAGCATAAAGATAGTGGTTCCGATAGAGCTGTAACTCCCCTTTTAGGATAAGTAATTCCCTCTTTTAGACTAGGAAATTCCTCATCAGGAATCAGAATTTTGAATAAACAAGTGCCGATAAGGATGCCAAAAGCTGCCGGAAAAGCAACTTTTGGCGCCATTATCGGCATTTTTTCGTCTAATTATTAGACAAACATTACCACTTTTCTATGATATTTCGTAACTTTGCACCATGATTAAGAAACAAGGAACGATATTGATTGTTGATGACAACCGCAACATTCTTACTACGGTGAGGATGCTGCTGGAACCCATATTCGATGGCATCATCACCATCGCCAACCCTAACTCCATCCCAGCCAAACTGAGAGAGGAGCATCCCGACGTGGTGCTGCTCGACATGAACTTCTCCAGCGGAATCAATTCGGGAAACGAGGGACTGTACTGGCTCAGGGAAATCAAGAGCCTCAGCCCGAAAACCGAAGTGGTACTCTTTACCGCCTACGCCGACATCCAACTTGCCGTAACTGGCATTAAGGAAGGTGCCGCCGACTTCATCGTGAAGCCTTTTGAAAACGAGAAGATGATCCGTACGCTGGTAGAGGCTAGGGATAAGAACAGGGCTGTGGATAACGTTATCAACAGGAAAGGTGGAAAACCTGGTGGAAAAGATGCGCAAAGCGCTATGTATTGGGGAGATAGCGAAGTTATGAACAATTTGAGAAGTATTGTGGAAAAGGTTGCTGCAACCGATGCAAACATTCTCATTACGGGCGAAAACGGAACGGGTAAAGAGGTGTTAGCCAACGAGATACATCGTTTATCCACAAGATGTGGAAAAAAGATGCTGCCTGTGGATATGGGAGCCATTACGGAAACCCTTTTCGAGAGCGAACTTTTCGGTCATGTAAAGGGTGCCTTTACCGATGCCAAGGTGGATAAACCGGGCAAGTTTGAGCTTGCCGACGGCAGCACCATCTTCCTGGATGAGATAGGAAACTTATCCTATGGTCTTCAGGCAAAACTCCTTACTGCCCTGCAGCGCAGAAGCATCGTAAGAGTGGGCGGAAGCACGCAGATTCCCATCAACGTACGACTGGTTTGCGCCACCAACCGCAATCTGCAGCAGATGGTAAACGATGGCGAATTCAGAGAGGATCTGCTCTATCGCATCAATACAATCCATCTGGAATTGCCTGCCCTGAGACAGAGAAAATCAGACATCGTTCCATTGGCAGAAAGATTCCTCCGTCAATATGGCGATTTATATAATAAGGTGAATCTCCGTCTTTCGGAAGAAGCTGAGAAAAAACTTACCAGTTTACCATGGTACGGAAACATCCGTGAACTCCAGCACGCCATCGAGAAAGCCGTGATTCTATCTGATGGCGGAATGATTTCTGCCGAAGATATTGACGGCGGAAACCAGCAGAAAAGAGAGAAGCCCCTGGAAGAGGTTCAGACGCTCGACGAGATGGAGAGCCGAATGATAGAGAAAACCATCAGGGAATGTGAAGGCAATCTGTCGGTAGTAGCCGCAAGACTGGGCATTTCCCGCCAGACGCTTTATAATAAGATTAAGCGATATGGATTATAAACTAATTATAATTATCGTGCTTTTGCTCGTGGCTGTAGTGGGTTACATTCGCCTCTACCGCCACTATCGCCGTAACATCAAGAAGGTAACCTTCCTTTTTGATGCGATAGATAATGGGGATTTCTCCTTCAATTTTCCTACGGAGAAGAGGTTTAAGGAGGATAAGATTCTGCATCAATCCCTCAACCGAATCAAGCTCTTCCTGCAGCATACGAGAGAGGAGCAGATGGATCGGGAGAAATATTACGAGCAGATTCTGAATGCGGTGGATACGGGCATCCTGGTGGTAGATAGCCACGACAACATCCTGCAGCACAACCAGGCAGCCCTCCGGTTGCTCGATACGGATGTGCTTACCCACATGAATCAGGTAAAAGGAAAGCTGAAGGATGAACACCTGGCAAAGCATGAGACGCAAGCCATGCTGAAAGACAAGCACGTGCGCATCATCGCCCTGAGCGACGTGAGCCACGAACTGAGCAATCAGGAGGTGGATTCTTGGATCAAGCTGATTCGAGTGCTGACCCATGAAATCATGAATACCATCACGCCGGTTACTTCGCTGAGCGAGACTCTGCTTACCCGGGTTACAGAGGATAAAGACCTGAAGCAAGGCTTGGAAACCATCCACAAAACAGGAACCGAACTGTTGGCTTTCGTCAACAACTATCGCCGTTTCACCCATGTTCCCCAGCCTCAGCCTGCTCTCTTCTATGTGGAACCATTCCTAGAAAGAATGGCGCTGCTCTGCAACCACGAAGTAGAGATAGAAGTTTCTCCCAAGGATTTGCTGGTTTATGCCGACGAGAGCCTCCTCTCTCACGTAGTAACAAATCTTCTGAAGAATGCCGTAGAAGCTTTCAAGGAAAAGGAAAGAGAAGACAAGCAGGAATGCCGCTCCGCAGATTTGCAATCCGCGGCAAGCAAGAAGGCATTTATCCGTCTCCAAGCCTACGCCAACGTCCAGGAATCCATCATCATCGACGTGAGCAACAACGCCGGTCTCATCCCCGAAGATGTAGCCTCCCACATCTTCATCCCGTTCTTCACCACGAAGCCGGAAGGAAGCGGAATCGGGCTCTCCCTCTCCCGCCAAATCATGCGAGTAAGCGGCGGCAGTCTCTCGCTCCATCAGGACAAGGCACAGGGAATCACCACCTTCCGCATCATCATTCCATAACACAAGCACATTTTTTGAGAGAAAAGTTTGGTGCTTATCCATAAAAATCGTATCTTTGTCCCCACAAATACAGAAGATTATGGCATTCGAAAAGGAAATCAAGAAATACGAGGATTTGAGAGGAAAATATCAAACCCTTATCATCAATAAAATGGATAGAGAAGAGTACATCAAATATAACGAAGTACTCTTCTCTACACACTCGTGCGCCATTGAAGGCAACTCATTCTCCGTAGATGATACCCGGGAACTGAAGGAGAAAGGTCTGGGGATGATTCCTGCCGGAAAGACTCTTTTCGAGGCTTTCGAAATGCTTGATCACTTCGAAGCCTTCGAGTATATGATGCAAAACACGCAGCATCCACTCGACGAGAATCTTCTGAAAGAAATCAACAGGCGGGTTACCAGCCATACGCTTTCCTATCGTTCTCCAGAAGCTATTCCGGGCGAATACACCACCACAGACATGGCAGCAGGCGATACGGTATTTGGCGACCACGAAGAACTCATCGCCAGAGTTCCCAAGCTGTTGGAATCTACCGAAAAAGCCATCGTTTCGGCAGCCGTTCATCCTATGATTCTTGCCGCCCGCTTCCATGGCTTCTACGAATATCTACATCCGTTCCGTGATGGGAATGGAAGAACAGGACGACTCATCAGCAACTACATTCTCTTAAGATTGAATCATCCTCTCCTCATCATCCCATCCGAAGCCCGACAGGAATACATTTCTGCCCTCCGTATGATTCGTACGGAAGCAACCGACGAGCACCTCATCCGCTTCTTCTTCAAGATGGCAATACAGAGAATGGAAGAAGAGCTGAAGCAGAAAGAGGCTAACACCAAGCGATTTATGACATTCCTCTTCTAATATGCTCAAACATTTTGCGGATTTCGGCATATTCACGCTAAAACATTTTGCGGATTTCGGCAAAATAAGGTTAAAACATTTTGCGGATTTCGGCAAAAGTCTTATCTTTGCACACGTAAATCATTAATTATAAGCAAAATATGGAGCAATCAAATTTATTCAAAAGAAAAATATACCAAGAGATGCTCAGATGGAAAGAAGAGCGACAGGGAGAAACCGCCCTATTAATAGAAGGAGCGAGACGAATCGGCAAGTCTACCATCGTAGAAGAATTCGCAAAAAACGAATATTCTTCGTATATATTGGTGGATTTCTCGAAGACAGCTACCGAAATCAACGACCTGTTCAATGACCTATCTGACCTGAACTATATATTCCTACGTTTACAGCTTAACTACAACGTCAGTTTGAAGGAGCGCAAATCCCTCATTATCTTTGATGAAGTGCAAAATAATCCTAAGGCACGACAAGCCATCAAGCATCTAGTAAAAGACCATCGATACGACTATATAGAGACTGGCTCACTCATCTCCATCCGCAAGAATGTACAAAACATCATCATTCCTAGCGAGGAGACACGAATCACCATGCACCCAATGGACTTCGAAGAGTTCAGATGGGCCATGGGCGACAACGTCTCATTTACTCTGCTAAAAACTGTACTTGAGAAAAAACAACCTCTCGGCGAAGCAATCCACCGTAAACTGATGAGAGACTTCAGACTATACATGCTGGTCGGTGGAATGCCACAAGCCGTAGACAAATACATCAAAACCAACGACCTTAGCGCAGTAGACACCGTGAAGCGGGACATCATCGCCCTTTACGAAGAAGACCTCAGAAAAATAGATACGTCGGGCAAAGCAACCGCTATGTTCGACGCCATACCTTCACAACTGAGCAAGAATGCCTCACGATATACTATCTCGACTGTCATCCCTGGAGAAAAGCAAGACAGGATAATCGACATTGTCCAACTGATGGAAGAATCCAGAGTGGCAAACATAGCCTACCACTCCAACGACCCCAATGTTGACTTAGCCCTTACAAAAGATTTGCAACGATATAAGATGTATACTTCAGATACGGGACTCTTCGTCACATTGGCTTATAAGTCTAAGAAATTCACAGACAATATCATCTACAACAAATTGCTGAGCGACAAATTAGACACCAATCTAGGGTACATCTATGAGAATGTAGTGGCTCAAATGCTCAGAACTTCCGGCAAAGACTTGTATTACCATACCATACCCAAGCATGACGGCAAAGGATATTACGAAATCGATTTTTTGCAGGCAGATGGGAGCAAGATAAGTCCTATAGAAGTAAAGTCTTCTGGCTATAAGTCTCATGCTTCACTCGATCAGTTTTCCGAGAAATACAGTTCTAGAACAGGGCACAAATACTTAGTTTACACCAAGGACTTGAAAAAAGATGGCAATGTGCTCTGCCTACCTATATATATGGTACCTTTACTCCCATAAGACAAGATTTTACTCATCCACTATCTGTCCATCAAACAACCGGATGGTGCGATGGGCTATCTTGGCATCATGCTCATTATGCGTTACCATGACGATGGTGGTGCCCTCGTGGTTCAGCTCAGTAAGCAGATGCATCACCTCGGCACCATTCTTGGAATCGAGGTTACCCGTAGGCTCATCGGCAAGGATGAGCTTCGGACCGAAGACCACGGCACGGGCGATGGCTACTCGCTGCTGCTGACCACCTGATAGCTGATGAGGGAAGTGCTTGGCACGATGGCTGATGGCCATTCGCTTCATAATCG
>ERZ1023981.243-NODE-243-length-9510-cov-10.351983_pt1 | contig 9510 bp, 10 predicted proteins | sample MGYA00380435_ERZ1023981 | MGnify/ENA primary metagenome ERZ1023981 (study PRJEB33179, sample SAMN07449057) | human gut metagenome | biome: Human-gut; feature: Human associated habitat; material: Faeces | host: Homo sapiens | place: India:Kasaragod | collected...
TGTTAACCTTGCTCCGAAGGAGAAGGTCCCGGCGAAGCCGGGGAATACAGTAGTTTTCGAGCAAAGCGAGGTTTTGAGGTTTTCAGATAGAACCAATAAATACATTTGTTAGATAATCCTTTAATGGAATATTCCAATAGAAAAAGGGCCTGCGGCAAAATGATTAACCATTTCGTCACAGCCCCTTTTTTACGTGGAAATCAATTAGAATTTATAGGCTGCAGAGACTTGGAAATTCCAGTCGTCATGAAGACCGGAAGAGAATTCGCGGGCAGCGGACAGGGACAGGCGCGCAAATGGCGTAACGTCACAGCGGTAGCCGATGCCGAGTGTCTTGACGTGTTCCTTTCCGCTTTCGGAAATGTCCATCGTATTCCACGCATCAGACATGGTGCCGTCGATATCATATCCGGTGCGGATGCCCCAGCCTGCATAAGCGGTAAGAAGCGATACCGGCGAGAGCGGAAGGGACGCCTTGAGCCCGGCTGAGAAGGAGCTGTAATGGCTTTCCTTCATGGTGAACGGGAATCCTTTTCCATCCTTCGTCGTGAATCCGCGGATGCCTGCATAAGCAGCGCGGACAAGAGGTGTGATCGTGCCCCTTCCTGCCGGGACATCCACGCCAACTTCCGCATGGACTCCCGCTGTGCGCGTGCTCATATCCACCAGACTGGTGTCCTTGATGCGGATTCCGCCGGCAAAGACATCTCCTGCCGCGTGGAGTCCGCCTGCAAAGTCATGACACCCGTAAAGGGAGACACGGGTGAATTTCTTCTTCATGGACACTTCGCCGAGATTTTCCGTCCTGTCGAGCGAGGAATTCGTATGCATGACAGAAATACCGGCGCGGGAATGATCGGTATGATAGAGATCGACACCAGCCGCCAGATCGTTGTGGCTTCCGCTCCAGTCTCCCGGACCGTAATTGCCGCGTGACCAGTGCGCCCATACATTTTCATCATTGCTGTCTGGATAGAGCGGCGCATCCATGCCTGCCATGATGAAGCGGCCTGCTCTTCTGACAGCGCCTATCGTACGGAGAGCTTTATCGGAAACAACATTCTTATCCACTTCATACTTCCCTCCGACATAGCCTGCACTTTCATCCTGACTGACTGGTGTCACGATGCCGTACATGCTCTCATCCGTCATCGTGGTGACGCCCTTAAGGGTTACACTGCTTCCTTGATCAAAAGACATGATCTTTGTCTTGGCCAGTTCGGAGGCCGGGGTCACGCCCTTTTCTCCGTTGGCACTGACATAGACCGTGCCGGATGCTGTTTTCGTATTGAGGAGACTGTGCGCATCATCCGTCACTTTGACAGCCAGCGTGCCGTTCTCACTCTTGAAATCATCCGTAGTCAGCGTTACCGGCGCATCTTTTCCGGAAAGATTCAGAGTGGCCTGCTTCATGGACAGAGAGGACGCTGTTGAATCCTTCGTCACATTCCATTGGGATCCTTCATCCAGGCTGACATTGACCTTGCCGGCCTTATTGGCAAGGAGCGCGCCAAACCTTTCTCTGTAATCCGGATACTTGGCATACATAGCAAGATCCTTGTCGATATTCATCTTCTCATTATCCACAGCCGCAGCACCTTCGAAAGTGCCGCCCTTGCTGATATTGATATCCATGACACCGCCATACGATGCCCAGACGGTGCCTTCATCCTTGTACGGCCCGTCTGCATCGGCGGAAACATCATAAGGGATTCCCTGATCAGGATCCGCGGGGGCCGCTTCATAGTAATGGCCTTCCGGATTGAATTTCAGTTCTTTGGCATTGATTGTCACTTTATTGCCAAGGAATATCGCGCTTGCCGACGTATCAAGAGAAAGAGAATCCGCATTGACCGTCGTTTCTGCTCCTTCTTCCAAAGCTGCATAGACATCCGATCCGACAGATTGGACGCGGTAAAGATGCGCTTCGGGAGCAGACAGGACTGCCGTCCCGTTGATATTCTTCACGCCGCCCTCCAGAGTGAGCGTCTTCCCTGCTTCCACCTTTGCCGTGCCGGAGTGGCTGATAGAAATGGACTGGTCGACCGGCTTGCCGTTCCTGGCGTTGCCCTTCGTATTTGCGATACTTTCCAGACTGATATTTTCTGCGCCAAGCGTTACAGATGAATCCGCTGCTTCTGCGTAGGATGCAGCATCCATGATGAGCGCACCGGCTGAAAGATTTTCAAGGCCGTGGATATCCAGCGTATTGCCGCCTTCTTTTACCATGATCGGATCCTTGATGGCAAGTGTTCCTCCATTTTTGGCCGCGATTGTGACTGTGTTCTTGTACTCTTCCTTTGGATTTCTCGTGTCCAGAAGATCAAGATTCAGTGAGTCCATCGTGCCATTGATCGTATTGGCGGAAATGGAAACGTTCGAGCGTCCCTTGGCCTGCACCTTTTTCCCTTCCAGTGTCAGCGTGTCCGCTTCAATCGTGCCTTCATCCCCTGCGAGAATAATATTTCCTTTCATGGAAACATCATTGCCCTTGATGGAGAATGTATCCGCTGTCTTTGTCTTGATGGAGGAAGTGCTCGTTTCATCAAATTCAAGCCCGCCTTCCAGATGGATGCTCTTCCCTGTGAGCGCCATCTTCGACCGGCCTCCTGAAAGGACGACAGAATCATGGACGGTAAGAGATTCCGTATTCTCATCGCCGACGACCGTTTCCGCCAGGTCACTGTTTGTGCCAAGTCCGTTCATCTCGATCGTCTTGGCCCGCATCGTGAGCTTGGATTCGTGCCGGTTCGAGACATTATTCGCCTTGATGAAATCCTTCGCTTTCAGCGTGATTTCCGTCTCCTCAAATCCGGAAACACTGTTGATCGTCATGAAATTCGCATCCACCGAAATGATGCCCTCGCCGGACCTCGTCTGGATATCTCCCACGCGGTAAGACCCTCCGGCAATGCCGCTCCGGCTGATCCAGTCATTCCTGCGGTCTCCGATTTCATTATTCGCATCGCCCGCTACGAGATCCCCGGTGAGGTGGACGATGACCGAGGAGTGATACTCTTCCTCATCAGCCGGTTCATACCACTGGTTCTTATGCGCATAGAGCAGGTTGAAATTCATATTCTTTCCTTCGATCTGTATCGTCCCGCCCTTTTCTGCCTTTGCCACGATAGGATCATTCACCGTGAGTGTTCCTGAATAATCTTTATCCAGATCGTAATGATTTTTGATGAAAGCACTGTCCAGATACTTCGAATGGACGATGATCGTAATCGTATCGTCAGCTTTGCCATCGTCCTTCCCGATCGTTCCCTTTGTCCCATCGATCAACATCACATTGTCCTTCCCGCGGGCAACCAGTGTCCCTGCAAGGTTCCCGCCCTCCGGTACATCGATCTTAAGATTCGTTCCCGAGTGAATCTTTGATGCCAGGTCAGCCTCAGGCCCCGTCAGCGTCAGTGCCGGCCCGTAAGACCTGGACCCTTCCGTGCTGTCCGCAAAAGCGAGCGTCGAAACACTCCCTGCAGCCATCATGGCAATCAGGCATACAGTCACCCTTCTTTTTAATTGTCTCATCTTAACATCCCTTTAATTAATATTAAGTGAGCAAATTAATGCTTCTTTAATTTTATAGGTCAGTTAATTAGAGTGTCAAATGTTATATTAATCTTATGCTAATCTGAAATAAGTTAGATAATAGAATGAAAATTAGTAATAACTTATTTTAAGATTAATATCTTATTGGATATCTGTGCTGTACGCAAGTGAACAGGCATTGGAAGCAGAAATGCAGCACTAAAAAAGAGACCCTCTTCAAGTCTCCTTTTCAGTGATTCTTTTATTTAATCTTCCCACCAAATACCGGGAAGTGGGATGCTTCGCCGTAGTCTTTGAAGGTGATTTTCTTCAGGGTTTCCATGTCTTCATCGGAAATAGTGAAGTCGACGTCTGCATTGGCTTTCATGTGGTCCAGGTTGGCTGTCTTTGGAAGGACGACGGTGACGAGCTGGAGGTCGTAGCGGATGCAGAGGTGGGCGATGGTAGCGCCGTATTTCTTTGCCATGGGTTCGATGTCCTTGAGTTTCAGGGCTGCGCCATGGGCAATCGGCGAGTAGGCTTCGACTAAGATGTTTTCTTTCTTGCAGAAGTCGATGACACCGAATGGCGTGTTGCCGACGTGGCAGAGGAGCTGGTCGACCATCGGGCGGATCCTGCAGTTTTCAAGGATGTTCATCAGGTCTTCTTCGAGGAAGTTGGCGACGCCGATGGCTTTGACTTTACCTTCGTCGTAAGCGTCTTCGAGGGCTTTCCATACTTCGCGTTTGGCGAGGAGGCAGCGGTTTTCGGACTGGTTGACTTCTTTCCACGGCTGCGGGCTGTGGATGAGCATCATATCGATGTAGTCAAGGCCCATTTTGTTTAAGGTCTCGTCGATGGATTTGGATGCGCTTTCGTAGTCTTTGAGTTCAGCGGCAATCTTGCTGGTGACGAAGATGTCTTCTCTCGGGACGGATGCGGTGCGGACGCCTTCGCCGACGCCTCTTTCGTTGCCGTATGCCTGGGCGGTGTCGATCAGACGGTAACCGAAACCGATGGCTTTTCTGACAGCTTCTGCTGTGTCCTTGTCATCGATGAGCCATGTGCCAAGGCCAAATTTCGGGATGGTCAGACTGTCTTTCAATGTATATGTTTCGCTTAATATCATGGATTTCCTCCTTTATGAAACGAGGGAGCGCCCGAAGTCTTTGAGTTCCTTCTGTTTTCTTTCGAATCTGCTTTCGCTGCCGCAGGCGGTGAAGATGCCTCTGTCCCTGGTGCCCAGATAATCGAAGATAGCTTTGTACTGCGCCTTCGCTGCGTCATAGACGCCCGGGGAGCCGGAGGTGGGGATCATGGCGCTTTCGCGGATGTTGTCAGGGATGCCTTTGGCATGCATGCGCTGGATGGCGGCTTCAAGCTGGGCGGATGGGGAGAAGAAATAGATCGGGCTGGCCAAAACGAGCATGTCCGCCTTCTTCATTTCCTCTTTGACTTCCTTCTCATCGTCCCTGATGATGCATTCGCCGTGTCCCCTGCCGTGGCAGTATTCGCAGCCAAGGCAGCCGCGGATGGCCATGCGGCCGACGGGAAGTTCGACGACGTCGTTGCCCGCTTCTTCAGCGCCTCTTTTGAAAGCGGCGGTGAGGGTGCTCGTATTTCCATGCGCCCTTGCGCTGCCGTTCAGGATGAGGATTCTCAATCTTTATCCACTTCTTTTGCGAAATTGAATGCAGCCCATGCTTTCGGCCAGCCTGCATAGAAGGCAGCGTGGGTCAGGATTTCTGCCATTTCTTCCTGAGTGACGCCGTTTCCCTTAGCTTTGGAAATGTGGAACTTCAGCGAGCTGTCCAGCGCTCCGCTTGCCATCAGGGCAGTGACGGTCACGATGCTTCTCAGTTTCGGGGAGAGTTTGTCTTCCCTGGCCCAGACTTCTCCGAAAAGGACGTCATCATTCAAATGTGCGAACTCTGGTGCGAATTCGCCGAGCTGATCTCTTCCTGCTGTTACTTTTGCCATTTTCATTTCCTCCTTCAATCAGTCAAGCTTGCTGTAATCTTCGTCAGATACAGGTTCGAGCCATTCGTTGCCGCATTCTTCTCCCGGCACTGCGATGGCGATGTGCTGGAACCAGCTGTCTTTCGTGGCGCCGTGCCAGTGTTTCACGCCGGTCGGGATATTGACGACATCGCCCGGTTTCAGTCTTCTTGCCGGCTGGCCCCATTCCTGGTACCATCCTTCGCCTGCGGTGCAGATGAGGATCTGTCCGCCGCCCTTCTTGGCGGTGTGGACGTGCCAGTTGTTGCGGCAGCCCGGTTCAAAGGTGACGTTGGAAATATGGACCTGTTCGGTCGAAAGCGGATAGAGGTAGCTCTGTTTGATGAAATACTTGGCATACGCTGTGTTCTTTTCCCCTGTCGGGAATACGCTGAGTTCCTTCATAATGAATTCCTCCCTATATTATACTTCGGATTTTTCGAAAATAATCGGTGTCGTTCCCATGTTGGCAAAGAATGACAAGGCTTCCCATCGGCGGCCAGTAGGAAATATCCCCTACCTTGTAGCCGGTGTCCTTAGCTTCCTTCGTCGGAAGGCTGCCGGCTCCCATGCGGAAGCACATTTCACGGTTGTACAGGTTCTGCATCGAATAGGTGACGGGCATCTTGTCCCAAAGGGCTCTGGCTGCCGCGTTATCGTAAAGTTTGGCATGAATGACATGGCTGCCCGATGTGATGCGGATGATTCTTTCTTCTGATTTCTTCACTGCTGATTCCCCGCTTTTATTTTGACTCTTTGCCGGTGCTGCCGAAACGGCGGCCGATGCGGCAGATGCGCTCTTGGCGCTGGCGGTATCGGAACCACAGCCCGTCAGAAGCGCGAAGGATGCTGCAAGCGCGATCCATTTCTTTTTCATGATTTGTCCTCCCTGTATATCAGAAAATCCAGTTCATCGAGTGTTTTCTGCTTTTCATGGCACTCATCAAACGCCTTTCTGCGAATCCGGTAAAGGAGCTGCTTTCTTGCCTCGGGCTCAGTCAGAGCCAGATAATCCCTGACTTCCTCCTTCGTCGCGCCCGCACGCTTCAGCGTCTCTTTGATTCCTGACAAGGTCGTCTCTTCCACAGGCGATCCGCTCCCTTTTCCTTTGAAGTGCTCAGAGCTTTGCTCTAAGGCCAATATACCGCGATTCGTTTGGCATGTGAAATAGTTATATTTCATATGAAAATATTCACTCAATGCATACTTTTCTGCAGGGAATGCGCTTATCCTTCGTAGACTTCCTTGGCATAGCGGAAAGCGGCCCATGCCTTCGGCCAGCCTGCATAGAAAGCGGTCTGCGTCAGGATTTCTGCCATTTCTTCCTTCGTGACGCCGTTTTCCTTGGCTTTCATGATGTGGAACTTGAGCGAGCTGTCGAGAACGCCGCTCGAAACGAGGGACGTGACAGTCACGATGCTCCTGATCTTGGCCGGAAGCTTGTCTGTTCTCGACCATACTTCGCCGAAGAGGACGTCGTCATTGAGATGATCAAATTCCGGTGCAAAGCTGCCGAGCTGGTCATGTCCGGCGGTGACCTTCACAGCGGGAGCCGGCGCTGGTTCTGCGGCGCTGGCGCTCACCATGGACAATCCCGTGAAAGAAACAGCCAGGACGGCTGCGGCTGCGAATTTTCTAAGTGCTGAATGTTTCATCGTTTTCCTCCCCTTCTGCTATGGATTCCTTCTGCGGAGACCCGCGCGGAATCTTTCCATGAAAAAAATGCAGAGTTTCCTCTGCATTCACTATACCGCAATCAAATTACAACTTAAAATAGTTATATTTCATGGGTCGTTATTCAGTTTTTGCATACCTCTTGATCGTTGAAAGGAACGCGGATGCCGCGCCGAAGAAGGGCGATAATTTCTTCCATGCGACGACGAACGTTGCGGAAAGATCCGGCGAAAGCGGCCGGAAGGTGAATTTCTGCGGATCCAGGAAATTGACAGCACCCTCGAGCGTCATGGCGCAGGCTGTGCCGTCGGAGACAAGGTTCGCCACATTATTGATGAGGTTGTACGTCGCGATGATGTCGAGGTGCTCCATGCTGCCGCCGAACCATCCTGCCAGTTCCTTCTGGACATTGGCGCGGTTCGTCATGACGAGCGGCTGATGCAGGAGATCCTTTCTGGAAATGAGCGGCTTTTCTTCGAGCGGATGGCCCTTCGGCATCAGGATGCCCCAGCGCTCCTTCACCTGCATGCGGACATAGTCGTACTTCCCGATGTCCACCGGTTCCAGAAGGAACGCGAAATCCAGAAGGCCGCGGTCAAGCTGCTCGCGGAGATGATCGGCGCTGTTCGTGTATATATTGAAACGGACAGCCGGATGAAGCGCGCGGAATTCACTGATGAGCTTCGAAAGAATCTGCGCAGACATGAGCCCGCCGGTTCCGATCGAAACGACGCCGGACAATTCTTCCCCTGCCTTGAATTCCATGCGGATCTTGTCGATGATCTGCGTCACTTCCTCCGCGCGTCCGCGAAGAAGCACGCCTGCATCCGTCAGCTGCAGGTGCTTGCCGCGGATGAAAAGCTGCGTCCCCAGCTCCTCCTCCAGCGCCGCCATCTGACGGGACAGCGTCGGCTGCGTCACATGCAGCCGCTCCGCCGCTCTGGAAATATTCTCCTCCCTGACCACCGTCAGGAAATGATTCAGTACCTCGACATCCATACTATCCCTCCTTATCTAATTAGCATTATACGTTTCCTGTATGGATTTAGCAAATGTATAAAGAAGGAGTAGAGGTAGCAAGTGTTAGCGGAGTTCGCAGCACCGCTAACACTCCCCAAATAAAAAATAGACCTTCGGCGGGTCTATTTTTTGTATATCCTTTATTTCCTTTATTTCCTTATTTTCCCTGTGACTTCCTCTATGGTGAGGCAGTAGGAGTTGTAGTGGTTGACGCCGGCTTCGGCTTTTTTGAGGCCGAGTTCTTGGTAGCCTTCGGAGAGGGCGTCGACGAGTTTCATGAGGCCGTCTATTTTGTCCTGGCCTTCGAGTTTGGTGACGGTGCCGAAGGCGATGACGGATTCGTAGCGGGTGGAGAACTGCTCGGGAAGGAGCTCGGTCTTTCCTACGACGCAGAAGGATGCCTTCTCTGAGTGCGCAAGGTTGTCCACTTTATGTCCCATCGTCGCGCTGTGGAAGTAGATTTTCCCGTCTTCGTAGACGTAGGAGACGGGGACGCCGTAGGGCCAGCCGTCTTCGCTGATGGTGGAGAGGACGCCGTAGACGTTTTCTTTCAGGATGCGGAGGATGTCTTCTTCGCCGGCCTGTCTGTCTTTTCTTCTCATCGGGTAGACTTTCATCAGATATTCTCCTATGCAAGGAACTGGAGGATCTTCATGCCTAATTCTCTGGTGTGGGTCTCCAGTGCGAAGTGGCCTGCGTCGAGGAGGCGGATGACGGCATTCGGGAGGTCTTTCTGGAATGCTTTGGCACCTGCCGGGATGAAGGAAACGTCGTTCTTTCCCCAGATGGCAAGGAGCGGCGGCTGATAAGTGCGCAGGTACTTCTGGAATGTCGGGTAGAAGGCGACGTTTGTCCTGTAGTCGTAAATGAGATCGGACTGGATTTCGTCTTCCCCTTCGCGGCTCATGTAGTAAAGGTCAAGCGTGTAATGGTCCGGAAGGACGCTGCCTTCTGCCTCGCCGCCCATGTACTGCGCGGTGACAGCCGGTGCGCGGAAGGCGGACTTGAAGGATTCGCGGAGCTCTTCCGTCGGATGGGCCCAGTAGGCAGCGCGGGCTTTCCATTTCTCGCCGAGGCCTTCTTCGTAGACGTTGCCGTTCTGGCTGATGATCGCGGTGATGCGGTCAGGATGCTTGCATGCGATGCGCATGCCGATCGGAGCGCCGTAGTCGAAGATGTACATGGCAAATTTCGTCACGTGCATTCTTGTGAGGAAATCGTCCATGACAGAGGCCAGATGAGCGAATGGATACGCGATTTTATCGCGCGGTACCATTTCCGATT
>ERZ1023981.251-NODE-251-length-9047-cov-9.078959_pt1 | contig 9047 bp, 17 predicted proteins | sample MGYA00380435_ERZ1023981 | MGnify/ENA primary metagenome ERZ1023981 (study PRJEB33179, sample SAMN07449057) | human gut metagenome | biome: Human-gut; feature: Human associated habitat; material: Faeces | host: Homo sapiens | place: India:Kasaragod | collected...
TCCTGACACTCATTGAAGCGGAAAATGAATTCTGGAATCTGGTGCAGACAAAACCCGCGCCTCCCGAGGATGGTTCCCTCTCCTGCTCCCAGGCATTGGCCGCCAGATATGCCGAAAGCCGTGATGAAGAAATCATGCTGCCGGAAGACGCGGATACCCTGATTGCCAGAATCAACGGAGACACGGAAATCATGGATAAACTCAAAGAACAGATTTCCCTGAACCAGAACCGGCTGAAAGAAATGCTGGGTGATGCGGAAGCAGGCCGCGTCGGATCATACAAAGTTACCTGGAAAGCCACCAATGGCAGGGAAACATGCCCACTGTCGAAACTCAAAAAGGCGGACCCGGACATGTACCAGGCCTTAAGGGATAAAGGATTTATTTCAACCGGCAAAGCAAGCCGCCGGTTTGCTATCAAAGAAGTCAAGGAGGATAAATAACCATGAACACTAAAGGCGGATTGACGAAAAGAAATACTCAGGCGCAGGAAATGCAGCAGAAGGATACTTCTCTGAAAGGGCTCATCAAGGCCATGGAACCGGAAATCAAGAAGGCGCTTCCGTCTGTAATCACTCCGGAACGCTTTACTCGTATGGTCTTTACTGCGTTGTCCAGCACCCCTAAATTGCAGCAGTGTACGCCTCAGTCTTTCTTGGGAGCGATGATGCAGGCCGCCCAGCTTGGCCTTGAGCCGAATACCCCTGTCGGCCAGGCTTACCTGATTCCTTACGGCAATGTTTGCCAGTTCCAGCTTGGCTAAACCTTTTGGTCAAGTAAAACCGTGTGAACCCTATTACTCAGGGGTGTCCTCTTTGAGGGCTAACGGTGAAGCCCGTCATATGAGGGTAATACCGTGCTTTAAAAGGAGACATGAATCTATGCAATGCGTTTATAAAATCACAAATCTTATTAATGGCAAGTTCTATATTGGCTCGACAAATCGCTTTAAGAAGCGTCGTCAACAATGGCGGGATTTTTCATCAAATACCCATTCAGCAGTAAAGAAAGATATTTTGAAATATGGAAGGGATAACTTTCTTATGGAGCCGATTGCGGTTTTCCCTTCTGGAATTGGTATTGAGGAACTACACGCTAAAGAACTTGAATATATTCATAGGCTTAATCCAGAGTACAACACGATTGGAAAGCCACGCCCGGCATCTACCCGGATGAAGCTTGCAAAAGCACAAAAGGGGAAAAAGATGCCCGCCTGGATAGGAAGAAAGATAAGTGAGAGCCAGCGAAAACGCCATGAACTTATTCCACAAACAAATGCAGGTCATTTAAAAGATGTCCTGATCGTTGAAACAGGAGAAACAATTCACGGGGTTAAAAATGCAGCTAAAAGATTAGACGCATCTGCTTCAACTGTTACACACGCTATTAAACGTAGAGGTACAGTAAAAGGATTTCATGTTTGTTTGACGAGTGTAGAGACTATGGGTGATGAATGTAGCCCAGTAGGGGAGAAGATGAGTTACTCCTCCAAGTGCACGGCATCTGAAAAGATGAAGAGATAGTCCATGCATGCAGGATGAAAAACTGCATGAGTAACAGATAAAGGTTTATTGGATTTGGCATACCGCTCCGGGGAAATTAAGGATATTCAGGCGCATGAAGTTCACGAAAACGATGAATTTGAATATGAGCTGGGCCTGGAACCTAAGCTGAAACACATCCCGGCTATGAGCAACCGCGGCCCGGTCACTATGTACTATGCCGTCTGGCATACCAAGACCGGCGGCTATGGCTTTGAAGTCATGAGCAAGGACGATGTATTGGAATTTGCCCAGAAGAAGTCAAAGAGCTTCCACAATGGCCCCTGGCAGTCAGATTTCGATGCCATGGCAAAAAAGACGGTATTGAAACGTTCCCTTAAATATGCTCCGATTGCTACGGATTTTGTAAAAGCCGTGGCAACTGATGAAACGGTCAAGAGCAATATTTCCGCCAGCATGGAAGATGAACCGGATGAAACCCTGACTATTGATGCAGAAGCCGTATCTAGTGTTGAATCTGTACCGCAGAATATAGATCCCGAAACCGGGGAGGTGAAGGAATGATGGCGGGAACTCTGACGGATAAAGAAAAGGCCGATGTTTTGGCACAATGCAAAAACATTCTGGTTAGTGCAGGATTTGACAATATTATTATTCTGGCAAATGATGGCGGCACTAATGGAGATATCCGCATTGCCGGCCGAACAAAGCCCGCATTATTCAGGTTACTTCTGGCGACCTATTTCATGGATGATTGCATGTCTCGCATGGTTACGAATGATTCAAGTGGAAAAGACTTATGGGACCCTTTCTGTCATGGTGTATTGGCTTACATCGTTCCGGAAATTCGGAAAATTGAAAATACGATGAAAGACTAAGGAGCCGCGGTCATGGCAGAAGGAAATTGGATAAAACTGTATCGCAAGATGGTGGACGATCCTATTTTCGTCAACTCAACACCCGCTCAGGTGAAGGTGCTCCTGACTGCCATGTTCCTGGCGGCCTGGACACCAAAGAAGTGGGATGTGCTGGGCCATGAATTCACCATCCAGCCCGGGGAAGTGTTCATCAGCTCCATGGAGCTGGCCCGCCGGGCGGGCGATGGTGTGAGCCGCGATGTGGTGCGTAAAGCTGTAGTTAGATTTGAAAAATTGGGGTTTTGGACCATAAGGCGGACCCAAAGGGGTATGCTCATTCATATCGAGAATTGGCGGAAATATCAGCTATATGAAGATGGGCAGACCCATATGCAGACCCATAGCAGACCCAATGCAGACCCAACCAATAAAAAAGAAAGTAAGAATAGTAAGAATGTAAGAAGGGAAGAATATAATACCCCCCTACCCCCCAAAGGGGGAAAGGGAGGGGTGATTTCCCTCTTCGAGAAGTTTTCCGGTAACAACCAGGAACTGTTCAGCGCTCTGAAGGAATGGCAGGACATGAGGAAGAAAATGAAGAAGCCGCTTACTGAAAGGGCGGCAGAGCTCAACCTCAAGGACCTGCAGAAGCTTTCCGGCGGCGATGAGCGGCAAATGGCGGCCATCGTATTGCAGAGCATTAAACACGGGTGGCAGGGGTTCTACGTTTTGAAAGAGGCGCAGACCCCGCGGGCCGCTCCGCAGAGTAGTCAGAACATGGAGGATTTTATAGATGATCTCGAACAATTCAAAAGTTCCCTCCCCACAGACAATAGCCATTGGGATGCTTAAAGCGGCGTGGCCCAAGTTTACGGACCAGCAGGCAAGGCTCTATCTGCTTATGACGCAGGACATTCCGGAGCCCATCCTGGTTAAGGCCATCGAAGCCCTCATCCAGGAATCGGCCTTTCTTCCGGCGGTGGCGGAAATCCGGAGCCGTGCGGAGGCCCTTTACAAGTCCGCCCAGGGCGAGGAGCCTCCGGACGCCGGCCGTGGCTGGGGAGAAGTGGTGCGGGAGATTTCCCGCACCGGTTACTACGGCAATCCGAAAATCAGGGACCCCACGGCGGCGGAGGTGGTCCGGCGCATGGGATGGAAGGAAATCTGCTCCTCTCCGGCGGATGAGACCGGCGTTCTGAGGGGCCAGTTCATGAAGATGTACGCCATGATGCAGGAATCCGGCAGGGAAGAGCGCCACAACAGGGCGCTCCTGCAGGACGGCAAGGTGAAGGGGTTCATTGCTTCCCTCTCCGGAAGCATGGCCCTGGAAGGAGGTAAAGGATGATTATCATAAGAGACGTTTTTGGGGGGATAATTATAAACCCGGTGAATTTATATATCGATAATGTATATGCCGATGGTAACAGTATTACGGCCGGATTTAGGGATTATTCGGCAAGAATATCGAAATACTTTGAAACCAGAGGAGAAGCTGATGAGGCACTAGACTGGATTTTTGACCAGATGAATCAGCAGTGTGGAAACCCAAACATCTTTATCGATATGAAAGAACGCCCATTTCTGATGGAGGGTTCCAAGAATGATTGATAAACTACGGGGCTGGCGGGCCCCCATGTCAATGGTGAGGTGCTGCGGAATGAAGAAGCGGAGCCACTTCGAAAGGGCCGCCCTCCGGCTTTTTGCAGAAATCATGGCAATGCGCAACCCGCCAAGGGTCCGCTGGAGAACGGCAATGAGGGCCAGAAACAAGCTTTCCGGACATCACAGAATCTGAAAGAGACAGTTATGGAAACAATGATTCACGAGATTAAAGACGAAGAAATGCCAAAGCACTCCATGTGCCTTGAAGGGATGCGGGTGAAGCATTACCGCGGAAAGGGCGGAGCTTTTCAGGCTATGGCCGTCTCTGCAAGCACTCCCTACAGCCGAGAAGAAAAGGAGATTGAGAAGGAAATGAAGCAGTTTATCTACTCTGACGAAATCCACCATCCGGACCATTACACATGGAAAGGCGTGGAATGCAAGGATGTGATTGAAACCATGGTGACCGGGCTCTCCGGCATCGAAGCCTACTACATAGGGAACATTATCAAATATCTCTACCGCTACCCAAAGAAGGGAACGCTGGAGACGGACCTGGCCAAGGCGACACAGTACATGGAATTTCTGAAGGAACATTTTGCAAAGAAGGAGGAAAGCGGACATGCTGAATGATAACCAGTGCTTTATAAGCGGCCGCCTGGGCCGTGACCCGGAGCTGAAGTACACGCAGAAAGGGAAAGCCTACTGCCGCCTCTCTGTGGCGTGCTCCTACAAAGTGAAAGAAGAGGAGCGCACGGACTGGGTGCCGGTACAAGTATGGGGGCCATTGGCGGAAAACTGCGGGAGCAACCTGCAGAAGGGCCAGCGCGTGCTGGTAAGAGGCCGCTATTCCTCCTCTTCCTACGAGAGCCCGCAGGGAAAGAAGTATTTTACCCAGGTGGTGGCGGACCTGGTGGCCATCTGCCTGGATGGGAGCCCCTACGCTAACGGCGACCAGGGTAACAGCCAGGGAAATGGCCAGTGGGGAGGCGGACAGAATCAGCAGCAGGGCCAGCCGCAGGACAGTGGAAACTTTTCTCGCTTCGGCCAGCCGACGCCTCCGCCCATGGAACACCCCAGTTTTTCGGACTATGCCAACCAGCCGCGGGGGAATACTTCCGGCGTGATGCACGGGCAGAATAAGAAAGATGAAGATATCCCGTTTTAACAGGAGGAAACCATGACAAAGAAAGAATGGAAGGCACTCAAGAAAGAAAAGGGCATGAAGGTTTATGTTTTACGCTACGGCGGAGGAAGAGATCACATGACGCCGAAGGACGCTCTTGAATACACGATTGATACGATCTATCCCACGGCGGCCACGTGCCGGTATCAGCCTAAAGGTGGGCGGAAGGTTGAGTATGATTTCTTCCCCTGCGAAATGCTCTTCACGGCGGAAGGATTGAAAGAGAAATGGGGGATTGAAGTATGACTGGGAAAGAACTCATTGTGTGCATCACGCTGGTGGGCATCATCTGCTTCATCATTGCGGGCCTTCTGGGAACGTTCAGGGAGTGCAAGCAGGCGGAAGACGACATCTGGAACCATGACCTCCATGAGGCTATCCTCCGCGACAGGCTGAAGAAGCAGAAGGAAGCCAGCCACCAGCTGGTGGCCGAGCTGAAGAAGCTCCGCGAAGAGAATGCAAAACTTTGCAAGGAGTGCATTGTGCTGCGCCATGGGGAGCAGAGAAAGGAGGCCGACGATGGGCAGAAGGAACGGGACGAGAAGATTTAACAGAAGGCACGGGAACCGGGACGACGGAACCTGGGCCAGCGGGCTCATGAATGAACTCCATCCGAAGGAAACACTTCCGGAGAAGCCGGACGAGCTCTCTGTAAAGGACCTGGAACCCCACGGCAGGGTGGGACCTCCGCCGGAAAGGCCGGCGCCCCGCGTGACGGCCAAGCCCATCAAGCCATACTATGACGGACGCATGGCCATGCCGACGGAGGGAAACTGCGCTTACTGCGGCCGCCCTCTCCGGAAAGGGGAAGGCCATTGGGTGATTGATGAGTGGGGGCAGCTTGTCAGAAAATGCAATGATTCCCGCTTCTGCTACGAACGCATGGGCGAAGATAATCGAAAATCGCTTAAAAGGGCCCTCAGACGCTTCGGAGCGAGAGGGGGTATGTAATTGTACTTTTTCGTGAAAGGAAAGCCGCAGGGGAAAGCACGACCCCGATTTTCGCAAAAATCTCACACCGTCTACACTCCGAAAAACACTGCTGACTATGAAAAGAGAATCCGGAATGCTTTCCGTGAATGCCAGGGCGAGTGGCAGAAGCTCCCATCCGACTGCTACGCCTTTGTGAAAATACAGGCCCAGTATCCAATACCCCAGTCCTGGAGCAAGCGGAAAAAGAAAGAGGCCATTGCCGGGCTCATCATGCCGACCACCAAGCCAGACGGCGACAACATCTTAAAGGTAGTGCTGGACGCCCTGAACGGGCTGGCGTACGATGATGACAAACAGGTGGTCAAGATGGGCATTATCAAAGTATACGGCGTCAACCCGGGCCTCATGGCCCAGGTGGGTGAGTACAAAGTGCAAGGAGGGACATCGTGGGTAAGCACGGAATGAAGGAAAGAGTAACAAAGAACCCGGATCCCACGTTTTCTGAGGTTCTGGGCATCTTCCGGAAGGAAACCCGGGAAATCAAGGAGAAACAGAAGGCGGCGGATGCCTTTGCCTGCCTGAAGGCAGTGCGGTTCTACCTCCGGGGAAATGGCTACGAGCTGGCGGATGATCTGGCCATCAGGGACGTCTACACGAAACGTGTTTTCCGATCCATGGTGCCGGTTTCCAAGCTGGCGCCCAGGCCGAAAGAAAGGTGCTAGCGGATGACGGAAGAAGAAGTTAAACTGTTTTTTGACAAAGTGCGCCGCTGTCAGAATCTCTATAAATCTATCGTCTACGAGCGTGACCACATAGAAGAAGACCTGGCGGCAGCGAAAGCCATCGACTACAGCAAGCCACACGTTTCCGGCGGAACGTCTTCCGACCTGGCGGACGTAGTGATGCGGATCCACGCGGAAAAGAATGACTGCGTACGGGAGCTTACCATGCGGCTTTGGGAGCTAGAGTGCTACAAAGAGGATGCTATACGGCTTCTCCGGGTGCTCAAGAACCCGGACCAGGAATCCCTAATGATGGACCGCTACCTGCGGGGGATGTCGTGGAAGACCATTTTCAGGGCTCACCACATCGAGCGCACGGAAGGATTCCGCCGGCATCATAAAGCTATCCGCTGCATCGCGGATGCACTGACGCCCCCGCCGCCGGAAAAGAAAGAAGAAAAATCCTTACAAAAGCAAAGTGGGGACTAATTGGGACTTTTGTTTCTGCTATAATGCTAGTGTAGGAAATCAGGAACAGGGATTCGGATTTCTCACGGAATAGAAAAACCACATGCTCGGCGGCGTGTGGTTTTCTATTGCTTATTTTTTGTAAAGACGTTCCATTCCGGCCCTGGTGACGAGCCAGACGTTTTCGGATTTCCGGCATTCTTCCGGCGTAAACCGGGGAGGCGTTCCGTGCTGGCCAGTGCATGCCTGGCGGACGGTCACTGGAGAAACCCCGTAGATTTTTGAAGCCTCATTTAATGTGAGAACATCGTCAAGATTGATTTTCATTCTCCTGCTCACATTCTCACATTTTCCCGTCGCATGAATACGTTCCGAAATCACGCACTCCGGAAAAATCATGAATGTAATAGAGGTCGTCGTCAGTCGGGGACCCGGTCCAGCCATTAATCCGGCAGCAGATGCCGTCGATAACAGTGAACCCGCGCCCGCAGTTCCTGGAATCTTCGACTTCACTGCGGGAAGCCCTGCCGGCGATGATGTTGCCGGATGCGTCATAGCAGTGGTCATCAACCCATGCGTTGCGATCTGCTGCGGATGCGAACGCCAGGAAAATATAACCGTTATTTCCACCGAAGGAATCGAAAGAAATGTGACCGTAAACGTTGTACCAAGCATAAGATTTTCTCATTTTAATCATCCTCTCTGATTAACTCTTTGGGATTCGCTCCCTTGAACTGTCTATAGCTTACATCAACATCGGTGTAATGTCAAGAGAGATTTTGAAAATTTTTTGATTTTTTTTCGGAAGGAGGCGGATGGCATGGCGGCCGAAGACAGATACCGGAGATTTGTAATTGAATATTTTAATTGCGGCGGTAATCAAACGCAGGCTGCTATCAATGCTGGATACAGCCCGCGAAGCGCTTACATGATCGGCAGCCGTCTGATGAAAAATGATAAAGTTAAAAAAATTATGGAAGAATATAAGGCAGACATTTATGGAAATCTGCGTACCAGAATGGCAGCCGGTGCGATAAAGGCCTATGACACTATACTCAGCATTGTCACAAATCCGCAGGCAGACGAACGAGACAGGCTGGCGGCGGCTAAAGACATCATGGACCGCGCCGGTTACAAGCCGGTTGATAAGACCGAGGTTTCCGGCGGACTTTCCGTAACGCTGGAGGTGGACGATGACGTCAACGCGCAAAATTAACTTCATCAACGAACTCATCAAGCCTACGCCCCGGCAGCGGAGCTTTATGCAGACTGTTAAAGATAATACTTATATACTCTACGGAGGCGCGGCAGGCGGCGGAAAATCATACATACTCCGCTGGGAGCTGGTGTATCTCCTACTAACATGGTACAAGCACACCGGAATAAAAGGGATTCGCGTGGGCCTTTTTTGCGAAGACTATCCTTCGCTTAAAGACCGCCAGCTCTCGAAAATCCGCATGGAGTTTCCGGGGTGGCTGGGAAAGTATAGAGAAACAGACCACGATTTCATCCTGGCCGATTCGCTAGGCGGCGGCGTCATCTGCTTTCGTAACCTCGATAAACCATCTAAATACCTTTCTTCTGAGTTTGCGGCCATCGCTATCGACGAACTGACACTCAACGATCAGATCGTTTTTGACTTTCTGCGGATGCGTCTTCGCTGGGTAGGCATCAATGACACCAAGTTCATCGCCGCTACGAACCCAGGTGGCCGCGGGCACTTGTGGGTTACACATGTATTCATCCATCGCAACATGCCGCCAGAAAGGCAGCCGTT
>ERZ1023981.255-NODE-255-length-8966-cov-7.817080_pt1 | contig 8966 bp, 9 predicted proteins | sample MGYA00380435_ERZ1023981 | MGnify/ENA primary metagenome ERZ1023981 (study PRJEB33179, sample SAMN07449057) | human gut metagenome | biome: Human-gut; feature: Human associated habitat; material: Faeces | host: Homo sapiens | place: India:Kasaragod | collected...
AGTTCCTTGGTATATCTCAGTTCGCCACTCTCATGAGCAATCTGAGCCAAGAAACGACCCATACGTGTAGGAGTATCAAAATGACCCACCTCAGCATAACCATAGATATAGGGAAGCAAAGCTTCAACCCTGTCCTTTGCATTCGGCATAATCGCCAAAATCTGTTCTCTTGTTACCTTCATTACTTACCCTCCTTTACCTGTTTCATTATACTCGCAAGTTCGCCTTTGAGCCTGCTTTCAAAGTTGCCTAATTTTGTCTTGAAATAAACATTCACCCCGAATATCGCCCCAGAGTAAACCAAAGTCTGGCTGACGTACCAAAGCACACCATCCGACACTACATAATTGTTGAGAAAGAATGATAGGAATGTGAGTACAACACCGCTCAAAAGCATTCCTATAGCTGCACTATATTGCAATCCTTCACGCACGTTTGGAGACATAACTTATCTTTTTTTAAATATTAATAATACGCAAAGATAAGTTATGCCTTTCAATTCATCATCTTATCCGTTAATGTTATGCCATATCTTGCTCGTTGGATGCAAACAGTCTGGGTCTTGAAGGTATTCTATCGCCATCAACACTACCATTCCCTTCAACTCCTCTGCATCCCCACTATATCGCTCCAGCAGAACATGATGGTCACTCCTCAGCAAATTCATGGTTACTGCCAAGTCATGGATGGTATAGTCTGATATATCATCCTTATGTTTATCGAAAATCTCCTTTATCTCTTCATCCGTGAAGAAAGGGGCCTTGTGCTTGGTTCCGTCTGCGTCCTCATACCACATCTTACTGATAGCATCATCGGCAAAATACTTGTCAAAATGCTCTTCACTCAATACGCCATGCACCATCGCACATAGATGATGCACCTCTACATCGCTCAACTTGCACGAGAGATACTTACCGATAGCCTTGGCTATACTCAACATCTGTTCAGGAGTCATATCCTGCTGATACTTTTCGACAAACTCTACGAAATTCATACCTGTAAAATTTAAAAGTTTATGATGCTGCAAAGATAGGAATATCTTTAACGCAGCACCATAAACTCGTAAATATCTCTGTAGTTATCTGTGTGTCAGATAAATACAGTTACGATAAAAACACCTCCTTTCTTTATTCGTCCTTAAATTTGGTTCGTTTCTCTTTGCCCCTCGCCCAGATGTCGTTTTTCTTGCGTTTCGACACCTTGCAGACGACAGCATTCTCGAAAAGCTCGGTCTTAACTTCCCTGCCTTGAGTCTCCGTAGCTATTCCGTTATTGGGATTGCTGCCTTGGCTGGCATCGGGGTTTCCGTTGCCATACCACTCATTGTCGCTTGGTTTGTCTGCTATCATACTATTTATCTATTTAATGAATAACTGAATTAAGCTGCAAGCGGTGGGGTCTGTCCGTCAGGACTCACTCCATGCCCACTCATCATCTGCTGCAACATCGCCTGAGCCTTCGGATTGCTCTGTGATACCTGAGCCACTTGTGCTTGCAACTGAGGTGAGAATCCTTGTGGAGTCTCACCATTCTGAATGGCTTGCTGGTTGGATGCTACCGATTGCAACAGCTCCTCTCCAAATGGGAAATCTCCTACTTGCAACAACTGCTCCAGCGTGATAGCCTGGTTCTGCCACAAGGTCATAAGGAACTCGTTGGCCATCTGTCTATATACTGGTGTAGCCGTGCTTTCTGTGATATTGATGTCGAACTCAACGTCTCGTATCTTCTTAGGATCGTAGTGAACAATCTGCCCTGCCCTGCCTACAATATTGAAGTTGCGGGCCACGTCATAGTACTGCTGCATGTTCTTCACTGTCTTGTACGCACCGTCAATGACAAACTGACTGAAACTCTCCAAAATATCAAGCAGCGACATGGTGGCGTTCTGTGTCTGCTGGGCATAGAGCGAACCGCTCGTACCCGATGCTCCTTGTTTTCCTTGCAACGCTCCTGTCACTCCCGAAATATCCTCAAAGAACTTCAACTGATAGCTGAGCAAATCACCGATGCCTATGTTTGTAGAGTTGTTCGCCACTTGCTGAGGAACCTGACCGCTTGTGTTTGGCTTGTATCTCACCACTCCGTTAAACCTACTCCACTCATCGCAGAAATCATCCCAACTCATATCGTCAGGCAGACAGTCATCAGGACAGAGCAGCACACCCTTGGCACTCGCCCTCATAATGAAGTCATACATCGTGATAAGTCGGTTCACGTATCTCTGCTGGTCAATCACATCTTCCACGAAGCTGTGAATCTCTCCGTCAATGAATGGATAGAACTTAAAGCAGTAGGGATGCTCACCATGAGCATAAGGAGTCTCGCCTTCTCTCAGAATATCACCAAAAGGAGAAAGGTAATAGAAATGCCAGTAATCGTCCATAAACCACTCGGCATCAATCAGAGGAATATCCTCTTCCAGCATGCCAGCAGCCATACCTCGCCTGATTCTGTCTTTGTTCTCTGCATCTACAATATCAGCCTTATCCTCAATATCAATCTTGAAATCATCGCCATTGTTGTAGTCATGGCATCGGTATCTCGGTTTACTCTCCTTGCGCCAAACCTCAATTACTCGGCAGAGCGAAGGGTTGGCAGGATTCATAAAGTCGATGGTCTTAGGGTCGAACTCTCCGAATCGCTGAGTGCAGTCCGCAATCACGAAATCTCTGTTAGCGGCAAGTCTGTAAATCTCCTTCAACTTACGAGCCTCATCAGGAGATTTGGCAAACTCTCTCAGCACGTTGCCGATGGTGATGTCATGCACCTCACCCAAGCAGCTCACGTCCCAACCACGGAAATCCCTCATATTGTTGTCTATAAAGAAATTGTTCGGGTTCACGTAGTCCGTCCAGCAGTCCAACCTACCTCTTCGCCATCCGTATTTTTTCTTATAGATAGCAGCACCGCTTATCAGAAACTCTTCCATGGTTCGGGCATCCAGTTCCGACTCTCGGTTCAGTTGTCGGTTACATTGCAGCACCACACTCATGGTCTCGCCATATCGCTTCTCGTCCTTATCTCTTGCGTTACAGGTTGGCTCCTTGCTCTGTGAGCGATATACTCCCAGTACGTTTTTCACCAATCTTCTGATAAGGTTGCTCTTCAATGGCTCACTGCCCTGCTCACGGATATAGTCTTCCTCCTTGATACGTTTTTTGAAGCCACACTTATTTTTGAACGTAATGGTATCGCCCCACTGGTCCCCATAGCAGTATCGCTTGTTTCTCAGTCTTCGCTTTCGGAAGTTATCCATGTTGTTGTAATATCGCTGAGCCTCCAGCAAGATAGAGAAGGCACGCTCGTATGGCTTGTCAAATCGGTTCTTGGATGCTTTCACGCTATCCAGTTCTTCCTTGTCAAGCACCCTGCTCAATGATAGCAGTTTTGTTTCTTCTTTCTTCTTTGCCATAATTTATGATGTCGTAGGTTCAACAATATGCGCCAGTTTTCTGGCCACTCCGAGAAATCCGCTTGCGGTGTCGGTATCGCCAAGACTGATGCAAGTAAGATAGCCAGCCATATATATGATGGAGTCCTTCAAGATGGAAGGCAGCATGATTTTCTTTTCTGTAGTGACAGATGGAACTTGTACATAGATAAATGCCAACGTAGCATTCTGCTTCTTGCTTGTGTATAGTTCAATACTTTTGCCATTAGTCGTATGTACGATAGCCGCAATCGGTCGCTCAGGGTTTCCCCTGACACCATATTTACAGTTCTGATACTTGTAGGCATCATCGCTCTCAGATATGATTGTTGCAGAACGTGTCCAGTCTTCCGCTTTTACCGATAGGATTCTCAGCATATCAATAGGCAATATCATCTTACCTACATAATAACCATTGCTATCCTCCCATGTCACTGCATTCGTACACGCAGTACCTTCTACCATATCTTCAGGAGCATCAGAAAGAATTATACTTGCTGCATCTACGATTTTACTCTCAATAAGTTCCGCTTGCGAGAGCGTATCAGTATCATCAGGAGTCAGCAAGCCAGCAGACTCTTGGTTTCTATCCAAGAGCACCTTTACCTCTTTCACTAAATCAGATACAGCATATTCTACCATTACTCCAGTCCTTCTAATTCAACACCCTTTTCCTTGGCGATGGCCAAGATGTCTTCCTTGGTCTTCATCTTGGAACGGCTTACTCCAAAGGCCTCAGCTAAATAGTCCTTGGCATCCTCAATGTCTGTCACTACGTGGGTCTTCTTCTCATCAGCCACTTTCTTCTTTGCCTTGGCAGCGGCCTTCTTCTTAGCCTCCGCAGCTTCCTTCTTCTCGTCAACACTCTCTACCAAGAAAAACTTGTCTTTGTACCAATAATGAGACTCGATGGCCTTCTGTACCTTTGGGTCTCTTGTCATATAGACACTACAGCCCATGGTCTTGCCCTCGAAAATAATACGCATTCTCTCATCGCCTACCATGACGCTAAATGCTAAATCTGTACCTGCTTGATATTTCTTAAACATGATTGTATCTTATTATATATGTGTTACTAAAAAAGGGATGGGGCAAGTGCCCACACCCCTCACTATTTAATGACTATCTGTTAATCTACTTGCTTTTAGACATTGGTGTCCTTGTTCTCACCAGTGTCAGATGTACCTTCTGCGGTAGACACGGCAGCAAGACGCATACGAGCGTGTGCCTTAGGATACTTCAAGTAGAGACAGGCAACCTCCTGGATCACTACTGCATCGGTGTTACGGATGCCAGCCGCCTTCAAGTCGAGCACGTTTCGCGTCCAAGACAAGTGTACTCGCTTAACCAGGAACTCTGGGTCAAGGGCGAAACCGCAGTCGCTCATGTCAAAGAGGTCGAACAACTCTGAGTGAATCATCAGCACCTCACCGAAGTCTGTCTCCCAACTCTTGAACTTCAAGTCCCAAACCTCTACGGTGTCCTTCAAGCGGAACTTGTCAGAATCAATCTTACTGAATGCGCTCACGAAGTCTGAACCAGCGATAATCACCTTGCGCTTGTTGCCGATACCTGTACCAACAAACAAGTCCTTGGAAATGTCAACCAACTCCAAGTCGGTAATCACTCGCTCGTTCTTGTTGTAGCCCTTCTTCATATCATCGGCTGTAGCAACATGGCCTACCTCGATGTCCTTGCCAGCCATCCACCAGATACCCTTGGTAAACCACTGGGCAGAGTTGTTCTTGGTGGTATGTTTGATACAGCCCATATCGCCAAAGAGATAAGTACCCTCCATCGCAAGACGCATATCGTAGATGCTGTCCTCCTCGATGTCTGAGAAGTCCCAGTCCACTCGCTTAGCGGCAATCTTATTGAAGGTACTCTCCTCAATTTGGATCATGAAGTTCTGGCAGTACTGAATCTCAGAAGCAGGAAGGTTGTTGAAACGACCTGTCTGTACGTCCAATTCACCACAACTCTTCGCCATACGGATGAGCTTCTGTCCTTTCTGTAAGGCTGGAATACCAATAGGCTGCTTATTAACCAATTTGCCATTTACTGCATACACGATAGGATAACCCTCATTATCCTTGCCGCACACACAGAGTTCCAAATCTGGAGTTGGTTCGTCGGTAAGTTCTGCGTAAGCCTGATTCTTGTAGTTGGTAATCGCCTTGACTCCTACCACTCGGATGGTATCATCCAGCGTGAACATTTCGGGGTCCTCAACCTTCAACACCATAGAGGTGCCTGTACTCTCTACGGTTGTTTCCTTGACGGTAGTCTTGATAGGACGTGTACCGATACTCCAGTATTCTACTACAAACGAACTGGCAGACTTGGTTGTCGCATAACGTGAAATCTGGTCCACAGGAGTGGCCATCGGACGAATTTTGGTAATCTTGTCGTTGATGTCGTTCTCATAGAACTCCGTGCCGTTTTCGTTGTAGTGTTCTCGACCTTTGCCTTCGGTTGCAATACCGTCATCCTGACGAGCCGCACCACCATTGCCAGCTTCATCGGCAGCAGTAGCACCGCCAGCCTCAGCGGCATGTCCACTTTCGGTCGTACCGCCATCAGGCAGAGCCGCCTCAGCCATGATGACCTGACCATTCACCCCAAAAATAACCGCCATGACCATCAGGAAAATGGAAAGCAGCCGATTAAATGTACTTTTCTTCATTGTTATTCTGAATATTAATTAAACATATAAATTGTCTTTTTGTCTTATCGCATTATCGAATACGTGTTCTTTTCTCGTGTCCACGATCCCAGATGTTTCCTCTGCGTGATACCCTGCCAAGCGCACCAAGGTCTGGCTGGTTATCCGTTGGTTTGGTCTCTGCGTTGGCGGAATCAAGTTCGGCAGTGCCATCACCCTTCTTACGAAGCTCCAAGTTCTTGACGTGCTTGCTGTTCTTGCCACGAACCTCTCCTTCGTGAGCGGCATCGGCCACATCGGTGTCATGGTTCTTTGCCTTGATGAATGCGGTAATCATCTACTCTGTAAACTTGCCTGTCACTACATTGCGCATTGTCTGAAAGCACTGGTCGATGGCTTCGTTTACCGCTTCCTCACCATATTTCTCTTCCAGTTTGTCGAAGACTTCATAGCTGGATGGCATATTCTTGTCATACTCCTCCTGCAACTTCTTGCCGTTGGCAGCATTCTGCAAGAACTCCGACTGAGCCGATGCAATCTCATCCGCATTGTCAGGGTCTGAATAGTAGTCAATAGCATCCTCGCCATGCGTGCGAATCAACTCAGCGTAAGGACTCTTGCCTGCCTTCATCGCCTGAAGGAAGGTAGCCGCCTCAGGGTCACTACCCAGCCAATCGCCCATAGCCTTCTCGTTATCCTTGTAACCCTGCAAGGCCTTCTGGTCGGCATCATAATCATCATTGATGGCTCCGTAGATAGACTCATCGTCTGCATACTCGGTGTCAGGATGCCTAACCTTCAATCGCTCCAAAGCCAAGTCTCTCTTGGTCTTGGTGTCTTGCTGTTTTGCAGCACCAGCATTCTGCTCTGTATTTGTATTTTCGTCCATATATATATGTATAAATTTATAAATCAACGTCCAAAAGTAACGCTTTTCAGATTATTATTAATCTTATCCGTTAACTATGCTTAATCGTATCCGATTAATTTGGTTATTTCAATACATTTTTGTATCTTTGCATCATAAGTACATGAAACATAAAGGCTCACGATGTGACTTTACTAAGGAACGTGACGCTGACATATTGAGGGCTTACAAGGAAGTTATATCGGTAAGAGACAATATAGGCATCTTGGAGATTGAGCGAAGACTGTTGCAATCTCCGAGCAAACGCTTTTGGGTTTCGGTAGATCGGGCATACAACGTTATTCTCAATATGCTCAATGGTAAATCCATCAGCAGCATGAATCCACAGAAAAGAGCAATGTTTCAGGAGATTTTCCGTAGATACAAGATTTATTCAAAGGAGCATCCTTCTCTCACAAAGATGGATGTAATATGGCATGTGTGTAATCAGGAAGCACCGAGTTTCTATCTCACTCCTAAATCTATGCACGTCATACTTCATCGGGTGAGGAAGGAGGAGAAGAAGAGATGCTACGAACTTCGCCAGAGAAAATTGCACTTTATACAGGGTACATTATAATATCATGTATCACGCTCATAGGATATGAAGGAATGGGTCTATTTGAGGGTTGTTCTATTCAGAACCGACTAAGCTACCCTTTCTATCATCAGAACATCTTTCATGCAGCCGTCAACCTTTACGTCTTCCACCAATGTTACCGAGCCATCCCTTGCGGCATCGGCCACATGTTGGCATTCTATATCATAGCTGTAAGCTATCCTTTTGCATCATCCGCACCAATCATCGGTCTCAGTGGTTTTATCTATGCTTACATGGGCTTTATCGCCCCCTATGTGGAGAATAAGGTAAGATACAATCTCACCATTCTCCTATATATCTGTGTTGGAATCTTCTTCCCTTGCATGGCAGTTGGAGTCCACATCTATTGCTATGCACTTGGTCTGTTGTGGGGTTATCTTAATGCACCGCTATGCCAAGACAAGTAAAACTGACAGATGCACCCAGCAAACACGTATTGGGCATCCTGCAAGAGAATGAGAAACGAATAAAGAAAATCAACACACCTTTCAATCCTATCAAGGGTGAAGGGTGTGGAGATAAGCGATTTGCGCTTTCCCTTCCTGATTTCCCTATTCAAAACCAGCAGCTTCCTGTCTCGATGAAGAAGATTCCGCTCGTTAAGATGCTCATCGAGTTCGGTAGCTGCAAGGCGGTAATCGAGGAACTGCACAAGGATATAGACGAGCCATACAACATAGAGGAAGAAATGGAGCAACTGGTGGAGCAGTTTACTCGCATCAGAATGAAACATGATCCTTTCTTCTTCTTTGCTACGTTCATCTATATCAAACCAAAGGGTGGAGGTCTCCCCTTCCGTTTTGTACTGAGAAGACCGCAGCGAAGATTGCTCATGTGGTTGGAGGAGCGAAGAAAGAAGAATCGCCCTATACGTCTCATTCTGCTGAAAGCAAGACAATGGGGCGGCTCTACGGTTATTCAGATGTACTTCCTCTGGCTGCAACTCATGTGGCAGAAGGGTCTCAACTCGCTCATCGTGGCTCAGGTCAAGGACACGGCAGAAACTATCCGAGGAATGTTCGAGGAAGCTCTGAAAAACTTCCCTACCAAGTTCCTCTACGAAATGGGAGAAGCATTCTCTGAGAACGAGCCGAAGTTTATTGGAGTAGGAACATCAGGAAACGTCAAGAAGGTTCCTCAGCGATTCTGCAAGATTAAGGTGGGTTCCATGGAGCGACCGCTATCAGCCAATGGTGAAGATTACAACTTGGTTCACCTTTCCGAGGTTGGATTGTGGAAAAAGACGGACGGAAAGTCTCCTGAGGAGGTGGTGCAGAATGCTACCAATGGTCTCTTGTACCGACCCTACACGATGATTGCCTATGAATCCACCGCCAATGGTACTGGCAACTTCTTCCAC
>ERZ1023981.258-NODE-258-length-8857-cov-9.286299_pt1 | contig 8857 bp, 9 predicted proteins | sample MGYA00380435_ERZ1023981 | MGnify/ENA primary metagenome ERZ1023981 (study PRJEB33179, sample SAMN07449057) | human gut metagenome | biome: Human-gut; feature: Human associated habitat; material: Faeces | host: Homo sapiens | place: India:Kasaragod | collected...
TTGATCTCATCCAGCAGCAAGGTCCGGCTCTTATGGATAATACCGAAAAGGGACCCGCCTGTCAGTTCACGGAATCCTCTTTCATTTTTACAATCGCATAGAGCCAGCATTCGGGGGTTCGTATAGACAATTTCTCCCTGTTCATCATCTCCGTATACAAAGACGCCAATAGGGAAGTTTTCATAAGTATGTCTCATGAAGTCCAGCGTATATAACGATTTATCCATAATATCCCCGTCCCAGCTTCTACGGAAGCTCGAAAAAATATTTTTAATCTTTGTTATAATTATATAAGCTTTAGTCCATATTTGTAAATATCGAATAAGCGCTTTAGCCTGAAAAATATAATAAAAACGCTAATCTGTCGGGTGTTTACAGATTGGCTTAAAATTACTTTATAGAATTCGTTAGTTTATAAATTTTTATTTTTTTGTTCTTCCTGCCTATTTCATCACTGCATTTACCTTTCATCCCAATTTCCAAATGCAGCCTTTCCGCCTCACCGGAAAGCATCTCTATGACTGATGCGGCATGGAAGCAGGCTGAAATTCCTATCCAGGGATGAAGATTTTTTACTATTTTCACAATAATATTATCCTGATCAAGATAAACCGCATCAATAGCAAATCGCATAAAGCACATATGAATGCTGTTTGTTGAAACAAGAAGAAGCCCGCTTCCATGAGGAAGCGGTTTTCTCATCATAAGCCCGCAGAAACGGCCAAGCCATGTATCAGCCCTTTCCACCTGAATTTGAACGCTTGGAAAATCTTCCTTGCTAAAAGTCCAATATTCGAGCATAGACTCTCCTTTGCGTCAATGATATTAAAATATCCCTTTATCCTATTGTCTGTTTTAGCGATAACAAGGATGGCAGCAATACGACGACGAAGATGGCCGGGAAGATGCAGAAGACCAGGGGGAAGACCATTTTCACCGGGGCCTTCATGGCCTGGGTTCTGGCTCTCTGGCGCCTTAGGTCTCTCATGTTGTCGGCCTGGATAACCAGGGTGTCGGACATGGAAGCGCCAAGGCGTTCGGACTGCACCACAGACATGACGAAGAGGTATACGTCCTGCACGTCGCAGCGTTTGGCCATGAGCTGCATGGAACGTCGGCGGGTCATACCCATTCTTGTATCCCGGAGCATGCGGCGGAATTCATCGATTAAGGGGCCTTCCATCCGTTCCACCACCTTACGCATGGCGCCGTCCAAGGAAAGGCCGGCCTGTACGGAAATGGAGAGGAGGTCAAGCACATCCGGCAGCTGGCGGATGATGAGGTCCTGTCTTTTCCGGATGATATGGTTGAATACGCCGAAGGGAAGGAGGGCGCCGAAGAGGAAGCTGCCCCACACCACGCAGAGGCCCTGGACTGTGTCCATGGGGTTCTTTGTGGTGTAATAAAAGCCCATGAGGCCGCAGAAAACCATGGAGAAGAACCAGATGCCCACCACCGGGCGCACCTTCCATATGCCCTGTTTCCCTGCCAGCATGATGCGCTTTTCCATGAGTTTGGGCATGGAGGAGGGGGCGAAGTTGGACAGAAATTCCATCACGTGAGCCAGGAGCCGTCCTACGGTACGCTGGTAGAGAGGAATCTTTTTCAGGTCGTCTTCCCCTGTTTCTTCTTCCTCCTCTTCCGTTTCATCGCGGAAGGTATCAAGCCGGCGCTTCACTTCTCTTTCGCCGAACCGTTTCAGCGCCAGCACCGACAAAGCCAGGAAGAAGAAGAGGGCCAGGGCGATGGATATGGAAAGAGCCAGCATGGTTAGTCACCTTCCTCCCAATGACCGCCGGCCTGCTGCATGAATTTCGGAAATTCCACATTGTGGGCCTTGAACTTGGACAGGAACTGGGGCTGCAGGCCTGTGGGCACGAACTGCCCCAGGGCTTTGCCGTTTTCATCAAATCCGGTCTGCTTATAGCGGAAGAGGTCCTGCAGCACGATGACGTCCCCTTCCATTTTCTGTACTTCCGTAATGTAGGTCATCTTACGGGAGCCATCCTGGATACGTTCCTGATGGATGATGAGGTCCAGAGCCGATGAAATCTGGTCCCTGATGGCCCGTACCGGCAGGTCCAGGCCGCTCATGAGCACCATGGTTTCCAGACGGGACAGCACGTCCCTCGGGCTGTTGGCGTGGGCGGTGGTGAGGGAGCCGTCGTGGCCGGTGTTCATGGCCTGCAGCATATCCAGTGCTTCGCCGCCTCTGACTTCGCCCACGATAATGCGGTCAGGGCGCATACGGAGGGAGTTCTTCACCAGGTCGCGGATGGTCACCGCCCCTTTGCCTTCGATATTGGCCGGGCGGGCTTCCAGCGTCACCACATGGGGCTGCTCCAGCCGGAGTTCCGCCGCATCTTCGATGGTGACGATACGTTCATCATGGGGAATAAAGGAAGACAGCACGTTCAGGCTGGTAGTTTTACCGGAGCCGGTGCCGCCGCTGACCATGATATTCAGCTTTGCCTTCACGCAGGCCCGAAGGAAAATGGCCATCTGCTCCGACAGGGTGCCGAAGGAAATAAGATTTTCCACGGAAAATGGGGTCTTGGAGAACTTACGGATGGTCACGCAGGGGCCGATGAGGGACAGCGGCGGAATCACCACGTTCACACGGGAGCCGTCGGGCAGACGGGCATCCACCAAAGGCGATGCTTCATCCACGTGACGGCCGATGGGCGTCACGATTTTGTCGATAATGCTCATAAGGTGGGCATTATCGTGGAACTGGGCCCCCGTCAAATGGAGTTTCCCCATCCGTTCCACATAAATCTTCTTCGGCCCGTTCACCATGACTTCGGTGACGGAGTCATCCTTCAGGAACGGTTCAATGGGGCCGTAACCCAGAATTTCATCGCAGATATCCGATACCAGCCGTGCACGCTCGCCTCGAGGCACCACAAAAGGATTGTGCTCCAGCACCCGCTGCACGTAGCCGGAAATCACATTCTCAATGTCCTGACGGCTGCGGTTCGTGCCGTCCAGAATTTTCTGCTGCTCCGAAGTCATTTCCTCCACAATGGCACGGTGCACATTGAGCTTCAGGGCCTGGTATTCCTCTTCCTTCGCATCCACCGCCCGTCCGGCGAATATATTCTCTTCCTTGACCTCGGCCTTCCCCTTCTCTTCACGGCGCCCCAGACGTTCCAGCAGTGTCACGGTTTACATCCCCTTTGTAGTGAAATAATAGTCAGCTGTTGCTTTTTGTTCCATTTTCATTGTACATGTAATACTCAATGGTATATTGAGGAAGCAGCTTTATTCCCATTTCCTCCAATGCATTAGCAATCCCAAAATCTTTGTTTCTTACTGTTTTAATTTCAACCACCACTGAATTTGGAGGTATTCCATCAGATGTTTTATCGCCGGTCTTGCTAATACTGATTCCCTGATATTCATATAAATGCGTCGTAATACCCTTCTCCCTAATAATAGCGTCATACCTGTCTTCAAGGTTCTGATACGACGGCTGCGCATCCGGGTCACTCTTAGATTCATCTGGTATACTTTCCCCCTCAATGGCCGCCTCTCTTGCAGCAGATCGAGCTAAACTGGAAAGTGTTATATAATCCCCATACAAGAATCCAAAGTACATAATTGTAAAGATAAAGAGTAAAAAAAGAGGAAGCATCAAAGCGAATTCCACGATATCCTGTCCGCCCTGTTTTTTCACGATGGTTCCTCCTTTCGTTCCATATATAAATTGATTCATTATTCTTTGGAAAAACGGCCAATGCACCATTGACCGCCTTTCCAAAGAACTCCTGCTTGCGCAGAAGCTCTTTGCACTTTGCTTAGAGAATCTTCAAGGTTAAGAACCTGTCTTAGAAGATGTGTCGGCTGCCTGAGTCATGAGGTTGCCAGCATTGGTGAACACATTGTTAATGTTGTTTGCCAGATCGGCCTGTTTGTAAATCAGCCAGCCGATACCAACGATAATAGCCAGCATCAGTGCATATTCGACCATGTCCTGGCCTTTTTCACCGAGATAAGGTCTGAAGTAGTAATCATACACCTGTTTTGCTAAGGACATCATAGGAATTCACCCCCTCTCGTTGACTTTCTGCAATCAATGATTATATAAAAAGCCAAAATGGCTTTCTACCGAAATAAAGCTAGACCTTAATATCCACAATTTTCCGGATAATAACAAAGCCTACAATCACCAGAAACAGGGCCCCTATAATCGCCATCTTTCCTATATCGGTAGTAAGAAGCGGTTCCAGGTACTCCGGTGAAGAAACGTAGAAGAATAAAGCCAATGCCACAGGAATGCAGGCCAGTACGATACCCGACATTTTGCCCTGGGCCGTCAATGTATTCACCTCGCGGCGAATACGGATACGTTCCGAAATGGTTTCACGGATGGTATCCAGAATGGTAGCCAGGTTGCCGCCTACCTGCTGCTGGATGAGAACAGCCGTTATTACCAGGGAGAAGTCGGCACTGCCAACTCTTTCATCCATATCATGGAGAGCCTCATCCAGGGATTTTCCCAGACTGGTATCTCTCATGACCTTTTCAAACTCCGTCGACATGGGCGGTTCCATTTCCCGGGAAATGATTTCCATGGTCTGCAGGAAAGAGAAGCCGGCCCGTAAAGAATTCGCCACCAGAGAGAGACAATCTGCCAGCTGGCGCTGGAAATTACTGAGACGCTTGCTGATTCTCCGCTGTATGAACACAAAGTCCGCCGCCAGGAAGAGAAGCACCGCCAGAAGACCGGTGGCAGGATTTAAAGTGGCCAGTGCAAAGATGACAAATACCAGAAGCGAAAGCCCTGCCGAAATGGCCAGAAACTCCGACCCCAGCAAAGGAAGCCCCGCCCGTACCATCATCAGATCCAGCCGGCTCCGCCCGGACGTACCGGAGCGCTTCGCCTTCTCCGCAAAAATCTCATGGAGACGGCTCCGAAGTACCTCAAAGGGAGAAGCCTTTCGTACCACAGAAGGCCGGTACCCGGAGTACATCTGGATACGCTCCGCCATCTCCCTCCTCCGCCGCAGTACTGCCGTAAGGCCAAGGAAGAGAAGAATAAAGAACAGAAAGGCGAAAAGTAATGAAAATAAAAGTATCATCCTGCATTCTCCTTCCTGACTGAATTATAACACGGAGGTAGAAAAAAATTAAAGAGGGAATCATACAAAACAAGGTTCTCAGGTTTGACACGCCTTCGGCGTGAAGGTTGAGGTGGCGCCCATGGGGCCACATGGGCGCCCGGGTTAAAAAGGTTCAGAAGGTTCAAAGGGTTCAAAGGGTTGTGGTGGCGCCCTACGGGCGCAGTTTTATAAAACTAAGATAACGTAAACATTTCTTCCCGCCGCTATCTCTCGTTTCCCCTTGAGGGGAAATGCCACGTAGTGGCAAAAGGGTGTACGAGGTGAAGCACGGTAATGATACTCCATTGTTTACCTGACTGCCAATCGGCAGTCATCTCCTCCATGCAGCTTTAGCAAGATTGGCCACCTACGGTGGCCACCCCCTATCCGGCTGCGCCGGACTTCTCCACGGGAAAGCGTCTCACGTGATTTTCGGGTCGCTATCGCTCCCCTGCAAATCACGTTCGCTTGCCACCCCTATGCAGGGGGCAGAATAAAAACCTTTACGCTTACCTCTTGAACCATGTGGCACAATGCTGAGCGTCCATAGTCCCACCGCTTTAGCGGGGGGGGAAGGTGGTGCCGTAAGGCACCAAAGGGGGATGCCGCCTCAAGGCGGCTTTTATACTGGCGCCACAGGCGCCCACCACAACCCTCGGGCCGGAACGGCCCGTCAAACTTAAGAAACTTAAGCCCCTTCATCCGCGAAGCGGATGTCAAACCTCAGGCCTTCAGGCCTGTTCCCCCTTACCTCTCTCTCGCTATCTCATCGGCTATTTTCTCCACGGCCAGGGAGAATGGATTATTAGGGTCCTGGTCTATAAGCAGTCTGCCGTTATCGGCGGCGGAAGATACGGCCAGGTATTCATTAGGGAGGATATGGGCCACCGGAAAACCAAGGGCGTAAGAGATGACTGCTTTTTCTTCCTCCGTAGAGTGTGAAACGCGGGTGAACTCCGGGCAGACTCTCTCTTTGTAGTCATCCCAGCTGCGGAAGATTTCAAGGGCCCGTTTCATATGCTCCACTTCGTAGCCGCCGTTCACCATGGCCATGAGCACCGTTTTATCGGACAGTTCGCAGGCCGTGCAGGATACGTCGGAGAAGCCGGAAGAGAGATCGAGGAGGACGTAACGGAAAATGCTTCTGGCCATTTTAATGAGGCTGGTCATGCCCTCGATTGTCACCGTTTCCGCCAGGTCCGGCTTAGCGGCGCCGCAGAGGATGGAGAGGTGGTCATTCACCGGCACGAAGTAAGATTTCAAAGTCACCGGGGAGAGGAAGGAAATATCACGCACCGCTTCCACGATGGTACTCTGGGGCGTGAGGTTGAAGAAGACGGACATATCGCCGAACTGGAGGTCCCCGTCGATGATGGCTACGGACTCCCCTGTCTTCCTTGCCAGGGCGGCGCCCAGGTTGGAAATGAGGGGGGGCTTTCCGCTCTTTCCCTTGGGGCTGAAGAAGCAAAGCACTTCCGAATGGTGGCCAGCGGCGGAATTCCCCATGTTCTGGATGGTTTCCCGGAGCTCTTCACCGGTGAAGGGCTTAATCATGAATCCGCCGGCGCCGGAGCGCATGAGGCGGGACTGGGCTTCGGAGTCCCATTTCCGGCTCATGCCTACAATGGCGGTGTGGGGATAGGATTTCTTCAGGTCCGGCAGGAGCGCGCCGTTTCTTTCATTATCAATATCCAGAAGGATGAGTTCCGGCTTGAAGGCCTGCATCTGCCCCAGGGCATCGCCGGCATTCCGGTAGCGGGCGCTCAAGTCGAAGCCCGGTGTATTTTTAATGACGCTGGAAAGTCTTTCCAGCATGACCTGGTTTTCTTCAATAAGGACGGTTCTGTATGCCAAAATCCTTCACCTCCTTTAAGAAAACAGCCGGGAGAGCCAGCCGCCGTGGTTCTCGGTCTTTTCTTCCTTTTGTTCCGTATCCGGGCGGACATAGCCATCCACGATGGAAATCAGCTCCTTCGCCAGCGGCGTATGCCGTGCCTCCAGCACAAAGGGCACGCCGCTTCGGACGGAATTCTGGGCGGTCTGGAAATCGTTGGGAAGGACGTAGTCGAAATGCTTGCCCAGGATGGCCTCCACGTCCTCCACGTCGATACGGGTCTTTGCATTGCTGCGGTTCAGCACATACCGGATTTTGCTGTCGTCATAGCCCAGTTCCTTCAGCGTATCGCTGCCGCGCTTCATATTTTTAATGGTGGGGATGAAATCTACGATGCCCACAAAGTTAATCAGCGTGGAAAGGTCCATCATAGACAGGTTCAGGGCACTGAAGGTGGAAGTGGTATCGATAATCACGTAATCATACTCCAGCTGCAGCTGCTGCACCAGAGAGCGGATGATACCGTTATCCATGTTATAGGCCTCTTCCATGAGCTTCGGGTTCGTGAGCACATCAAAGGACACCCCGCCGGCGGCATACTTCGTCAAAAACTCCACCGCCACCGTATCCCGGGGATTCGCCTTCATGGCCCGCTGGGCATCGGCAATGGTCTTCTTCGGGTTGAGCTTCAGGTAGTAGCTTATATCCCCGAACTGCAGGTCCAGGTCCACCAGGCACACCTTCATCCCCTGCTTCGCCAGCTCCGCCGCAATATTAACAGCAATCAGCGACTTCCCCACAGCATAAGCCGTGCTGAAAACAGTAAATATAGTCCCTTTCCTGCCTTCCATGTGATGCCTCCCATTCGCGTCTTTGTATATTTGCGTCATATTTGCTGAATAAAATTGAGATATCGGGTTCAAAAGGTTCAAAGGGTTCAAAAGGTTCAGAGGGTTGTGGTGTGGGCGTTTAAATTCATATAACGCCCACCTTTTTCAACTGACTTTAAACATATTGAGCGCCCCAAAGATAAAACCTATGGTGCCCCATATTCTTTATGTCAATTGTTCTGCATCGTAAATATCTATATCTTCCATAAAGTTCTGTCCAAAAGTTTCTTTTCCCTCTAAACTTTTAATCAATCTTCCTATGAGCCAAATTATTCTGCGGTCATGCTCAAGCACAGGATTCACATCCATCTGTTTCAAAAAGCCCAGTTCAACACATAAAATCAGCTGAGTTTCCAATTCATGTGCAGACCCTTTGGCTTGAAAAAGAAACCGGATATAATCCCTGATGGTCCCTCTTCCGGAACCTTCTGCAATATTTGAACTAATAGAAACTACCGCCCGTCTCATTTGAGAAGACAATGCATGTAATTCATAGGTCGGAAGCCGCCTTACAAGAAGATACGTTTCGCGGGCAAGCATGCACGATTCCTTCCATGCCCTTAAGTCTCTATAGCTGGCCATGAAATTCTACCTCCTTGACACAAAGCAGCATACTTCCACACTTATTCCAATGTAGAATATCGCCGCCGCGGAGCGGCTTCATACTCCGTCGGCGCTTCTTATTTGTGCGCCGACACCTGACCCTCTGAACCCTGTGAACCTTCTGAATCATTTGAACCTTAGTCCTCACATGACCCCAGCCCACAGCTCTTCCACTCCGCCAGAAGCAAAGCAGGGTATTTCCATACCGGTCTCAAGGCAGGCTTCCACTGCCGCGCAGCGGCTTCATACTCCGTCGGCGCTTCTTATTTGTGCGCCGACACCTGACCCTCTGAACCCTGTGAACCTTCTGAATCATTTGAACCTTAGTCCTCACATGACCCCAGCCCACAGCTCTTCCACTCCGCCAGAAGCAAAGCAGGGTATTTCCATACCGGTCTCAAGGCAGGCTTCCACTGCCGCGCAGC
>ERZ1023981.259-NODE-259-length-8840-cov-4.563460_pt1 | contig 8840 bp, 12 predicted proteins | sample MGYA00380435_ERZ1023981 | MGnify/ENA primary metagenome ERZ1023981 (study PRJEB33179, sample SAMN07449057) | human gut metagenome | biome: Human-gut; feature: Human associated habitat; material: Faeces | host: Homo sapiens | place: India:Kasaragod | collected...
CTTTGAGGAAGACTGTGCTGGACCGGGAGAGCAGGCGGTATTTTTTCCAGACGATGACGGCGGTCAGGGAAAGTGTCGGTTTCAGCGGTACGAATTTCAGATGGCCGGTCTCAAGCTGCAGCAGTTCGTCGACGCTGATGGTGTTGGCAAAACCTGCGCGGATGAAGTGGGCGGCATTGCCGATGAGATCAAAGCGTCCCACGATGTGGAGCGTCTCGTCTGTCACCTTGCCCTGCGACCATTGTCGGAAATCGAAGCGATTAGCGGACTGGCGCGAAGGAATCATCAGCGGCATCTCGTTGAGGTCTTCCGGTGTGATGCCGTCTTTCTGGGCCCAAGGACTGTCATCGCGCGTCACGACGCCGAGGCGCATGACCTCGGGCAGGCGGATGAAGTTGTAGTGCTCCACGTTGAATGGCTCGATCATCAGCGCGAAGTCGAGCAGTCCATGTGCGAGCTTTTCTTCGACGGTGTCGGCATTGCCTGTGAAGAGTTCAAGCGTCAGGCGCGGGTAGCGGTCATGCAGTTTGACGAAGAGGTCGGCAAGCAGGTGCACGACATGGGTTTCGCCTGCGCCGATGCGGATGCAGCCCGAAAGGTCAATCGTGTCGTTCTTGAGCTCGTCCTCCGTCTGGTTGACGAGCGCGAGAATCTCCTCGGCCCGCTGGCGCAGGTGCATGCCGTCCTCCGTCAGCAGGGTGTTGCGGCTCGTGCGCGTGAAGAGCTTCTTGCCGAGCTCATCCTCGAGATCCGCAATCTGGCGCGAGAGCGTCGGCTGCGTCACATGCAGCACATTGGCCGCCTCGGTCATGTTCTGCTCCCTGGCCACAGCCAGGAAATACGATAACGTGCGGAGTTCCATCTCAAAATTTCCCCCTTTATACGTTCAAAGCATCTGCTTCTATTGTAGGGAGCAGATGCTTTTTTCGCAAGCGCTTGATAGAAAAAATGTATGGCACAAGTTAAGATATAAGCATTTCACATTGTGGGGCAGAGCGCTTAAAATGAGGATATCAAGAAGCGAATGTACAGGAGGATTTTGAATGGCAAGAACATGTTTGGCAGAGCGACAGGAACAAGAACGATTCAATCCAGATGTCTGCCAGCGCGAGCTCGCTGCGCTGCCGGACGATGCGGCGCGTCTCTGCTTCCTCAAGCGCCACCGTCGCAGGCTCATGGATGACCTGCATGTGGCACAGGAGAAACTCGCGTGCATCGACTACATGATTTACGAACTGGAGCAGAAAAGACTTGACCGGTAGCTGCTACCGGATGATATCGTTGGAGTATGGGAGCAAGCGAGGTCTTGTTCCGGGAAGGAGAATCTATGGTGTTGCGTAAAGGAAGGCAGGACTGGCATGGCTGGCTGGCCGGTGCACTGATTCTTGCAGGGCTCATCTACGCTTGGCTCTGCTTCACGTGTGTGCTGCGGCAGGGGCATATCCCCGAGGACGACTACGTGCGCATGACGCAGGAGATTGTGCGGCAGAGCCTGCCCGACGACGCGGTGCCGGCGGGCTGGGAACGCTCAGTACGGGAGACGAGAGAGGTGAAGCCATGAGATATCTATTGGATGTGTTGCTCGTGATGATGCTCATCTTTGAGATGACGTTCTTCTATCTGCCACCCGTGCTGCATGAAGTCATGGGGGTGGCCTTCTTGCTGCCCGTCTGCTGGCATTTTGCGCTCAACCGCCGCTATGTCGCGTCGCTGGGGCGCGGGCGCTGGAACGGGCCGCGCCTTGTGCGGCTCCTGCTGAACATCTTGCTCGTCGTTTCGTGCCTTGTGACCATTGTTAGCGGCTGCCTGACGTCGAGTGTGCTGTTTGCCGCCGTCGTGGCGTTCTCGCTGCGCAGCAATCCTTTTCTCTATCAACTGCACAGTACGGCGGCGCGCTGCTTCCTCGTGATGGCGGGGCTCCATCTCGGCTGGCATCTGCCGGTTTGGTGGCAGCGCTGGCTGCATGCGGCGGGCATCACTGCGCGGCCGCTGCCCGCAAGGATGCTCCTGCTGGGTTTCGGGGTCCTACTCGGGGCGGGCGGCATCTACGCAGCACAGCAGGACCGACTCATCGAGCGCCTGCAGGGCGCGCATATATTCATGGCGCCGGCGCTCTCGTACAGCGGCGCTGGCTACGCGCTGACGCAAGTCGGCATCATCATCGTATTCGCAGAAATCGGTTGGCTTTTATCGCTTTGGAAAGGAGCGCGCTTGAAATGAAGCGCAGAGAGTTCTTGAAAATGGGTGGCATGAGCATGATGGCTCTGGTACTCGGAGGCTGCGGCCTGTCTTCATTGACGGGGCAGCCGTCGGGCAGTGCCGCGAGCAGTGAGACGGGCGACACTTCGTCGTCTTCTGCCGCTTCCGCAGGTGCTGTGGCAGCGGGCGGCAAGACGCTCGTCGTCTATTACTCGGCGACGGGGCGCACGGAGCGCGTGGCCAAGGTCATCGCCAAGGAGCGCCAGGCTGACATCATGAAGCTCGTGCCGAATCCGGACTACACGGAGGCGGACCTCGACTACAACGACAAGAACAGCCGCGTGAGCCGTGAGCACGACGATGCCTCGCTGCGCGAGAAGATCCAGCTGCAGAAGGCAGTGCCGGACAACTGGGCGTCGTACGACACGATCTTCCTCGGCTATCCGATCTGGTGGGCCATTGCGGCCTGGCCAGTCGATGCCTTCGTCAAGGCCAACGACTTCACGGGCAAGAACGTCGTGACGTTCGCGACGGCCTACAGCTCGCCACTCGGTAACAGCGGCAAGCTACTCGCCGAGATGGCCGGCGGCAAGGGCAATTGGCAGGACGGCATGTGCTTCACGGGCAGCCTTGACGATGCCAAGGTCGTGGAGTGGGTCCGCTCGCTGAGCGCAGCAAAATAAGCAGAGACAGAAAAACCACTTGTGCGGGCCGCGCTCGCAGGCAAGTGGTTTTTTGCTGGGCAATAGATGCAATCATTTCTCGTCCGTGCCGTCGCTGTCATCGCTGGGCAGCAGATTGCTCTTGTAGGGAATCTTGCCGGACAGGACGTCGCGGTAGAAGCCCTGCTTCCAGGCGATGTAGTCGATGGCTTCCTGGATGGCGGCAATCTTCTCGTGCAGGGCCTCGTTCTTGCGGGCGAGTAACTGCTGGCGCGCGGGGATGGAGGGCACGCCCTCGAGGCAGAGCGCGAGGTATTCCTTCATCTCGGCAATCGTGAAGTCGCAGTTCTTGAGGCAGTTGAGGCTCTTGACCCAGCCGAGGTCGTGTTCGTCGAAGACGCGGTGGTTGTTCTTGTCGCGCTTGACATAGGGGATGAGTCCCTGGTTGCAGTAGAACTTCAGTGTCTCGTACTTCATGTCCGCGGCTTTGCAGACCTGCTTCATGGTGTAGAGTGGCATGATGGATCAACTCCGATACATTTTTTGAAATATACTTGACCGGTAGTAACAATCGGCTGATACACTCAGTATAGAGCTTCCCTAGAGGGAATGGAAGTATCGATTGGTTACCGGGCAGCCGGCAAGAATACAAGAATAGGAGAGAGAAAAAAATGGAAGCTTTTACGTTTTCGTATCCGACGAAGAATTACTTTGGCCAGGGCGCGGCGCGCAAGGCGCTCGCCGAGGAACTGCCGAAGTACGGCAAGCGTGTCCTGCTGGCCTATGGTGGCGGCAGCGTCAAGCGCAATGGCATCTATGATGAAGTCCTAGCCATCCTCAAGGAACAGGGCAAGGAAGTCACGGAGTTTGCGGGCATCATGAGCAATCCGACGTACCGCAAAGTGCAGGAGGGTGCTCGTCTTGTACGGGAACATAGAATTGATCTCATCCTGGCAGTCGGCGGCGGTAGCGTCTCGGACTGCTGCAAGGCCGTGTCGGCACAGGCCGCGCTCGAGGAGGATCTCTACGACTACGAGTACGCGAAGCACAAGGTGCCGACGGCTGGCGTGCCGATGGGCGTCATCGTCACGGCTTCGGGTACGGGCAGCGAGCAGAATGCCGGCGCTGTCATCACCTACGAGGAGAAGAATTGGAAGGGCCCGCTCTGGGGCACGGCGGCTTCGTTTGCTGTGCTCGACCCGTACTACACGAAGACTGTGCCGATGCGACAGGTCATCTCGGGCGCCTTCGACACGCTGAGTCACTGCCTCGAGACGTATCTCGGCACGCCGCGCGAACCGAACCTCTCGGATGTAATGAATGAGTCGGTCATGCGCGCAGTCATCGAGAACATCCGCAAGGTAAAGGCGGATCCCGAGGACATGCAGGCGCGCTCGGAGCTCATGTGGGCTTCGGCCATGGCGGAGAACGGCGTACTGAAGCTCGGCAAGGTCACGGATTTCCAGTGCCACATGATTGAGCACCAGCTCGGCGCCTATACGGACTGCAACCATGGCTGCGGCCTGGCCGTCATCCAGCCGGAGCTCTACCGTCATCTGGCACCGGAGGCTCCTGCGCAGTTTGCCCGCCTTGCGCGCGAGGTCTTTGGCGTCGCAGAGCAGGAGTCGGAACTCGCGACGGCATTGGCCGGAGTGGAGAAGTTCGCGGATTTCATCGAGGAGATCGGCCTGCCGACGACGCTCAAGGCGATGGGCATCGAGGACAAGGCCGTGCTGCATGCAGTCTCTGCGACGAGCATCCGCACACCGGGCTGCGCCAAGAAGCTCACGGATGAAGAGATCGAGGAAATTCTCTTGCACGTGCTGGGATGAGTGTGGCAGTATAGTAGTAGAGAGACCGTGTGAGCAGAATGAGAGGGGAGTAGGACTTTGTACAATCCACAGTTGATAACCTTCATGAAAGCGGCGGAGGAAGGAAGCTTCAGCAAGGCGGCGGAAGCGCTCTTCATCTCGGCGCCGGCCGTCATCAAGCAGATCAACCTGATGGAGGCACGGCTCAACCTGCGCTTGTTTGAGCGCACGCATCGCGGCCTGCGTCTGACGAAGGCGGGCGAGTCGCTCTACAAGGATGCGGCGTATCTCGTCCAGTACAGCAAGGCGGCCGTGGAGCGGGCGCGCAAGGCCATGCAGGATACGCAGCAGGTCATCCGCATCGGCATCTCGGTCATGACGCCGACGAATTTCCTGCTGAGCCTTTGGCCAAAGCTGCAGGAGGTTAGTCCCGACCTGCAGTTCCAGCTCGTGTCGTTCGAGAACACGCCAGAGAACGCGCGCGAGATCCTCACGCATCTCGGCGTGAACATCGATGTGGTCGCGGGCGTCTTCGATGCGAGCATGTTTCATCTCAAGGGCAAGTGCGAGGGCATGGAACTCCGTCGTGAGCCGTTTTCCATGGTCGTGCCGCTCACGCACCGACTTGCGGGCAAGGAGCGCCTGAAGCTCTCCGATTTAGCAGGGGAGACGGTCGACATCATCCAGCCCGGCTGGTCTTCCGTCATGGATGATCTGCGGCAGGACCTCCTGGTGAATCACCCGGACATCACGCTGCGCGAGTTCCCGTTCTACAACATCGACATGTTCAACCGCTGTGTCAACGAGGGAACGCTCATGATCGGCGTGCCGGAGTGGAAGGACATCCACCCGCTGATGCGCGTCATCCCCGTGGACTGGGACTACGAGATCCCGTTCGGCATCCTGCACGCGACGGAGCCGTCTGCTGCTGTGAGCCGCTTCCTGACCGCTGTCCAGAAAATCCTGTCACGATAACCACAAGTTCATACTGCCTAACGAAACGAGACTTCTGATGAGGTCTCGTTTTCTTTATCATAAGAATCGAGGAAACCAATGCGTTGCCGCAAGTGAGTTAGAATAAAACGATAAGATAGAAAGAATGAGTATGCTTATGAGACAGATGAATGCAAGAGCAATCAACGAGACTAGCCCAGTAAAGCCCGTCAGGCCGGCCGTTAAGATGCGGCAGGTACGCAAGGCGCTGTTCACGGGCAGCACGCCGCTGCGCGAGGTCATCCATGCGCCGTACTTCAAACCGTTCGGGCGGCTGCTGTTCCCGACGACATGGCCGATACCGCGGCAGGCGACTCTGTCGGACCTGCGCGCGTTCCTGCCGTGGTATTCGGAGATACGGACGAAGACGAGCATCGAGGTGCTGACGGCACTCTACGGGGACGCGAAGAGCGGGGAGATTATCTTCTATCCCATCTACACGGAGGCGGAGCAGGCCGAGATGCCGACCAAGCGGGACACGGGCCTGTTCTTCTTCCGGAGCCGTGCGCCGCAGCGCCACAGCACGGCGGTCTGCAGTGCGGGCGGCGGCTTTGTCGACGTCGGCGCCATCCACGACAGCTTCCCACACGCGCTGGCGCTCTCGCGGCGTGGCTACGATGCCTTTGCGCTGATCTACCGGCCCGGCGCCAAGACGGCCTGTGAGGATCTGGCCCGCGCGCTGGCCTTCCTCTTCGCGCATGAGCAGGAGCTCGGCATCTCGATGGAAGGGTACTCGCTCTGGGGCGGCTCGGCCGGCGCGCGCATGTCGGCCTGGCTCAGCGACTACGGCACGGGCGCCTTTGGCGAGCGCGCCTTGCCGCGCCCGGCGGCCGTCGTGCTGCAGTACACGGGCCTCAGTGAGGTCACGGGCCGTGAGGTCCCGACGTACAGTTGCGTCGGCGACGAGGACCCGATTGCCGACTGCCACACCGTGCAGAGCCGCATCGATGCCCTGCGCGCGGGCGGCGTTCCCGCAGAGCTCGAGATCTTCCCGGGACTCGCGCACGGTTTCGGTCTCGGCAATGGCACAGTCGCCGAGGGCTGGCTGGACCGTGCTGTCGCCTTCTGGGAGGCACAGCTCGGGCGATAACAGTTGGTTCAAACTGCCTAACAGATGGAGACTTCTGCGAGGCCGCGTGGGTGGCTATAATACAGTCATCGAGAGAAATGATGCGAAAGCATAGACATGGGAATGGGAGGCATATCATGAACAAGAAACAAAGGGCACTGGCCGCGGCGCTCTTGGCAGCAGCATCTCTGCTGCCCTGGCAGGTAGCGAGTGAGGCAGCGCCGCAGGCCGCGATTATGGCTCTGATGCCCTGATTTACATGACGGTATTCCTGATCCCGTTCAATATATTGTTTTATTCTTATGCAATCCAGACCATTCAGCCCGCCGGCGAGGAAAAGAAGAAATTCCATCTGCACGAGCTGATGAATGTCGGCATGGGAGCATGCGTACCCTGGATCGTTGGCATCGGCTGATGCCACTTCCTCATAAATTCCCAGTATCTACCTGTAGTAACCAGTAGTTTCTGCCGATAACCGCTGGTTCATACTCATTAACGAAACGAGACTTCTGCCGGAGTCTCGTTTTTCCTATAATGAAGACAGTTGAGGGATGGCGGGGCGGCCGATCCTCTGCAGACGATAAGCAAAGAATCGACAAGATTTCGATAGGAGATGTTTGGATATGAAAATCTTATTTATCAATGGCAGCCCGAACCGCGAGGGCAATACGGCAAATCTGGCAAAGGCGCGGCTTGCCGGCCCCGACTACGAGACGCTGATGCTGACGGACTACCGCATCAACGTCTACGGACAGGATTTGCCAGGTGACCAGCTCGAGGAAGTCCTGGCAAAGATCCGCGAGGCAGACGTGCTCGTCATCGGCTCTCCAGTCTACTGGCACAACATCTGCGGCTCGGTGCGCACGCTGCTCGACCGCTTCTACGGCCCCGTTGCCGAGGGCAGCCTGCACGGCAAGTGCTTCTTCCTGTTCCAGGGCGCCGCTCCGGAAAAGTGGATGCTCGAAGCCGGTGACTACACGATGAAGCGCTTCGCCTCGATGTACGGCTATGCATATGGAGGCATGGCCACGAACCGCCGCGAAGCCGAGCAACTGGCACAGAAGCTTTGAGGCGTGGCTGGAGAGAACGGAGTCTTTTTGAGGAGAGGATATAAATGGATTTTGTAACACTCAACAATGGCGTGAAGATGCCGCAGCTCGGCTACGGCGTCTACCAGACGGCTCCTGAAGCGACGGAGCAGGCCGTCCGCGATGCGCTTTCCATCGGCTACCGCCTCATCGACACGGCGGCATCATATGGCAATGAAGAAGGCGTCGGCAAGGCCATCAAAGAGAGCGGCATCCCGCGCGAGGAGATCTTCCTGACGACGAAGCTCTGGGTGCAGGACCACGGCTACGATAATACCCTCAAGGCGTTCGAGACGTCGTGCGAGAAGCTCGGCACCGACTACATCGACCTCTACCTCATCCACAAGCCGTACGGCGACTACTACGGGGCTTGGCGCGCGATGGAGCACCTCTACCACGAGGGCCGCATCCGCGCCATCGGCGTGACGAGCTTCTGGAACGAGCGCCTTGGCGACCTCATCGCTTCGAATGAAGTCAAGCCGGCCGTCAATCAGGTCGAGACGAATGTCTGGAACCAGAAGTGGGCCGAGCAGGCCTTCATGAAGGAGCAGGGTGTGCAGCTGGAGGCCTGGGCACCGTTTGCCGAAGGCAACGGCGATATCTTCCGCCAGCCTGTCCTCAAGGCGATGGCCGAGAAATACGGCAAGACCACGGGCCAGGTCATGCTGCGCTGGCTCTTGCAGCGCGGCATTGTCGTGATTCCCAAGAGCGTCCACAAGGCGCGCATGCAGGAGAACTTCGACGTCTTCGACTTCGCACTCGACGACAGTGATATGGAGGCAATCAAGGCGCTCGACACGATGAAGAGCACCATGTACGCCGAGATGGACCCGATCGTCGCTATGTTCAGCGCGCCGCACAAGATCCACGATTGAGCGACTGCTCATCGCAGGATGGCATGAGGATTGCTTTGGGATTGTAGAAAGTGGGTGTTTGTCATGGATAAGCTTTCGAGACCCAGTTTTGTGTAGATCTCGGTGGTCGACGTATCATTAAAAAAAAAAACGCGTTTCTCGTC
>ERZ1023981.263-NODE-263-length-8721-cov-7.519155_pt1 | contig 8721 bp, 11 predicted proteins | sample MGYA00380435_ERZ1023981 | MGnify/ENA primary metagenome ERZ1023981 (study PRJEB33179, sample SAMN07449057) | human gut metagenome | biome: Human-gut; feature: Human associated habitat; material: Faeces | host: Homo sapiens | place: India:Kasaragod | collected...
AACGTACTCCAATCATTCTAACGAGTTGATACCTCAGCAACGTTCTGAATAATCTCTTAATCATATTACCTCCTTCTTTTAGTAGAAGAGTACCTTATCGACTACGACTCCTCCGAACTCCTTCAAGGCATCCTGTCTGATGTATTCAGACTGCTTGCTCTGACTTCTAAACCCTAAAGCGTTGTAAATGGTCTCTCTTTGGCAACCATACCGCTCGGCAAGTTTTTTTCGTCCTTCACGCGAAACCTTGATAATTTTTATCTTTTTTGCTTGCATAACTTAAATTTTTGTTGTATTTTTGCATTTAATAATTAATAAACTTGTTGTTTACTTGTGCAAAGATAGTCATTTCTTGCTAATTTTCCAAACGTTTAGCAAGAAATTACTAACCAATTATGATTAATTAAGCATGGTTTAAAAATGTAAAATGTATGGAAGTAACTATTTATCAGCGTATTATGCTAATTTTAGATAATAAGCAAGTTTCGGTTAATGCTTTATCAAAGTTAGCCGAAATGTCTCAAACTACCCTTAACACGCAGTTGAAGGGTGAACGTGCTTTGTCTGCAAATGTAGTAGCAAAGGTTCTTTCTGTCTTTCCTGACGTGTCTGCTGAATGGTTGATGCGTGGAATAGGTACTATGTATAGCAACCAAGATGCAGATGATTCTTCTTGTATGGCTGCTGAGACTTTTCATTGTGAAGAACCTAAGATAGAAGAGTCTCATCATGATGATTCTGTCTGGAAGGCCAAGTATGAAGAGTTAGAGAAACGCTATGACCAGCTATTATCCATCTTGGGCGGTGGCATGAGAAAAGCAAATGTAGGATAATTAAAATGTGGTAGGTATGAAAAGATTATTTTTATCTGCATTTATGTTTCTTTGTACATACGTTGTATATGCACAGAGTTCTATTTGTGGAGTTGCTTTTGGACAGTCTTATGATGTAGTAAAAATTCATTTGTATAATAAGTTTGGAGAACCTGAAATAGATGATAAAAATGAAATATGGTATTTTGAAAGGGATTATGCAAGTATTCCTTTTGAGTTTATATCTTTTAAGTTTCAATCCGATGGTTACTTAACTTATTTAAATGAGTGTGTTATGGGACGACGTTTTGAGAATTTGTCTTCGGCAAAGAATTTTAGATATAAAATCATAAAAAAGTTAATGAGTAAATATGAGAATACATTTGTGTACAAGGATGATAATGGGTTTATCGCTGCTTATGGTGGTGAATCACCTATAAATTCGGAAGAATATGGATTTAGCGTTTTCGTTGTTCATAGTAATAAAATATACACTGTTTTTTTAGATTATGGTCCATATAATTATGTAAATGAAGAATTATGAAACATATTGTATTACTTTTCGCCATCATCCTGATGGTATCATGCAGTAGTTCTTCCAAGAAGTCTGCTGGCGTAGAACCTGAGAAGAAGGAGTCTGCCGTAAAGTCGGATGCCTATAGTGATAATGTTTTCATCTGTACTGGAAGTTCATCCGAGCGTTACCATTGCGACCCTGATTGCAAGGGTCTTTCACGTTGCTCAGGAGATATAGAGGAGATAAGCGAGGAGGAAGCTGAGGATATGGGTAGAACTCCTTGCAAGATATGTTATTAATTTAAATGTGTGAGATATGAAGAAGATTTTATGTTTTATGATGTTTGTCTTGCTGGTATCATGTAGCAAGGATTCTGGTGAAGAGGATGGATTGACTTCAAACTACATTGAGGTTGCTGGAGTTAGACATCAGATTGATAAATTTGTGATTGAGAATGAATCGGAATTTCGTATAGGTTCTAAGAAGGATGGAACTTATATTTCTTTCGGTTATACTTGGTACAGGATTCCAATAGGTGAAAAGATATATTTCGTTGAGACAGACGAGGAACTGGAGTATTTTGAGTTAGTGGATAACTACAGAAAATGCAAGTTAACAGACGGTTCTTCTGATAGTTTTTACTTAATTAAGAAGAATGGTGATAACTATATCGTTGATATATATATAGGTTCGTCAAAATATAAGACCATCGTACATTATGAAGGAAAAATGATATAAAGAAAAGGCATCGGGAATGAATCTCTCGGTGCCTTTTCTTTTACTTATCGAAGAATTTATCTATAAGTCCCATTGCTTCATCTTTTTTCTTATCAATAATCTTAGCATAAATCTCGGTTGTCCGTATATTGGAGTGCCCAAGCAACTTGCTGGTAGTGTAGATGTCCGCTCCAAGGGTAAGCATCATTGTGGCAAAGGAGTGCCTGGCGGTGTGGAATGTAACATATTTCTTTATTCCAGCAGACTTAGCCCAATCTCTCACGACCATACACAACTTTGACTTCTTGGTAAGATGGCCGAACACAAAATCTCCTTCTCCTCTCTCGGGTAGCCATTTAACGGGTTCGTTGGATATCTGGTTGGTGATGTTCTTCTTCGTCTTCTGAATTGTTATAGATAGGCGGTAGTGGGTATTTCCATTGGCATCTGTTACTTGCTCTATATCCTCCCATTTCAGCTTCCTGATGTCTGAGATACGCAGGCCACAAAAGCAAGAAAACATAAACGCACGTTTGATCACCTCCTTCTCACATTCAGTCTCAGCCATTTTTTTTATCTCGTCAATAGTAAGGTACACTCTTCCAGCATCGTCATTTGCTTTAGGCCTATCTTCTGTGTCGATTTGCTCCATTGGGTTCTTCGGTATGATACCATCCTTTGCCGCCTTGATAATGACAGAGCCAAAGTATCTGTAGTATGTCCTGATTGAGTTCTTGCTGAGTGGTTTCCCTTTATGAGAGGTTGTAGTGTTGAGGAATCTAATATAGCCTAAGCACCATTCTTTGTCAATGTCCTTCATTTTGACATTGTTACCTTTGTATTCTACGATAAGCGATTTCGCTCGGTTAAGAAAGGTCTCTTTATAGGTAGGGTTAACTCCCTTCTTGTATCTTATGAACTTGTCTATATAGTCAGAGAGCTTCATTTTACCCTTACTCTTGCTCTCTATCCCAGCCATTCCATTCTTGATGTCAAGGATGCGCTGCGCTTTGATCAGATTGGCTACTTCTTTAGTCTCCTTGTTTTTTCTCTTGCACTCAACTTTATCTTTGCCTGTCTCAGGCAGGAGATAAAGTTTTAGGAATTCATATACTCTCTTTCCATCCTTGTAGATGTCGAGATAGATACTAAGATTCCCATTGGATAGTTTTTTGTACCTGATGGTGACTGGTTCTTTATTAGAATTGTAACTTTCTTTCATAAGCCTGCTTGTTTTTGGTTTTCGCTGCAAAGATAATTATTTTTTTGTTGTTTCCAATAAAAGTTGGGAGAAAAGTTAAGAACGAGTAACAAATAAGTAACAAAACATACTAATATATACTATATATTCACTAATATCAAAAACAAGATGTTTTGTCGTATTCATGTTTGTAAGTGCTTGTAAATAAGTCTTTTGGGTTGTACTTATTATGTAGTAGGTGGTAGTAGGCTATTTTACTTGAATTGTTTTGCGGTAAACTCCATTAGTCTGTATTTTTATTGTAAAGTATTAATAATCAGGTGTTTATGTATTTGATAGATTTGTGTGGGTAACAAAATAGTAACATTCTGATGTTAAATTTTGAAAAGTAACACATTCGTATCGCTGCAAAAGTAGTGATTATATTTTAGACCGACAACCACTTTAACCAAAATTAACTATCCTAAAATAAACGTTAAGTTATATACTCACTATATACCCACTACAACAAAAATCGTAATATTTTACAATTTAACAAATATTCAGTATTTGGCGGTATCGAAAAAAGCTTCTATCTTTGCATTGTCAAAGTTGCGATTGACATACATAGAACTTACCTCCTTCAGGCTTTAAGCCTACGAGATATGGAATCCCTGGGTTAGCGCAACATGACCTCGGGATTCCTCTTTTTTTATCCCAGGTTTTTTGACAAGACATACGAGGTTCAATCCGTGCAGTCCTCTTCGGAGTTATCGACCGATATATAAAACTGCTCAGTCTAATAGAATATATCCATGTAGGTAAATCCTGCTCTGTCCCATCCATTGACAACAGGTGCCCATCTGCCGAAAGGCACTACCCCTACATAGATGAATCAAACAAAGTGGGTAACTTTGTTCTATGTAGGCTTTGGCAAGGAAGAATCTACTGCTTATAGTAGTTGATAATTAAATAAAGATTTTCCTTGCTGCTGCCATCTCCCTTAGGGGATGGGCAAAGAATGGATAGTATATATTATAAAATAGGAAAATATGATTATGAAAGATTGGAACGGAAATAGAAAAAGTATGTTTGTAACATTGGGAGCATCCAATCACACAGACAAGGTGCGTGAGATTAACGACTTCTACGCAACAGACCCTATAGCGATAGATAAACTGGTGAATGCCATACATCTTCCTTTAAGTATATGGGAGTGTGCTTGTGGAACTGGCTGCTTATCTGAGCGGCTGAAATACTTCGGACATGATGTTTTCTCTACCGACATAGTAGATAGAGGATATGGATAAATGATGGATTTTCTTAAAGCTGATAATCTGCCAGAGGAATGTACCTGCATTCTCACCAATCCCCCATACAAGTATGCTTTAGATTTCATTAAACATAGTCTCGACCTTTTACCCGCAAATGGTTTGTGTGTGATGTTCTTGAAAACCACTTTTTTAGAGGGACAGAAGAGACATGATGAACTATTCTGCAAGAATCCCCCTAAGTACGTACTTCAATTCTCCAAGCGAGTGCTCTGTGCCAAGAATGGAGAGTTCAAAAGAATGAGAGATGGCGGCGGCAGTGCTGTGAGCTATGCTTGGTTTGTATGGCAGAAAGGCTACAAAGGAGATACTATTATCAAGTGGATATAATTTTGATATTTTAAAAAATTATATTTGGATAATTAATTGATTAGTAATCAAATGTCGAACTAAAAATTATATAAAATGGCAATTGTAAACGTAGATTTGTCTGAGTATGATGCTATACGTAAGCGCAACTCGGAATTAGAGGAGCAAGTAAAGGAACTCAAAAAGTTGAATGATTCCATGAAGCAGGGTGCAAAGGTAATTATTCGTAAAGAGACGGTTGTAGAGCGTGAGGTTGACATTCCTTCTTATAGCCATTTGACAGGGCTGCCAACTTACAAACGATCAACGCATAGAGATAGAGTCGAGTCTTCTGAGTCCTATGTTAACTTCGAGGATGTCCGCTTTAAAGTCGAACAGACTATGAAAGATGAGATTAATCGTAGCATTCATAATAGAGACTGCGAAAGACAATCTTATGCTGATGCAAAAAGTAAACTCGATAATGAGTATAACTTGAAGAAAGCTGACCTCGAAAAGGAGTACAAAGATAAGACAGAGGACTTAGAAAGGAAAAATCATCGCAAGGAGTGTGATTTTGAATCTGAAAAACTGCGCATTTTAAATCTGCTCCCTAAGATCAACAAGTTAGCAACAGAGTTGCATGATGATTTAGTTAAGCGATTCTTTATGCCAAAACGTGCTATTGAGTTGACAGATACTATCATAGATATAACGACAAAGTAGGCTTATGAAGATAGAGTCAATCAGTTGTCAGGTCAGAACTGCTCGCTGATAGTGAATCTTTCCAATTTGGAAATAACTGGAAAGAATTGGAAATAAAATAGGGAGTGCTCACGCATTCCCTATCTCCTTAATAACAACCTTTTAACCTATAAACCAAAAACCTATACTTATAACACTAACCTTCTTCCTCTGACATCTGTCTCAACTTCTCGGTGAGGGTATTATGAACCTCACGCTTATCGTCAAGAGTGACATTCTGTAGCTTAGGACAGTTGAACTCCAATATCTTGATGAATGATGTGACCTTATCTTTCGGTTCACATTTATTCCAAGCAACCAGGAAGTCGTCCCATGCCTCTCTCGTAAAGGCAGCACACAGCTCACGAAACTCCTTTGTGATAGGAGACTCGTAACCTTTCTGTTTTCCTCCAGTCTTCGCCCGACCTTTCTCGAACTGACCTTTAGTGTTTCTGTCTGCTGCCATTTTCAAAACTATTTGGTTGCAAAGATAGCTATGTCTTGACACTTAGAAACCTTATCCATTAACTTTGTGGAAATGTAGACACCTTAATTAATAGATAAGATTACTATTATATAAGGTGTGATTATCTTTGTATCATTATTAATAATTTATAATTTTATATATATGATAGGCGCATTAATAGGTGCTGGACTTGGGCTTGCAAGCAGTATCGCTGGCGGTATAGCTAACCGCAAGGCGAGACGTAAGCAGGAACAGATGTTGGCCCAGCAACAGAGAGAAAATCAGGCATGGTATGACAGGAGATATAATGAGGACCCTACCAAACGTGCCGACACGGTAAGATTGCTCACTCAGATGCAGGAGCAGATCAAGAACAGAAACAGAGCAGCTAAGGGTAGACAGGCCGTGATGGGCGGCACAGAAGACTCCACTACTGCGGTGAAGGAGGCGAACAACAAGACTCTTGCTGACACCACTTCGCAGATAGTCGCTGCAAACGAAGCTCGTAAGGATGCTATCGAGCAGCAGTATCAGCAGAATAAGCGTTCTATTCAGGGGCAACAGATGCAGATGGAAGCAGAGAAGTCGGCTGATACAGCCAATGTCGTAGCAGGAGTGGCTGGTACAGCCGCTAACATCGCTGCAACACTTGATGCTGGTACTGGTGGAGCAAAGAAGGCTCAGAATATGAATGCGACTCAGCAGTTGAATGGCATTGCAAAGAATCCTGACGATGCTCTTGGCTTGAAGGCGAAGGCTACTGGCCTACCGTCTGAGGACGATCTGAAAAAAATAAAAGCATAGCCTATGAAAGCATCAGATATGTTAAGACAAAATAACGGCTTGAAGACTACACAGAGTGTACTCAACAAGCAGCAGAGTGGGGTGGATGCGGCACAGAAGGTAGCACAGACTCAGGTTCCAGTCTTCACCCAGCAGCAACTTGATGCGGCTGGCAAGAAGATTGACCAGATGAATGCTGCCACTCCCACCGATGGGGCTATGAAGGCAGCTAAGGCCAAGACTATCGCCACACAACAAGCCATCGCCAATGGGGTGGACGTGAATCAGACTGTACCCAGCGATGAGGAAGATAAACCATCTGTCCCTATCGTCAAGAAGGAGGAGCCGAAACCTCAGGCTAAGCAGTTATCTTATGCGGATATGTATAAGATGCTGAATCCTGAGCAAGAGGAGACAGCAGAACAGAAGGAGAGAAGGGAGAAGAAGGAACGCACGAAGGCTCGTATTGCTGCAATCGGTGACGGTCTGCGTGCGCTCAGCAATATCTACTTCGCTACTAAGGGTGCCAAGGTGGTACACAATCCTGAGTTGGATATGACTAAGGTTGTGAATAAGCGTAAGGAGTACATGGATGCTCAGAGAGAAAGAAATCAGGCGGCATGGCTGGCTGGTTATCAAAGGGCAATGGCTCTTGATGAGGAAGCGAAAAGTCGTGGTATGACCTATGCCGAGCAGGTTAGACATAACAAGGAACTCGAGAGTATTGCTAAGACGAAGAACGACCAAGGACAGCAGAGGATAGACCAAGGTGAAAGAAGGCTTGATTTGACGAAGATGAAGTATGATACTGATGCAGATTATAAGAAGTCTGTCGTGGTTATCAATAACGCGCTGGCTGATGGTCGAATATCTCATTGGCAAGCACAAGATGCTATCCAGCGTATGAAGGCAGAGTCTGGTCGTATTCGTGCTAACAATTCGGGTAGTGGCAGTCGTGGTGGTTCTTCTAAAGAAGACACAGACGGAACTTTAATAGAATTGAACAAAAAACACCCTAAAGAGGTGGCAGAAGCCAGCGAAACCGTAGCAAAGGCAGGTATTAAGCCAAATACTGCTGCTGGACGAAAGCAAGTTGTGAAGATAGTCAGAAAGAAGATTGCTCATAAGGGTGGCGGTTCATCCCATGGTGGTGGATCTACTGGAGGTAAAAAGAAAACTGGTGTAAACTGGTAGTGTTAATTAATAATATACATATATCATGGCAGAAAGACCATTATACACTTTATATAAGAATCTGAAAGCGCAGAACTATGATGTGCCTAACGATTACAATAAATTCGAGAGTGCCCTGACAAGAGACGGAAAGAGCGGTGCGAACAACAGACACGCTATCTACGAGAACTTGAAGGCTCAGAACTTCGATGTTCCTGATACCTATGAGCGGTTCTACACTGCGCTATTCGAGCCTCGTAGCAAGACATCATCAAGAGCAAAGGGCGGTAGTGTACCTATGAGTGCTGCCGACCGTGCTCGTTTTTTGTCTGGGGCAGCAGCTATCTCGGCAAGTGCAAAGCAGATAGCTAATAATGCTGGCAGATACAACCGACTTAAACAACGCAAGCAGAAACAGCAGAAGGATTTCGGCCGTGTGAACTTAGGTACACACCTGACTCCCTTTGGTGGTGATGCTAACGATGTAGTGAAGGACGAGTTCGCTTACAACCCCGAGACTGGCAAGGCTGGCGCATACGTAACATCTGACAACGAGAATGCTTACACACAGAGTGATGCAGAGCAGAAACAAGCTATACTGGATAAGTATGGCGTAGAGTGGAATAAGGCCGTAGATATGGGTATGGTCCCTTGTGAGTTGGATAAGGCAGACCCAGATATCTCCGACACAGATGTTGCTATGCTACAAA
>ERZ1023981.265-NODE-265-length-8662-cov-18.312188_pt1 | contig 8662 bp, 7 predicted proteins | sample MGYA00380435_ERZ1023981 | MGnify/ENA primary metagenome ERZ1023981 (study PRJEB33179, sample SAMN07449057) | human gut metagenome | biome: Human-gut; feature: Human associated habitat; material: Faeces | host: Homo sapiens | place: India:Kasaragod | collected...
CATCCGCACAGCCCCAAACAGCACCCCGACCAGCATGCTCACAAGCGCAAGAACAACAAGCCCCACCCGCCGCAGGCAAACGCGCATCCCAACTCAAAGCAGCAGCCTCAGCAGGGTAACAGGCAGCAGAACGCAAAGCAGCAGAACAGAAAGCCAGCCCAGCCAGGCGAGCAGCCAAAGAACAGCAACAGCCAGAAGCGCCGCAATAACAGCAACCAGCAGCGTCCAGGCACCGAGAACAATGTTCGCCCGGGCAGCAACGGCCGTGGCAGAGGCGTAGCCCAGAAAAAGGGCGACAAGCCGGCTGCACGCAAGCACACCCCTATCGTAAATCCACAGAAGCAAGAAAACGCTGTGAAGAAATTCATCAAGCGCATCTTCGGATTCAAGAAATAGGTAAATAATCATCTTTTTAAAAAGGAAAGAGGAATGATGAAAGAGCTACCTCTCCCCCCGCTCATGACCATCAGCCTCACACTGACGATCGGAATCATCATAGCCAAATGGGGCTATGATGATTTCAACATGCGCTTCTGGCTCATCATCTCCATCATTTCATGCGCCCTTGGCAGCATCATCTTTTTCCTTACTGAGTTCTTAAGCCAAAAAGCTTACTTCAGCAGGAGCCACCAGTTTCTCATCTTCTCCCAATGCGTGATGCTTCATTTATGCATCCTGAGCCTTGGGGCTTTTCTTACCTGTAAGCAAATAGCTGATTTCCAAACCTCTACACAACTGAAAAACTGGCAGGAACTGTCTTACCTCACACGGGCAAAAATCAATACCGAACGCTATAAAAGCAATATTGAAAGCAAACTGGTTTCCCTTCACGTAAAACAGCAAGACTATGCAGTCATCGCAGCCATGGCGCTGGGCGACAAGAGCGCACTCGACTCGAACACCCGAAACAGTTACTCCATTTCCGGAGCCAGTCACATCCTGGCAGTAAGCGGACTTCATATAGGTATAATCTTCCAGCTTTTCATCTTTCTGCTAGGCGGCAGAAAGTACTCAGTTTACACCATCATCCTGTCCCTCATCTCCATCTGGACCTATGTTTTTCTCATAGGATTGCCGGCAAGTGCAGTCCGTGCAGCCATCATGCTTTCAGCCTACAGCTTAAGTTTAGCTTTCCATCGTACCGGTCTGCCGCTCAACACATTAGCCTCAGCTTATGTATTTATGCTCTTCATCAGTCCGCTCTATCTTTTCGAGTTGAGTTTCCAGCTTTCGTTCCTGGCCGTAGCCTCCATACTGCTGTTCTTCACACCCCTTTACACCCTCCTCCCCATCCGCAGCCGTTTCATCCGTTGGGCATGGGGACTCCTTTGCGTTTCACTGGCAGCCCAGATAGGAACCCTTCCGGTCATCGTCTACACCTTCGGCAGAATATCGTGCTATTCACTTCTCACCAATTACATCGCCATTCCCGCAGCAACCCTCATCCTATATCTTGGAGCAGCCTTAATCCTGTTCTCCCCACTCACGTTATGGGCGCCCATAGCACCGGTTGTCGCCCCACTCATCAGCCTTACATCAGGCGCCCTGACCAGCATCACCCAGTTTTTGAATACAGCCATAAAACTGATCAGCATGCTGCCTGGAGCAAGCATCGAAAACGTAAGAATCAGTCTGCCTCAGGTAATCGGTCTCTACGCTATCATCCTGCTCATTTACGCCCTATGGCGCAGGATAGATAAACAGAAGTCGTCAGAATGCAAGATTCCCTGAAACAGAGATAAAGGCTTAAACCCCGAAAAACGTCTCTTATATAATAAGGTGTGCGTACACAAAAGCGCTACAAATCGTGATTAAGAATGTTAAAAAATAACTTTTTTCTACTTTTTCTGCATTTTTTCTTTCTTTTTGTTGGTGTTTTCAAGAAAAACATGTATCTTTGCAATCAGAAATAAAAAATAAGAATTTAAACACAATAAAAGATTAAAGATTATGAAAGCATCTGAAGTAATCGCGAATCTCCAAAGAAGATTCCCAAATGAGCCTGAGTACATTCAGGCAGTTAGTCAGGTTCTCGGTACTATCGAGGAAGAGTACAACAAGCACCCAGAGTTTGAGAAGGCAAACCTCATCGAGCGTCTCTGCATTCCAGACCGCATCATCCAGTTCCGCGTATCTTGGGTAGATGATAAGGGCAACGTACAGACTAACATGGGTTACCGCGTACAGCACAACAACGCGATTGGCCCTTACAAGGGAGGTCTTCGCTACCACAAGTCAGTAAACTTGGGTATTTTGAAGTTCTTGGCTTTCGAGCAGACATTCAAGAACTCTCTTACTACTCTCCCAATGGGTGGTGCTAAGGGTGGTTCTGACTTCTCTCCACGTGGCAAGAGCAACAACGAGGTAATGCGTTTCTGCCAGGCTTTCATGACAGAGCTTTACCGTCACATGGGTCCAGACGAGGATGTTCCAGCTGGTGACATCGGTGTAGGTGGCCGTGAGGTAGGTTACCTCTTCGGAATGTACAAGAAGTTGACACACCAGTTCCAGGGCGTCTTGACCGGTAAGGGTCAGGAGTTCGGCGGTTCATTGATCCGTCCTGAGGCTACAGGTTACGGTAACGTATACTTCCTCTGCAACATGCTCGCTACCAAGGGTATTGACATCAAGGGCAAGACTGTTTTGGTTTCAGGTTCAGGTAATGTAGCGCAGTACACTATGGAGAAGTTGCTCCAGTTGGGTGCTAAGCCAGTTACATGTTCAGATTCAGACGGTTACATCTACGACCCAGACGGAATCGACCGCGAGAAGCTCGATTACATCATGGAGCTCAAGAACGTAGAGCGTGGCCGTATCAAGGAATATGCAGAGAAGTATGGTGTAAAATATGTTGCAGGTGCTAAGCCTTGGTTTGAGAAGGCAGACATCGCTCTCCCATCAGCTACTCAGAACGAAATCAACGAGGAGGCAGCTAAGGCTCTCATCGCCAACGGCGTAATCGCAGTAAGCGAGGGTGCAAACATGCCTTCTACTCCAGAGGCTATCAAGGTATTCCAGGATGCTAAGATTCTCTACTCTCCAGGTAAGGCAGCCAACGCAGGTGGTGTTGCAGTATCAGGTCTTGAGATGAGCCAGAACTCAGAGCGTCTGAAGTGGTCTCGTGAGGAGGTTGATGCTAAGCTCCACGACATCATGAACGATATTCACGCTAACTGCGTGAAGTATGGTACTGAGCCAGACGGTTACGTAAATTACGTAAAGGGTGCAAACGTAGCCGGCTTCCTGAAGGTAGCTAAGGCTATGATGGCTCAGGGCATTGTATAAGACAATAAATTTTCCTATAAAATATTTAAATAAAATTAATATAATAGGAAATAGCGGGTCTGTGAAGATCCGCTATTTTTGTGTTTACTCCTTCCCCCACTCCTTCTTTACATCAAAGCAGGGACAGGCTTTGTTGGCAAATTCATTATGACCATGAATCGTGGCTAATGGATATTCCTCCTTCAGCTGCTCGATGAGCGAGCGCATTGCCGCTTTCTGTTCTCGGGTTCTTGTATCCTTCGGCTTACCTTTCTTTGATAAGCCGCCGATGTAGCAGACGCCTATACTGATGGAATTATGGCCCTTGCAATGGGCGCCAACCTCCTCTATCGCACGACCTACATGAATGCTGCCGTCACGATAAATCACGAAATGATAACCTATGCAGCGCAGTCCGCGCTCCCGGTGCCAGCGGTCAATATCCGCTACGGTAAAGTTGCGACCTTCCTTGGTCGCACTGCAATGAATGATGATTTCCTTTATCTTACGCATGATATTGAATATTAATTATTGAAAAATAAGCAGATAATTAAGGGGGATTTCGTCAACACCCCAATCCCTGATAAACAGATTGATTCTGCACGGTAGATGCTTTTTCTTCATCCTCTTGAATTCCTCATCCAACAACTGGCAAAATTCATTATAGCATTCTTCTGATTGCGTAACGATTCCGGTATAATGAGACTTGCCCAGAATGATACTCTTGTTTCTCAGACGTAGCGGACCGTTGCCAGGCACGAAGCGAGCTCTGCGCCTAACAGTACGAGGCACGTAATTGGATCTTAACAGAATAACAGGCTTGATAACAATTTCATATTTTCCTCTTTCATACTTATTTTTCTTCTTTGTCTCCGACACCTTCTTTTGCTTGGTAGGAATGAGAGAAATCTTATAACGTCCTGCTGGCAAATGACGGTTAGGACGTTCTAAGGTGTCGCAGAAAATCTTGCCACCTATAACCATTGTGCCATCCACACTCCATGGAGTGAAGCGACGGCGGAATATATTGATGTTCATGATAATTTACAATTAATAATTGATAATGAATAATTGGATCAAGACCGGCCATTAAGGCTGATTTAAGAACCGAAAACCAAAATGACCGGAAATGACCATGACCGGAAATGACCGGATTTTATATGATAGAAGTAACTTTCTGATAACGCTTGTCTGGTAAAATACTGATCAAACCTTGACGCTTCCAATTCTTCAGCATCTGCCTTACCGTCTCATGGGTAGCAGTTGCGCCCTTTACGGCAACACTCTGCTGCTCTGCCTGCTCAAAGGTGAAAGTTACGTCAAGACGTTCGAAGATGGAATCATTCTTACCTCTATGTGTACGATCGTAGGGCGACTGACTGCAATAATTCTTGGATGAGAACGCATCCTCTATGCGACTACGGAAGAAGTAGAGTGCATTATCCAACTGATAATCTGCCAGGATATTGAAGGTTTCGAGCATGGTTGGTGTCTGCGTCTTTACGAGCATTCCCTTCCACAAATCAGGTGACTCCTTCAGCTGTTTCTCGGCTCCATTGAATCCATGCTTCTGAATCAGCGTTTCCAGAACCTTGCAGAGCATGATGCAGGTCATCATTCTCATCGTGGTTGGACAGATACGGAAACGCTGGCGGGCTTTCACCTTGTCGTCATTTTTCATCGTCTCCAGTCTGATCTGTTCCAGCCATTTTCTACCCTTTTCCTCCAGCTTCGGCAGCACTACCTCACCCGACATCAGCGGCAGCAGATGAGCTATCTGAATAATGCGGTCGCGCTGGCGTTCGTTCATTACATACATGTTGTCAGAAAGTGGAGTGAAGGTATTATCGGGCGTTTTTGCCACGATGATACGGCTCTGGAAACCATCCGTATAATTGCTTACCACACGATAGAGCGCATCAGGAGTGCCGCACATCACCACGTTCCATAACAGTCTGTCTATATGAACATTCACTGCATCCGCACTTCTTGCTTCACGCTCATAGCTTGTTCCGTCGTAAGCCTGTCTCAACATGACTGAAAAGTCGCTCATTGCCGATTTCCACTTCTGCGCTACGGTGTCTGCTTCCGGAGTAAACGAGAAGGCGTGCCTGCCTTCTGTGTTAGCCAGTCGTTCAGCCAGATTCGCCACTGTATTGTTCAGTGTCAAGCATCTTACAGGCAGTTTCGGCTCTTCCGGCTGCTCCTTCTTGTTCTTGGCTGCACGTTTCTTGGCTCGCCATTCATCCTCCTTCTGCAGATACATTTTGTCCATTTCCTTCACTTCCGAAGTCCATGCGTCAATCACGGGGTCAATACTACCCTTGCCAGATGCAAAATCACCGGCGATGTAGGAGATGAGGTTCAGCGAGTTCATCTTGCCGTGAATGGAAACCTTCACGCCCGTGGCGAGCATTCCGATGGCAGGACAGATGGCTGTGATTACAGGCAGTGCCAGTGCCGGACCCACTGCGCTGATGGAATCCCGAATGCCTTGCGGCAACTTAGGCAGCGCATTATAATAGAACAGATCGTCCTTGGCGTTAGCCTCGTCCAGCGCATTTACCAGCGCCTCATTGTCAGCCGCCGAACCACCACCCGCATTTCCTTGCTTCATTCGTTCCTGACGGATGGCAGAGAGCACATCTTTCAGTCGCTTAGGCATTTGCGTGATTTTCTCGTTCAATGCCGAGTTGATGCAAGCCATCTTTTCCTGTTCGGGAAACCCATCGTAGCAGGGAATAATCTGAGCCAGCTGATTGCGGTCAAAACCACAGATGTGGCGCAGGTTCACAGCCAGCTCAAAGGTCAGCGTATTGCGGTTAGAGCGCATCGGCTCCTGCCCATCATTATACAGTTGCCACCACTTCTTAATGATTTCCCTATAAGGAATCCCGAGATAATTGTCCTGAGCAGCAGAAGTAGTTGAAGCAGCAGCAGTTGACGCAGTAGAAGAAGTTGAAGCAGCAGCAGTTGACGCAGTAGAAGAAGTTGAAGCAGCTGAGGTTGAAGCAGCAGAAGTAGAAATTTTCGAATTCTTAAATTCCTGACCCTTAAAAACCCCTTGAGAATCCTTCTTGAATTCTTCCTTCCAGGGCTCATAATGCTTGTTTGCCTTGTGCGCCCCTTCCGGCAGTTCCTCCTGTCCGTATCTTTCACGCTCTTCCAGGACCTTCCCTTCAGCTGCCACGGCAGCCTCATCATATTCATCCTTGAAGAGTCGTGGCGAAAGGAATAGCAAATCTTCGTCATCCGATGTGGTAGTGAAATAAACCCGATTGATGTCGTGAGCTGAAGTATCCATTTCGCACTTGAGCATCGTAGCAATCCTCACCTGATTCTCCAGAACCGTCTTGCCCTTTTCGCGTTCAAAAACCGCATGTCCGCCTTGTCTTGCACTGCGTTCCAGCATCAGCAGTCCGTACTTGTCCGGTTCCTTCAGCAGCAGCTTGGCAGCCTTGGCAAAAGCCTCCGGCTCATCCATATCAAATCCGAAAGCACCGCTTGGCAGTTTCATTCCCTTCACCACGCCTTGCGGATAATGCCCGGAATAATTAAACTGTACCAGTCTCCGTTTCGCAGTATCGTTTCCGGCACGAGCCAGACGAAGATTCGCCTTCTGCTCGTTGCTTCCACGCAGCTGCTTATACTCCTCTTCCGAGGTGATGGAGCGGGCAACCTTATGTCCGTTCTCCACCTTAATTAAATAACAACTCATCTATCTGTTTCTACTTATCGTTTTAAGTTGGATACAAAAATTCTAATGTTTCAGTTGGTAATCCACTACCGCCTCAGCCCCTTCTTCTGCCTCAACAGCCAGCGCTCGGGCGATGTTGATTCCCTCATGGCAGAACACCTTCAAGGTAAGCTGAACAGCACCATCCTTGGTCTTGCTCACACGACCATGCGCCAGTTTCTTAATCAGTTCCGACTGAGTTCTGAGGCGGTGCTGAACCACGAAATCAAACGTTCCGTCAGGCATTTGCTGAGCCACGCCCATCGAACGGAATCGAGGAACCTTATTCACCCCCGATTCCTGGGGACTGAAGAGGAAATACTGCTTAGCATCATAGTAAGCCATTCCACCCAACTGCACATGTTGGCAGTCATTATTATTCACCTGCTGGTTCTGAACATTGTTCTGAACCTTGTTTACTTTCTTAACCATAATCTGAATTGAATTTTAGGAGAAGAAACATCCGGATTGTTGCGCGCTTTACCATGGAAAATCCTCCTCTGTTTCAACTCAGTTTTACTTTTTACCCTTTGGGTAACGTGATTGCAAAGGGTTAAGGTTCTTTTTACCTTTTTACTTTTTTACCCTTTTACTTTTTTACCCTTTTACCTTTTCAATGTCCGTAACCAGGATATCCTGATAAACCTGACCATTGTGCTCATGGGTAGTAAAGCGGAGCGTAACAGCCACCAGCTCGCCAGCCGCATACTTACATTGCGCCATATTACCCAACATTGCCGCAGCATACTGGTTCTCATACTTGCCGCCCATCTCCTGGAGAACGATGTTACATTTCATCATCTGTCCGTTCTCACTTTTCTGACTCTGCACAGCGAAGGTCTCGCCCTGCTGCACCACTCTCATAATCTGAGTATACATATTATATTATTGTACGAAGAGGTTTTCAAGAGCACCAAACCATTTTCAGCGTTGTCTTGTTTCTTCGACGCTGCAAAAGTACTGCAGAAAAAAAAGCAAAACAATCCCTTTCCCACAACTCCCCCGAAAAACCCACGTTTTTGGGAAAAATCGGGCATTTCTTGGGAAAAATAAAAAGCCTACACGCTCAGCAGGGAAAAACAAGAAAAAAACGCATAATATTAACAAAAAGGCAAGAAAATACCCTCATTTTCCTGCAAGCTTTCCCCCACACTTTTCCCGAAAATCTGCTGTATTTGGGAAAAAACGGGGCTTTCTTGGGAAAAATCGAGGCATTATTGGGAAAAATCCCATGTTTCTTGGGAAAATAGTAATTTAGTAAAAAATATAGTCCATGCCCCACACGCCCTGAAGGGGCAGAAGCTCCTAGCCCAGGGCACTCGCCCTGGGTAAACCAGCAATCAACCTTGCGCCCTGTAAGGGCAAAAGCTTTTAAAATCAGACCTCAACCAACATTTTAACACTCCAAAAATTTATAAACCGGAAAAGAAATCGAGAAAGAGGACGAAAGACGTGAACGTCAAATGCAAAGATGATGCATTCTGGGATGATTATGATAACAATTATAATGCTAATAGAGCCATCACCATCACAAACAAAAAAATAAATACTCCTTGCTTGCTAAAAAAACTTCAAAAAACAGTGGTTTTCTCGGAGTTTATTTATACCAATACTGCGTTAAATTAATATTTAATCGTCTGTAAATCAATAACTTATATTAAG
>ERZ1023981.269-NODE-269-length-8595-cov-20.496487_pt1 | contig 8595 bp, 5 predicted proteins | sample MGYA00380435_ERZ1023981 | MGnify/ENA primary metagenome ERZ1023981 (study PRJEB33179, sample SAMN07449057) | human gut metagenome | biome: Human-gut; feature: Human associated habitat; material: Faeces | host: Homo sapiens | place: India:Kasaragod | collected...
AACGTGATAAAATTCTTGGGTTTGCCAACTTTTTATTATCTTTGCTAGCAATTAATAAATTATTGACGTAGCAATAGTCTGGAAAGCTAGAAACTACATAATAACAGTACTAAGATGAAAAGGTGTAACTTCTTGACGTACAAAGCTTTAGGGGGGGTAATTTTGCTCAGGCAAAGTTAGTCCAATATCATCATGTTCTTATCCGCAGGCGAATATTATCTTATTTTTATATGATAATAGTCGCTTTTTTTATGCTTTCTTCCACCGCCTGTTCTAGCGACGAAGAAACAGAAAAATCAGAGGTTTTTCATTACGAAACCACATTTTTAGCCCACGAATGGCAGATTTCAGCCCTTTATCAGCGCGTTGGAAGTATCTTTATCGACGTAAAAGAGGCTCCTTTGTTCTGCAGTTTCACCTCAGATGCTATTTCTTTCTCCGAAACGACGGAAGTGAACCACTTCGACGAAGGCGGTAAAATAACCCAAACTACCACCGAAAACGTTGCTTGCGGTCAGTACACCTATTTAATAAAGGAGAACAAAATACAGATAGATAATCAGATATTCACCATTACGGACAACAACGGGACCCTCGTTCTGCAGAATGAGGACTGGAAGCTTGTGCTCGTAGAAAAATAAACATATTATGGCTAAGAAACAAGATACAATCAGCATAGGTTTTGAAGAGAAAATATGGAAGGCTGCCGATATTCTGAGAGGCAACCTCAGCGCTTCGCAATACGAGGGCGTGGTGCTCGGACTCATCTTTCTGAAATATATCAGCGACCGCTTCGAACAGAAGTTTCAGGAGCTGCAGGGCGACGAATACGCCGACCCGGAAGATAAGGACGAATACACTGCCGAGAACATCTTCTTCGTGCCTGCTGAGGCCCGATGGAGCAAGATTAGTGCTGCTGCCCACACACCGGAAATAGGCGTGGTGATAGATGAAGCACTTACTGCCATTGAGCGTGAAAACGAAAGACTGAAGGGCATTCTGCCTAAGAATTTCGCCCGTCCGGAGCTGGACAAGCGCCGTCTGGGTGATGTGGTAGATCTCTTTACGAACATAGAAATGCACGATGCTGGCGAGGAGAAAGACCTGCTGGGCAGAACCTACGAATACTGTCTGCAGCAGTTTGCCAGCCTGGAGGGCAAGAATGGTGGCGAGTTCTATACGCCTTCCTGCATTGTCCGCACGCTGGTAGAGATTCTGGAGCCTTACGAGGGCAGAGTTTATGACCCTTGCTGCGGAAGCGGCGGTATGTTTGTACAGAGCGCCAAGTTTATCGAACGCCACAAGGGAAACCTGCGCAAAATCAGTATCTACGGTCAGGAGGCAAACCCTGATACGTGGAAAATGGCGCACATGAACCTTGCCATCCGTGGCTTGGATGCGAACCTGGGCAATATCTTTGCCGACACTTTCTATGATGACCAGCACCCTACGCTGAAGGCAGATTACATTCTTGCCAATCCTCCTTTCAATCTCAGCGACTGGGGGCAGAGTGCGCTTCAGGAAGACGTGCGCTGGCAGTATGGTTTGCCACCAGCTGGCAACGCCAACTTTGCATGGATGCAGCACATGATTCACCATCTGGCTCCAAACGGAAAGATAGGTTTGGTGCTGGCGAATGGTGCGCTTTCGAGTCAGAGTGGCGGCGAGGGACAGATTCGCCAAGCCATCATCGAAGCCGACCTGGTAGAGGGAATCGTGGCTTTGCCTTCGCAGCTGTTCTACAGTACGGGCATTCCTGTAAGTCTTTGGTTTATCAGCCGCAACAAGGCGCAGAAGGGCAAGACTGTGTTTATCGACGCCCGCAATCTGGGCACGATGGTGACCCGCAAGCTTCGTGAGCTGATGCCTGATACGGATATTAAGAAAATCTCTGATACCTTCCATGCTTTCCAGCAGGGAACTCTGGAGGATGAAAAGGGCTTCTGTGCCGTATGCACCACCGAGCAGATAGCTGCTCAGGATTTCATCCTGACTCCTGGAAGATACGTAGGAATCGCTGAAGACGAAGGCGACGGAGTGCCTTTCGAGGAGAAAATGACGAATCTTACCGGAGAGCTGAAACAGCTGTTTGAGGAAAGCAAGAAGCAGGAAGAAGAGATCAGATTGCAGTTGAAGAAAATTGGATGGGAGGTGTGAGTATGGAGCTTCAAGATATATGTTCATACGTAAAGACAAAAGTGGAGACATCCAACTATTCCATAGAAGACTATATTTCAACTGAAAATATGTTACCTGAAAAGGGTGGAATAACAGTCGCATCTTCATTTCCAAGTGGTAAAGTAACTGAATTTCAAGAAAATGATATCTTGATTTCAAATATTAGACCATACTTTAAAAAGATATGGAAGGCAGACAGAAGGGGATGTTGCAGTAATGATGTCTTATGTATTAGAGCTAATAATAATGTAGATGCAGAATTTCTATATTATTTATTAAGCCAAGATTTATTTTTTGCTTATGTTATGTCGGGTGCAAATGGAAGTAAAATGCCAAGAGGTGACAAACAGCAAATTATGAATTGGGAAATAGAAATCCCATCAGAGAAAGAAGACCAACGCTGCATTGCTTCCATCCTTTCTTCTCTCGACCGGAAGATAGAGTTGAACAACAAGATCAATGCTGATTTGGAGGAGATGGCGCAGGCTATTTTCAAGAATTGGTTCGTTGACTTTGAGCCTTTCAAGGATGATAAGTTCGTGGATAGTGAATTGGGAATGATTCCGGAAGGATGGAAAGTTGGAAGCTTGGGTGATTTTTGCAATGTTTTTACAGGCAAGAAAAATACTAATCAAGCGATAGAAAAAGGCTTATATCCGTTCTTTTCATGTGCTCCAGAACCATTAGCTTCTAACGATGCAATATTTAATGGTAAAGCCATTATTATAGCAGGAAATGGGAGTTATACAGGAAGAACTTCGTTCTATAATGGAGGATTTGATTTGTACCAGCGTACATACGCTTGTACAATTAGAGAACAAGATAAAGAAAATCTTATGATATTCTTTTATCACATGATGAAACAGTTCTTTGAACCTACAAAAATGGGAGGAACAAGAGGGTCATCTATTCCTTATATTGTTATGGGTGACATTACTCAACAAAAATTCCCATATTCTAAGGATTGGTTAATACGATTCTCTAATATTGCAAATTCTATGATGAATAGGAAATTACGTATAGACAAGGAGTCCTCCCGCCTCTCCCTTCTCCGCGACACCCTTCTCCCTCGCCTCATGTCAGGCGAGCTGGAAGTCCCGGAATAACGGGAGCTACGAAAAGAAAATAACGAGAAAGAAAATATAAAATATTAACATTATGGCAGACGACAAGAAATTCACCGAAGACGCATACGAGCAAACGCTCATTGCCCTGTTCCGGGACGAACTCGGCTATGCGTACGAATGTGGCTACGAGGTGGAGCGCGACTATAAGGAGCCTTTCTATCGTGCCGATTTGGTCGCCTCGATGCGACGGCTTAATCCTGAACTGCCAGCCGATGCAATGGATGAAGGAATCAAGCAAATCACCAACATCAGCATCGGTACTTTAGAACAGAACAACGAGCAGTTTACACTCTGGATGCAAAATGGTCTGGAGGTGGGATTCCTGCAGGATGGCGAAGAACGAACAGCCCTGATGAGACTCATCGACTTCGACCATCCCGAAAGAAACCTCTTCAAGGTGGTGAACCAGTGGAGAGTAGAAGAGTATAAGAACAAGCGCTGCGACATGGTGGTGATGGTCAACGGATTGCCCCTCGTGGTGGTGGAGCTGAAAAGCGCCATTTCCGAAGATGCAACCGTAGAAGATGCCTACAAGCAGATCAAGAACTATCAGCAGAGCATTCCAAGCCTCTTCAGCTACAACGCCTTCAACGTAATCAGCGACATGAGCGAGACTCGTGCCGGAACCATCACCGCCAAGCTGGAACGCTACATGGAATGGAAGACCGTGGACGGCTCATACGAGTCAACCCTCTTTGCCGACTATCGCACCTTCTTCCTCGGCATGTTCCAGCAGCAGCGACTGCTCGACATTCTGCAGAACTTCATCTGCTTCGACAAGAACCAGGGCAAATACGCCAAGATTCTCACCGCCTACCATCAGTACTACGCCGTGGGCAAAGCCCTGCAGCGCACCCGTACCGCAGTGGAAGGCAACGGAAAAATCGGCGTGTTCTGGCACACGCAGGGTTCGGGCAAGAGCCTCTCCATGGTGTTCTACGCCCACCAGCTGGTGCAACGGTTGCCCGAAGTAACCATCGTGGTAGTAACCGACCGCAAGGACCTCGACAACCAGCTCTTCGGTCAGTTCTGCCGCTGCCAGGACTTCCTTCGTCAGGAACCACAGAACGCCCAGAGCCGTGAAGACCTGGGTAATCTGCTCCGTAACCGAAAGAGTGGGGGAATCATCTTCACCACCATTCAGAAGTTTGAAGAAGGCGACTCGGCACTCTCCACCCGCCGCAACATCATCGTGATGACCGATGAGGCGCACCGCTCGCAATACGGCGAAGAGCACTGGGACAACAAGAGCCTGACGATGAAGAAGGGATTCAGCCAGAAGATGAGAGAAGCCCTGCCAGGCGCCTCATTTATCGGCTTCACCGGAACGCCTATCAGCGACCGCGACAGAGACACGGAGGAAGTGTTCGGCAACTACATCGACGTTTACGACATGAGTCAGGCGGTAGATGATGGAGCCACCCGTCCGGTCTATTACGAGAGCCGTGTGGTGAACCTGAACCTCGACGAAGACACGATGAACCTGCTGAACGATGAGTTCGACAACCTGGCCGATGAGGGAGCCACCGAGGAGCAGATCAGGCAGGCAAAGCAGGAGCATAGCCGGCTGGAAGTGCTCCTGGGTGAAGACGCCACCATCGACACGCTGGTAAGGGACATCATCCAGCACTACGAGCAGAACCGTGCGCAGGAACTCACCGGCAAGGCAATGATCGTGGCGCTGACCCGAAACATCGCCATCAAAATCTACCGCAAGATGCTGGAGCTTCGCCCCCAGTGGACGGAGAAGGTAAAGGTGGTTATGAGCGGTTCGAACCAGGACCCCGAAGACTGGCAGCCGATTATCGGCAACGAAGCCTACAAGAAGGAACTGGCAAGAAAATTCAAGGACAACGACGATGAGATGAAAATCGCCATCGTAAGAGATATGTGGCTCACGGGCTTCGATGTTCCGTCGCTCGCCACCATGTACGTATATAAGCCGATGAGCGGTCATAACCTGATGCAGGCAATAGCCCGTGTAAACCGTGTGTTCCCGGGCAAGGAAGGCGGACTGATAGTGGATTACGTAGGCATTGCGCAGGCGCTGAAGAGTGCCATGCAGCAGTACACCAACCGTGACCGCCGCCGCTTCGGAGACCCAGACATCGCCAAGACCGCCCTGGTGAAATGGAAGGAAGAGATGGAAATCTGCCGAGACCAGCTTCATGGTTTCGACTATTCCGGCTTCTTCGAACAGGACAACTCGAAGCGGGCACTCGCCATTACGAGCGGAGCCAACTTCCTGAGTTCTCCAGCCATGGTTCAGCGCAAGAAGAATTTCATGGAGCACAGCAATCTGCTTCACAACGCCACCACGCTCTGCCGTTCGCTTCTGAATGAGCAGCAGAAGGCGGAGGTGTGCTACATGGATGCGCTGCGCGTGATGATGCTCAAACTCTCGCAGAAGGGCAAAATCAGCCGCCATGAAATCAACGAGCGCATCGGTGAGCTGCTCCGTCAGAGTGTGAAGACCGACGGAGTCATCAATCTCTTCGGCGACCGCCAGATAGAGTTCTCGCTCTTCGACGACGCCTTCATCCAGGAGGTGAAGAACATGAAGGAGCGCAACCTGGCGGTGGAACTGCTCACCAAACTGATGAAAGAAAAAATCAAGCAGCAGCAGAAGACCAACGTGGTTCAGAGCGACCTCTTCTCCGACATGCTCAGCCAGAGTCTCTCCAACTATCTGAAGGGCTTGCTCACCAACGAGGAAGTGATAGAGGAACTGTTGAAGATGGCTCAGCAGATGAAGCAGGCAGAGGCAGAGGGCAACGACCTGGGACTTTCGCCCGAGGAGAAGGCATTCTATGATGCGCTCTCCACGCCCGAAGGAATGCGGCAGGCTTACTCCGACGAGGAGTTTGTGGCGCTGACCCGGGAACTGACAGAAGTCTTGCACCGCAACCGCACCATCGACTGGAACCGGAAGGAATCAGCCAGGGCGAAGATGCGAGTGATGGTGAAGCGACTGCTCAAGAAGTATAAGTATCCACCAGAGGGTGCAGAAAAGGCGCTTGAAACCGTGATGCGCCAATGCGACCACTGGGCGGATGATGAAGAAAACGTAGTATAAACCCTTTAAAATTTGAAGTAAGAAACAGAAAGTAAACAAGAAAAATAACATATAGATATTGACGCTGATTATCTGCACTTCTACAGTATTTAGAACCTGCAAAATTCAAAAACGACAAGAAGAAGGTGACAGCAAGGCGTCCACTCCTCTACGGCGTGGGCAGTACTTGTTTGTACCTTGTCGTAGGTTCTTGCAGGTACCTTAATACTGGTACTTACAGGGAACCCCATGCCGCTTATTTAAACAACATAACAAATCAAACCTAGAAAAAGAATATGCAGACAGAGGAAATACCCAATACTGACAATAACTACAATTCTCTTCTGAAGATTTCATCAGAAGAAGATCTTTTTGTGGAAGATGAAGTAACAGGAGTCAAGAAATACACTCCAGTAACAACTACTGATGTGGGTCAGTTTAAGAGAGAGGCAGAACATTTGTATAATGAGATTCAGCATGCTAAAGATGTATTTAGATGGAATGCAGGAAAGCATAAAGGTCTTACCTGTTATTTTCATATTTACCAGAACCTTGCCGAGCAGTTGACAGATTTTCTTAAATATATTCATACGCTCCATAAGAAAGTCTACATTTCCATCTACAAGAGCTATGATGATGAATTCATGGAGATTTATACTGATGTATTAGAGCAGGTGCTCCAAGAAATTCAGTCCATCGCCCGGAAGCATTCAGACTATTTGCTCGATAAGGAAGAGGAGTATGGTCAGATTCCCAGTGCTAAGGCTATTTACGAGCAATGCAAGAAGCTTAAAGTTCCTGCCGGAGACGATTTTCTCCGTTTTGATTCCCATTACAAGAACTTTGTCTCTACCGGTTTGCAGATGGCTTTGGCAGAAACCATCTCCACAGTAAGTACTATTTGTGCCGATTTCCTAGCCTTATACAGAACCCGCCTTTTCCGCACTGACCGTGAGGCTGTGATTATTTACCATTATATCAAGCGAATTTTCGACGAGCGCACGCTACCTGACCATCTGAAACATGAGGTAAAGGTAAAGAAACGTCATCTGAGAGAGAGAAGAATAGATATTACCACTTTGAGCTTGCAGAAAGTAATGAATGATATTGAAGGGAAATACAACAATTATACGCTTTGTTCAGACTGGTTTGAGCGAGAGGAGGATGAGGAAGAAGAACTTGTCCGTACGCTAGTCAGGGAGCAGGCTTCTCCCGAGGATTTTGAAACGCTATTCAAGTATCAGGGTGAGCATAAAATGTGGGAGGCAGAAATTGCCAGGGCTGATGATTTTGAGCGTAACAGCGACTCTTTCTTTGTGAACTGGGTAGATTCCATAAAGTTGGAGGAGAAGTTGAAGTTCTGGATAAAGGGCAACATCACGTCTCAGCAAAGCTGGTACATAGTCTGGTGTCTGATGAAATATACGTTCCACATGGTGCGTGATAATCAGGACAAGGCAGCCTTTGCCGCCCGCATGAACCTGATGTTTCCGGATGCAGAAAAGAAATGTGTGGTGGAGTCGTTCCGCAAGCAGGAAACCCAGAAGAACCACAACCACCATTTTTCGGAGTGGCTTGAAGGCTCCGATCCCGATTATCATACCGCCCAGGATCTGTATTATAAGCTGGCGAAAAGGGATGGTTATATGAGAAGTATTTGAGTTGGTATAGGAAAGTAGAGAGGAAGATTTAGAGATAACTATCGTCCCTGGGTATAAAAACAAGGATAAATCCGGTAATATTCTACGGCTTTTTTGAAAATATTCCGTAGAATATTACCGCTTTTCAAAAAAATATTGTATTTTTGCAGCGACAATGATATTAATATAAATGTGATATGGACAATATAGTTTGTAAAGTGGAAGCACTAGGAGGCACAATCTCTACTACTGATATTCCTCATATGGCAGAGTATAAGCGATTGTTGAGAGCTAAGGAACGTGGCGACTTGATCAAGTTGCGCCAGGGCATTTATGCTGTTCCGGAAGCCCTGCTGAATACAATGATAGATGTGGAGCGGATTGTACCTAAAGGTGTTGTGTGTCTATACAATGCCTGGGCTTATCATCAGCTTTCGACAACTGTTCCACCAGCTTTTTGCATTGCCATCGCCAATAAAAGGAAAGTAGAGATTCCTGAAACGCTTCCGATAGAATTGTATTATTGGAAGAAGGAGAATCTGGAGTTTGGCATTATGGAAGCAGAAATATCCGGTTTTCATGTTCGCATAACCGA
>ERZ1023981.271-NODE-271-length-8530-cov-6.884602_pt1 | contig 8530 bp, 12 predicted proteins | sample MGYA00380435_ERZ1023981 | MGnify/ENA primary metagenome ERZ1023981 (study PRJEB33179, sample SAMN07449057) | human gut metagenome | biome: Human-gut; feature: Human associated habitat; material: Faeces | host: Homo sapiens | place: India:Kasaragod | collected...
GGTCTCCACCACTATTACCCTCAAACTCGCAATCTTCAACCTTGTTGTCAGCAAGGAGATTTGCGGAATTTTCATACTGGGCTTCATAATCAGGAGAACTGCTGCACACGCAGTCTACGCAGTAATACAAATCTTTTCCTTCGTACTTTATAAGTACTGGAAGCACGAAGAAATCAGTACCTGTTGATTTTGTATCGGCTTGAGCAGTGATACGTTCAATTTTTGAGGTTGGAAGTTCCTTGTATCGCATGATTTTTTCTTCTGGAAACAGCAGTCCTTCTCTTTCGACTGGCTGTTGCATGTAAAGGCAGTTGTATGACACATCATCCATCAACAGCGCTTGCTTTGCAAAGAACTCCTTTGTAAAGCCGCCTATTGCATAGTCAAAGTTGCTGTCGCCTGTCTCCGGGTCTGTGGCAGGAATAGAAATAACCCTTACGCGGTTGTTTCCATCATATATATCTATCAGCCTTCCAATAACATCTTGAGTTGACCAACGTGTTGCTTGCATGATCTCTTTGCAGGGATTATTATTGCTATCAACTGTTTTTCGCTGCAATGCATCTACAGTATAAGCTCCCCACATCTTGTCGAGGTAGTTTTTGTTCAAGGCTTCTTCTAGGCTACCTATCATATCATCGGTAAGTAAAAATTTGCTTGCACGAACTTTTCCGGCACTCTTTGCGCCTACAGATGTTGTTTGCAAAGATGGAAATGGCTTATATTTTCCGACATTGAACTGTTGCATCAATGCATTTGTTGATGTAATTTTTAGATCTGGGAAGATATCATGCCAAGCGTACTCAAGTGCATCATCAACCATTTGATAGACACCATCGTAATACATTCTTGTGATATCGCCTGAGTGCGAATAGAACAGGCTGTAATCGTCTGGGAACCAACCAATTACGGCTGAATGGAAAAACTTGAGTAGAGTCGTGTTATGCGTAACAATATAATCGTCAGTGACATATAAATGTGACGGATCATCAATATATATACACTGGCATTCATCAAGCCCGACATATTTAATTGATTTTATTCTGCAGTATTCAAAATGGTTGAAGTTTTCACCAGAAATGCAAGGTATGTAAAAGTGAGTTGGTTTGTAAAGCATTCTTGAAGTCTCTACAACTTTTTGACATCCAAAAGCTCCAAGTGAAGTTTCGTAAACTGATAACCATAAATGATTATCAGATGCTCTACATTTATAACCGTTTTCAAGCGTTATTTCGTAAATTTTACGTAAACCTTGGGGAAAGATTCTAGTTACGGTTGATTCATTGCCATTTGCAGCAAATACTTTGTCGCCAACCTTTAAATCACCCATCTGAACAAAACCGTTCGGAGTAAGTACCTTTGAATATAATGGCTGTGCTTTGCCAGTACCAGGTGGCATGGATATACACAGAATGTCGTACTTATCATCAAGCATACCTTGATAAGATTCTATAAGCTGGAACTTCTCGAACTGCTTAATCTTTGGCTTGTAGAACATCTTTCGAGGTTCGCGCTTGTGCTCTAAGAATAGTAAATAATCATTGAATATTCTTGCTCGTGCACCATTCAGATAAGTCTGCCAATACAGTTTGTCCCACTCGTCGCCCTCTACTTTTCTGTTGCGGTTGCAGTACCATCGGACATAGCTATTTACATGGTCGCCATACCCTCTATACGCGTCAAGATTCTTAAAATCGCGATTTGGTATAAACTCATTAGCGTCAAGCAAAATCAGTCTTGCTCGGCCACATACGGTGTTTAGTTGCCTGTCGCTAGGATGCACGAGGATCTGACGCTGTATGTTCTCCACGCGTTCTTTATGTTGTCTTAATTCTAACAAAAAAAGAGGCTCCTCCTTTCCTAACATTTAAAGAAGAGCCTCCATTTTGGCTGTTACATAATCACCATTTTGATTATGCCGTTTTAATTATAATGATTCAGCGCAAAAAACCCCGGCCGTTCGCAAGAACGCGCGTGGGAGTATCACTTTCTTACTATGTCTTCTCTGTTTACCCAACCGTAGACGTTATCGCCTATGATGTGATACTGATGCTTGCCACTCTCACAAATACCTGTTACAGTTGCAACCTCTGGAACTGCAGTGATTGGCCTGTCGGACCATGCCGACATATACTGTTTATTGCCCGTAAATTGGACTTTGTCGCCTAAGTTTATAACTTGTGCGTTGGTATTTGGAGAATAGCTGTAATAGCCGCTTCCTGCCTTTGTAAAGGCATATCCGCATGAAGCGCCGGGCCATACAATCTTATACCAACCAGAAGCGGTGATCTCAAGGACCTCTACGGCTACAGAGGTCTTGATTGTGTCGAGCTTCTTTGCAGATGTATCTGCCCCTGTGCGGATGTTCATAGGTGTGAGCGCAACTGCTGTTCCAATACCCTTGCCACAGAGTGTAGTGTTACCAGTTGAGATAATCTCGCACTCCACTTTAGAGCCATCATCCAGTACTACTACAGTATGTCCCTGTACAGTTGTACACAGGATATCTCCACGCATCTGATATGCTGAGGACTCTGTACATTTTGGCTCACGGATGATTTCAAACTCATCTGTAGCATCCAAAACCTCAACTTCGTTGGCAGTAGAAAACCACGGAATGTCGCGCTGCAAAGCATATGCCACGCATACACGTACAAGGCTGCTACAGTCTGTCTCCACTGGCGTGTTAACCTTGCTGCAATCCCATCCGTACTGCTTAACCTTGTCGTACAAATCCCAAGACGTAGACTGATCATACCCGATATTATTATTTGCGCACGCTGCTTCCATACACTGTGCGATACGCTCACGCACTGCTGCATCTTTGGCACGGATGACTATCCACCCCTTATCGTGCAGATACCATGGCTCAATCGCCACTTCCTGCCCTGTCTGGTCGCCAGGCTGTCCCCCCTTCACTTTTCCGTTCTCATCAATTCTTGCCGATCCTACTCTAACCATTTAATTTCCTCCGTGTTGATTCCATATTCTTTCATATTCATCTACCCATTGTTGAGCAGAGTAACGGTAATGTTTTTTTATTTCTTCTTGGACATCGCTCCACATCACAAAATAAGTATTTATTATAGATTTTCGAATAGAGCAACTGTATTCTTGGCTAAGATGATATATATGATGGTTAGCAACAAATGCTTCAGTATTATCAAAGCGACTTCTTTTATCAGTCAAACTTCTGTCGTATATTTCTGTAAGCCCCATATATAAACAGGCTAGCTTGTAATAGTCTGATTCCCGTTGGAAAATATCGAAATTGAATTTTTTCAGCAGGTAGCTTTGTATGTCATCGGCTAAGTTGCTTTGTGGAGCGCAATATTTTAGATTCTCCATTTTCCTCCCATCATTTTTATTCAATATACCAATCTTCAGCTAAAAGATCTTCCACGCTTGGGAGATACATTGCAAGCGAACCGTCAATATAACGCATTTGAAGATACGGATCGCAGTTAAGAAGTCCTTCTCCGTTATCAACTTCTAAATACGCATCCACTGTACCTTTATCACAGGGATGACCGGCTGGCAAGCCTTTGCGATATAAAACAAAACGTCCGCTTCCATACCAACACATTCGGGCGACTTTATAACCTTGCTTTAGTAAATCTAGCGCTTTGCTAAATGTGAATAATTGTTTTCCGTTAGCTGTTTGCGATTCACTAGAATTATTTGCAATTTCCCAGTCTTCTGCAAGTACTCCCATAAAAATATAAGTCATATCAGCAGTGTCAGGAATGTTGAAAAGTTCTTTAAGCTTTCCTGAATCGTGTTTCGCTATTAAGGTCTTCTTTGATTTGTAGTAGTACCAGACTTCATTCCATTTCTTTCTTTTCATTGGAATGCCTTTTTTCATATTGGAAAATGCAGCTCTGAAATCCATAGTGCTTAATCCTCCTCGTAGATGATATCTAGCCCATACGCAACTGCCGCATCATGTTCGATACGACATCCACGAGCATTTTCCCATCCTTTACAGAAATATGCAGCATGGCACAGGCTCATGTTCTCCAGAGACTTTGCCAAGAAACAGAGTGGAATCTGTACAACACCGCGTTTCTTCATTGACTCGTTGCTGTACCACTCGTCTGTAAAAAGAGTGTTTACGATTTCATAGCCCTTCGCCTCTAAAGCTGCAACAGCCTTTTCTCTTGTTGCAACAATTTCCTCATCAGTTTTGCCAGCCATTGGCTGCGAAAGCATAGCCTTCTTTTTTACTGGCAGTTTTTTGATGGCATCAATTGCAATATTCAGTGCTTCGTATTTTCTTTCCCTGTCTGGATCATCGTAAGTATCGGTGTCCTTTTTAATGCAATTATCACACATATTTTCCAGCAAGCGTGTAGCACCTGTAAGTTCTTCATATGTGTAAGTAGGTGTTAAAATTTCCATAGAATCCTCCTTTAAACTATTAAGGCTATAATTGTTGTCGTTAAAAATACAATAGTTGTAAGCATAAATATTTTTTGATTGCGTTTTAGGCTATAAAGAGTGTTGAATGCATCGGCAACGATCATTTGCTCGCTGGAATACCGGGCTGTATAATTGCTGCCGAGTAGTTCTTTTAAAAAATCATCTTGTATGCGACTCAGGCGTTCAAAACGCTTTCGATAATTTCTAAGTTCCCATCTAAGATCTATTTCTGTATAAGTACTCCATTTATCGCTTTGAATGGCTTCGCAAAACTTTTTATATCCTTTGTATTCTTCACTACTTCGAATTACATGAGAAGAACAATTCAGAAATTCTTTTGCTTCTTCTAGGCGCAGATACTCCTCTCCTGTCCATATCATTACATTTAGACCATTTTTTGAAGCTTTTAAGGCGTCTTCGTATGTCATAAAAGATTTTTCTCCTTTCCTAAGTGTTTGGCGACAGTTTTCTAAGTTTTCCGCACTTTAGCACGGCAAAATTCATTTCCAAACTCTTGTTATGGTCCTTTAAAATCAAATGTATTACATATGTTTATTATGTAAACGTAAAGTTTACTCATGATGAGTTGCCTTGAGTCCCCATTCAGGCAAGAAATTGATCTCATAACGGTATTTGTCTACCTCTGAACCAGAGATATCTTCGACCACGTACATGGTGTAGTCATTCAAATACACGTAATCTTTCTGATATTTGCCTTCGGCAGTCTCGATAATGACTTCAAGTTCATTAGAAGTATTGTTCTTTAATGCAAATGTTCCAGTCAGCTCCAGAAGAACTGTGTCGGTTCTTGCGTTCAGAACAGTAAGCTTCCTAGTCACGTTGAAGTTGTCTGCCTGCTTAGAGATATTAGAACTTACCTGATCGGCTTCTGTGCAGCCATTGGCTGCACTAGAAAGTATCACTGCGGCTGCAAGGGTAACAATTAGTCTTTTTAATTTCATTGTCCATATCCTCCATTGGTTGATTCATTAAATCTTTTTACGCCATTTGAAAAAATATTGGGATCTTTTTCAAAACAAATGTAATGGCGGCCAGTATTCACAGCTGCTATTGCAGTTGTCATGCTTCCAGCACAGATATCAAGTACTGTGTCGTTTGGGTTGCTATAAGATTTAATCAAGTATTTAATAAGCGCAACTGGCTTCTGTGTAGGATGTACAGCTGATTTCTGAACATCTTTTGGAAACCTTAATACAGATCTTGGATACCTCTCCGTGCTATCGTAAGTTGTTAAACTGTATTTTTGATAATTTGTTGTTTCCTTACAGTTCAATTTATGATTTGCTTTGCTTACCTTTCTGGGATTGCCAGTAGACTTTTGCGGATTGTATGTAGGAGTTTTTTTATAAAAAACACAAATATCCTCGTGTGATCTGAGTGGCATTCGGTTTGCATTTAAAAAACCAGTCGGCTGATTCTTTTCCCACACTAGATTGTATCTCCAATTTTTTCTATTACTTTGCATCACATCAGCATTACACATTCCACTCGCAACCAATATAATAGCGCCTGTGTCTTTGATGATCCTGTCAATTCCTTTCCAAAGCTCAGCCAGTGGAATAGCAGCATCCCATTTATTATGAGTTATTCCATATGGCAAATCTGCGCAAATCATATCAATAGATTTATCTGGAATATCTTTCATGCCAATGAGACAATCAATATTTTTCATATAGTCAACAGTCATCGGTACACAACCTTCTTGCTAACCTCAGCAACGCTGATTCCGGCTGCGGTCTGCCGTACCTCAACGTCTTTACCTTTTTTGAGTGCCGCCGCTATAAGGGCGGCTTGCTCCACAACTTTTGTTTGTAAATCATCTTTAATCAACTAGCCCTACCTCCTTCCATGCTTTGCACAATTTCTCTCCGTTCCATGCAATCCAATCAACCATTTCTTCATTCATAGCCCATGCACCAGAAGTAACTAATGAGCTAATTGCAAGTCCCGATTCAATGAGAAACGCATGGACAATTTCGTGCTGTAAAATATGTTTTACAAGTTCTTCTGGCGATGTCGCCACTGAATCATGTTCTGGATCTGTATTAGGGTCTACATAGTAAATCTTCTTGCCGTAAGCATCGCACCATCCGTCTGCGATATTGCATTGCTTATACTGGTCACGGCTTGCTTTTACAATTTGGTATTCCTGTCCCATTACATTTACTTTATTTGCAATCATCATGTTATTATCTCCGTTCTACAATTCAATCGAACACATTCCAATACACTGCGGTGTGTCAAAAATCTTTTCTCGCATTCGTCTAGTGCAGACATATCTGCCTTCTTTCCAGTTAATGCGCTCATCTTTTCCTTCATCGCATGTTATGGTCAGATCTCCGACATCGAATGGATTTCCATATGCTTTCCAGTCTTCGACAATGTAGTGGAACATATCTTCGACAGAATCAAAGATTCTCATTTCTGCCATTGCGTCGCATAATGCTCCTCTGTGTGGTCTATATTTCACCATGAATCAGCCCTCCTCAAAAGCATAGTCTTTGATCTTATTGTCAACGAATCGAATCTGGCTAGGATTTACCTCGCCCATCGTGCCGTCCTCATACTCTACAAGTCCAAATATCATGCTCATTTGTCCCTCTGGACAACCACCAATATACAAATCCGCTGCAACAGGCTTTGCGAAGTTTTCCCACATATGGAATAACGCTTTCTTTTCTTCGCCATTTTGAGTTACGATGCATGGACGAACTCCAAAGTTGATTTCTATGTTCTGCATTTGCACCTCCTAGTGTACGTGTATACTTGTATCAATGTACGTATATATAGCTAGCATAATGTACGTGTATATAGCTAGCAAATGTGCATTGGCAAGTTAGAACAAGTGTTTATAGAACAGCATTTCTCGAATGCTGCCAGACATGTAGTGCGATAAGCTTTTTACAATCACTCCATGTTTGCTGCCATAATCAGTTTTTAGATACTCTTCAATCAAAACCTTGTTGCTTTGAAGGTCATCATAGTCATCTTTTAAAGATTCTGGTGACTTGATATAGCTTCTTGCAACTCGTTTAAGGCTCTCGTCTGATAGATTCTTGGCGTCAAAGCCTGTAGATGCTTTATATTGCTGGTTAAACTCAAAAATAATAGCAGTCAGGCTGTTATATTCCTTATCAACCCAGTCGTTTTCCTGTTGCTCTGTGGTAAAGATGTTTCTAGGATTGTTTGAATACAGTCTGTGAAGCTCATCTTTAAGAACTGGCTCCTTAGACTTGATAAAGTCATCTGGATCAACAGTAGACTCTTTCTTTTTGGGGCTTGCCCCTGAGTTTTGAGCACTTTTAGTGCGCGAAACCATGTATTTATCTCTATTGTCAACTTTAGTTGATAATAGAGCATGTTCTTTATCTGTATCACTTAAACTACTGTTATACTTAATATCTATTGTATTACTTATCTGTGGACTTTTTTCAACCCCACCCTGTTGATTTTTCTCCATACCCCCACATGGATTTTTTTCCATGTTAGAAGAAATAGATTTTTCATTGACAAAAGAATCAAAAAATTTCTGGGTGAGTATAATGATTCGCTTGTCGATTTCTTTAGTGTTTTCTTTGTATTCAAAGATTCTTTCAATCAATCCCAGTTGTTCAAATTTTAAAAGCATCTTTTGGATACTATTTTCTTTTAAGCCAATGAAGTTGGCAAAATGCTTGTTAGAAGCAAAACAGCCTTTGTCTTTTTGAGTAAGGCTGTATATCTCAATTAACAAGAATTTCTCTCTAGGACTTAAATCCGGTGATAAATAAAGACGTTCTGGAATCCAGATTCCTTTAAAATCTCTGCCCTCCGATATTACTATTTCTTTTTTTGCCTTCTCTGACATCTGTTTTACCTCCTGTGCGATAATGTATTCCTGTGATTACAAATCAGTTGCCAGGACGTCACAGCTTCTGCTTTTCGGGAGCTACCCTAGGCAACTGGAGCGCCGCGAGAAGGATTCGAACCCTCAGTCCTGTTACAGATCACCGATTTTCAAGATCGGCCCAGTACCAGTGTGGCGGCGGGGCAATAGTGGGTAGAGTAGCACTCGAACCTCCATCTCCGTAGATGACAGATTGACAGG
>ERZ1023981.272-NODE-272-length-8524-cov-10.175582_pt1 | contig 8524 bp, 6 predicted proteins | sample MGYA00380435_ERZ1023981 | MGnify/ENA primary metagenome ERZ1023981 (study PRJEB33179, sample SAMN07449057) | human gut metagenome | biome: Human-gut; feature: Human associated habitat; material: Faeces | host: Homo sapiens | place: India:Kasaragod | collected...
AAGAACGCTATGGTTCTAAAGGTTAGAGGTTACACAAGATTCTTGACACACTCTTCTTTGCCTACACTCCCTGCCTATACTCTTATATGCTTCATATTATATACTATTATAAGATTTTACAATATAAAAATGATAGAATGAATATATTACAGAATGATTTATTTTCGTTACCATATAGAGGTTCCTATGAAAATATCCTTAATCGTACCGGTGCTGAACGAGGAAGAAGCCATTCCTGTTTTCTACCACACCGTCCGCTCCTTTCCCACCTTTAAGGGACAGGACGTGGAAATCCTTTTTATCAATGACGGCAGCACCGACCGCACAGAAGCCATCATCGGTGAACTGGCAGAAAAGGACAGTCTGGTGCGGCCCATTTCCTTTACCCGCCACTTCGGAAAAGAAGCAGGCATCATGTGCGGTCTTCACTATGCTGCCGGCGATGTGGTCATTCCCATCGACGTGGATTTGCAGGACCCCATCGAAGTGATTCCGGAAATGATGAAGAAATGGGCAGACGGTGCGGACATGGTGCTGGCCAAACGTATTGACCGTTCCAGCGACAGCTTCCTGAAACGGATGACGGCAAAGCTCTTCTACAAGCTGAACAATCTTATCAGCGACTTAAAGCTGGAAGAAAACGTAGGCGATTTCCGCCTGCTGGACAGGAGTATTGTGGATGAGCTGAAGAAACTGCCGGAGCGGAACCTTTTCATGAAGGGCATCCTTTCCTGGGCCGGCGGCCGGACTGCCATCGTCACCTATAAGAGAGCGCCCAGAAGCATTGGAAAGTCCAAGTTCAATGGATGGAAACTGTGGAACCTGGCCATGGAAGGATTCACTTCCTTTTCCACCGTCCTCCTACGTATCTGGGGCTACATCGGCATGGCAGTAGCAGGCTTTGCCTTTCTCTACATTCTTTTCATGATCGGCCAGAAGCTCATTCTTGGCAACGACGTTCCCGGCTACCCCTCCATGATGGTGACCATGCTCTTCCTGGGCGGCATCGAACTCATGGGCATCGGCGTGCTGGGTGAATATATAGGAAGAATATATATGGAGACAAAACAGAGACCCCGGTATATTATCAAAACGTCAATAAAAGCTTCTCAAAAGGAAACTGAAAGAAAAAGACTTCTTAATTCACGAAAAAGATGAGATACAATATGATGATGAAAAAACAGGCTATAATTATCGGTGCCGGTCCGGCAGGACTGACTGCGGCTTATGAACTTTTAACACACACCGATATTCATCCGATTATCCTTGAAAAAGATTCCATGGTCGGCGGTCTATCACGCACCGTTAATTTTTCCGGCAACCGCATGGACATCGGCGGCCACCGCTTCTTTACGAAGAGCCGCGAAGTGCAGAACCTATGGGATACCATTATGCCCAAAGCCTCTGCACCTGCCATGGATGACCGCATTCTTCACCGGGAATGTGACCTGGATCCTGCCGGAGCGGACCCTGAAAAAGAGGATGCTGTCTTCCTGAACCGCCAGCGGGTGTCCCGCATCCTTTATCTTCATAAGTTTTTCGATTACCCCGTTTCTTTAAGTCCCACCACCATAACGAACCTGGGCCTTTTCCGCATGACCGGCATGGGCTTCTCCTACCTTCATTCCTGTTTCCACAAGAGGAAAGAAGTTACGCTGGAAGACTTCATGATTAACCGGTTCGGAAAAAAACTGTACCAAACATTCTTTGAAGGATACACGGAGAAGGTCTGGGGCAAATCGCCAAGAAATCTCTCCGCCGACTGGGGCAGCCAGCGCATCAAGGGCATTTCCATCGGAGCCGTATTGAAGGATTTCTTCCAGCGGGCCTTCCACCTGCAGCCCAAAGAAGTACAGACCTCCCTCATCGAACGTTTCTCCTACCCCAAGTACGGCCCCGGTGAGTTCTATGAATGCCTTCGGGATGAGGTGCTCCGTCTGGGCGGAGAAATCCGCATGAATGCGGAAACCATGGGCTTTAAAGGAGCTGATGATAGAAATCTCACCTACGTGCTGTATAAAGACAGGGTAGGAAAGATTCAGAAAATCAAGGCAGACTACGTCCTTTCCAGCATGCCGGTCAAAGACCTGGTACGGACTCTGCCTGATGGCTGGATTCGTAAAGAGGCAAAGCAGACTGCCGAAGAACTCCCCTACCGTGATTTCATGACCGCCGGCCTCTTAGTGGACCGTTTGGAGCTGGAAAATCATACCCATCACAAAACATTAAACCATATCATTCCAGACTGCTGGATTTACATCCAGGAGCCGGAAGTTAAAATCGGCCGCCTCCAGGTTTTCAATAACTGGTCTCCCTACCTGGTGAAAGACCCCATGCATACCGTCTGGATTGGTCTTGAATATTTCTGCCAGGAAGGAGACAGCCTCTGGTCTGTGGATGACTCCGATTTCCTTGCCTTTGCAGAAAAGGAGCTGCAGAAAATCCATGTCATCCGACCTGGCGCCGTGAAAGAAGGTCATGTGGTACGGATGCAGAAAGCCTATCCTGCCTACTACGGCAGTTATAAAGAATTTCCACTTCTTCAGAAGGAACTGGACACCATTCCCAACTTGTACTGCATTGGACGGAATGGCCAGCACCGCTATAACAACATGGACCATTCCATGCTCACCGCCATCCGGGCAGTGGAACTGATACAGAATCAGAGTACCGATAAATCTTCCCTGTGGAACGTGAATACGGAGTCCGACTACCAGGAAATCAAAGAGGAGGATCGGAACAGTGAGAAATAAATTATCTACTATCCTGTTTTTCCTAACCGTAATTTGTATTCTCTTCGCTTTTACATCCCGCTTTGACAATGATGGCTGGTTCCTCCTGAATTCAGGACGATACATAGAAAATTACGGCATTCCCCACACAGAGCCTTTTACAATCCATGAGAATTTTCACTTCGTCATGCAACAGTGGCTTTTCGATGTAATACTGTGGAAAATATATACTTTGGCCCATATGAATGGGATGCTGGCATTCAGTTGGATTTGTGGCGGAATCATTCTCTTTATTTACTATCATTTGCTCCAACTGACGGATCATAAAAATATAAAAGTATCCAGACTACTTACTATTGCCACAGGTATTCTGATGGCTCCCTTCTTCTGTCAACGTCCCCAAACGTTGTCCAGCCTCATCTTCCTCAGTGAAATTTATGTATTGGAACGTTTCAAAGGTAAAGATAGGCCACCCCTCCTTTTATATGTTCTCTTCTTTGCGTTTTCTGTAATCCTCATCAATGCCCATGCTGCCATGTGGCCCATGTTCTCTGTATTTCTCCTGCCCTATCTGGCAGAAGCGCTGCTGGGGAATCGACTCCCCTGGTTTACCCATACCTTCCACTGGCATTGGAAATACGTATTAGCTCTCTTTGTGCCAATTATCGCCGCCGGCTTCATCAATCCCTATGGCACGGAAGCCATGACCTATGCTTTCCATTCCTATGGATATAGGGATATTAATAATTTAGTGATTGAGATGCATCCTCTTGTCATCGATCTGCAATCTTTTACCTCAGTCATAGTACCGGTTATCATTCTTCTTACCATCGTATATGCCAGACATCCCCTTCCTCTCCGGCATATACTGCTATTTGCCGGTACAGGGCTCATGGCTATGATGGCTATCCGAAGTATCTTCCTCTTCCTCATTGCAGGCATTTTTCCCCTGGCTTCTATCCTGCGTACAAAAGATACTTCCTCTAATGCCTCTAACCGCACCTGGAAACGAACCTGGCCTCCCATGCTCCTTATGGGAATGGCCACATGTATTGGGGTCATAGGCATATTTGCCAGGAATACAATACCTTCCGGTAAGGCCATTCCGGTTTATATCATCGTCACCATACTGGTCTTCTTTTCCCTGGCCTGTGCTTTCATTTTATGGAAGCAGCGTTCTGATGCCATGTCTCTGTATACCAACAGCCGAAGCTTGTTTGCTTCTTTTGTCATTCTTCTTCTTTTCCCTATCTTCTTTATTTATTTCAATACAGCCATGGTGGATCCGGCCTTGAAAAAGAGCGTGGATATCATTGAAGAAGACAGTGCCGGAAAGCCCATCCAGCTATGGACGGGCTACAACGATGGTCCCTATGCAGAATTCCGCGGCATCCCCTGCTACATGGATACAAGGGCCGAAGTATTTATCCCAAAGCTGAACCATCAGAAAAATGTATTCCACGAATACGTAAGCCTCCTGTACGGCCGGCTGGATTACAGGGACTTCCTCGCTTCCTATCACTTCACCCATCTTCTCACTTCCGACATAGATCCCCTCTATACGTACCTTTTAAAAGATCCGAACTATACTCTCCTCTATGACTCCGATACAGACGAAACACTGGAAAAACAGAATGGGGAGAACGTAGAAAAACATTACCGGATATATAAATATAATCAGAGGTAAAAAGAAGCACACATCACTTTAATACTAAATGATGTGTGCTTTTTACTATGGGAGAGACTCGTATTGACTGTCTCCATCAGAATGTAAAGTTATTGATCCGGTTCCACCGGTATTACCGGACGATGAATTATCTCCAGCAAAATCGAATCGATCCCATTTGATATTATATCCTGATCCTTGATGTACCATAACTTGTTTAGCTACCATACTTCCTTCAAAGTTTGTATCAGTCTTCAAATCAATATATCCATTAGGTGCATAAAACAGTCCCTTTACAAGTTTATGAGGGGGGTAACCATCAATTGTTATATTTCCATGAAGTGAAACTACAGTAAGATGGTCATTGGAGCTAAGATTTTCAAACGTATTATTTATTATATGGATATTCCCGTATGCAATTATGGTCTTATATGTGCGCCAATCTCCAAAATTATAGCTCCAATCGGGGCTGGAATTATCAATAGCAATATACACTCCATCGTTTTTCGAGCGGTCTGCCGTAATTCCGTGATCGCCCATATTCCCCGCCGTAATAACTCCATGATTTTTCTTTTGTTCTTGAATAAAATCATAAATATTCTTTGTTTTTGGGTTATCCTTAGAGAGGGTAATATCAATAGGATCAACATAATGGCCATTCGCCGTTATGTCATTACCATTCTGGTCATGTAAGCGCCATTTCAGCGTATAGTTTTTCCTTAGCTCAGGATCCCATTCATTATTTCCAAATGGCCAAAGAACATTATCATCTTTCTGTGAAGTACTAAATTGGGACCCATCTTTAATAATAACTCCATTATCTTTGCCATAGAGAGCAAAATTTTCTCTTGCATAAATTTTTCCATCAATATGTGTGCCATTCGTACTGAACTGAACAGAATAGCGATTCCACTCATTAAAACGTCTTATCTCATCAGATGTACCTGTCCCCATGATTGCATAGCCAAAAACATCATCACTATTACTTGGAGTAGATTTGACAATCTTGGCCGTAGAATAAACACCCACATGAAGAGTATTGACATCAAACATTGCCAAAAAACTGGTCGGCACTTCTGCACTGGCATGTAAAGTCAATAGGATCCCTTTGGATTGGTCACCATCTTTAGGTTCCCGGTAAAAAATACCATTCCTCTGATCTCTATTTTTATCATAGCTATAAGTAAGCCCGCCACTATTTTGGGATAAATAGGTTCGAATCAACTTCTCTACATTGCCCTGATCATTACTAGAATACTGATAAGCCCCAGCCAAGACGGCAGCATCTGCTGCATTTTGAAGTTTAGCTCTAACGGCCCAGGCTTTTCCAAAGTCGGCTGCAAAGCCAGCACATATGAAAATAAAAGGGATAATGACAGCGGCTAAAACAAGGAATGCACCTCGCTGTCCGTTTTTCTTTTTCATCATTTTCCCCTCCTTGTCTGACTCATAACAATCTTTATTTTATTATACCCATTTCATAGTATATATTGTATTAGAAAGCAGTGCTATACCCATATTATATCAAACTTCAGGCACATCATCTAAAAAGCAGATAGGTCTACCGGCATCACCAATAAAACCTATCTGCTTTTTCATTTTTATTCACTCAGGCGTCTGTATAGCTGCTGTCATCGTCTTTATAGAGGGTCACGCCCCCTTCTGCACCACTGCTGCCGGAAGATCCGGAGCCGCCGCTGAAGCCGAAGTCCTTCCAGGTCACATCGGACTGGGCCTGTACTGACTGGGCCACGATGCTTCCTACGAGCCCTGCCCCTGCATAAAGGGTCACATCTCCCTGGGGTGCATAAACAAGGGCACGAAGCGGTTTATCTCCCGAAGGAGCAATGGTCACATTGCCATGGAGGGAAATGATGATCATGTAATCGGAATCGGACTGGCTCTGGTAATTATTGGGGTTAATAGCAATATCGCCGTCCACGATGATTACCTTATATTCCCGGTAATCATTAAAACCATCACCTCCGCGGTTCGTATCACTGTAATGACCGTCAGTCCGCACATAAACCGACTCATCGCTGCTGTTCCTGTACTTTTCTACCAGGCTGTAGATACCACTGGTATTGGAATTGCTGGGACTCAGGGAAATATCCCTGGCACCGGACTGGGCCACATAGTTTTCTGAAGCCACCACGTCCCGTCCTGCTGCCGTGCCATCATCAAAGCCAAGACGCATATAATGGCGCCAGGTATACTGCCCCTGGGCCCAGCTGTAGGGAGACCGGATCCAATCATCGTGGGTATAAAGACCTTGCCCCTCAGTTTCATTGACATGATCCCAGTAGTTATCCGAAAAATTGGACCACAGGTCCCGGTCATTGGCTATGGAGGTGGTAAAGTTTCCGGGATCAACCATAAAAGCCCTGCGTCCATTGATCACGTTATTCGTCAGATAAATGGGTCCATCGGCGTGAACCTTTCCCTTGATATGAAGATAGGGATGGTTGAAGTACAGGGCATTCTGATCCCAGGGATAGGAATTGTCCCAAGCCATATCATGGGGTCTTCCTTTATGGCCCCCATAAATAGCATAGTCGAAAATACCGCTGCTCCCCTTCCCATCGGGAGTCACCTTTGCTGTGGACACCACGGAAACATGCATGGAATCCTGGCCGATGATACTGATAAAGTTGGTAGGAACCTCGGCGCTGGCATAGAGGGAAATAAGGGTCCCTTTGGTGGGATCCCCCTCTTTATAGCGGTATCGGATCCGGTCAATCTTATAACCGTCCCTGCCCATATTGGAATTCATATACTCCTTTATACGGGTGCGGGTATTTCCCTGGTCCTGGTTCACCTTATACACATAGGCCCCCGCCAGCACAGCGGCATCGGCCGCATTCTGAAGCTTGGACTGGTAGGCCCAGCCTTTGCCCAGGTCTGCCGCCAGGCAGGTAAAAAGAAATATGACAGGAACAAGAATGGCTGTCAGCACAAGAAAAGCGCCCTTCTGTCCCCTAAGAATCCTGCTTAACATCGGAACGTCCTCTTTTCAGTATGCAATTAAATGGTAAACTTATAATCCCCGAATCAGAAACAGTGCCACCGTGGTCAATGCAAAATAAGGTCCATAGGCAAAGGCGGACTTCCGCTTTTTCTTCCCGGTCAGAAGAAGCAGGAGCGCCACCAGGCCGCCCAGAATAATCCCAATCATGGATACCGCAAACAGGGCATCGGTACCCAGCCAGAGGCCAAGACAGGCAATGAGCTTGATATCTCCGCCTCCGAGAGCACCCCGGGACACAAGGCCAATAATAAAGAAAATAGCCCCGCCTGCAACGGCCGCCAGGAGATGGTCCCAGAAGAGGGTCCTGTACATGGCGCAGAGCACCATGCCCCCCAGGGCAAAGGGAATCATCATCTCATCGAAAAGGCAGTATTGCTCAAAGTCCGTGGCCGTCATCAGAAGGAGGAGGGCCGCTGCATAGAGCATGAAAACCAATGGCAATCCGGAAGTGAGAAAAAAGAACCGCACGCCGCAGGCAAGAAAGGCAATGCCAAGAAGATAGGGCCTCCACCGCCCACGGCTGACTACATCATCAGGAAAAGTCAGTATGTCCTTATTTTTCCGGTATAGCCGTTCAATCCAGCGGGAACCTCCCAAAGAGACCACCACAGAAAGAACGGCGATAAGGAAAAGGTAAAAGTAAAATGAAATAGACATAAAAACTCCTTATAACCATTTTCATTATACTCGAGAAAGAAAATAAATAAAAGACCAGAGGCCATGGTCGGGCGGTGACTTCGTCAGGGCCCAGGGAAGAGAATTATAATCTGCGGAGCTATATAATTTTAGTACGCCGTCACCACCCCCTCAGCCACTTCAATGCTTACAGCTGTCAGCTTACCGCTTACAGAGAATCAGCCGCTTTGCGGCATCCATCCTGCGGCTTTGCCGCGGCCCTTCTCTAAGGGCCTGCATTCTGGGGTTACCCGCATTTTATCAAATTACCTTTCCGGTAGTTTCTCCTGCGACGAAGCCGCTAAACCACCAACGGCCCCCGGTACGAGGGCGGAGCTGGGGGGCGGGGCGTCGGCGGCTGGGGAGGGGGGGTCGCGGGTCGGGGGGCGGCGGCTGGGGTGAGGGCGGTGGGCGGTGCGGTAT